>TARA_R100001244_G_scaffold259_23_pt1 | contig 26012 bp, 23 predicted proteins | sample TARA_R100001244 | Tara Oceans TARA_R100001244 (sample SAMEA2621564) | marine metagenome | biome: marine biome (ENVO:00000447); feature: mesopelagic zone (ENVO:00000213); material: "saline water (ENVO:00002010), including plankton (ENVO:xxxxxxxx)" | depth 790 m
TGGCAACAGACCCTAGCCAAGCTGGCGGGTGTCGCCCACAGACGAGTACCGTCCGATGCCTCGATTTGAACTGGCGGTAACGCTGGCGAATAGAGAACAAACGAGACTTGCATCACACCACAGGCCAAGTGGTAACATTTTGCCCGCTGATGGATCGACCCCGCCTACGAATGGAATTCGTGAATGCTCCAGAAACTTGTTCTGCTCGCGTCATTTTCTCTTGTGGTGCTCTACACCGCGACCTGGCTGGCTGCGCCCACACCTTATTGATCCCACCCGGCAAGGACGGCCGATATGACCCAGAAAGAACAGCAACTCACCGAACTGCTCACCCTCACCTCGCGCAGCATCACCCACATGACCGCGGCGATGACCGCGCTGTCGTTCGACCTGTTGCGCAGCAATGACCCTGGCGTGCGCAGCGCCGGCACGCGGATGATTTCCAGGCTGGAGGCCGTGAGCAAGGAACTGGACCAACAGTGGGCGTTGATCAGCGAGTTGACCGGCGTGCCGGAACCCACTCGCGCCGATGCGGTAGAAGAGGTGCAACTGCACTCGGCATCCTAGGGTCGACGGCCGGAGTGGCGCGGTTGGCTCAAACGCGGCATAGCCGGACGATGCACAGGCTGCTTGGCAAGGTGGCAGTCAACGTCAGCCAGTCCGCTTCCGCGCGCTCCAGCAGCAGCCCTTCCTGCACGTCCAACTCGACCGCGGCGGCGCACGCCACGCGGCACGTCACGTGGCCTGTCGCACAAAAGATCAAGGTGGCATCGGTGCTCAACCGATAGTACTGCTCGCCGCACAGCGTTGTGCGCAGCAGTTCATGGGTGTAACGCGTACGCCGCGTCATGACATTGAAATCGCTCAGCGGCCCGCTCAGTAGTTCAGCAGTCACCGGCTGCTCACCGCGAAAACGCAACACCGCGCCGTCAGCGTCGAGCGTCACGTCCTCGGCCTCGCCGATGCGCAGTTGCAGCCCCGCGCCCTGCAACACCAGCACGCTACGATCGACGCCTGGGAAGGCTGAAAACGCTCCCGAACTCGCCACCTGCGCACAACTGATGCGCCAATCGAAATCGTCGAGACCGGCGCCGGGCGGCTCGATCGCCAGCACCTGCGTCACCCCGCCGGCGTTCTTCCACGGCATGCGCGGCAACGACTCCAGTGCAATCTTCTGCATCGTCTACCCAGCCCCTCTCGCTGCACGCCACCTGAGTCGATGGCATCTTAATGTATATACATTAAAGAACAAACCTGCGTTAACACAACCCACGGCTGCTCGCCAAACGGCCGTAAAGCCCCCTGCGTTCGATCAACGAAAAACTTATCCACCCAAGCACCTACACAGATAAGCATTTAAAAACAGTCACTTGAATAAAAAAATCAATAATTGCCGCGGCCCTTGCACAGCGTCCAACGACCAAAGGTCATGGGCGCGGCTTGACGACCCGTTTGCTCGCTCATATTGTATATACAAATAAATTCAACGAGGCTCATACCGTGCCCAACACGCCCTCCTCCAGCCTGCTGTGGCGCGATGTCTGCGTTTTCGATGGCCTACAGGTGTTGCCCACGCCCATGGCGGTGCAGGTTCGCGCCGGGCGGATCGTCGCGCTCACGCCCATGGCGGCGTTCACCGACGCCCAGGCCATCGGCTATCGCGAAGTCGGCTGCGGCGGGGTAATGACTCCGGGTCTGGTCGATTGCCACACGCACCTGGTGTTCGCCGGCAGCCGAGCCGAGGAGTTCGAGCAACGTCTGGAGGGCGCCAGCTACGCCGACATCGCCCGTGCCGGCGGCGGCATTCTCAGCACCGTGCGCGCCACCCGCGCCGCCAGCGAGGAGCAATTGCTGGCCCAGGCGCTGCCGCGCTTGCAAGCGCTGTTGGCCGACGGAGTCACCAGCGTGGAAATCAAATCCGGTTACGGCCTGAACCTCGCCGACGAACTGAAAATGCTGCGTGTCGCCCGCCGCCTCGGCGAAACGCTGCCAGTGCGCGTGGTCACCACCCTGCTCGGCGCGCATGCCTTGCCGCCGGAATTCACCGACGACGCCGACGGCTATATCGCGCTGGTGTGCAACGAGATGATCCCGGCGGCCGCCGCCGAAGGGCTGGCCGATGCGGTGGACGTGTTCTGCGAGCACATCGCCTTCAGCCCAGCGCAATGCGAGCGGGTGTTCCAGGCCGCGCAACGCCACGGACTGGGTATCAAGGTGCATGCCGAGCAGCTGTCCAACCAAGGCGCCAGTGCCCTGGGCGCACGTTATGGCGCGCTGTCGGCGGACCATATCGAGTTCCTCGACGAGGCTGGCGTGCAGGCCATGGCCGCCGCCGGCACGGTGGCGACCCTGCTCCCCGGCGCCTTTCATACCCTGCGCGAAACCCAATTGCCGCCCATCGCGTTGCTGCGCCGGCATGGCGTGCCGATGGCGCTGGCCAGCGACGCCAACCCGGGCACCTCGCCGATCTGCTTCCCCACGCTGCTGCTCAACCTGGCCTGCACCCTGTTCCGCCTGACCCCACGCGAGGCGCTGGCCGGAATGACCGCGCATGCCGCGCAGGCACTCGGATTGCCCGAACTGGGCCGCATTGCCGTCGGCGCTCCCGCCGACCTGTGCCTGTGGGCCATCCAGCAGCCGGCCGAACTGGCTTACGCAGTGCAGCCGGGGCGCCTGCGCCAACGGGTGTTCAACGGAATCATCAGCCACCCATCAGGAGTCAGTGCCCATGAATGTTGATCGCCACTGCATGGCGTGCTGGCAAGGTCGTGTCGACCCCGAGCCGGACAGCCCGCGCTGGCACCAGCGCATCCAGCCGCTGAGTGCGGACAGCCAGCCCGGCGTGGCCCTGCTCGGTTTTGCCAGCGATGAAGGCGTGCGCCGCAACCACGGGCGGGTGGGCGCCGCCGCCGCACCCGAGGCGATACGCAAGGCCCTGGCCAACCTGGCCTGGCACCGTCAGGGACCGGCCTTCGATGCCGGCGATGTGGTCTGCGCCGATGGCGAACTGGCCGCCGCGCAGGCCCGCCTGGGGCAAAACGTCTGCGCGCTGCTGGATGCCGGGCACTTGCCTGTCGTCCTCGGTGGCGGTCATGAGGTGGCCTACGGCAGTTGGCTGGGGATTGCCGAACACCTGGCCGGCAATCCCGCGCCGCACCACGACGCCATACGCCAGGACGGCCCACGGATGGCCGCCCCACGGATGGCCGCCCCACGTATCGGCATCATCAATTTCGATGCGCATTTCGACCTGCGCGACCCCAGCCATGTGCAGTCCTCGGGTACGCCGTTCGCGCAGATCGCCGCGCAGTGCGAGGCACGCGGCTGGCCATTTATCTACGCCTGCCTCGGCGTCAGTCGCGCCAACAATACCCGCGCGCTGTTCCAGCGGGCCGCCGAACTCGACGTGCTGGTGCGCGAAGACCACGAGATTCGCGAAACCAGCCTGATCGACCTCAACCATGAGCTGGGCGCCTTCATCGCCGGTTGCGACGCCCTCTACCTGACCATCGATCTCGATGTGCTGCCCGCCTGCGAAGCGCCCGGCGTCAGCGCACCGGCCGCACGCGGGGTATCGCTGACCCTGCTCGAACCGCTGCTGGAGCGAGTGCGCGACAGCGGCAAATTGCGCCTGGCCGACCTCGCCGAACTCAACCCCAGCCATGACATCGACAGCCGCACCGCGCGGGTCGCGGCGCGGCTGATTCACCTGCTGTGCCTGGCCGGCTGAACGCGCTTCAGCCATTTCCCTGACAACAATAAATCCAGAGGAACCCACCGATGACACGCTCCGCCCACGCCCCGCATGACGCTGCTGTCGTGCTCCACCTGGTCAAGGTGGCGCGCCGTGATGTCTGAACAACTGTCGCTGGTCGCCAGCGTTTCTCGCGGTCGTGCGCTGGCGCGTCTGCTCGGTTACAGCCTGATCGGCCTGGTGCTGTTCTTCGTGCCCTTCGAGATCGGCGGGCGCTCGACCATCCTCCTTGACCACGCCGCCAGCGCCTTGCAAACCCACGCACGGCCGCTGGTGATCGGCATCGCCCTGCTGTTTATGCTCTACGGCGCGCTGCAACCCTGGCTCAGCGGCAGCTGGCGCGGCGACCTGACCCGCACGGTATTCAGCGTGCTCAAGGTGTTCGGCCTGCTGATCGGCGTGGCCTACCTGCTTGGGGTCGGGCCGGCGGCGCTGTATCAGCCGGGCATGCTGCCGTTTCTGTTCGACAAACTGGTGCTCAGCCTGGCGCTGATCGTGCCGCTGGGTGCGCTGGCGTTGGTGTTTTTGATCGGCTTCGGCCTGCTCGAACTGGTCGGCGTGCTGATGCAGCCGGTGATGCGGCCGATCTGGCGCACGCCAGGCAAGTCGGCAATCGACGCGGTGGCCTCGTTCGTGGGCAGCTACTCGGTGGGCCTGTTGATCACCGACCGCATGTACCAGCAGGGCCACTACAGCGTGCGCGAGGCGGCGATCATCGCCACCGGCTTCTCCACCGTGTCGGCGCCGTTCATGGTGATCATCGCCAAGACCCTCGGCCTGATGGAAATCTGGAACCTGTATTTCTGGAGCGCGATGCTGGTGACCTTCAGCGTCACGGCGGTCAGCGCACGCATCTACCCGCTGTCACGTCTGCCCAGCGAAAGCCGTCCCGAGCCGCAGTTGCAACACGGTGAAAGCCGTATCGCCAGCGCTTGGCGTGCCGGCCTGAGCCAGGCGGCCTGTGCGCCTTCGCTGACTAGCGCGTTGCGCGAGACCTTCGTCGACGGCCTGCGCATGACCGCCGCCATCCTGCCGAGCATTCTCGCCGTCGGCCTGCTCGGCTTGCTCGCCGCCAAGTACACCCCGCTGTTCGATGCCATCGGCATGCTGTTCTACCCGCTGACCTGGCTGTTCGGTCTCGACGAACCGATGCAGGTGGCCCGCGCCATTTCGGCTGGGCTGGCGGAAATGTTCCTGCCAGCGATGCTGCTGAAAGACGCCGACGAGGTGGTCAAGTTCGTCGCCGCCATCGTCTCGGTGAGCAGCGTGCTGTTTCTCTCCGCCTCGATTCCCTGCGTGCTCGCCACGCGGATTCCGCTGCGCCTGCGCGACCTGTTGCTGGTCTGGTTGCAGCGCACGTTTTTCAGCCTGCTGTTCAGCATCCCGCTGGGCTATCTGGTGCAGTACCTGGGCTGGCTCTGACGCACCGCCCGTTATTTATCACTCGACTTTTTTCTTTGCAGGAGCCTGCCATGACCCGTTTCCGTGACACCGAAATCCGCGCCGCCCGCGGCACCACGCTGACCGCCAAGAGCTGGCTGACCGAAGCGCCGCTGCGCATGCTGATGAACAACCTCGACCCGGAAGTCGCCGAGAACCCCAAGGAGCTGGTGGTGTATGGCGGCATCGGCCGCGCCGCGCGCAACTGGGAGTGCTTTGATGCGATCGTCGAGGTGCTGACCCGCCTGGAAGACCACCAGACCCTGCTGATTCAGTCCGGCAAGCCGGTCGGCGTGTTCGAAACCCACAAGGACGCGCCACGCGTGCTGCTGGCCAACTCCAACCTGGTGCCGCACTGGGCCACCTGGGAGCACTTCAACGAGCTGGATGCCAAGGGCCTGGCCATGTACGGGCAGATGACCGCCGGCAGCTGGATCTATATCGGCAGCCAGGGCATCGTCCAGGGCACCTATGAAACCTTCGTCGAGGCCGGTCGCCAGCATTACGGCGGCAGCCTCAAGGGTCGCTGGGTGCTCACCGCCGGCCTGGGCGGCATGGGTGGCGCACAGCCGTTGGCGGCGACCCTGGCCGGCGCCTGCTCTCTGAATATCGAGTGCCAGCAGAGCCGTATCGATTTCCGCCTGAAGACCCGCTACGTCGACGAGCAGGCCACTGACCTGGACGACGCCCTGGCGCGGATCGACAAATACACCGGCGAAGGCAAGGCCATCTCCATCGCCCTGTGTGGCAACGCCGCCGAGATCCTGCCGGAGCTGGTGCGCCGTGGCGTGCGCCCGGACATGGTCACCGACCAGACCAGCGCCCACGATCCGCGCCACGGCTACCTGCCAATCGGCTGGAGCTGGGACGAGTACGTGGCCCGTGGCAAAACCGAGGAGGCCGTGGTGGTCAAGGCCGCCAAGCAGTCCATGGCCGTGCATGTGCGCGCCATGCTGGCCTTCCAGCAGATGGGCGTGCCGACCTTCGACTATGGCAACAATATCCGTCAGATGGCCCTGCAAGAGGGCGTCGACAACGCCTTCGACTTCCCCGGCTTCGTCCCGGCCTATATCCGTCCATTGTTCTGCCAGGGCATCGGCCCGTTCCGCTGGGTGGCGCTGTCCGGCGACCCGGAGGACATCTACAAAACCGACGCCAAGGTCAAGGAACTGATCCCCGACGATGCCCATCTGCACAACTGGTTGGACATGGCCCGCGAGCGCATCAGCTTCCAGGGCCTGCCGGCGCGTATCTGCTGGGTCGGCCTGAAGGACCGCGCGCGCCTGGCTCAGGCCTTCAACGACATGGTCGCCAGCGGCGAGCTGAAAGCGCCGATCGTCATCGGTCGCGACCACCTCGACTCCGGCTCGGTGGCCAGCCCCAACCGTGAAACCGAGGCGATGCAGGACGGCTCCGACGCCGTGTCCGACTGGCCGCTGCTCAACGCCCTGCTGAATACCGCAGGCGGCGCGACCTGGGTGTCGCTGCACCACGGTGGTGGCGTCGGTATGGGCTACTCGCAGCATTCCGGGGTGGTGATCGTCGCCGACGGCACCCCCGAAGCCCGCGCCCGCCTCGGCCGCGTGCTGCGCAACGACCCAGGCACCGGGGTGATGCGTCATGCCGATGCCGGTTACGATCTCGCCATCGACTGCGCCGACGAGCAAGGCCTCGACCTGCCAATGATCACTGCGGGCAAAGGAGCCTGAGCATGAACCTACTGAACCTACAGCCCGGCCAACTGAGCCTGAGCCAACTGCGCAGCGCCTACCAACAAGCGCTACAGGTACGCCTGGACGACAGCGCCGGCGCGGCCATCGAACGCAGCGTGGCGTGCGTGCAGCGCATTCTCGACGAGAACCGCACCGCCTACGGCATCAACACCGGCTTCGGCCTGTTGGCGCAGACTCGTATCGCCAGCGAAGACCTCGAACAACTGCAACGCTCGCTGGTGCTCTCGCATGCCGCCGGCTTCGGCGAGCCGCTGGACGACGCCATGGTGCGGCTGATCATGCTGCTCAAGGTCAACAGCCTGGCGCGCGGTTTTTCCGGCATCCGCCTGAAGGTGATCGAGGCGCTGATCGGCCTGATCAACGCCGAGGTCTACCCACACATTCCGCTCAAGGGCTCGGTCGGTGCATCCGGCGACCTGGCGCCGCTGGCGCACATGTCGCTGGTGCTGCTCGGCGAAGGCCAGGCGCGTTATCGCGGTGAATGGTTGCCAGCCACTGAGGCGTTGGCCATCGCCGGTTTGCAGCCGCTGACCCTGGCGGCCAAGGAAGGCCTGGCGCTGCTCAACGGCACCCAGGTGTCGACCGCCTACGCCTTGCGTGGCTTGTTCGAGGCCGAAGACCTGTTCGCCGCCGCCACCGTCTGCGGCGGTCTGACGGTGGAGGCCGCATTGGGTTCGCGGGCACCGTTCGATGCACGCATCCATGCGGCGCGCGGCCAGCGCGGGCAGATCGACGCGGCGACGGCCTACCGCCACCTGCTCGAAGCCAGCAGCGAAGTGGGCCGCTCGCATGCCGCCTGCGACAAGGTGCAGGACCCTTACTCGCTGCGCTGCCAGCCGCAGGTGATGGGCGCCTGCCTGACCCAACTGCGTCAGGTCGCCGAGGTGCTGGCGGTGGAAGCCAACGCAGTGTCGGACAACCCGCTGGTATTCGCCGAAGAGAACGACGTGATCTCCGGCGGCAACTTCCACGCCGAACCGGTGGCCATGGCCGCCGACAACCTGGCGCTGGCCATCGCCGAGATAGGTGCGCTGAGCGAGCGGCGCACCTCGCTGATGATGGACAAGCACATGTCGCAGCTGCCGCCGTTTCTGGTGGCCAATGGCGGGGTCAACTCCGGCTTTATGATCGCCCAGGTCACCGCCGCCGCATTGGCCAGCGAGAACAAGGCGCTGGCCCATCCGCACAGCGTCGACAGCCTGCCGACTTCGGCCAATCAGGAAGACCACGTGTCGATGGCCCCGGCCGCCGGCAAGCGCCTGTGGGAAATGGCCGACAACGTACGCGGGATTCTCGCCATCGAATGGCTGGGCGCCTGCCAGGGCCTGGACTTTCGTCAGGGGCTGAAGAGCTCGGCGAAACTGGAGCAGGCCCGGCAGTTACTACGCGACAAGGTGCCGTACTACGTCGAGGACCGCTTCTTCGCCCCGGACATCGCCGCCGCTGCCGAGCTGCTGGGCAAGCGAGTGCTGACGCCGCTGCTGCCGGCCGGGCTGCTGCCGTCGTTGGGATAGGTTGGACTGAGCTCGGCGAGCGCAACGGCGATGTCCGGCCTGACGTCGCCGTTGCGATCGCCCACCGGGCTTCGTTGCAGGCTCCTCAACGGCGCGCCGCCCGAGCCAACCTACCCTCATGTGGACGCGTTATGATTCGCGCACCGGGCGCAACCCAAGGAGCCGCAGTGACCAGCACACCCCCGCGCTACAAGGTGATCGAGGCGCATCTGCTCGAACGGATCAACAGTGGCGCCTACCCGGCTCACCACCAGATTCCACCGGAAGAACAGCTGGCCCGCGACTTCGGCGTCAGCCGCATGACCGCCAACAAGGCGATCCGCGACCTGGTGCAAAAGGGCTACCTGATTCGCCAGGCCGGGCTGGGCACCTTCGTCACCGACCGCAAGGCCGAATCGTCACTGCACGAAGTGCTGAACATCGCCGCCGAAGTGCGCAACCGCGGCAACCACTACAGCAACGACATCCTGCGCTGCGAGGCCATCGATGCCGACGATGAAGTGGCCCTGCGCCTGGGCGTTCGCCTCGGCACCCCGACGTTCCACAGCATCCTGGTGCACCGCGAAAACAGCGTGCCGATCCAACTCGAAGACCGCTACGTCAACCCGCGCTGGGTGCCCAACTACCTGGCGACCGATTTTTCCCGGCAGACGCCCAACGAAATTCTCGTGGCCACCTGCCCGATCTCGGTCGTCGAGCACGTGGTCGAAGCCGTATTGGTCGATGCCCAGACAGCCGAATGGCTGGCCATCGACACCGCCACGCCCTGCCTGAGCATGATCCGGCGAACCTGGTCAGACGAACACCTGATCAGTTATGCCCGTCTGATCCATCCCGGCGACCGTTACAAGCTGCGCTCGGCAATGCCGCGCGGCTGAATGGCGCAGTGGCGCGCCCAGCGGGTCGGCAGTATTGAATGGGCCACGACAGCGGCTGACGGGCAACGCCCTATCCGCCTTGGGCAGCGCTACACTTGCAACCCGATACCACGACAGCGGAGAGTCCCGTGCCCCCAATCGATCAACCAAAACGCCTCGCTGCTCGGCTGGCGATCCTGCAACACCCGGATGCCCAGGACTGCACCGTCTACCGCTCGGACGACGATGACCCCGAGGCCGAAGAAGAGGATCTGGGCGATGCCAAAATCCTCTTCACCGGCGTATTCGCAGCCCCCGCCGACTGGGATGAGCACGAACGCAGCGAGTTTTTCGGCGACAGCGCCCCCGAGCTGTTTATCAACGCTTATATCGAGTGCGAAGCCAAACCGGCAACCGCTGGTTTCTTCGTTCCGGAGATTGGCGATTACGTAGCGACCATGCCAGGGCTGGGCGAAGTCGTGATGTTCTACGTGCACGACTGCAACGAAGATGAGCACGGCAGGCTGTGCACCCTGATCCGCGACGATGAACTGCTGGATTGAGCGCAGCGGGTGGCGTGCCGGCCGGCCTGACGCGCGGCTTGGCCAGCTGATGAGCGCAGCAGACGCGGTCTTTTTCGCGTAACGCAGCGCCAGAGAGGCGCCTCTAAAACGGCTTGAACAGCGCCTCGGCAGCACGTCTGTGCCCTGAGGCGCACTGACCTTGCAGGCTATTGCAGACGTTGGACCTTACTCGCCGATGTCTTCGTTCCACAACGCCGGCTGGCGGGCGATAAAGCCTTGCATCAGCGCCACGCAGGTTGCGTCTTGCAGCACCTCGACCGCGACGCCGCGCGTACGCAGCAACTGCTCCTCGCCCATAAACGTCTGGTTTTCACCGATGACCACTTTCGTGATGCCGTACAGCAGAATCGCGCCGCTGCACATCGCGCACGGCGACAGCGTGGTGTAGAGCACCGCTTCGCGGTAGGTCTGCGCGGGCAGGCGGCCCGCATTTTCGAACGCGTCCATTTCGCCGTGCTTGATCACGCTGCCTTCCTGCACCCGTCGATTGTGTCCACGACCGATGATCCGGCCTTGGTGCACGATCACAGAGCCGATCGGGATGCCGCCCTCGGCCAAGCCCTGTTGCGCCTGCTCAATCGCCGCTTGCATGAAGGGGTCCATGGTGATTCCTCAAGGTTTGACGTGCCTGACAGCACGGTAATCTGCGCGAAAGCGGCGCACGGAGCAGAGCGCCTTACACAACGTAGAACAAGATCGCCACAAAGTGCAGCAAACTGCCGGCGATCACGAACAGGTGCCAGATGCCATGCCAATGACGGAAACGGCTGTCGTAGGCAAAGAAGATGATCCCCACCGTGTACAACACCCCGCCAGCGGCCAACCAGCTAAAGCCTTCGAGCCCCAGCGCGGCGATCAGCGGTTTGACCGCGACCAGCACAATCCAGCCCATCACCGCGTAGATCACGATGGACAACACCCGCGCCTCGGAGCGCGGCTTGAGCTCTTGCAGCATGCCCAGCAACGCCAACCCCCAGACGATGCCAAACAGCGTCCAGCCCCACGGCCCGCGCAGCGTCACCAGGCAGAATGGCGTGTAGCTGCCGGCGATCAGCAGGTAAATCGACAGGTGATCGAGCTTGCGCATGATCACTTTCGCCGGCCCTTGCACGCTGTGGTAAACCGTCGAAATGCTATAGAGCAAGACCAAGGTGACGCCATAGATCGCAACGCTGACGATCTTCGCGGGCGCGCCATCCAGGCTCGCCAGCACCAGCAACCAGACCGCGCCGATGCAGGCCAGCACAGCGCCGACCAAGTGCGTCCAGGCATTGAATCGCTCGCCCTGATACATAGTGCTCAAACCCCAAACGGCCGCGATTGTGCGAGTGCCCCAGGCTTATCGCTGAAAGCACGCGCCGCTGCAAGCAATCCGCTGTGCGTGCTGGCGGCTCTGCTGCGGGCGCTGTCGCCATTCTGTTGATGCCGCCCAGCGTCCGCTGGAGGCATAAACGCTCATGCAAATCGGGGCCATCGCCCTTCTATTTACCCCCTCTTATCCGCTGGTCGTTGCAAAGCCTGCGCCGCGCTGATATCTGTATATAAAACCAGTGTCCGGCGCGCCCATGCAGTTCCAGCTCGATCCCCGCTTCTATTACCTGTCGAACTTCCATAAGGCACTGGCCTGGCTGCAAGACCGCTATGACGACTTGCTGATAGAGCCCGAGCGGGTGTTTTTGCGTCAGTTCGCCGAGCTGGAGGTGCCCGCCCAGGCCTTGCTGGTGCGCATGATCATGCGCAAGGGCCCGCACTTTCGCGCCAGCAAGCTGGACTACGCCGAGATCGGTTGCCCGCGACGCGCCGCCCAGCCGTTGCTCGCGGCCGGCTGGATAAGCGACGCCGCCGAGCTGTCGCTGGAGGCGCTATTCGCCCTGCTGCGCAAGGACGAACTGCTCGAACACCTCAACGCGCAGGCGCACAAAGCGCTGAAGAAAGCCGAGCTGTTCGAACGCCTGGCCGAGCCGTATTGCGAACCACAACCCTTTGCCCGTTGGTGCCCTGGCCTCGACGAGCAGGTGTTGACCTTGCACATCGGCGAACTCTGCGAACGCCTACGCTTGATGTTCTTCGGTAACCTGCACCAGGACTGGACGGAGTTCGTGCTGGCCGACCTCGGCATCTTTCGCTACGAAAACGTGGAATTGAGCGCCGACTCCCGGGGTTTTCGCCGCCGCGAAGATGTCGACAGCTACCTGCACCTGCGCCGCTGTCAGGAGCACTTCGAGGCCGGTGCGCCAATCGCCGAGGTGCTTGCACTGATCGGCGAGCCGCCGCACGAGCAGCCGTTTCTGGCCCGCCGTCATGCCAAGCTGCTGTTTCGCCTCGGCCAACAATTGGAGCGCGCCGGCGACCTGGAGCACGCCCTGGCCTGCTATGCCGGCAGCCACTATCCCGGCGCCCGCCAGCGGCAGATCCGCGTACTGGAACGCAGCGCTCGTCCTGCCGAGGCCTTTGCGCTGGCGCAAGTCGCCGCCGAACACCCGCAAAGCGAGGCCGAAGCACAACTGCTGGAGCGTGCGCTGCTGCGCCTGGGCCGGCAGCTCGGCGTCGCGCAGCCGGCGAAACCGCGCAGCGCGCCGGCCAAGCGGATCGACCTGTGCCTGCCGCGCCCCGAGGCGCACAGCGTCGAGTTCGCCGTCAAGGCGCACCTGCACACTGACGATGCGCCGGTGCACTACGTCGAGAACAGCCTGATTTGCAGCCTGTTCGGCCTGCTGTGCTGGCAAGCGATCTTCGCGCCATTGCCGGGCGCATTTTTCCACCCGTTCCACACCGGCCCGGTGGACCTGCTTAGCGCGGACTTTCACAGCCGCCGCGCCGAGCGGTTCGCCGCGTGCCTGGCCCAGCTCGACTCGCCGGCCTACAAGCAAACGATCCGCCAGACCTACGCGGACAAGTACGGTATCCAGTCGCCGTTCGTGTTCTGGGCCGCGCTCGATCAGACGCTGCTCGAACACGCCCTCGAGTGCCTGCCCGCCGCCCATCTGCGCGCCTGGTTCGGCCGGCTGTTGCTCGACATCAAGGCCAACCGCGCCGGCATGCCGGATCTGATCCAATTCTGGCCGGCCGAGCGGCGCTACCGGATGATCGAGGTGAAAGGCCCCGGCGACCGCCTGCAAGACAACCAGCGGCGCTGGCTGGCGTTCTGCGCCGAACACGGCATGCCGGTGGACGTGTGTTACGTGCAGTGGGCCGAGGCATGAAACAACGGCTTCTGCACTACCAGGTCGCCGTGCGTGCGCTGTGCGAGTTCACCGCCAAGGTCGGCGACCTCGACTTACGCTTCACCCCCTCGCCCACCGCCCAGGAAGGCATGAGCGGGCACGCCATCGTGGTCGCCCGGCGCGGCCCCGGTTATCACGCCGAACTGCCGCTCAGTGGCGAATACCAGGGGTTGCAGGTGCGCGGCCGGGCCGACGGTTTTGATCCGGATTACAACCGCCTGGAGGAGATCAAGACCCACCGTGGCGACATCGCGCGCATCCCCGAGAACCATCGGCTGCTGCACTGGGCCCAGGCCAAGGTCTACGGCTGGCTGCTGTGCCAGGAGCGCGGGTTGCGCGAGATCAACCTCGCGGTGGTCTACTTCAACGTGCTCAGCCAGCACGAAACCGCCTTCCATGAAAGCTGTACCGCCGAGGAACTGCGCGTCTTCTTCGAGCTGCAATGCAGCCGTTTCATCGCCTGGGCCGAACAGCAGCGCGACCACCGCCGGGCACGTAACCAGGCGCTGGAGCGGCTGCGTTTTCCCCATGCGCAGTTTCGCAGTGGCCAGCGCCAGTTGGCCGAGTCGGTGTACCGCGCCGCCCGCGACGGCCACAGCCTGATGGCCCAGGCGACCACAGGCATCGGCAAGACCCTCGGCACGCTGTTTCCGCAGCTCAAGGCGTTCCCGGAGCAACAACTCGACCGCCTGTTCTTCCTCACCGCCAAAACCCCTGGCCGGCGCCTGGCCCTGGATGCGCTGGCGACCCTGCGCAGCCAGGAAACCGCCATGCCGCTGCGGGTGCTGGAACATGTGGCGCGCGACAAAGCCTGCGAACACCCGGACAAAGCCTGCCATGGCGACTCCTGCCCATTGGCCAAGGGCTTTTACGACCGCCTGCCGGCCGCGCGCCAGGCCGCACTGGAACGCCAATGGCTGAGCCAGGACAGCGTGCGCGAAGCCGCCCTGGCGCATCGGGTCTGCCCCTACTACCTGAGCCAGGAACTCTGCCGCTGGGCCGACGTGGTGGTGTGCGATTACAACTATTACTTCGACATGGGCGGCCTGCTCTATGGCCTGACCCTGCTCAACGAATGGCGCGTGACCCTGCTGGTGGACGAAGCGCACAACCTGATCGAGCGTGCGCGCAGCATGTACACCGCCGAACTCGATCAGGCCAGCTTCAATGCCCTGCGCCTGATCGCCCCGGCGGTGCTGAAAGCGCCGCTGGAGCGGGTCAACCGCCACTGGCAGCAACTGCAACAAGATCAGGAGGCGGCGTATCAGGTGTACCCGGCGGCGCCCGACCTGTTCATCATGGCGCTGCAAAAAGCCGTCAGCAGCCTCACCGACCACCTCACCGACCAGCCGACCGGCAACGATGCCGAGCTGCTGCATTTCTACCTGAACGCCATGCTGTTCTGTCGCCTCGCCGAAGCCTTCGGCGCGCATTCGCTGTTCGATATCAAGCGCAACGAGGAGCACGGCGGGCGCTCGCTGTCGACCCTGTGCATCCGCAATATCGTCCCGGCGCCGTTCCTCGCACCGCGTTTCGACGCGGCCCACAGCAGCACGCTGTTTTCCGCGACCCTGAGCCCGGCGCATTACTACGCCGACCTGCTCGGCCTGCCGCCGAACACGCCGTGGATCGATGTCGAATCGCCGTTCAGCGCCACGCAGTTGCAGGTACAGGCGGTCAGCAACCTGTCCACCCGCTACGTGCACCGCGACTATTCGCTGGCGCCGATTGCCGCGCTGATGGCCCGCCAGTTTGCCGCCCGGCCCGGCAACTACCTGGCGTTTTTCAGCAGCTATGCCTACCTGCGTCTGGCGCTGGAAACCTTCAGCGAAGCACACCCGCAGGTGCCGGTGTGGGAGCAATCGCGGCAGATGGACGAAAGCCAACGCCAGCAGTTTCTCGAGCGGTTCAGCAGCGGTGGTCAGGGCATCGGTTTCGCCGTGCTCGGCGGCGCTTTCGGCGAAGGCATCGACCTGCCTGGCGACCGTCTGATCGGCGCGTTTATCGCCACCCTCGGCCTGCCGCAGATCAACCCGGTCAACGAAGAGATCAAACAACGCATGCAGGTCATGTTCGGCAGCGGCTATGACTACACCTACCTCTACCCCGGCCTGCAAAAAGTCGTACAGGCCGCCGGCCGGGTGATTCGCACCCAGCAGGACCAGGGCGTGGTCTACCTGATCGACGACCGCTTCAACCAGCCGGCCATTCGCCGCCTGCTGCCGACCTGGTGGCAGGTGGATCGCTGCCGCTTGCCGCTGTTGAGCGCACCGCTGTAAAGCGCATCGACTGCTGCTCAACCGCGATAAAAACCCTAGCGGTTGCCAGGCTTTTCACGGCTATCTACCGCCTAGACGGCGAATAAAACAGCGCGGATTGATCCGCGAACACCGTCGAGACGGCAGCGCGGCGACGGCTAAAACGCCATGCCACGCAGGCCAAGTGATGGCGAGACCTCAGACGAGGCCTCGCCGAGCGATCAGGGCGTAACCGGTTTGATATCGAACCCGCCCTTGTTCTGACTGACGATGCGGAACTGCTGGCTCTCGCCCTCCGTCACCCGTACCGCCACTTCGCGGCGCAAGCGGCCCATGCCGCAGAGCGTATCGTCCTGCTTGTCGATGCCAATCCCCAGCACCCGGTTACCCGGCGGCACATGCAGGCTGACCGCCTCGCCAATAGCGATGCGCGCAGCAACCTGGCGATCGACCAATACGGCCACGTAACAGCCGCCACCGAGCATGCCGAGATCGCGGTTGACCACAATCTGTCCGGTGTTCTGTGCCGGCTGCTGGTAGGCCAGCACACGGTCGCTGGGCACCTGGGTCACTTTGTCGGGATCAGCCTGATAGGACGAGCAGCCAGCCAGCGCCAGCAGGGGCAGAACGGCAAAGATCAATCGCATGGGGCCCTCCATGGGCGCAAAGAATGCCGACTGAGTATTGGCGCAGGCGGGCATTGGCTCAAGTGATAGCGGCAAACAAACCCGTCTGGCTTTCGCTTTGCCAGCCTGCGCACGTTGTCTCAGGCGCGAATACGCTGCAGCAAGCGTGCTTGCAACCGCTCAAGCTCGGCCGGATCGGCCTTGCTGCTGGCGTGCATGCCCAGGCCCTGGCCGGCAAAGCGCGGGACGATGTGCACATGAATGTGAAACACCGTCTGCCCGGCCGGTGCGCCGTTGAATTGCGCCACCTGCACGCCGTCCGGTTGCAGCTCGTCCACCAACACTTGGGTGAGCCGCTGCACCACACGCATCAGCCTGCCCAGGTTGTCCGCATCGATCTCCAGAAGATTACGCGCCGCCGCGCGCTTGGGGATCACCAGGGTATGCCCGTAGGACTGCGGAAACAGGTCGAGGAAGGCGAGCACATCGTCGTCCTCGTACAGTTTGAAGCACGGCGCCTCGCCGCGAATGATCTGGGCAAACACGTTCTGCGCATCGTAATCGCCGTACAGGCTCATCTAGGGTCTCCATTACCAGTGGTCGATGGCGCACCATAGCCGGCACATGACCCGGCGGGCAACGCCGGCTATTCTGGCGTTTTCGCCAATTCGACTGGAGCCCGTATGCCAACCCTCGCCGCGTTCCCCATCACCGCCAAATGGCCCGCCAGCCAGCCCGAGCGCTTACAGCTCTACTCGCTACCGACGCCCAACGGCGTCAAGGTGTCGATCATGCTGGAAGAAACCGGCCTGCCTTACGAGCCGCATCTGGTGAGTTTCGAACGCAACGAGCAGCTCTCGGCGGAATTTCTCTCGCTCAATCCCAATAACAAGATCCCCGCGATCCTCGACCCCAACGGCCCCGGCGGGCAACCGCTGGCGCTGTTCGAATCCGGGGCGATCCTGCTCTACCTCGCCGAGAAAACCGGCCAGCTCCTCCCCATCGATCCCGCCGCGCGCTACGAAACCCTGCAGTGGCTGATGTTCCAGATGGGCGGCATTGGCCCGATGTTCGGTCAGCTCGGCTTCTTCCATAAATTCGCCGGCAAGGACTACCCGGACAAACGCCCGCGCGACCGCTATGTCGACGAGTGCAAACGCCTGCTCGGCGTCCTCGACCAGCGCCTGCAAGGCCGCCAGTAGCTCATGGGCGACACCTACAGCATCGCCGACATCGCCACCTTCCCCTGGGTGCGCAATCTGATTGGCTTCTATGACGCCGGCGAGCTGGTGCAGTTCGAGCGCTTCGGCAATGTGCAGCGGGTGCTGGCACAGTTCGTGGCCCGGCCAGCGGTGATACGCGGCTTGGCGATCCCCCTGCGCGACTGAACCAGCGCAGAGCAATCAGCGAAGACGGACTGCGTGCGCAAAACCTCGGCAGCCGTTATCGTCGCGGCCTGATCACCTTCAATTCAGAACGAGTCGGTTTCATGCGCAACCCCCTCACTCAGGCCACCCTCTTCTGCGCCTTGGCGCTTTGTTCGCTTGCCACGCTCGCCAAGGTCGAGGTTGAGGCCGCACAACACCACGCCCTCGGATCGGTACTCGCCGTCAAGGTCTCCGAAGACATCGCCCCGGGCGACTACGAAGCCCTGCTACAAGGCATCAAAGCCAACCCAGGCACGTTCTCCCGCAAGCTTGTGCTGCTCGACAATATTGGCGGCAGCGCACCCGAAGCGATCCGCATGGGCCGCCTGCTGCGCGAACTGGGCTTCGATGCACTGGTGCCTGCCACCGGCGTCTGCCAGGGCAGCTGTGTTTACTTGCTGGCCGCGGGCCACAAAAAGACCGTCAACGGCCATGTCGGCCTCCATCGCCCGTACTTCCCCAGCGGCGACTCGGCCCTGGCGCAGTCGCAACAGAGCCGCATGCGTTACAACGCGCAGGCCTACTTTCGCGAAATGAACGTCGCGAGCCAACTGGCGGGCGAGATGCAACGCATCGAGCCGCACAAGATGCGTGTGTTGTCGGCTCAGGAGCTGGCCCGTTTCAGGCTGAACTGAGGCTCAATTGTCGAGATAGTGCTGCACGATGTGCGCGTGACTGCCGTCCTCGACCAAGCGTTCGAGGCCCAGGCGATACTGCGTGACAAAGGCCTGGGTGTTGCTGCGCTTGCTGAGCGCGACCTCCGAGGCCTCGTTGGCCACCACCACCTGCGTGGCGCTGATCGCCTGGTCCAAACCCAGCTGACGGATTTCGTAGATCCCGGTGAGCTCGTCGGCAATTACGCCGTCGATGCGCCGGTGCGCAATCATCTGCCAGAGGTTGTTGCGGTTGGCGCTGAAACTCACGCGCGCGGCGAAGTTCTGGTGGCCCATCAGTTGCTGGTAGGCCTCACCGTAGGACACACCGATCTGCGCACCAAGGCGCAAATCGCTGTCGCGCAGTTCCGGCAGATGGCGGATCGGATAACGCGCCAGGGCGTCCTTGTGCATGAACAGGATATTGCGTGACGGTTTACCGAACGGCCCAGAGAAGTAAGCATATTGCTCGCGCTCCGGCTTTCTGAACGCACCGGGCAGGACGTCCAGGCGCCCCAGTTCCAGCTCCTTGAGCGCCCGCGCCCAGGGCAACTTGACCAAACGCACCTGGCAACCCAGACGCTTGAGCACCAGGCGGTTGCTGTCGACGTAGATGCCGCCGATTTCACCGTTGGCGAGCTGCATGCTGAACGGTGGATCATCCTCCCAACGCAAGGTTTTTTCACAACCCAGGACACTGCCCGGCAGCACAATCGCCAGCAGCCAGATCAACAACGAGAAGGGGTGAAACAGCCGCGCCGCTACGCCATTACCCATACGCCCCATGTTCAGCGCTCGCCTTCACCAAAATCACTGACCAGAGTCTAGAGAACACGCAGGCCGTTGTATGCCCTCAATATTGGCCAGCGGTCTGGCCTTGCACAGCATCTGCCGCGCGCTGGCGCTGGACATCGCCGGGTAAGCGCAATAGCGTTATGCCTTGATTGCTGCCTTCAGGGTAAGACAAGGATCTGGCATGCCTGAACGATTGGAAACCAATGAGCGCCATCGACGCATGGTGCTCAAGGCATTGCTGTGGACCACCCTGGTCGGCGGGGTATTTTTCAGCATCCTGAATACCCTGCGCGAGATTTGGCTGCTGGTCGTTCTGGAAGGCGGGTACGCCTGCTTCTCGCTGTTTTTGCTGTGCATCATCGATCGCACACCACATCTGCGCACCTGGACCCTGGTTTACCTGCTGCCCTTCTTCAGCATCATGATGGTGTCGCTGCTGCTGCCCAAGACCAGCTTCGCGGTTTTCGCCTGGATTCAGACCATTCCGATCATCTGTTACCTGCTGCTTGGCCTGCACCTGGGCTTCCGGGTAGCGATACTGTTTATCGGCATCGGTCTGCTGGCATTCAATTACCGCTACATCAGCGACGACTACCTGACCAACATCACGGTCATCGCCAACATATCCCTGGCGAGCCTGGCCATGCTGCTGTTCTCGCACATCTATGAGCGCAGCCGCCTGGACAACGAACAGCGCCTGCTGCAACTGGCCAGTACCGACAGCCTGACCGGCCTGGCCAATCGCACCAAACTGAGCGAAGTCTTCCAGCGCGAAAGCGCCCATGCACAACGTGCGGGCTCACCCCTGGCACTGGTGTTTCTCGATATCGACCACTTCAAGCAAATCAATGACCAGCACGGCCATGACAGCGGCGATCAGGCGCTTTGCCACCTGGTCAGGGTCCTGCGTGAACGCCTGCGCAACACCGACCTGTTCTGCCGGCTTGGCGGCGAAGAGTTCGCCGTCTTGTTGCCGCATGCCGACATGACCCAGGCGACCGAGATTGCCGAAAACCTGCGCCTGCGTCTCGCCGCATCGCCCCTGATGCTAGGCGAGACAGCCTTGAATATGACCCTCAGCGCCGGCGTGGCCTGCCTCGGCGCGGACGGCACAAGCCTCGATCAACTGATGAAAGCCGCCGACCGGCGTACCTACGCAGCCAAACACACCGGCCGCAACCGCGTGATCGCCGCGGACGAGCCGCAACTCGGCGAGCTGGAGCCGGCTCGCTAGCAGCGGCGCAACCCGCCCGGCCAACCGGCAGATAATCCCCGGACAATTTCGCTGAGCTCGCCCTGCCCAGGGATAAAACAACCTCGTGCGAGGTCATAACGCCAGGCAATCCGGCGGCCGCCCTGACGGCGTTTTCCATAACGAGGTGGTGAGATGACGGTGAACACCGTACTGGGTTTGTCGATGGTAGTGGCGATGTCCTGCGGCCTGCTGGCCCCGGCGCTGGCTGACCATCGCGACGACGATGACGAGTGGGAAGAGGAATTCCGCGATGGGCCATGCAAGGTCAAGCGTGAATCCGACGGCGACGATTACAAGGAAGAGATCAAATGTCCAAATGGCCGTGGCGCGCACTGGCGTCGTGGCGAGTGGAAGGACGAGTACTGGGATCGTGGCTGCAAGGTGAAAATCGAAGCCAAGTACGACGAGTTCAAGAAAGAGGTCAAGTGCGAGCGCGATAATGACGATGACGACGATTGAGCGGTGTCGATATCGCGACAACATGGCTGATTAGCCGGCATGCCACAGGGTGACCTGTATCGCTGCGCGGCCATGGGTCGCGCTTAGCAATACCGGCGCCGCGACAGTGCAGCGGCGGCTTCTGCGTTAAGAGCCTCTGCCGGCCTTCAACGGCGTGGCATCCGCCGGCGCCTCGGCCCTCTTCCGGACTGTCCAGCCCAAGGTCATACCCACGGCGGCGGACGCCGAGCAGCCGAGATTGGCTAATCGCAGACCCTAATTATCGGCCTGCTTTACCGCCGCCAACCAGGCCGGGTCCAGGCGCGGCTGGCTCACCTCCAGTCCCTGCGCCTGCATGCTTGCCTGGTGCTGGTCGATTTCCCGCAGCATCTGGCTGAGATCGCTGGAATTACCGTCCAACTGGTACATCTGCGTCACCCCCAGGTGGTAGAAGCGCAGCAGCTTCATCGCCGTGGGATCGCCAGCGGCGACGCCGGCTTTGACATGGTGCATGACATTGGTCACGCGCATCAGACTGCGCTTGAGCCGCCAGCCGTAGACCGCTGGCGCCATCCAGGGCAGCGACCACAACTTGAACCGCACCAGGGCGATGGTCAGCACCAGAGCGAGCAGCACGCCGGCCAGGTTCCAGCGAAAATTGTCGCCGCCGGCCGCGCCGAACAACGTCACCGCCAGGCTGGACAGCAGCAGAGCGAGCACCACGAAGATCGCCGCGATGACCAGGGTGATCCGCCGCGTTTGCTTGCGGTAGTTTTCGGCATTGCAGGCTTCGATTTCGAACATCAAGGCGGTCACGCTCCAGAAGGGTTATTGAGGCAGGCTCAGCAGTCGGGTAGACAACGCGCATCAGCTCACACACCGATGCTCAGGCTTCCACCGCGCCCCACTGCTTGCTTAGGCGTTTATCCGACACCGCTAGCTTGGTGCCCAGCTGCTGGGCGAACAGTGACACCCGGTATTCCTCAAGCATCCAGCGGTACAGGGTGAGCTGCGGGTCGCGCTTGCCTTCCTGGCCGTGTTTGCCCAGGCGCGCCTGATACTGCTCCCAGTAACCGGCCAACTCGCCGGCCCAGACGCGGTCGCGCTGCAGCTGGCCGGCGATTTTGTCCAGGCGTTGTTCGATGGCCTTGAGATAACGCGGCACTTCCTTGAGCCATTCGGCCGGGGTTTCGCGGACGAAGCCGGGATAGACCAGATTGCTCAGTTGCAGCTTGATGTCGTTGAGCGCCATGGCCTGGGCCAGGTCGATCTTGCCCTTGAAGCGCTTCTGCAAGCCATGCCACAGCTTGAGAATCTCCAACGTCAGCTTGGCCAGGCGTTCGGCTTCGCCGGTCCAGTCACCGCGCTTGCGTTCGGCCAGAGCAGCCAGACCCGCGCCGTCGCGCGGTAGCGGCTCGCAGCCCTCGAGGATGCAGCTGTCGAGGCTGGCCAGCAGAATGTCTTCGACCAGCGCGTCGACCCGGCCCAACTCGCGGTAGAGCAACGCCAGCTCAGTCAGCCCCGGCAGTTTGCCGCGCAGAAACTTCGCCTGCTCAGCCAACTGCTGCAACAGAAAACGCTGCAAGGCACGGCGATGCTGGAACTCGGCTTCGGCCAGGGTCGGGAAGCGCCCTTCCTTGACCACACCCGCTTCTTCCACCAGTGCCGGGTAGACGGTCATGGACAGGCCAGCGACCTGTTGCTGGGTCTTCGCCGCCACTTCGCTAAAGGCCTTGGCCTCTACCGGTTGCTGGCTCTTGGCGGTTTTCGGCAGGGCCAGGCCGGCCTGGGTGGCTTCGCTAAAGCGCGCGGTCAGCTCAGCCAGGTCGCGACCTTCACCCAGGGGTTTGCCCTGGTTATCGACCACTTCGATATTCATCCGCAGATGGCTTTCGATCTGGGAAGCGGATTCAGCCCAGGCCTCGTCGCTGACCCGCGTGCCGGTCATACGCGTCAGCTCGCGGCCGAGTGCTTCCGGAAGGCTGCCGTCGGCAAAGCTGATCTTGCTCAGCGCCGCGCCGACAAAATCCGGCACCGGTACAAAGTTTTTGCGCAGCGCCTTCGGCAGGCCGCGCACCAGGGCCATGCACTTGGCCTCCAACAGCCCCGGCACCAACCATTCCAGGCGCTCAGGCGGCAGTTGCGGCAACAACGGCGCGGGCACGCGCAGGGTCACGCCGTCACGCGGGTGGTTGGGCTCGAAGTGATAGGTAAGCGGCAGGGTCAGCTCGCCCAGGCGCAGGGTGTCCGGGTACTGCGCAGCGGTGACTTCGGAGGCCGAGCGGGCGAGCACATCCTCTTCGCGCATCAGCAGCAGCTGCGGATTCTTCGCGCTTTCCGTCTTGTACCAACTATCGAAGGTGGCGCTCTGGTAGATGTTCGCCGGCAGGCGCGCCTCGTAGTAGGCAAACAGGGTTTCATCATCGGCGAGAATGTCGCGGCGGCGCGCCTTGGCTTCCAGCTCGTCGAGCTTTTCCAGCAACTGGCGATTGGCGGTCAGGCACTTGGCCCGCGAATTGATCTCGCCACCCACCAGGCCCTCGCGGATAAACAGCTCGCGACAGATCACCGGTTCGATGGGGCCGAAATGCACCGGACGGCGGCCGACCACGATCAGGCCGTAGAGGCTGATCTGCTCGAAGGCCACCACCTGGCCGCGCTTCTTCTCCCAGTGCGGCTCCAAGTGGTTTTTCTTGATCAGGTGGCCGGCCAGCGGCTCGATCCAGTCCGGCTCGATCTTGGCCACCATGCGCGCGAACAGCTTGGTGGTTTCCACCAGCTCGGCGGCCATCAGCCAGGTGGGCCGCTTTCTACCTAGGCCCGATGATGGATGCACCCAGAAACGCCGCTGACGCGCGCCGAGGTAGTCGCCGTCTTCAGTCTTCTGGCCGATCTGGCTGAGCAGACCGGCGAGAATTGCCTTATGCACGGCGGCGTAACCTTTGGCGCGCTGGGCGGCCTGGTCCTTCTCGGCCAGCTCTTTTTCTTTCTGGGCCGCCGATAGCTGTGGTCCGGCATTCCGGCGGTCCTGGGTAGTCGGCGTCTGCTCTTTAGCGCGCGGCTCGCCCCTACCCGCATCGCTCGCCGGTTTGCCTAGCTGCAAATCACGGGTAATCAGTACCAGCTGGCGGTGCGCGTCGCGCCACTCACGCAGCCTGAGGTAATTCAGGAAATTCTTCCGGCACCAGCTGCGCAGCGCACTGCTGCCCAGGGCCTGGCGCTGTTCCTCGAAACCGCGCCACAGGTTGATCAGCGCAGCGAAGTCAGAATCGACGTCCTTCCACTGCGCGTGAGCCTGGTCGGCGGCCTGCTGGCGGTCAGACGGCCGCTCGCGCACATCCTGCACCGACAGCGCACTGGCAATGATCAGGATTTCTTCCAGGCTGCCCTGCTTGGCGCCTTCCAGCACCATGCGCCCCAGGCGCGGGTCCACCGGCAGGCGCGCCAGCTGGCGACCCAACGGCGTCAGTTGGCCCTCGCGATTAACCGCCGAAAGCTCCTGCAGCAGGTTGAAACCATCGCTGATGGCCTTGCCATCCGGCGGTTCGATAAAGGGAAAAGCCTCGATCTCGCCGAGGCGCAGATGGAGCATCTGCAGAATCACCGCGGCCAGGTTGGTGCGCAGAATCTCCGGGTCGGTAAAGGCCGGGCGGCCGTTGAAGTCTTCCTCGCTGTACAGGCGAATGCAGATGCCCGGCTCGACCCGCCCGCAACGGCCCTTGCGCTGATTGGCGCTGGCCTGGGACACGGCCTCGATGGGCAGGCGCTGCACCTTGGCGCGGTAGCTGTAGCGGCTGATCCGTGCGGTGCCGCTGTCGATCACATAGCGGATACCGGGCACGGTCAGCGAGGTCTCGGCGACGTTGGTGGCCAGGACGATCTTGCGTGCGCCCATGGGCGCGAAAATCTTCTGCTGCTCGGCCGGGGTCAGCCGCGCATACAGCGGCAGCACCTCGGTTAGGCGCAGGTTGGCCTTGCGCAGCACCTCGGCGGCGTCACGAATCTCGCGTTCGCCAGGCAGAAACACCAGCACATCGCCGGGGCGCTTGCCCTCGGCTTTCTCAAAGGCGCTGATTTCATCCAGGCTGGCGAGCAGCGCCTGGTCGACGGACAAATCTTCTTCGACGCGATTGCCGTCTTCGTCCTGCTCGGCCGTCAGCGGTCGGTACCAGGTGTCCACCGGGAAGGTACGGCCGGACACCTCGACAATAGGTGCATCGGGAAGGCCGCCCCCACCGAAATGCTTGGAGAAACGCTGCAGGTCGATGGTCGCCGAGGTGATGATCAGCTTGAGATCGGGGCGACGCACCAGCAGGGTCTTCAGGAAACCCAGGAGGAAGTCGATATTCAGGCTGCGTTCGTGAGCCTCGTCGACGATGATCGTGTCGTACTTTTCCAGGTAGCGGTCGTGCTGGGTTTCCGCCAGCAGGATGCCGTCGGTCATCAGCTTGATCAGGCTGCGCTCGTTGCTCTGATCCTCGAAGCGCACCTGATAGCCGACCAGTTCGCCCAGGGGCGTACCGATTTCCTCGGCAACCCGAGTCGCCACGCTGCGCGCAGCCAGGCGGCGCGGCTGGGTGTGGCCGATCAAACCATGCACGCCACGCCCCAGCTCCAGGCAGATCTTCGGCAACTGGGTGGTCTTGCCCGAACCGGTTTCCCCGGCGATCACCACTACCTGATGCTGGCTGATGGCGGCCTTGATCTCGTCGCGCTTGGCGGCAATCGGCAGCGCATCGTCGTAACGCATAACAGGCACACTCAGCCGGCGCGCCTCGACCTTGGCCCGGGACGCCTCGAAGCGCTGCAGCCACTGCGTGAGCTTGGCCTCGTCCACCGGGCTCTGCTTGCGCAATTCATGCAACTGCCGGCGCAGGCGATGCCGGTCGCCCAGCAGGGTCTGGTCGAGGTTTTTCAGCAGTTGGTCGAACGAGGCAGGCGAATCGATCATCAGAGGGCTTTGGCGATGGCGGCAAAGGGCGCAATTGTCGCAGATTTGCCCCAGCCAAGACGACCGCCGTCGACGCCGCAGCCAGCCGCGTCAGATCTGGAACTGCCCCACCAGGCGCTGCAGGCGTTCGCCCAGGCCGTTGAGGTCGCGGGAGGTCTGCGCGCCCTCAACGGCGTCGTTGGCCACGCCGTCTACAGCCACGGCGATCTGGTGCACGCTGCGGTTGATCTCCTCGGCCACCGCGGTCTGCTCCTCGGCGGCGCTGGCGATCTGCGCGTTCATCGAGTTGATGGTGCCGATCAACTGGGCGATGGCATCCAGCGAGGCGCCGGCGCGATTGGCCTGCTCGCGGGTGCTATCGCCCATCTGGCTGGCGCGCTGCATGGTGGTCACGGCCTCGCCGGTGGTGTTCTGCAGGCGGTCGATCATGCCCTGGATCTCGCCGGTGCTCTGCTGGGTGCGGCTGGCCAGGGCGCGCACCTCGTCGGCGACCACGGCGAAAC
>TARA_R100001244_G_scaffold6593_14_pt1 | contig 25999 bp, 20 predicted proteins | sample TARA_R100001244 | Tara Oceans TARA_R100001244 (sample SAMEA2621564) | marine metagenome | biome: marine biome (ENVO:00000447); feature: mesopelagic zone (ENVO:00000213); material: "saline water (ENVO:00002010), including plankton (ENVO:xxxxxxxx)" | depth 790 m
CATCAAGCCGCGAGGCCAGCCCGGCGCGGAAGCGGGCGTTGGTGATCCGCAGCGTATCCTTGCGCCGTTCCAGATCGCGCGCGGCAAGATCGAAGGTGATGGCGGCGGCGCTGCGATCATACCAGGCCCTCGTCACGGCAGCGGCAAGCGCCTGTCTGGCGGCCGCGAAGTCTGCTGCAGCGGCCCGTGCGTCGGCGCTGCCGGCTCCGGCGAGCGCCAGATTGCGGCCCCAGATATCCACCTCCCAGCTCGCCGCCAGCGCGCCATCATAAACCGTGGCAGCATTCTCCGCATCGGTGGCCGAGGCGGCAAGATCGACTTGCGGAAACAGGCCAGCGCGCGACACCCGCATCGCCGCCCGCGCCGCGCGCAGCTGCGCCAGCACCGACTGCAGGTTGCGGTTGTGGGCAAAGGCCTCGCGCACCGCCTGTTCCAGTGTCTGGTCAGCGAAAGAGCGAATCCAGCCGTCCGGATAAATCGGTGCGACGGTCCCGTCACGTTCGGAGACGGTCACCATGTCCGGGCGCGCTGCCCAGTTGTCCGGCGCATCGGGCACAACGGTCCGGTCCAGATCCGGGCCGCCGCGAATGGCGCAGGCCGATAGCAACAATAGCAGGGTGGCGGATGCGAGCTGGCGTTTCATGCGATCCTATCCCGCCGACTTTTTGGAAATGGCGGCGGCATTTTCCTTGTCTTTTTCGTCCCAGGTCACCGGCTGGCCGTCGCGCAGCCGTTCGCCGCCGCGCACCACGATCAGATCGCCGGCCGCGATTTTCCCGGATATGGCGACCCGGTCGCCGTCCGGCTCCCCGACCTGCACATCGACCCGCTTGGCGGTCTTGTCCTTGGGACTGATGACATAGACAAATATGCCGCTGTCGCGCAGCACCAGGGCATCGCGCGGTGCGGTCAGCACCTGCCGTTCGATACCGGTCGGCACGGTGATGGAAATCGCGCTGCCGATTTTCATGTCATGCGTGCCCATCGGCGCGCGGACTTCCAGCGTCCGGCTGACCTCGTCGCCGGTTTCGATGACCGAGCGGATGCGCGAAGTCCGTCGTTCGCCATCGGCCAGAATCGTGATTTCCTGTCCTTCGGCGAGCGAACCGGCACTGGCGATCGGAATACGCACCCGGGCCTCCGATCCGGTCCGGCCGATGATCCGGGCAATCTCGCGGCCCGGCGTTGCATATTCGCCGACCTCGATCTTGCGTTCGACCAGTTGACCGGCAAAGGGGCTGCGGATACGGGTGCGGGACAGGTCGAAATTCGCTGTCTGCAGCGCCACCTGCGCCGCCGCCAGGCGCGCTCTTGTCTGGTCGCGCGATGAAACGGCTTCGTCCAGCGAAGCTTCGGACTCGGCTTCTTCCTTGAGCAATTGTTGCAGCCGCCCGACCAGCCGGTTCTGGTAGGTCAGGTCGGCCTGCAGCCGCCGCACTTCCGCAGCGGCCTGATCGCGGGCCAGTCGGGCGCTGCGGCTGTCGATCACGGCGATCACCGTACCCTGGCCGACGCGGGCGCCGATATCGAGGGTCGACTGGATTCGGCCGGCGACTTCCGACGCGACGATCGAATCGCGATCGGCGACAATATCGCCCGGCGCGGTGAAATTGGGGGTGAGCGCGGATTCCTCGATTTTCGCCAGTGTCACGATCGCGGGTGGTGGCCCGCCCTGTCCGTCCTGCTGGCCATCCGCGGGGCTGGAAGAAAAGAACAGAAAATAGGCCAGCGCGGCAAGCAGCACGGCGCTGCCGATGGCGATCCAGCGGGCATTTTCTCGGACAAAATCGGGCAGGGCAAAAGTCATTCAGCAGGCTCCAATACGGGTTCACCGGAGAACGGTGGCGACGAGCCCCGGTCCGTCGGCCGGGCAGACTTGGTGCCGCCGAGCTGGATCAGCGCCGGCAGCAGGACCAGGGTGAAAATGGTGGAAACAAGGACCCCGCCGACGATGATGACGGCCAGGCCCCGATAGATGGCACTGCCCGGACCCGGCACCAGCGCCAGGGGCAGCATGCCCATGACCGAGGTCCCGGTGGTCATCAGGATCGGGCGCAGTCGCAAGCGGAGCGCGGCACGAGCGGCGTCCGGGCGAGACATGCCCTCGGCTTCGTTGTCGCGGGCCTGCGCCATCAGCAGAATCGCATTGTTGACCACGATTCCGAGCAGGATCACGAAACCGATCATGCCGAGCAGATCCAGCGGAGTCGGCTTGAACAGGTTGAGAATCTGGATTCCGATCACACCGCCCACCGTCGCCAGCGGCAGCGCGATGATCACCAGCGCGGAGTCCCGGGCAGAACGGAAGACCGACGCCATGATGACAAACAGCAGCGCGGCTGCCAGAATGAAGTTGCTGCTCAGCGAGGAGATTGCCTGCAGCAGCGCATCGGCATCACCGCCGTAGCGCAAGGTGCCGCCGGCAGGCAGGGCATTGCGGATCGGTCCTTCGGCCGACGCCTCGATTTTTTCCAGCGCATCTCCCAGCGCCATGCCCGGCGGTGGCGAGACATTGATCGTCAGGGTCTTGCGGCCATCGACATGCGCGATCTGGGTGGGTCCGACTCCGCGCAGCAGCGTCGCGACCTCGCCCAGCGGCACCGCGCCGCCATTGGGTGTGACGATCGGCGCGCTTTCGATCGCTTCCGGATCCGCGGCTTCCAGTCCGCGCATGATCACACGCATCCGCTCGCCATCCGAGACATATTCGCCGAGATAGAGGCCATCACCCATGGCCCGCACGGCGCGGCCGACCTGGTCGCGGGTCATACCCAACTCGGCGATCCGCCGGTCGTTGGGAGTCAGGCGCAGCTCGGGGACGACGACGTTGGGATCGGGGTTCGGCCGGACCATTGCCCCGGGGATGGCGGCATTGATCGAGTCGGTGGCGACCAGCGCCGCCTGGCGCAGCGCTTCATCATCCTCGGCCTGCAGATAGAGTTCGATATTGCCGTTGCCGCCGAAATTACCGAACAGGCTACCCTGCTGGGCAAAGGCCTGGACATCGGGGAATCCCGCGAGAATCTCGCTGTTGACGATACCAGTCATTTCTTCGATCCGCGACTGGTCCTTGATCCGGATCCCGGTGTTCAGACCCCAGGGATTGACGAACAGATAATAGTTGAGCAGTTCCGGCTGCTTCTCGCCCTTGAGATAGGGGTCGAGCCGCTGCACGACCTCTTCTGCGATTTCCGTGCGTGCCGCTTCCAGCGTCTGGCCCGACGGAAGGCCGACCCAGGCATCGACGGCATCGCGTTTCACGTCCGGCAGATAGTCGGTCTGCGGCCATAGAAAATAGGAAATCACGATCGGCGCGAGTATCAGGGACGGAATCCAGATCCTGCGCTTGCGATCGCTGTCGATCAGGCTGAAAATCCGGTCCGCATAGCCGTCCCAGCGGCGTTCGTTGTCATCCATGTCGAGATCGCCGGCGAAGCGCCGCGCGGCGGCCGGCAGGACGGTGACCGCAACAACCAGGCTGGCGATCACCGAAATCGCGATGGTCAGAGCGAGATCGGCGAACAACTGACCTTCGACATCCTCGATGAACATGATCGGGATGAAAATGGCGACGGTGGTGGCGGTCGAGGCGAACAGCGCCGGCCAGACCTGTGCCACCGCTTCCAGCGCCGCCGGTGCGGGCGCGGTACCCTGCTTGCGGATCCGCACGAAATTTTCCATCACGACGATGGCGGCGTCGAGCACCATGCCGGTGGCAAAGGCGAGGCCGGCCAGCGAAATGACGTTGATCGAACGGCCGGCCATACCCAGCACCGCGAGCGTGGCCAGCAGGCAGACGGGCACCGTCGCGGCGATGATCACCGTCGCCCGGGCGCGCCGGACGAACAGCCAGAGCAGACCGACCGCCAGCAGCGTTCCGAGTAACAGATTGCCGCCCAGGAAGGACAGTGCGCGCTTGATGAACACTGATGGGTCAAAACTCTTCTCGATCCGCGCACCGACGCTGCGCAGCTCGTTTTCGTTGAACGATTCCACTTCCGCCAGCACCGCGTCGATCGCGTCCAGCGTGTTGCTGCCCGGTTCGCGGATCACCTGCATGCCGATCGCCGGATTGCCATTCTGGTAGGTCGCGCCAAAGGCCTTGTCGGGGCCGACATTGATATCGGCGACATCGCGCATGCGGATCACCGTGGTGCCGCGCTGGGCAACCGTCAGGTCGCCGATCTGCTCGGCGGTGAAATTGCCTTCGAAACGCAAAGCATAGCCGCGGCGGCCGACATCTATCGTACCGCCACCGATGTCCTGGAAGCGCCCCACCGCGCGGGACAATTCCTCGATTGTGAGATTGAGCTGGGCGAGCCGCCACGGATCAAAGCGGATCCGCAAGATCCGCTCGCCTGTCGGTGCCTGCAAGTCCACACCCTGCACGCCTTCGATGGTTTCCAGCTTGGGTATGATCGTGTCGCGACCGAACCTGGCGAGCGCCTCGCTGTCCATATTGCTGTCTGGCAGAGCCTGCAGGAACAGGTAGATCAGCGATTCGCCCTGCTGGCCATTGGCCCCGCCGACGATCGGCCGGTCGGCATCAAGCGGCCAGTTCCGCACCTGCTGTGCCCGGCTCGAAACTTCGGCGAAGGCCTTGTCCATATTGGTGCCGAGGGCAAATTCCAGATTGAACCAGACATTGCCGTTGTTGGACCAGCTGTTGATGGTTTCCAGTCCGGGAATACCGCGCAGTTGCTCCTCGATCGGTATCGTGATCTCGGATTCCATTTCCTTGGGGCTGGCGGCGCGCCAACTGGCCTGCATGGAAAGTTGCGGGCGCTCGATATTGGGAAACAGCTGGATCGGGGTGGTGAAGATGGAGACGATCCCGATCAGGGCGATCAGGGCAAGGCCGGCGGCAATGGCGGCAGGATAGCGCAGCGCGATATTGGTCAGCGTCATCGCTTCGTCCCTGCGCCAAAAACGCCGGAAATATAATGTTGTCCGTTGTCCCTCATTCAAACATCTCCCTCCCGGCTCCGGTAAAGGCGCCGTGAGGGTGAAGGCCTAAGGTAACAAACGAAACCTGATGAGGAGGTTTCGACCAAATTCGACGGGCTTTCGATGAACGGCTATCGTGCAAATATTGTCGCGCGGGTCTGTCAAAGCCCGGTCCGGGCTGGCCGCAGGCGGAATTTTTTACCGGAAATCCGGGGCGGCGGGACTGGAAGGCACAATGGATTCGGGAAGAACTGCCAGCCTGATTGACAAGGCATAATCCGCGAAGGTTTAAATTCGGGTCGCGGCGCTTCGCGAACCGCTCGTGGCCGGGTCACTGGCGGATAGCTTCTGGTAGACTGCAATCGTCTGCTGCGCGATTTTCTCCCATTGCGGGAAGCGATCCGGAGTCACCCGGTAAGCCTCCGGATTGGCATGGGCGCGGCCCAGCGCGCTGGCCAGGCTGCGGAGATCGCCCGGATTGAAATAATGCTTCGCATCCAGCTGCAAATCCCGGTTCTCTGGCAGGTCGCTCAGCAAAACCGGACAGCCGATACTGATCGCTTCGAGCAGGGTATTGGAATGACCTTCGCGGATCGAGGGGTTCACGAAAAACCGGGCTCCGCGATAGAGGGGTCCCAGTTTTGACCGGGGCAGGGCGCCCAGCATCACGATCCGGTCGTCGTTCAGCGCCTCGATCTGATTGCGTTCCGCCTGTTTCCCCCAATTGCCGACGATCACCAGCTTGACCTGCGGGTGTCTGGAGGCAAATTGCCGAAAAGCCGCAATCAGGCTGTGGATATTTTTCTTCTGCGATATCTGCCCGACAAACAGGATATAGTCACCGCTGACCGGAGGAGCTGCGCCTTGCGGAAAACTGTCCGGCTGGTCGAGCGCGTTGCCGATGATGTGGATATTCCTGGCGTGGCCGGAAGCCTGCAATTTTTTCGCCAGTGCCGGGGTCAGCGCGATGATGCCGTCGGCCCAGCGCAGCTGGTATTGCGCGCCGCGCAGGGTCCATTTCCGCGGCCCGCTCCACGGATGGGCATCGCAATCGGCCCCGTAACGCACCACGGTCTTGCAGCCGATCAGCTTGTATGCCAGCAACAGCGCTGCGGATTCCAGGCGCGCAAAGTGAACGATATCGGGTCGCATCCGGACGGCCTTGACCAATGTGGCCGCAGCGTAGAGCCAGCGGTCGATTTGCAGCAACCCCAGCGACGGCGCGCGCCACAGGCGGACGCCATGATATTGGCCGGATTGCAGAAAGGGCTTCATGCCCGCCACGCATATCGCCCAGCCCTCGCGGGCGATCAGGGGGAACAGGCGTTCGGCATGCTTCTCGACACCGCCCTCCACTTCCGGAAGGCCGCGAACGCCGACGACCAATATGCTTTTCATTGCCCCTCCTTGTCGCTCGTGCCAGTAGCATGTCCTATCAGGCCGAGGTGGTTAAGAAATTCAATTTTCTTGGCACCGGTTGACCGGTTAAGATAAACAGAGGAGCCGAATTGGGTGTTTGTGATTTGGATCGGTCAAGATTTTTTGCCGGAAGTACTGGATTGAGTTATGCGGTTTGTTCAAAAGACCGACAAGTTTGGAGCACGCAGCCATGACCGGGAATAGCCGAAGCCATCAGACAGGCGAAGCAGCCGACCGGCTCAAGCCTCCACCTGCTTTCATCGCAAAATTCCTCGCTCTCGACCCCCGGCGAGTCGAATTTCGTGTCCGCGGTTTTGATCTCGCGGATAAAAGCCACGAGCAACGGCTGGAATCGATCGGCAAGGCGTTTCTGCGCGGCTATAATCTGACGCTGTCGGCGCGCTCGTTCACGGAATTCGAGCAAGCCAAGGATCAGGAAACCGACCTGCTGCGCGGCTTTTTCATCGAGGGCGGCGCGATGGGCAGCGCTCTGGTCGACAGCCTGCCGTTCCGCAAGGCGATGCTGCCACGCTATATCGACCGCTTTGCCGGACAATTTCCAATTCTGGTGTACGCCGGTGTCGGCCTGACGATCTCCAAACTGGCCTGGCGCGAACTGGGCATCATGGCCGAACTGGATCCCTTTTACCGCTGGCTCGCCTATGACGGCCTCGGCTATCACAATATGTATTTTGAACCGGACAAAACCCTGACCGGGCCGAAGCGGGTGCTCGAAGGCTATGCCTCCCGGGCCTATGATCAGGGGGCAGGGCGCGGCATCTGGTTCACCAGCGGTGCCGACGTCGGCAAGGCTGCCGCTACTATCGCTGCCATGCCGTCCGACCGCCATTCCGATCTCTGGGCGGGTGTCGGTCTCGCCTTGTGCTATGCCGGCCCAGCCGGTGCGCCGGAATTTCTTGAGGCAAAGCGGCTGGCCGGTGCCTGTGCCGCGAATCTGGCAACGGGCGTGGCGATCGCATGCACTGCACGGGTAAAGGACGAGTCTCTGCTCCCTGACACCCGCGAAGGGATCAGCGCATTGTGGGGGCTATCACCGGAGGCACTGGCGGAACGGGTCGAGGCGATGCGGCAATCCGCTGCGTCCTCAGCCGTAGCCGACATGCCCGCATACGGCAGCTGGCGGCAAGACATCGCGGACGATTTCACCACAGTTTCTACCGGCTGACTCCTCAACCGGATATCAGGTATATTTTGCCGATGGGGTGCAAGGACCCGGCTATATTGGTGCGGTCGAGAAGACTCGAACTTCCACGGGATATTATCCCACAGCGACCTCAACGCTGCGCGTCTACCAATTCCGCCACGACCGCACTGTCTCTAGCTTGGGACAGCGATGTCCCGGGTAGGCGCGTGCCCTTAGCAAAGGGGGTTCCCAGCCGCAACAGATATTCGTTGCGATGACGCCTGCGCGGTTAACCCGCCGGGTGGTTATGTCCCGGAACCGCACAGGCCTCCGCATCATCCCTTTTGCAACGGTGGAAATATCGGTAAATCAGGCGATTAACCTTCTATTTACCTTGCCCGCACGCAGTGCAGCCGCTTTTATCCATGTCCCATGGACAGCCTGCTTCTCTTTCTGCTGCTGCTTGGCGGCACTCCCGCCCAGCCGGTCGCCGGTGCGTCCACTGTCCCGGCGAGGATTCAGGCCGTCGCCAGCGTGCGAGTCCTGCGCGGGCAGGCGATAGCATTCGGACCAACGGCTGACGGGCGTGATCCATCGGGCGCCGAGGACGGCGGCGCGATAGCCCCGCTTGCTCCGATCCGTTCGACCGCCGTCAGCCAGACCGTGGACGATCAGGTCATTCAATTGCAGGAATTTCAGTAAGCCGCTCGCGTTAATCGCGGCTCTGGTCGGCCCACCCGACTTCCAGCTGACTGGCACCGCGCGGCACATCGAGCTTGGCCTCGTTGAAGTTGATCTTCGCCCCCGGGGCCAGTGATTGTTCCGGCGGGTTCATTTTCCAGCTGTAGACGATCCGGCCACCGGCATCGCGCAGGATCACCAGCATCGACGGTACCGCCTGGTCGGTGGTGGTGGGATTGATGATCGTGCCGCTGGCGGCAAAATATTCGGTACCGTCCGGCAGCGTCCGGCGGTCCTGCTTCTGGCTCAGCTCGATCAGCAGCGGTGTTTCCTCGACCGAGGCAAATCGATAGTCGGAGATCCATTGCGGCGCGCCGAAATAATAGAGCGCGCCCCCCACAGCCAGCACCAGCCCGGCAAAGGCGAAAGCCGCCATGGTCCAGAGTTTCGCCGGATTGCGGCGCGGCTTGAACGGCGGTTCGTGCGCGAAGCTGCTGTCACCCGCGCCATAGTCCGGCGCAGCGGAAATCGGCGGTGGTGGCGCCGAACGCGTGACCGGCGAGGATGGCGATGTCGGGATCCAGTCGCGATCCGCGGCGGGTTCCGGCCTGGCGACCGGTTGGGCCTGTGCGGAAACGCCGGCTTCGACCAGTTCCTTCTCCGGAATCGCGGGTTCCTGAAACCAGCTGTGGCGACAGGATGCGCAGCGCACCGACCGGCCATTGGGCCCAATGGCGCTGTCGGGGACGAGATAACGGGTTTTGCAAGCCGGGCAATTCAAAATCATGACACCCCTCTAAACACCCCATGAACGCAAACTGCAAGTGGCTGCTTGACCGATTTGAGACCGAAACGGGTTTTTGCGCGTTTTCCTGCCGAATCGATGGCCGCTGTCCGACAGCGGAGTTGATTTGCAGGGGCTTCCCGGCCTATTGGTTCGGCGACCGGGCAATATTTCGCCGCGATATTGGAATATAGGGCATGTTGGACGAAATTGTTCGCTTTGAAAATGTCGGCCTGCGCTACGGCGCCGGCGTGGAAACGCTGGCCGACCTCAATTTCACACTCTATCCCGGCAGCTTCTATTTTCTCACCGGCCCGTCCGGTGCCGGCAAGACCTCGCTGCTGAAATTGCTCTATTTGTCGCAGCGGCCCAGCCGTGGCGTGATCCGGCTGTTCGGCGAGGATGCGGTGACCATGCCGCGCGAGCGCCTGCCCGGCTTCCGCCGCCGGATCGGCGTCGTGTTCCAGGATTTCCGTCTTGTCCCGCATCTCTCCGCCTTCGACAATATCGCCCTGCCCTTGCGGGTGGCCGGGGTCCGCGAGAGGGATCTCGAGACGCCGGTGACCGAAATGCTCGACTGGGTCGGCCTCGGTGACCGCGCCTCGGCCCGGCCGGCAACGCTGTCCGGCGGTGAACAGCAGCGCGTTGCCATTGCCCGGGCGGTGATCGGCCGGCCGGAAATTCTGGTCGCCGACGAACCGACCGGCAATGTCGACCCGGACATGGCGATCCGCCTGCTGCAATTGTTCGAGGCGCTGAACACGCTCGGCACCACCATCGTCGTCGCCACCCATGACATTCATCTGCTCAGCAAGATTCCCGGCGCCCAGATGATGCGGCTGGAAAAGGGCATGCTCGCCGATCCGACCGGTTCGTTGCGCTTTCCGCCGCGGCCCAAAGACCAGCGGCAGTAGGACGCATGATCAAGTTTTTTGCCATTCCCGCCCATGACCGGCGCCTGATTCCCGAGGGCCGCCTGTCCGGTCCGATGCCCTGGGTGATCGCGATCATGATCTTTCTCACCGTGCTGGCGGCGGCGGCTGGCCTCGCCATGACCCGCGCGGTCGGCGATGTCTCGGACGAACTGTCCAGCCGCGCGACGGTGCAGATCATCGAGGCCAATCCCGAAGTCCGTGGCCGCCAGGCCGCCGCCGCCGCCGAGCGCCTGCGCGCGATGCCGCTGATCGCGGAGGTCCGGGTGCTGCCGCCGGAAGAGATCGAGGCGTTGATCGAACCGTGGCTGGGGACGCAGGACCTCGCCGACGATATCCCGCTGCCGGCGCTGATTGACCTGAAACTGGCCCGCGTTGCTACCGACGCCGAATATCAGACGCTGCGCCGCGCGCTGGCACCGATTGCACCGGAGGCCCGGGTCGAACCGAGCAGCGGCTATATCGCGCCGGTCATTTCGCTGGTCCGCTCTTTCCAGTGGATCGCATTCGGTCTGGTCGCCCTGCTGGCGCTGGCCACCGCCGCTGCGGTGATCATTTCCGCACGCTCGGCGCTCAACACCCACGGCGAGACCATCGCGGTGGTGCATCTGCTCGGCGGCACCGACCAGCAGATCAGCCGTCTGTTCCAGCGGCGGATTGCGCTGGATGCGCTGCTTGGCGGCATAATCGGCCTGATCGGAGGTGCCGCGATCATCTGGCTGATCGGCACGCAACTGACCGCGTTGGGCTCCGGTCTGGTGCAATCGGTCGGTCTTGACTGGTGGAGCTGGTTGATAATTGCCGCCATTCCGATATTGGGGATGTTCCTTGCCATGGTAACCGCCAGATGGACGGTTGTCGGCGCCCTGAAAAAGATATTGTAGCCCGCGCCATGATCTTGCGTTTCTTCTCTTTTCTGCTGCTGCTCTGGATCATCGGCTTTGCCTGGTTCGCGATCGATCTGCCGCGTCCGGCCGCCGATGATGCCCACACCGGTTCGGTCGTCGTGCTGACCGGTGGCGCCGGCCGGATCGACCGCGCGCTCGACATTGTTACCGCCAAAAGCGCCGGCCGTCTGCTGATCTCCGGCGTCGACCGCGACGTCAAGCCGGCGGAGCTGGCCGCCGAATATGACCAGGCCGGCGATCTGTTCGACTGCTGCATCGATCTTGGCTTCCAGGCGGTCGACACCCGCTCCAACGCGCTCGAAATCGCCCGCTGGGCGGCGCGGCGCGGCGACAAGTCGGTGCGTCTGGTGACCTCGGACTGGCACATGCGCCGCGCCCGGCTGGAACTGGAGCGGGCGATGCCGCCGGATGTCCTGATACTGTCCGACGCGGTGCAGACGCAGCCTGCGCTCGGTACCCTGTTCATCGAATATAACAAATATCTGATGCGCCGGCTGGCGGCGCTGGCGGGGGTGTAAGATGCTGGCGATGATCCGTTCGCTGATCTTCATGGCGGTCTTCTATGTCGGCTCGGTGCCGATCATCATCGCCACCTTCCTCGGCGCCTTTTTCTGGCCGCCGACCATCTATTACATGGCGCAATATTGGAGCCGTTATCACTATGTCTGTGCCCGCCTGATCCTCGGCATCCGCGTCGAGGTCAAGGGCGAGATCCGCGACGAGCCCCTGCTCTACGTGTTCAAGCATGAAAGCATGTTCGAGACGATCGACCTGCTGCGGCTGTTCGAAAAGCCGGTGGTGATCGCCAAGAAGGAACTGCTGGTGATTCCCGTGTGGGGCTGGATCGCGACCAGACACGGCCTGCTCGGCATCGACCGCGACGGCGGCGGAGCGGCGATGCGCCAAATTATCAAGCAGGCGAAGAAAGCCGTCGCCGAAGGCCGTCCGATCGTCATCTTTGCCGAAGGCAGCCGCGCCCACCACGGCGAACGCCCCGAACTGCAGACCGGCTTTGCCGGCATCTACAAGCTGATGGGCATTCCGCTGGTCCCGGTCGCCCTGAACAGCGGCATCGTCTCCCCGCGCGATACGTTCGTCCAGAAAAGCGGCGTGATCACCTATGAAGTGCAGCCGGAGATCGAACCCGGCCTGGAGCGGGACGATATTCGTGATCGGGTGCACAAGGCGATCAATGTTCTGAACGACTGACTATCGCCGATATTTTTGATGAGCCCCGGAGAGCCCAGCGAATCACCGCCCCATATCCCGCTGGATCGTCCGGCTGGCCATATAGAAGTGGAAAATCGCCCACAGGTAGAGGCATTTGAACAGCACCATCGACCAGCGCAGGCCATCGGCATTGGCCGTATCGCAGGCACCTTGCGCGGCGGCGGCGAGATTGCTGGCCTTGCATGCTTCCAGGGTTAGCGTGGGATCGAGGCCCGACAGGAAGGTCGCGTTCAGGATCGTCGACAGGCCGCCGATCAGCGGCGGTCCCAGGCCGTAGCCGAGCAGATTGACGATGAACAGGGTCACCGCCACCGCAGTGGCCCGCATCCGGCTGTCGACCACGCCGCTGGGGACGGCATAGAGCGGGCAGAGATAGGTGTAGAGCAGCATCTGGCCGACCATCATCAGCGGCACCGCCACCCAAAGGGATTCGGCCAGATAGCCCGTTACGTGCATCGGAATCACGCCGAGCAGCGCGAACATCGGTATGAAGGCCAGCGCCTTGGGAAAACGCTGGGCATATTTGTCCGCCAGATAGCCCGACATATAGGTGCCGATCGCCGCCATCAGCGCCAGCGCCATCGCGATCTTCACCGATGCGTCGAAGATCGACAATTCATGGGTGCGGATCAGGAAGGACACGAAAAACTGGCCAACGCCATAGTTGACGAACGAGGCAATGGTCACGCCCATGGTCACGTGCCAGTAAGCGGGTTTCTGGGACAGGATCCGCAGCACTTCCCGAAAGCCGACCTGCTCGCGATTCTGCATTTCCGCCGGATCTGTAAAGCCGCGCGGTGGTTCCGCGATGGTCATTTTCACGATTGCCGCGACAATGATGCCGGGGACACCGACAACGATGAAGGCGACGCGCCAGCCCTCGATATTCTGCCAGTCGAGCGCATTCACCGCCCAGGTCCAGTTCCAGCTGGCGAGCAGCGCGCCGACCACCGGTCCGTCGAGATTGCCGACAATATAGCCGCCAAAGACATAGGCGACCATGCCGCCTAGTGGGATTCCCAGCGCGTAGACAGAGACAGCGGTGGAGCGCTCTGCCGGGATGAAATAGTCGGCGATCAGGGAATTGGCCGGGGGCGAGCAACCCGCTTCGCCGATGCTGACGCCGATGCGGAAGATGAACAGCGCAATAAAGCTGGTGGCAAAGCCGCAAAGGGCGGTCATCAGGCTCCACAGCGCCACCGATCCGGCAATGATCCAGACCCGGTGATGTTTCTCGGAGAAGCGCGCGATCGGGATGCCGACAAACGTGTAGAGGATGGCAAAGGCGGGGCCGCCGAGCAGTCCCATTTGCCAGTCTTCGACGCCAAAACTTTCCTTGATCGGTTCGGTCAGGATATTGATGATCGTGCGGTCGATGAAATTGAAGATATAGACGGTGAGCAGGATGCCGAGAATATAGTTCCGGTAGCTCTTGCTGCCATAACCGGTTTCCGGTGATCCGCGGTCGGAGCTGCGGGGGGTACTGATCACTGTCGCTTCGGCCAAATTCACTCTCCCATGTCATGTCCCAACTGATTTTCGCGCATGGGATTTTTCTGCACGATACCGAATTTTTTCAGCTTGTATATTCCGTTATTGCCTTTGCGGTCCGGAATCGGGGTTGTCGCATGATATCGCCATGCCGCAGCGGTCAGGACCGGTCGGCCCTGCCGCAAGGTCCGGTCGGCGGCTGTCAGGCTCGCGGCGACGGAAACTCTGCCTTTGTCCGGGAATCGCACTATAGGAAAATACGTACTTACAAAATGCAGCGAATATTGTTTACCAACAGAAATACGGGAAAGCTCCATGCGCGTGCGCGCCGATGCGGTGAGCCGGTTCACCAATGAAAGGAAAGCAGCAAATGCTCGGATTTTGCGACAATATCGAGGCTTTGACGGAACAGAATGATGATTTTCGTCGCGTGCTCTACACGGGCCACAATTTACAACTCGTGCTGATGGCACTCCAGCCAGGCGACGAAATCGGCGAGGAAGTCCACGACGACCGCGACCAGTTTTTCCGGTTCGAAGAGGGTAGCGGCGAAGTCTGGATCGACGGCAAATGCAACAAGGTGAAAGCCGATGACGGCGTCATTGTGCCGCAAGGGGCCAGCCACAATGTCGTCAACACGGGCAAGGAACCGCTGCGGCTTTACACGATCTACGGTCCACCCGAGCATATCGACGGTACCATTCATGCGACTGCGGCTGATGCCCGGAAGGACCATGAGCATTTTGACGGGAAAACAACCGAGTAAAGATCTGTACGGGACCAGTGCCCCCCGGCGGCTCAGTCGTGCGTGCGTCCGAAATCCGGGGCGGCGTCGTCCTGGCCTTCCTCGATGATCCGGCGGCGGATGGCGCGGGTCTTGGTGAACAGGTCGAACAGTTCGTCGCCCTTGTCCCAGCGGATCGCGCGCTGCAGTGCGGACAGGTCCTCGGAAAAACGTTGCAACATTTCCAGCACCGCTTCCTTGTTGGCCAGGAAGACGTCGCGCCACATCGTCGGGTCGGAGGCGGCGATTCGGGTGAAGTCCCGGAAACCGCCGGCAGAATATTTGATCACCTCGCCGCGCGTCACGTCTTCCAGGTCGGAGGCGGTGCCGACAATCGTATAGGCGATCAGATGCGGCAAATGGCTGGTGACCGCGAGCACCAGATCATGATGCTTGGCGTCCATGATCTCGATATTGGCGCCGAGCTTTTCCCAGAAAGCCTTGAGCCGCTCGACATCGCCCTCGGCGGCATCTTCCGGCGGGGTCAATATGCACCAGCGGTCATGGAACAGGGTCGCAAAGCCCGCGTCCGGGCCGCTATTCTCGGTCCCGGCAACCGGGTGGGCCGGAATGATCCGGGCGCCCGGCAAGGCTTCAGCGAGCGCGACCTGCACGCTTTCCTTCGACGATCCGACATCGCTGATTACGGCATCGTCGGGCAGGTCGGCGGCGATTTCGGCAGCCACGTCGGCCATTACCCCGACCGGTACGCACAGGATCACCAGCCCGGCATCGGTCACCGCGGCACCGGCACTGTCGCTGACATCGTCGCAAAAGCCGAGCTCGAGCACCCGTGTTCGCACCGCCGGGTCACTGTCATAGCCGGTAATCCGGACCGAAGGCATGGTCTGGCGCGCGGCATGGGCGATCGAGGAACCGATCAGCCCCAGTCCGATAATCGTAATCTGGGTAAAGGGCAGCATCAGCCGGCGGCTTCCAGTATGTCGCGCAAAGCCTGCGCCAGGCCCCGGGTCTCCTCTTCGGTGCCGATCGTCATCCGCAGGCCGTTGACCAGCCCCTGGCCAGGCAGCCAGCGCACCGCATAGCCCTTGTCCATTAGCGCCGCATTGGCCTGCTCGGCGGTGACCTTGCCCTCAAACAGCACCAGCAGGAAATTGGTATGGCTAGGCACGACGCGCAGGCCGTGGTTGCCCAGCGCCTCCATCTCGTCGCTCAGCCAGCGCCGCCACTTGGCATTATGCTCCCGGCTCATCGCGACAAAGTCGTCCGAGGCGAGCGCGGCAACAGCGGCTTGCTGGCCGGCGGTGGTGACATTGAACGGCAGCCGGATCCGGTTCATCGCGCCGATGATGTCGGCATGGCCATAGCCCCAGCCGATACGCTCCGCCGCCAGCCCGTGGATCTTGGAAAAGGTACGTGTGACCAGCACGTTTGCTTCGCTGCTCGCCAGCTCCATCGCCCCGTCATCCTGTCCCTCGTCCATATATTCGGCATAGGCGGCATCGAGCACCAGCAGCACATGGCCGGGCAGCGCCGCGTGCAGCCGCGCGATCTCGGCGCGCGGGGCAAAGGTACCGGTCGGATTGTTGGGATTGGCGATGAAGATTACCCGGGTCTTGTTGTTCACCTTGGCGAGTATCGCGTCGACATCGGTGCCATAATCCTTGTCGTCGGCGATCACTGGTGTGCCACCATAGCGCCGCGCCGCGATATCATAGACGGCAAAGCCATATTTGACATAGATGATCTCGTCGCCCGGCCCGCTGAACGCATTGGCGGCGAGATGCAGCACGTCGTCGGAACCGGTGCCGCAGATGATCCGCGCCGGGTCGAGGCCGTGTTTCGCGGCAATCGCCTCGCGCAATGCGGTCGAACCGGGATCCGGATAGCGGTCAACCGATCGGGACGCCGCGTTCAGCACCTCACCCGCCGCCGGGCTGCAGCCGAGCGGATTTTCATTGGCCGACAGCTTGACCAGCTTGCGCCCGTCGTCGCCGCTCGATTTGCCGGGCACATAGGGCGCGATCCCCATGATCCAATCTTTCGGTTTTGGTCCATTCATTGGCCTGCCCTGCCTGTACTGCGATAGTGATAGAGGCCGGACTAGCCATTGCGGCCTGTCAGTCAACCGCATTATCATTTGACGCTCGGGATTTCGCCGCTTAGCTGCCTTGATGATGAGCGAAGATGCGCGTTTTGGATTGGACCGGTCGGTACGCCTGCTGGGACCGCTGCCGCTGGACAGCGGCGCCAGCCTTGCGCCCGTCGAATTTGCCTATGAAACTTATGGCGAGCTGAACGCCGACCGCAGCAACGCGGTGCTCGTCTGCCATGCGCTCACCGGCGACCAGTATCTCGCCTCGACCCATCCGCTCACCGGCAAGCCGGGCTGGTGGGAGCGGATGGTCGGCCCCGGCAAGCCGATCGACACCGACCGCCATTTCATCATCTGCGCCAATGTGCTGGGCAGCTGCCTCGGCAGCTCCGGTCCGGCAACGGTCAACCCCGCCACCGAAAAGCCCTGGGCGATGGATTTCCCCGTGATCACCATCGCCGACATGGTCCGGGCGCAGGCGATGCTGCTCGACCATCTCGGCATCGAGCGATTGCACGCGGTGATCGGCGGCTCGATGGGCGGGATGCAGGCGGTCAGCTGGGCGGCGCTCTATCCGGAACGCGTCGCTTCGGCAGTGATCATTGCCTCTGCCGCGCGCCACAGCGCCCAGAATATCGCCTTTCACGAGGTCGGGCGGCAAGCGATCATGGCCGACCCGCGCTGGCGCGGCGGTGCCTATTATGCCGATGACGACCCGCCGAGCAGCGGCCTCGCGGTTGCCCGGATGGCCGCGCATATCACCTATCTCTCGGAAGCCGGCCTGACCGAGAAATTCGGCCGCCGGCTGCAGGATCGTGACGCCAAGACCTTCGGCTTCGATGCCGATTTCCAGGTCGAATCCTATCTCCGGCATCAGGGGATCAGCTTCGTCGACCGCTTCGACGCCAACAGCTATCTCTATATCACCCGGGCGATGGACTATTTCGATCTGGCCGAGGCGCACGGCGGGGTGCTCGCCAATGCCTTCAGGGGATCAAAAACCCGCTTCTGCCTGATCAGCTTCGACACCGACTGGCTCTACCCGACCAGCGAAAGCCGGGCGATCGTCCACGCGCTCAACGCCGCCGGCGCGGAGGTCAGCTTCATGGAACTCTCCAGTCCGTTCGGCCACGACAGCTTCCTGCTCGAAAACCCGGAGATGAACCGGATTGTCGACGGCTTCCTGAAAGCAGGAGAGGGACGATGAAAATAGCAATAACCGTTCGTGCTGAGCTTGTCGAAGCACCTGCCGCGCTTGTGACCCTTCGACAGGCTCAGGGCGAACGGAAGAATATGGCGCTATGACCAAACTCCGCCCCGACCTGCAGATCATCGCCGACAATATCGCGCCCGGCAGCCGGGTGCTCGATATCGGCTGCGGCGACGGCGCGCTGATGGCGGCGTTGCGCGATGAAAAGCAATGCGACGCCCGCGGGCTGGAGATTGATCCGGCCAATGTCGCCAGCGCCGTCGCCAAAGGCCTGTCGGTGGTGCAGGGCGATGCCGACACCGATCTTGCCGCCTATCCCGACGGCAGTTTCGACTATGCCGTGCTCAGCCAGACGCTGCAGACTACGCGTCGGCCGGATGTCATGCTCGAACAGCTGCTCCGGGTCGGCAAGCAGGCCTTTGTCAGCTTCCCTAATTTCGCCCACTGGCGCATCCGCACATCACTGCTGTTCGGTGGCCGGATGCCGGTCACGCGCCTGATCCCGCAGACCTGGTACAACACCCCCAATATCCACCATGTCACGATAGAGGATTTCCGGGCGCTGGTCCGCGACGGAAAATTTGCACAGGAAAACCAGTGGTTCCTGAGCGGCGACAAGCTGACCGGGCAAGGCATGGCCAATCTGCTGGCCGAACATGCGGTGTTCCTGCTCAGGGGGTAGCCTGCCGTTTGCAGCGTCATCCCAGGGAAGTCGGTGAGGGGTGGCATCTCTCTGCTTTCACGACCGCTGCACCTCGTCCAACCCCCAAGCCGCCAAAAACGCCAAGCCGCTCATCCCCGCCATGATTGCCAGCACCATTTCCCCGCCAAACCAGTTCGCGATCAGGCTGAATATCCCGCCGGCTAGCAACAGCAGGCCAATGATCGTGTTCGACAGCGCGGTATAGGCGGCGCGCGTGTCTGTATCTGCCATGTCGACGAGATGGGTAGACCGGCCGAGGCGCACGCCCTGATAGGCGATCATCAGGCCGAACAGCAACATCGGCATGATATAGCCGCCGCCCAGTGTTCCGGCGAAGGCGAGCCAGCTGGCCGCTGCCAATATGACGCTGGCGACCAGCGCTGCAACCACCAGCACCTTGCGGCTCGACCGGTCCGACAGGCGGCCCCAGACAAAGCTGCTCAGCAGGCTGGCCAGAGCCGAGGCGAGCACCAGAAAGCCGAGCTTGTCATAGCCTTCGCCGGCTTCGCTACCGACCGCGATCATGAACGGCGGCGCCAGCGCGGTGGCGGTCAGCAGGCCGCGGGTCAGGATGAAACGGCGCAGCTGCGGATCGTCGCGCAAATAGGTGAAATGGGCGAGGGCCTCCTTCAGCGCGTTTTTGCCGCCCTCGGTGGCGCCGGCATGCTCGGTGAGGGTGGCGAACAGCACTGCGCTCATGATCCAAGCCGCACCGGCCAAAAACAGGCCGCCGGTCACCAGCAGCATCCGGTCGACCAGCTGGAAGGACAGCGCCAGTGCATAGACGATCACCGTCACCGACGCGATCGAACCGGCCAGACCGGTGGCGGTGCCGCGCCGCGACTTGTCGATGGTCTTGCCGAGCACATCCTTGTAGCAGACCGAGCAGACGCTGCGCGCCAAGGCCAGGATCGCCAGCGCCACGACGATTGCCCAGCCGGCGGTGACACCGGTCAGGCCGATCGCGATGATCCCGATGGCACCGGCGGCCAGCCCCTGCACCGCCGCGCCCATCGCCCAGGCCCATTTGCGGCGTTGCAATTTTCGCAAATATGCGGCCGTCACCAGCTGCGGCAGCAACGCGCCCGCCTCCCGGACCGGCACCAGCAGCCCGATCAGCGCCACCGGTGCGCCCAGCGCGGTCATCAGCCAGCTGAGCACTAGCTTTGGGTCAATCAGCCCGTCGGCACTCTTGGTCAGCGCCAGCGCGCCGACATGGCGGAAGAAATTGCCCGGCTCCTGCTGGCAGGCGCTCTCCGGAATATCCGCGCACACCCGCCCCTGATCATCGATGATGATCGCCTGAAAGGCCATATCGGTGGTGGATCGGCTCGCCATGGCCGGGGTTTACCCGACTGGCGCTCCCGTGTCGTGCTGAACTTTGGGCCGGGTTCGCAGGATAGCTGTAGAAGATGCGGGCATCTTTTCGGGAAGGTGCAGCGGGATATCGCAATATTGGCGCTTGCCGACCGACGCTTGGTGTAATAGTATAGTAATACACTTTCAGAAAGCAGGCGATATTTGTCCGGGCATATAAACAGCAAAGCCACCAGTCGAGACGTTCCGGGTATGTTCAACGGCGGAGCGCTGATCGACCTGTTGATCGTCATGGCCACTCTGGTGATCGTCAAGCAGTCGTTGCTGCCCCTGACGATGCTCTACGCGGGCCCGGCTTCGACCTTTACGGCGATGGCCGTGGGCACTTTCCTGTTATGGCGCCGCGGGCTAGGCTGGAAGGATCTGGGTCTGCGCTGGCCCGAAAACTGGCTGCGAACCATTGGTCTGACCCTGTTGTCCATGGTCATTTTCATCATTGCCACACAGGCCATGCAATGGCTGGCAGACCATTTTTTTGTTGATATCGGCACCAGCGGCCGATTTGACCATGTTGTCGGCAACCCGGTTGCCTATCTCGGGATTATGGCACTCGTCTGGACCCATGGTTCCTTTTTCGAAGAACTATTGTTTCGTGCCTTCATAATCGACCGGGCCAGCCATGCCATGGGCGGCGGGTTGAAGGCCGATCTGATTGCAGTGTTGATATCTTCGGTATTTTTCGGATACCGGCACTATTATTATCAGGGGATGCACGGTGCGCTGATCACCGGAGCCGGCGGTTTTGCGTTTGCCATGCTTTACCTTTGGTTTGGCCGTCGCAACATCCTGCCGCTCGTTTTTGCCCATGGTATATTTAACAGTCTGGGGCAGACGTTCAGATTTCTTGGCATAAAGGATTGAGGATTTAACGCTCCCGTGTCGTGCTGAACGTCATCTCCGGGTCGCCCGCTGCCCGGCAGCCGACATCCCGGACCGATCTGGCCAGGAATGCCAAACGCCTCGATTATGCGGGTCCGTTTCTGCCGATCTGGATCAGGCCGGATTATGTTTCGCCAGAAACTTGTCGAGCTGGTCCAGCCAGTCTTTTCGATTTTCAAATTCCCGAAGACCGTGCCCCTCGTCATCATAGGTGACAAACACGGCATCGGCCTTTCTGTCTTCGAGCTTGTCCTTGTAAAGGGTGAACTGACTGTAGGGGACCGTGCTGTCCTTCTTGCCGTGGACCAGCAAAACCGGCCGCCGCAGTTGATCGACCAACCTCACAGGCGATACATCGTCGAGATCGAAATCATCTGCGCCTTCGACAAATTCTTTCCATTTCTTGCTGTAACGGCTTTTCAAAAATTGCCGGTTGAACCGGAGCTGCTTGTCAAAATCGGTGACGCCGGCAAATGAGGCGGCGCAGCGATACCGTTCCGGATTGCGGGTTACTCCCCAAAGCGCAGCATATCCGCCATAGGAAGACCCCACGATACAGACCCGGGCGGGATCGACGATACCGCGCCCGGCCAGCCAGTCCATGCCGTCATCAAGATCATCTTGCATGGAACGGCCAATCTGACCTTCTCCAAGCTTGTTGAAAGTTTCCCCATAGTTGCCGGAGCCCCGGAAGTTTGGTTGCAGAACCACATATCCCCGATTGGCCAGGAACTGCACTTCCATATTGAAGTCCATATTGTCCCGCACACCATAGGGGCCGCCGTGGGGAAGGATGATGAGAGGCAGGTTTTTCGGATCCCTGCCCTTGGGAAGGGTAACATAGGCGGGTATTTTTGTGCCATCCCTTGCCAGGTAACTCTCATAGGTTGTGGTTGCCATATCGTTCGGATCGATCTGGTCTTTCACTCCGGCAAACCGGTCCATTTTTCGAGCCGCAGGCTCATAGAGGTAAAAACTTCCGGGGTCTTTTGGCGATGTCGAAAACACAATCATTTTGCTCCGGTCGCGCGAAGCGGAAACAATCCAGACCTCTTCTCCCGGCAGGGTGCGATCCAGCATTTTCTGTTGCTCGGCAAAATAGTCTTCAAACCAGTGAATACGGTCACGAGAGTCCGTATAATAGGCGGCCTGCAATGCAGTGCCGTCTCCCGTCATAGTAAATCTGGTCAATTCATATTCATCGTGATCAAAGACTTTCTCTCCGATTTCACGGGTCCTGACGTTGAACCGGTAGAGTGCAAAGCGGCCGGTTTTCTCGTTGGAAAGCACATATCCCTCGTCGGAGCCGGCAATAATGGTAAATCCGTCCAGGAGCGGTTCTTCCTCCTTGTCGACAATATCCGTGTCCTTGACCTTGTCGATACGCCTGAACTTCTCGGTATCGGAGCTCCGGTAGAAAACCAGAGTGCTGCTTCTTCGGTAGCTTATGCCCATGCGGATTTGGCCTGTATTATCCGCGACCCAGTCCATGACGCGCATCTGGTCACCAACGACCTGTTCGGCTTCGTTTGTCGCCAGATTGATCCGGTAAACGGCAGGATATTTGTAAACGGATTCTCTGATTTCGAGAATGAGGAAGCGCCCATCGGGGTCGAGATGAAGAACATTGTCGCCATCCGGACCGCCATCTTCGACGCCAATATACCTCGTTTTTCGCGTTGTGCTGTCGATCAGATACATTTCAACCTGGCGAAACTCGTTGAAATATTGCTTGAGACTGGACACACTGAACAGGATCTGGCCGTTGCCCGCCCAGCGATACCAGTTCAGGTCGGTGCCTTCGGGCATGGCTGTGCTGAATAGCTTATCGTCGGATAGAGTCCGGATTGTCAGAAATGTCTTTCCGCCAGCATTCTGGCGATACACCATTTGGGAACCGTCAGGGGACAGGAGCGGCCGATAGACATCGCCTTCGGCGGCAAATATCTCGGTCGGGATTTTTTCAACTTCGGCTCGGGACTGGCCGGGGAGTCCGATACTCAAAAAGGCAAATGCTACCCACAAAATTCCGCGCATGTGTTCTCCGGCTGTTCAAAAAATTCCCACCGGAAATATAGTAGAGCGGTGACGTCTCGGCGCAAGCTGGTTTTAACGCTCCCGTGTCGTGCTGAACTTGATCTCCGGATTGCGCTCTTCCTGATAGCCGACGTCCCAGGCCGACTTGGCGAGGAACACCAGATTGTCGTCGCGGTCGCGGGCCAGTGAACTCTGGTTGATATTGGCAAAGGCGTTGAGGGTCGCGTCGTCGCCGCTGATCCAGCGCGCGGTTTCGAACGGGGCCTGCTCCAGATAGGCATCGACCTTATATTCGGCCTCCAGCCGCGACACCAGCACCTCGAGCTGCAGTTGTCCGACCACGCCGATGATCCAGTTGGCACCGATTTCGGGGTAGAAGACCTGGACCACGCCCTCTTCCGACAGGTCATCCAGCGCCTTGCGGAGCTGCTTGGTCTTGGTCGGGTCGCGCAGGATTACCCGGCGCAGGATTTCGGGGGCAAAATTGGGCAGACCGGTGATCCGCACCTGATTTTTCTCGGAAAGGGTGTCGCCGACGCGCAGCGTGCCATGATTGGGGATGCCGATGATATCGCCCGGTTCCGCCGTGTCGGCAATTTCCCGGTCCTGCGCGAAAAACAGGATTGGCGAGTGGATCGCGATCGGCTTGCCGAGACCCGAAGGCGTCAGCTTCATGCCGCGCTTGAACTCGCCGGAGCAGAGCCGCATGAAGGCGATCCGGTCGCGGTGCTGCGGGTCCATATTCGCCTGAATCTTGAAAATAAAGCCGGTGACATCATCGCTCGCCGGATCGATCGGCGCCGGTTCCGCCGGCTGCGGGCGCGGGCTGGGCGCATAGTCGGCAATCGCGTCGATCAGCTCCTCGACGCCGAACTGTTTGAGCGCCGAGCCGAAATAGACCGGGGTCAGATCGCCGCTCTGATAGGCCTCGAGATCAAAGCCGCTATAGCCGCCCTGCGCCAGTTCGCCCTCGCTGGTCAGCCGCTCGAGCGCGCCATTGCTCAGCACATCGCCCAGCTTCGGATCGTCGAGCCCGGTAAATTGCTGGGTGACGCCGTCATATTGTTTGCTGCTGCCGGTCGGCTGGTGCAGCTGGTTGTTGACCAGATCATAGACGCCCTCGAACTGCCCACCCATGCCGGTCGGCCAGCTCATCGGGCAGACGTCCAGCGCCAGCTTGTCGGCAACCTCATCGAGCAGATCAAACGGATCGCGGCCCTCGCGGTCGACCTTGTTGACGAAGGTGATGATCGGCACGTTGCGCATCCGGCAGACCTCGAACAGCTTCAGCGTCTGCGCCTCGATCCCGGACGCGGCGTCGATCACCATGATCGCGCTGTCGACCGCGGTCAGTGTGCGATAGGTATCCTCGGAAAAATCCTCATGGCCCGGCGTGTCGAGCAGATTGAAGACAATGCCGCCCCGCTCGAAGGTCATCACGCTGGAGGTCACCGAAATGCCGCGCTGCTGCTCGATCTTCATCCAGTCCGACCGCGCCCGCCGGTTGTCGCCGCGCGCCTTGACCTCGCCGGCCAGATGGATAGCGCCGCCCTTCAGCAGCAGCTTCTCGGTCAGCGTCGTCTTGCCCGCATCAGGGTGCGAGATGATCGCGAATGTACGGCGGGGTTTGGCGTTGGTCATATCTGCAATTTTCTTGTCAATCGTCATCCTGAACTTGTTTCAGGATCTATCCATCGTCGGAACGGAGGCTCTATGGGGAGGAATGGATGCTGAAACAAGTTCAGCATGACGACCATCGCTATCCTCTCAATTCCGCACCCAATTTGCCAGCACTGGCCACAACCTTGTCCGAAAGCGCCTTCAAATCCTCTTCAGTCAATGTTGCGTCGGTCGGCTGCAGGGTCACCTCCACCGCCAGAGACTTCTTGCCCTCGCCCACGCTCGGCCCCTCGAACAGGTCGAAAATCCGCGCATCGCTGATCAGTTTCTTGTCCGCACCCCTGACCGCGCGCACCAGATCGCCCGCCGGCAGATCGGCATCGACGATGAAGGCAAAATCGCGAGTCACCGCCTGCAGCGCCGGCGGCGCAAAGGCATCGCGCATATGGCCGGATTTCTTCTTCAGCGGAATCGCATCGAGGAAAATCTCCGCGCCGACCGCCGCGCCCTTCAGGCCCAGCGCCCTGGTCACCGACGGGTGCAGCGCGCCATAGGCGGCAAGAATCTTCTTCGGACCCAGCCGCAACGTGCCGGACTGGCCGGGATGATAGGCGTTGCCCGCTTCGCCAAAGTCCATCAGCTTGTCGACCGGTGCCCCGGCCGCCTCGAGGATCGCCAGCACTTCCGCCTTGGCGTCATAGGCATCAAACTTGCTCGCGGCGCCGCCTTGCCAGCTCCGCGCGCTCTTCTCGCCGGCCAGCACCAGCCCGATGGTCGGATGCTCGCTGCTTTCCAGATACCGGCGACCCACTTCAAACAGCCGGATCGACGCTGCGCCGCGGGCGCTGTTGCGCCTGACGGCGGCGATCAGGCCGGGCAGCAGGCTTGGCCGCATGACCTTCAGGTCCTCGCTGATCGGATTGGCCAGCGACCATGTGCCGCCCCCAAAAGGCGCGGCTTCCTTCTCGGAAATGAAGCTCCAGTTGACCACTTCGTTCAGCCCGCGTGCGGCAGCCGCCCGACGCGCCTTGCGTTCGGCCAGCTGCTCGGGCGAGGCGGTCGGCGTGGCGACACCCGGCTTGCGGGGCAGCGGGGTCGAGGGAATAGTGTCCAGACCTTCGATGCGAATGATCTCTTCGACGATATCCTGCCAGCCCTGCACATCGCGGCGCCAGGTCGGGATGGTGATCGTCCAGTCGTCGGCAATGGTGAAACCCAGTGCTTCGAGAATCGCCTTTTGTCGCGCCGCAGCCACATCGATGCCGCCAAGCGCCAGGCATTGCGCCGGATCATAGGTGACCGTGCGCTGCTCGACAGGCGGCGTTCCGGCGCGGGTGATGGCGCTGGCGGTGCCGCCGCACAGGTCGAGGACGAGGGCGGTCGCGATTTCGATGCCATCGTCGAGGAAGGCCGGATCAACCCCGCGCTCGAAGCGCTGGCGCGCGTCGCTGGTCAGCAGCAGTTTCTGGCCGGTTCTGGCGATATTTTCCGGTGTGAAATAGGCGCATTCGATCAGCACCTCGGTCGTCGCTTCGTCCGAGCCGGTGTTGGCACCGCCCATGATCCCGCCGATATCATGCGCGCCATTGTCATCGGCGATCACCGTCATGCTGGGGTCGAGTGTATATTCATTGTCGTTGAGCGCCAGAACCGTCTCGCCCGGCTTCGCCTTGCGCGCAACCAGCCCGCCAGCCAATTTGTTGGCATCATAGACATGCAGAGGCCGCCCATGATCGAGCATCACATAGTTGGTGATATCCACCAGCGTGTTGATCGGCTTCTGTCCGGCCGATTTCA
>TARA_R100001244_G_scaffold132394_1_pt1 | contig 25978 bp, 45 predicted proteins | sample TARA_R100001244 | Tara Oceans TARA_R100001244 (sample SAMEA2621564) | marine metagenome | biome: marine biome (ENVO:00000447); feature: mesopelagic zone (ENVO:00000213); material: "saline water (ENVO:00002010), including plankton (ENVO:xxxxxxxx)" | depth 790 m
CGCTTGTCCGGGGGTCGAGTTTAGGGGTTAGGTGTTTTTCTTATACTGGCTTCAATCTAGCAAATCGAGCCAGTACCGCTTTCTCAACTTTCATCAAGGTGGCGGGCGGCACACTTCTACCGCTACCATCGGACCGATTGAGATTCAGGATTTGTCGGACAAGTCCATGCGTCAATCTATCTAACCCGTGATGATAAGTGGCGGTCTTACCTTCAACCCCCATTTTTCCAATCGCGCCAGTCACTTTTACAAAGTAGCTATCCCCATGCTTGGATTTAACAAGCTCGATATTCAATCCGTTCGATTTCGCCATAATTAAGATTTCCTTTTAGAGTTCCGTATAACCATCATGATGCGGGTAGCCGAGTAGGAAAACGGCCACGCTAAAACAAGCCACCAAAATATAGAGCTGGGGAGTGACCCCCGATTCATATCCCACAATCGCTCTTGAGCATCATCGGCCAAAAGCAATCCAATCACAATCCATCCGAGAACTGCAAAAACACCGATAAGTATAGTGATACCTGTTGAAATAATCATTTAAGAACTCTTCTCAGTGAAGAAATTTTCAAGCATTGACTCACCAAATGCAAAGATGTCATTGATGATACTTTGCTTGTCCGGCGTTGGAGTTATGTAATCAGCATCGGTATCAAGCTTCATCTTCGACTTGTCCGGCGTAGGCGTTTCCAACAAAGGTCCAAATAATTGGGTTTGCATTTCATCAAGCTGATTAACAAGAATCGAAATCGACGGCCATACTTGACCTACTCGCTCGTCAAAGAGAACTTCAATTAGTTTGTCCACCGATTCAATTACAGAGTCGGCGGTCAAGTTAGTAAATTTGATGTCTGCATCACTTAGGCTGATGTAAAACTTTTCAAACCAGTCTAGCCAGTCTAGATTCTCTTGAACATGTTTCATCGCTCGGACAATTGGTGAATCAGTGTCAATCGAATCTGTCCACACTTTGCGGATTAGGCACGCGTTCACTAGCTCTCGAATCATTCGAGAATACAATTTCAAGTCTTCCACATGAATTACCACCATGGGCGGTTCAATTTTTGTCAGTCGGCTAGCTTCCGACGAATACGGTTTAATATTCTCACTCGCGCACAAAACCCCAAAAGAATGTTCAGACATGATTGCTAGCGGCTGAGAAGAGCCAAGCGTTTTAATCACCCATGATAGCGGCGTTTTTCCATGTACAGCATTAATCCACAACCATTTTGGTATAGGAGATTCTCTTAGTTCAGAAATTTGAACGCATTCCATAACAGAGCGGGTCTTACAATTGTAAATTTTCATCATAACGTTACTTGCTTTCGGTTGTGGGTTAGCGGCCGAATGGGTCTCGTGTCGGCCAACACTCAATGAACTTACAGAAACGTATCAAGTCGCCCAAGAGTCAAAAGCCTATCACAGCAAATGGGCAGGCGGTTTGTGATTTGGGTAAATTACGACACGCTCACCCGCCACCATATCTCCGGCGTTCCGGTATTGATTCATAATCATAGACCGAGCCCCTTTGAAGTGTGGAGCCATAGCGCGAACCTTGCGCATATCCGCAAGTGTAGTGCCAGCGGGATACCGCCCCGGCCTCACACCGTAGTATGTCCGTAGCGGGGTATCCATCATTTTGGAGTTAGCCATAACTAAAGCCTGAAATTCTTCTTCACCTTAGCTTTAGCTTTTTTCTTAGCTACGGTCGCCGTCCGCGCTAGCACGGTACCCGCTGGCAATTTCTTGGTTGGGCTAAAGACTAGCCAGATTGACCAAATGAACATTCCATTTTTCTTTGCAAGCCCCTTATTTACAGTTAGTTTCATAATTTGTCCTTTCAAGTATGAGAGAAATTCTCACACGCGTAGAAGTGGATAAAATCCATCAGAGTAATTCAGAATATATAGACTAAAGCGATAGTGTTGCCGCGCCAGTTTTGAAAATCGGTACACCTTAAAGCCCCAATTGATAAACGAGCGCAACTTTCAGCGCGGTGGCGTTGGGGTTCTCAAGTTCAATCCGCGTCGCGCCACTTGGTATCGCGATTGTCCGGTCTGCGTTGATAGTCGTTCGCCATTGTGAAAATGGCGGGTTAAGTGCCGGCCCATGCTTGAAAGCACCTTCAAGAAAAAACGTTGCAACCGCCGCATCATCAGAAAAGAACATTGGCGTCACTGCTACCGCAAATGGTGGAATGTTTCGAACTACAATCGAGCCACCACCAATCCCAACATCCACCAAATCAGTTAGGGTCGGTTGAACACCACGCGAATTCCCGATAGAGCCGAATGCGATATGCGCGCCGACATTGATATTCGGAATAAATGATGGTTGTTCGGCACGGCTAGCGGATACCCGCACGAAACTAGCGGGAACCGTAAAGCTCACACCACGCCCAAAATCGAGGAATGCGGTACTTTGAAACCCACCGTTACCAAAGTCTACCTGCGCCCTACATAGGTCGGTATGTAGCCTATAGGGGTCAATGAGGCTGGGTGGCTGCAATGGTTGCGATGTCACCGGGTCTTCACCCGATTGCGCCGGCATATCAAGAGTTACGGTCATCAATTGCGCAGCATCATCAGGCCCCGATACCTCTAAGAGCGTAACAACCTCATTACCCGTCAATTGAATGGTCCGCCCAATGTTTCCATCGCGCAACATCTGATGAAAATTACTAGAACCACCGGGGCCCACACTATCGCCGGCCACTTCCAATCCTAGATTCCTCCTACCTACCGGGTCAAGTCCTTGCAATACCTCAGAGATGTTCTCACTTTTCGCCTTGGCAATATCACCGTTGTTGCGGTCATCGCGTCGCCATTTGTTGTTCCAAAAACTATTTCCCATAATCATCATTCCAATCAATGTAATAAGCCCCAACGTACCTAGTTGGAGTCTTAGTAAAATTCTAAAGTTCGTTTCTCGCATGACCCACAATACACCAAAGTGCAAGCAAAACAAAACCGCTTTCAAGTCCGGCGGAACCCAAAAACGGTTTTGCCCAAAACATCAAAGATTTCGGGGAATGATTGCGCAAGTCTTACCCGCCAATTCATTCATTTTGAGATGTTCTAAAAGCGGATACGAATACCCGCTGCAATTTGCTTTTCAAGGTTTGAATCGCCCCACCGCTTTGAAAGCTCGGCATTAGCCCATGCTGAAATTTGCTCATCAAGTCGATGCTCATATTCTAGCAAGCCAGCTATTTTATCATCATTGAGAACTACTCTCATATCTAATAAACCCCGACCCGGCTGTAATGCTTCCGCCTTATCAAGACCTAGGCCGATTCTTTGGAAGGGTTCTCGGCGGCGGCCCTACTCTCATTATCATTTTGAGCATTGCCTAGCAGCGCCGATAATGCAGTTGCATTGCCCGCCGCGTTTGTCTTCACACTTGTCCGGCTGGCCGTATGTCCGAGCGCTCCGAGCACTGATAGCGCACCGCCGATGATTTGGGCGGTCAAACCGCCCGCACCGATTGCACCACTTGCGAGTACGGCTCCCAATATCACCACTAGTAGATTGAGCCAAAACTCCGTCGTTTTCCAGCCGGGCTTGACCTCAGCTTCTTTCTCTTTATTTTCATTTGCCATCTTTTGCGGTCTCACTTTCTGCGCTTTCAGCGCCGTTTGTTGGTTTGTCCGACACCATGCCGGATTTTGCTAGCTTGATTTCGGGGTCAACCAATACCATCGCGATATATGCCGGAATGTCCGCAAACGGAATACCATCACAATCGATATTGAAATCAGCGCATTGCTGAATCAGAACATTTATTGGTGTAAGCAAAAATTGAGCTGTCAATTGCTCGGCGGTACTGTGTAGGTTTTCCGGCGGTTTCACACCAGCGGATAAATTTTGTTGTGGCCGGTGATGCTGTACATTACCCCCGGTTTGCGGAACATAGCCGGACACTCGTACTTCCATAGGACCATGCTCGGGCTTCACACCATTTTTTGGGTCTGTTGGACCCGGATTGATTATCACTTCACCACCTAATACATCTGCCATAATTTTATTTCCTATTCTTCACTGTTGGGGTTTGAGGTTATTTCTACAACGGTATCACTTGGAGCCGGTAGGCCGCTCGCATCGTTAGAGATGTTCTGAGCGCGCTCGGCAACAGGCGCGAACAATTCCGCCACCGACTTGATTGACGGCGTTGGTGAGGGTGTGGGGGTTGTAGGCGTGTATTCAACTACACCGGGGGATATTTCACGCCCCTCAGTAAGTCGCTGCCCATTTACCGTTATTGCTGGCGCTTCACCCGGGGCGGCATTGCCAGCGCCGGGTCCACCTAGGTGGGCATAATCACCCGGCGGCACCACTTCACCAGCCATACCCCGAATTACAAGCAATAGACAATCACGCAAAATGCGGAGTCCACCATCAGCAAATGGGTATGTTTCAAGTCGATTTTTTGCAACTCGAAGTTGGGGAAATATTTCATCCGGTATTAGTTGTTTTTCTTCTGATTCACTCATCGGCGGTTCTTCTTTCCTGATTTGCCACGTTGCAAATCACCTAGTGTTTTTCTGATTTCGTTTTGCGTGCGTTCGCTTCTAGCTTGCGATTCTTTGATAGTGTCTATAGCACTTTTCAGTTGGGCTTGTTCGATTTGCATTGTGTTGACCGTACCCTTTACGCGGTCAATGCTGTCTAGCATGCGGACGTTGTTACTCTCCCACTCCGAGCGGGTCGGATAATTGCCAGCGGCGAAGGCAACGCCGGACGCGCCTAATAGCAGTGTGAGCAAAATACCAAGTATTTTCAGATTCTCCTTAGCTGGTATTGGCGGCGGCGGCGTTGCTGTTGTTGTTGTTGCTATCATTCTGCTACTTCTACTTTCTCTTAGATGTTTACGATATCAGTATTCAAAAGTAAATCAGCCGCTTCGGGCAAACCACCCTCAAATTGAATATGCGGCAAATCATTTGAACCAATGCGAAGTTTGAAAATCGATTTTCGGTCCGAATTCAATTCGTTGCCAAAACTCCAATAGCAATCGACGAACCGCATACCACGAACGTGTAGACCGCCTTGACTTACCACTTCAACCTCTGCGCTCATATCCTCAGCTTGCATTGAAGTGTTATTAGCTTCAAACCAACAAAGGTGAAAAGATAGCGCTTGAATTGCGCCACCGGTTAGCGAGGACACCCAAACCGCCATCTCTTTAGCATTCTCGAAATCGCAAAAGCTATACCGGACACACTTAGCCTTTGGTATGACAAGGGAGCGACGGCATGCACGAAATAGCATCGTATCAACATCAATTAGATTTTGAGCGTGTTCGGTTCCATGTCGTATTCCAACATCGCAAGCAATGATTCTACCTTCACTGATTCGCGTGATTTGGCCATTGTTGAAAAATATTCCTTCTCTAAAGAGTACACACCAAAAACGCCTAACCCGCATACCCCCACCATTGATTTCTATCCCTACACCAACAAATTGAGAATCACCGCGTAAGTGAACACCCGCTATTTCACCCGTTGAACCTGGATTGGAAGTCATCGCACTACCCACACCGTGATAGTGCAATTTTACATCACCAAAACCAATGAAATCGGTATTAGGTTGGGTGAATGACAATCCGATAGTACCAAGGTCATATTCGCCACTTTCGAGATAGATAGATTTCCCTTCATCAAGTAGGGCTTGCGCCTGTTCAACGCTCCAACTTAATTCGGAAAAGGTGAAACCACCCGCGCCGGTATGTTGGTTGTGAAGCTTCACACCAGCGCCGCTAATTATCGGGACATGACCATGAACCCGGACACCTTCACCCCCTTGCGGGTAGTTTATAGGTGCCGAGTGAAATACAACTTCTCCCCCTGCTATCATTGGCATAAGAATAATACCTAGTTCGCGATTCTAAGTAACTTAAATCCGACACCACCTGAATCGGCCGCGCCAACGCTCACCCGTTCAAGTTGACCATTGTCAATATCATAGACTAGCAAACGAGTATCACCGGCTCCCCCTCCTGATTCACCAGAGAAACAATCAAGGCCTTGCATTGCGGTTACAATTTCCTTGGTTGCCGCGTCGCGATAGGTTCCGCTACTCGGGTCTGCTATGAATCCCCAGGTCGGAAGCGAGTTCGTTCCATTTTGTCCTAAGCATTGCCCGGTCGTGCAACGCAGAGTTTCAAGTCCAGCGGCAGTGATGTTACATTCACCGACGGCACGAAAGAAAAGCCCACTATCAGCATCACCATTCGAACGAATTGAAGGCGCGGTAACGGTTCCCGTAATCGCTGAAATTTGCGTTGACATCGTCAAGAATGCTGCCGTGATAGACATTTTCTTAGTACCATTCTGAGTGAATGCTAGGGCGGCACCGTCTAAGTAAAGCCCGGTAGTCCTATCACCATCAAAAGTGAGCGATGGGAGTGCAAAGGATGCATCTGGCAACACGGTTTGATTTGTGGAAGTGAAACGGATAGTTTCGACACCGAAATTGGTTATTGCTATTTCATTGGCCAACGGCTCAAAAAATCCCGTGTCCGTTTCATTGCCAATCGCCAATGCGGGCGTAGCAACCGCGCCAGCCCCGCCAATCTGCAATTGACCTGATGTTAACTTCATGCGCTGCGCACCTTGCACACTCCACGCAAGGCTATTTCCCGCCCCCTTGAATAGCCCACCACCACCGGCAATCGCCGTAATACCATAGGACGGGTCGGCGGCAGTACCATTACCAGCTCGGTAGTGAGTGGCCGTAATTCGACCGATACACGAAGTATTCTTATTGAGAGAAATTCCCCCCAAATCAGCGATGACTAGAGATTGACCGAGCGCCATCAGTCTAACGTCCGTTCCACCCTGCCCTAGTCCATAATTAGGTAACCCCGTGAATGAATATCCCGGCGCAACAATGCTCGGCGTTGCAAAAATTTGTCCGGCTGGTACTTCGATATCACCAATACCTTTCGCATTTAGAATAGTAGCGCCGGCGCTATCTTCCAAAGTAAAGACATCTGAGCCAATGGCATTACTAGCGCGAATCTTAACCGCCCCGCGAGTTGTATCGTCAACAATCCGCCCATCGGCGGATGCATCATAGGCATCTTGGAGAGTGACACCACCACCGACATTGAAATCAGCCGCTCCTAGGCTGGCAGTGATAACACCGTCAATATAGTTGGTGATTACAACCCGGACAAATTGCGTGATAATGCTGGTATTGAAAAAATTGCTTCCCTTGTCAATTCGGACAAGCGGAGCCCATGGCCCCGCCACACTTTCAGCACCTTCTAGCGTTACCAACGCATTGAAAGTACCGGCAACAATAAGAGTCTTGTTTTGTCCGAATAGTGACGTGTCAAGCGCAACGCCAAAACCATTGGCCGGGGGGACTAAGATAGCTGAGAATGTATCAACGCTCGGACTGCCGCCGACTTCAACGGTAGGAGTACCAGAGCGGTAATTGACAATCCGAACCCGGACATCCTCAGCCACGATAGGGATATCGCGAAATTGTTCCGCTTTATCGATGACAAAGGCGGGGGCAAAATTTCCGCCAATACCAATTTCAATCACAACGGTAGCGTTAAAGGTTCCACCGATGACAAAGGTTTTCAATCCTTGTCCGACCATGGAGACGGACGCCCCCACACCATCAGCGGGGGGAACGGGAACTACTGTAAAAATATTTGCGGCCATTTGATTACTCCGATTTAACTACATTTAAAGGATTGATTGATTGATTGATTGATTGATTGATTGAGAATTTGTCTTAGATAACTGAATCGGCAGTAGTATGCGTTGCTGATTCTAGCCACTTTTGGGGATTCATTGGCGCATATCGCCCAATCGGTGAGACTTCAAAATGTAAGTGTTTCGCATTCCAACCGCTCGGATTTGAACCGACTACCATCACCGCTTGACCGGCCAAAACTCGTTCCCCAGGATTCACGAGTAACCTTTGACCGTGAAAATATCCGGTTCGGTGACCGTCTTCATGACTTACCCACACTCGCCAGCCAGTTTTAGTATTACCCGCGTCACTCACCACTCCATCAGCGGCCGCGATGGCTACCGCCTCATTGGGATACCACCATCTACGCTTTTGATTGCGCTTGATAGCACCACCATTGCCGACCGCAACGGCCGGGTCTGTATCAAACCATGGATAAAATAAATCAATGCCCTTATGGGTGCTACGTGACGGATTGACCGTGTAAAAGCCGGACGTAATTACCGGCTGCCTACCATCAGCGAGTAAGGGAAGTGGCCACACCTTGCGCAGCTCACAACCCTTACTGATACTCTCAATGGTATTCGGTCCCGCGTACCCGTCTACCGCCAATTCATGACCGCGTTGCCAATACTCCACAAGCCTAGTAACATTTCTTATACTAATTTGACCGGCTACTAGTTTTTCGCGGTTGTATTTGTCTGCACTCATGACGGTATTCCTATTGCGGGTTAGATAACTTTAGCGCGTTGCACTAGATATTCGAAATCAATATCAGCGGCCGCACCGGCGGCCGTAAACGCTAGCACTCCTACCGTGCTATCTGTTTGAACGGCTGGGTTGAGTTGAACAATGCCGGCGCTAGCAAACCGCGCTTGTACTGAAGTGTGGCGTACGGTGTCATCTATCTCGGTACCGAGATTAATTACGTAAACGCCCAATCCCGTCCGGGTTACGCCTACGGTATTTACACCATCGGCAAGAGTGGCGGTTTCGGCGGTTACTTTACCCGCCGCATGTACGTTGAAAGTGCCTAAGTTTGGAGCTGTCATTTTTTACCTTTGTTTGTTCCGCCGAATATTGGAGAAATGAGCGCATTGGCAGAATCGCCGTCCGACTCATCAGAATTTGTTGTTACCGGTTGGGTTGAATTCATAAAATCAATCATCACGAGTTGTTGTTCCGGGCTGAGTGTTTTAAGGATACCCGCCATTTGTGAATCACTTAGCGACTCGGCTAACCCTTTCAATAAATCAACGGTTGGGTTTCCTTCTGGCAATAGCTTTTGTCCGGCCACACGATTTACCATGGCTGGAATCAATAGCCCTGCTTTCTCCATCAGCGCTGATTGACTCTTTGCTTTAGTCTCAGCCATATAAGTTGCTAAGTCACGTTCATGTTGTTCCGACTTCAACCCTTCTACTAGTGAGATAGTTTCGCGCTTCTCACGTGTCAACGCCTCTATATGCTCGGATTGCGCGAGGTTGGCGCGTTGTAGGGTAGTCATCATATGAATCGTGGTGGCGGTTGAAATCTTCATCACGTTTTCTAGGTGTCGCTGATTTTGCGCGAGCATGCCTTTCAAATTTGCCGGCTCAGACATGCCGGTATCGTTTACGTTGCCTTCATCATCGATACCAATTGAGAAAGAAAACCGGCCATGGCTTGGGCTCTTGTTTTGGACATACACTTGAATCTTGTACTTTTGCAGTCCTTCGCCAATACCGGCGGCATCTTCAAGACATGTCGATTCAATGTCCGCAAGCATGACCGGAATTTGGTCGGGCTCGATGGTAACGCTACTACCATTGTGAGGTACCTCGGCTGACCAAATCTCCTCTGTACCGCTGCGACCATCCACACTGAGATGTCGTACCACAATTCGAACAACCGGCCCCTCAGACCGTGTTGCCCATAGATGCCGCTCTAACCACTTCTTTGCTTTTGCTAAATCCATGGGGCCACTATGCACCACGCGCTAGCATTTTGGGAGCGAAACTCACAACTAGCCACAAGAGAACCCCACCGAGTACGAAATACATTACCGTTTTAAGCATCCCACCCACCGCCCCAACCGTCCGGTCAATGATGCCCGGGGTTGAAATCGGCATCTCTGGCGTTGGTGATGTCACTTGAACATCCAAGCGCTTAGCAATTTTGTGAAACCCGATGAGTTGCGCTCGTTTCTCCATTATCGAGGAATAGAGCGAACCCCATAATAGTGACCACCGGTTATTATTTGAACGGATAAATTGAGTGGTGGTAACGACAAATGGATTCCATGAGTTCAGGGCAAATTTAGTCAATCGCGCCTTTTCAACAACGTCACCATCGGCATTTGCTTTTTTGATGGCGGATAAGATATCGCGATTAAGACTATCGACATCAGTAGCGAGTTGAAGTAACTGGTCATCAAGAAATCCCGGCCACGCTACCAGTGGTTTTTCCACACCACCAACACCACCAACGCCGCTTTGATGGTAATCACGCCATGAAGCCCCCTTATTACGTGTAGCGAGGTTGGTAATGATGCGGGTAGCTTCTACGGCCTTGCGGGTGTTCCGGCCAAACTGGCCCAATCCATGGATGCTTGATTGCATGGCCACCATACCGCGTGGGGCTTGCATGTTTAGCAATGTCGGCGTAGGCGAATCACGACCGATTTTGTAGTAAGAAAATGCCATCGTTAGAATCCTCCTGATTTGGTCCACACAATCGCACCGCCCAATAGAGCAAAGTACAAGAGCACAGTAGGTAGCGGCTTGGGCAAGTCGGAAATCCCCGATACTTGTCCGGCCTTGTTTTGTCCGGTTGTTCGGCTTGCTTGTAAGCCTATCTTGTAATACTTCATCATTGACTAGTCTTTTCGGTGAATGTAGGTGAACAGACCCGCAACAACCGCTGAAAAGGCCATACTCTTAATCAGTGACCGGCGGCGAGTCGCGAGCGCAGCGGTGAGTGCTGCATTCTCAATTTCGAGTTTTTCAATCCGGGTGTGGCTGGCAATGGCGGTTTCATTTTTTGTTGGCATAAGTTTTTCTTTCTTCCGTTCTTTATGCGAATTGAATTTATTTATTACGATTTAGATAGGTAATGAATACACCCGCAACCACCGCCGAAATTGCCACGCTTTTAATCAGCGAGCGCCGTTGTGTTGCTTGCGAATGTTCAAGATTTAATCGTTTAACTTGTTCGAGTCTCAATCTCTCAAGCTCTAATTCTCGTCGTTGTGCAAGTAGTTCGAGGGCGGTTTGATTTTTTGTTGCCATGAGTTCTTTCTTTCTTTCTTCCGTTCTTTGAAACTATGCGAATAGTCCCCATAGGGTGAGAGCACCAAAAGCGATAGCGAGGGGGATAGATGCTTTCTTAAACGATACCGCTGGCCCCCCTGGTGGTGCATTGCGTGAAATGTTCTTTGGTCCCGCAAAATCCGGCTGCCGTCGATAGAATGCCGCAACACCGCGTTGCCATCGCTGCTTTTTTCTTGCATGCGCGCCCGCTTCACCGGGAACGCTAGCGCGTAAGTACTTAGTCGCGCCCGCTTTGGCGGCATTGGCAAAAACACCATCATGCGTGATAAAAATATGATGCTTGACCATGTAGGCCGCCACTTTAAGCACGCCGGCTTTTTTGGAATAGCCCGAGTTCCAACCCGCCAATAGCAGTTTCACAAATTCCGGGTTATTCATGTCCGGGCGAAGGTTGACTAGCAATTGCGGATTTCTCAAATATGCAGCTCGATACATGAGAACAATTCTAGCAAGGGTTCCAGTTGCTAGCCTGATATTGGTATCAACGTTCAACAAATCTTGTTTGGTGAGCGTAGTACCGTTTTTGAGATTGTATCCAGCCAGTGGCGAGTTCTTACCTTTCCATCCAACTTGCAAAATTCCCCAATGGGTGCCCTTTGTTTCGTTGGGGTTGAGATTGCTCTCACGCTTGCCAAGTGCTCGCAAGAATGCAACCGGCAATCCGGCTGAATTGCGCGCGAAGGAGGCATCAAATTCGTGTGATGCCGCGCCCGCCGTTCCGATGATTGTACTTGTCATGATGAGAACTATCCCTATTACCCTTTTAACCCAGTGTGATAGAGCGCTCGCAACGCGTGAAAAGGGTTCTTTTGCTTGCCGAACAGGTCTAACGATTTCGCCTCCAAGTTTGAGCGGTAGGGTGTATTGTAATAAAAGCCGGACACACTTGATTCTGAATCGCTAGGAATAAAGCCAACGATTGGTTCACCCATATCAACACCGGGAAGCGTGAAGGGGAACGCACCATTGGGAATGTCCGACTTTGAGAATCCGCCTGGAACTTCGACCGCCGCCGCTTTTGCTTTGGCATCATTGATAGCGTTTAGCGCTTTGGCTTGTCCGGCTTTTAAGTATCCCTTTGCTTCCGCTTTTGCCGTTTTTGCCTTGTTGATATAGGGTTGCATCTCCTTGAGACCCGAATTATAGACGGTGGATAGAACGGCTTTTGCTTTGACAGCTGCATCACTTCCCGCTGCCGCCTGAATTGCAATGTTTTGAATCTTAGCCATGCTTGGCGCATCGCCGGACATCGCAGCAAATAGTAAACCTGTCGCCGCTATTGACACGGTTGGTGGTACTCCCAGGTAAAGAGCCGATGCAACCGCCGCACCTTGCGCGACTTTCATAACATATGGGTTAGTGAGTACGTTAGCGGCTTTCGTTTTTAGGTAATTGCCAGCATTAGACATTCTCTTAGTAGCCTTGCGAAATGTTTTTGACTTAACAATTTTATTTAGCGATTTGGTTGCTACTTTCTTGGCTTTTTTCGTTGCTGATTTCAAGGCACCTTTCGCCCCTCGCTTTATGTCCGACCATCCCCAACCGATTTCGGTGTCTGGCGTGATAGGAGTCTTCACTACGATGAAGAGATACCGCTTTGATTCAGGAACGTACACTTGCGCGCTCGTTATTAACTCACCATTTTTTACTTGGTAGTTTCGTACGCCAGTCAATACCGGCTCGGATACCACTTCACCGTGGGCTCCAATTTCAAAGTGATTCTTAAACTCGGGCAAGTCAAATTGGCCGATATCTGCATAGTCTGATTCATGATTCATTGTGTACTCCTTAAAAGATGCCGTTGGTTTTGATAAATATTTTGGTGGTAAAGGGAAAGCGCGAACGCTCGTCGGGTCGATTCAACCAACTACGCGCCCCCTTGACACCAGCTTGGCTAACGAGCCCGAGTAGCCCGGACATGGTTAATGGTTCACCCCCGATGAGTTCCCCTATTCGATTTTTGATGTCCGAACTCTTGATTGAATGCATTGCTTCGCTTTGGAGTTTGGAAAATGCATTGTATTGAATTTGAGGAGATGCGAGAAAACGCCTTATCGTTAGGGGCGGGTAAAATTTAGGAAGCTTGACACGCGTTCCATATAGTCGTTTCGTTATGACACCGCCGGACAATCCAAGCGCATTGAGAGAGCGTGCATTCAATCCAAAAATTCCGAGCCGACCACCCGGCGCGATATCATCTAGCTCACCTTTACGAAAGCACTTCACGAAACGCGCCCATTGAAAATCAGTTGCGACCTGGAAACGGACTCGGGTCGCCGCTACCTCCAGAGCGGCCGACTTGAGTTGGGTTAACGTTTTGAGAAAGTACCGCTAGATATTTGGCGACGTTTGCTGCTAGGGCGGGGGCGGTTTGAGGAAATTTCTTAAATCCCCGCGTTGTCATCAAGTTCCGAAATTTAACAATTGTCTCATCACCGATACGGCCATCTTGGGGCGCATTGACAGCGGATTGAATTGCCTTAAAGAGATTCAGAACCGGTCTGAAATTGGGGATAACGATTTTGTTGCCCTTGACCGTTTTCACTTTCCATAGCGCTTTACCTGATTTGGCATCATGCGGGACGGGTGACGGGGGCGCGTCTGGCGAGGTGATGATAATCGCGAGTTGCTTTTGTGGTGTTGCGGCTTTGGCGGCCTCCTTCTTCGCTTGTGCCGCCGCTACTGCGTTGGCAAGTCCCGCTCGGAGTACTGCCGCCGTTTGAGGGGCACACTTGTCCGCGATAGCAATTGCACGCTGTAACGCCGCTAGCGATAGACTTCCATTTTTGAACTTGAGTGTTGCAACTTGAAGAAATGCCAATTCAGCGGGTGAGCATTTCGGCGCGCTCGGTGTATTGGGGGATTGCGGACGGGTGGCCGGCGGTTGGGAGCTGGCATTACTATCACCGCCACCGCCGGGGGGAGTTGGTGAATCAATGGGGGCGGGTAATTGTTTAGCGGACGCGTTAGCGGTTGTGATGCCGGTTAGAGCGTACACAAGACCAATTGCGCCGGCTGCTACTACGAATGGGATAATCATGTTATGCGGGGCCTTTCATGCCTAGTATTGCGGATGGGTCTTCAAGCTTGCCGTTAGCCCGCTGGACTAAGACATGATAGAGAAGAAATCCCGTTTCCTTGTTTTGGTGGTGACGGATATAAGGGCGGGCTTTTTTGCCCGCATTCTGGAGTTCAGCTACACGCCAGCAAGCGAGGTCTTCACAATCGCCGAAACCGTCCGCATAGATGTTGATTGCATCTTTCCACACTTCCGCATTGTTCTCGCGGCGGTAGACGACACCGGCTTTGTACAATTTGGGAATGCGCTTTCCATCAATGCGAGATGTTTTCAGTTCTTCGCGATTGGCTTGAACCAATGCTTGCAAAAGCCATAGTAAGACTTTCTCTGATTGAACGCGTTTAAGTCCGGGGGGTTCTGATTCCCGGCCAATTTTAGCCGGTCTATCTTTGAAGAGAGCAAGTTTGAATGAAATATTCATTGGGATTTCTTCTGAATGTAAAGCATCGGACAAAGCCGCGCTAAGAGAGTGAAAGTAAAAAGGGGAACGTCAACCAATCGGCCGGCGTTCCCCGGGTAGCTTTTGAGTAGCTAGCGAGTGCTAGTTATTCGACAGATTCACCAATCATTGCGCCCAAGAATCGCTGCGCGCCGACATCGATATTGGTTACCAGCATAATGAGGTCTTGAGAGATTTGAACCGTATCCATTTTGAGCCGGACACCGAAAGCAGTCTCAGAGAAAGTAGCAGCCGGAATCGCGCCCGCCGATACGAGTTGAGAGTTCTTTCCGACTTTCACATCGTTGATAAGAAAGAAGCTTGCGAGTGATGCCGGTACCACAATCCGCTCGGGGCGGAAAATGATTTGCGGGCGTTGGGTCAGAGTCGCACTCGCGCCAGCGGCGATTGTGGTACCCGAATCAAAACCAATTGCAAATTCACGGCTTTTGGTTGGGCCGGTTTTCTTGAGAAGGGTTCCCTGATTCACTTCCCGGACTGCCATAGCTTGGGCACGTGCCCGCTGCATATAGTTATTTTTGCTCACACGGCGGCGCGGTGCGGCGCGGCGGCGTGAAGGGGCGGACCGTCGTGAGCGGCCCCGACTTCGCAATCGTGACCATGGGGACGCGCCGAGTAATGCCTCCAATTCTTCATCTTCATCATCTTCATCATCGTATCCGACGAGTTCTTCACCACCACCATCACCGATTTCGTACATGTCGTCAAATTCATCGCCAATTTCGTATCCCATAATCTTATTTTTCCTTGTCTCAGTGTTTGAGAGTTTTCCCTATACTCGATTGGTCTGGCTTAGATGCCCGCCGCCATGGCGGCCATTTCCAAATCAAGGTCATTAAGGGTTGCCCCGCCGGATGGTAATGAGAAGTCATTACCCCCGGGTAGGCCGCTTGTAGCGGCCGGTGATTTTGCTGCCATCGCTTTACCGACACCTAGGCCAGTGGTAGCGAGGAAAGCGGCAAGGAAACCATCAGCGAATCCGTGAAGGTGGCCGGACATTTTGCCGCCAACCCCAGCAAAACCCAAAACATGAAGACCGGCGGCGAGACCTAGGTCAAGCGGAACACCTACAACTTCAATACCGCCGGTTTTTCCGTTCACGACACCGGACACAAAAGCGGCCGAACCTACTTCAGCAGTGTGGACAAGTGTTTGAACCGTTTCGTCAGCTTTAGCGGAAATGTTGCGCATTCGAGCTTGCGCCCTCAGTGCTTTGCCTTTCCAGCCGGACAAATTTTGTTTCGAGATTTTTAGTGCCATGATGATAATCTTTCCTTGCCCGCTCTTGGGCGTGTAAAAGCATCCGCTCTTGGATGCGCTTAGGGAAAGGCTGGCAGTATTGGAGCCGAAACGCAACACGCCGGCATGGTGGCCGGCGTGGGTAGTGGGTAGGGTTAAGATATTTTCTTGCGCGCTTCAATGCAAGATTTACAAATCTCATCCGCGTATTTGTCCGGCAATTGTTGGATATCGTTTGAGGATTTATCACCACAGTAGGCTTTAATTCCAACCCCAAATCCATCACGGCCCATACTTCGGACAAGGTGAAAAATTGCATTTTCTTTCTGGTAGACAATAATCATGTTGTGCTTTCTGTGATTTGCTAGCTTTTTTCGAGCGTGACAGTGTAATAATCGCCAAGTTTTGGGGGGTCTGTTGTGATGACGGTCAAACTTTCCCCAAATATGTCCGAAGTATCATCATCGAGTACAAGCTGAATTGCGAAGGCTTCATCTTCATCAGTAAACTTGGATAGACCGGACTCGATAACATCACGCCGCGTTGGGCGACCTATCATTTCAACTCTAAATTGTGCTTTGATTTTCATGGGACTGATTTCTATTTGTTAACCATCCGGGCATACAATCATTCGCTAAGGCACAACGTGAACAGTGATAGGCTTTACAGCCGGTGTCGTGGCAATACCCGAATCGTGAGAACCGTACGAATTTTTCGCACGTTGGGCAAAGTATCTTAACCGGGTAACGTGTTCTCTCGCGAATCATCTTCTTCATGGTTGAGAGCATTTCCGGCGTGATTTCGTTCGGGGTCAATTTCTAGGTTCTCGCTCTCTTCGTTCCGTTCGAAGTCTTCATTACCTTCATCGTCTTCATTGCCTTCATCGTCTTCAATTTCGCGTCCTTCGCGAAGGGATTTCATCGTGTCGTACATTTCCTTGAACGGGCCGCCGTCTGCATGGCTGCAAGCGCGCTCAAATGCGGTTTCTAACGCCTCAATTCGTCCGAAGTAATGACCGCACCGCTCGGCTAGAATTCGGATGGCTTTCTCTTGTGTTTTCTGCGACTTCTTCAAGCGAATTCCGGCGCGAATAGATTCATATAGTGGATTTGTGGGTGTTTTACTGTCTGGCATGCGTTGTTTTCCTTTGTTGTTCGCCTTGGTTTTAGTTGACACAATGCGAGGGTGTCAATAGATTAACACCACGGATGGTAGGATAGCAAAGCATGGATGAATACAAGCAAATCAGAATAGACCAAATTGCGGCTAGTGACGACTTCAATTGTCGCAAGTCATATGATGATGTTGACAAGCTCGCGGCACAAATTGAGATGAGTGGTCAACTCTCGCCCATTCTGGTGAAGGAGTTAGAACCCGAATCAATTGGGTCTGATGGCAAACCCTATTTTCTCGTTTTTGGCTTTCGCCGGGTGCGAGCGTTATTGAGCTTGGAGCGGGAAATGGTGACCGCTAGAATTTGGCATGGTGAAGATGAGGCCGCCTATTTTGTAAACCTTGCGGAGAATGTTGCCCGGACAAAACTGAAACCGTGGGAGAAAGCGGAACGATTTTCAGAACTGAAAAAAGATTTCAAACTCTCAGCCAACGAAATATCCCGCCGCTTGTCTATAGACAAGACCAATGTCGCGAACCTGATTCGAATAATCGACAAAGGCAATCCCAAGATTATCAAACTCTGGAAAGAAGGTCACTCTAAAGCGAGTGTGGCGCGGCTTTCTAAATATGTAATTTGTCCGGGCTTTGACCATGAGGAACAATGGCAAGCATGGTTGAAAGAATGCGGTCTTGATGACGCTAGCACCCAGAAAGAAATAAAGGATGCAATAAAGCTATCGGACAATAATACAACCCGGACAAGACTAAGACCTAGGCACTATCGACGTGCGCTTGATGCGTTGGCGATGAGTGACAAGCGCTCGCAGTATCAAGCGGGGGCGCGAGCGGCGCTCTTGTGGGTTCTAGGAGAAACACCTAGCTTTTCAAATGTATATGACTCAAAAAAGAAAGCGAAAAAATAGCCTATGATGGATTTAGACAAAATTAATACTTGGAGTCGTGAAGCGCTAGTGTGTTCGATTGTATTTCATCGGCTCGGGTTCAAGCATGAACAAGTGGGGGCCGGTGTAGATGGGAATGGAAACACGTTTGTTAGCCTTCATCATGGCGGTGAGCAATACAATATTGTTTTGGGTAAGACAGAGGATATCGCCGATTCCAAATTTGTGGGGGAGTGGAAAGAAGCTGTGCAAGCGGTAATAAATAACAATATTTGTCGAATTCGATTGGAGGAGATTTGCCAACGCTCGGTCACGTGGCCCAAGGTTGGGGAAATCGTATTGGCTCTAGCAGAGCGGCGTTTTCTCAATGTCTAAGGATGTTAGAAATACTCTTAGGAGAATCATTCACTCTTGCTATGGGGGGAAGATAGACGCGGGCGTTTGTCTGAATCAGCTCTATAAGGAAATTGATGATGATGAAAATTGGGGCGGTGATGAAGTAATGGAAAACGAAGATTTTGATAGCGATTTGGATGGGGAAGAAGAAGAAGGAGAAGGAGAATCTGGCGGGTTCTTTGATGCAGTGATTGATATTCTCGGTGGTGATGAAGAGTCCGGCCCCGATGATGAAGGTGGTTTACTCGATTTCTTTGCCGACTTGTTCGGAGATGGCGAATGAAACGAGAACAGGAATTAACGGACGTGGAAATTTTCTTTACTCTGCTTTCCGCTATTGTTTGGGGGCTAGCCTGTAGAGTGGTGGATAACTATTTAAGAGTTAGAAATTTTCCCAAGGCGAGAGTGATTAAAGAATGAAACGAATTAAGAAATGTTCTCATTGTCAAGAGATTGGCCATACACGCCAGACGTGCAAAAATCCCCCATCAGCTCGCGTCTGTTGCGATTGTGGGGGATTGATTAAGGTTAGGCAATCATGGCGTTGCCAATGCTGCCATGATGCTATGCGGCGTGCTGCTTAAAGTTCACCGTCCAATTTCATATGATATTTTGTAACCTCAGCCGCCGTATGCACCGAAAGTGTAATAGCTTCCGCAAACTCGCCTATCTTTGACGATATTATTTGAAAATAATCTAGCTCTATTTTATCGGGACCATCGGTGATTGACGCGGTTAAGACTAAATTACCATCTTCGGATTGGTTTAATTTGAGAGTGTATTCTCTTTTGCTTGTTATCATTTCTCTATACTGCTTTCTCGCCCCGTTGTTGGGCGCGTTCCCATGCTATCAATTCGGCTAGGGTTAGCGGGTAGGTTTTGCCGTCCGCTCTTAGGATGCGGGACCCGAAATGGACCCCGTCTGATTTGTTTGTCCGGGATAGGTTCTTTCTCACAAATAATCGTTGTGAGATATCCTTACAAGCGCTTTTGAAACTCTTGACGCCTCTAATGCTTGTTACCTTCCCCCCTTGTACGAAGTGGTCAAAGTCGCGGCGATTCATGTCCGATAGCCCCTTGGCCTTGATGACTTGCTTGCCCTTGTCCGATAGGTAGCGGTAAAGCTTGGGTGCAACGGCTAGCCAGTCGGTGTACTCACCATCGTATCCCCATTGACCTAGCTCGGGACCAATATCTAGCGAGCGGGTGGCGGTGGCATAGACGCTATCGGTATCACAGTACACCGCTGATTTACCGCCTTGACCATCCGCTCGCAATTGTTGGGCGAGTTGTATCCTAGCGGCGGCGGTTAGGTAGGCGGCCCATTGGACATGAGCGCAGTCCGAGATTTTATAAAATGGTGAAAGGTAAAAATCGCCTTTCAGGTCAAGCATACGCCATGCTCCACACCCACCCGGGCGATGTTTCAAATCACAACACCGAGTCGATGCGCAGAATTCGGCGGTGCCGCTTTTACATGTTGATTTGCACTTTCCGCCCTCACAAGTTTTTAGTTGTGTCATGTCCGGATACATCATGATTTTTTCTTTCTCTGGTCGTTCGGCTAGCTTGCCAGTGAGAGAATTAGCGAACCACTTGTGCCATTGATAAAGGCCTTTGTTATCTCGATTGTCTGCCCGGTTTTTCCATACTTCCGCCATGTAATCTTTGAACACTATCTCACTGTCTGCCCACACTAAACCGCCGGTAATTTTTACGGTACATCCAAGGGATTCGGCTTCGCGTAATTCAAGAGCGGTCCAGCTTCCCGAGAATTCCCCAATCGGAAATGCTACTCGACCGGATGCGAGTCGGATGGGTAGTGGTGGAATATGCATGTCTAGGGGAACGTTACATTCAGCGGTAAAGATTCCTTCTTTACCGCGCTGGTATGCACGTCCGGCTACATCCGCTTCGCAAACCCTTTTTTCACCAGTCGGTAGTGCGGTGCGGACAAGTGCGGCGGGATATGCTGAATTGATGTCATAGGCGAAACCGTTGGGGGCGGTTGGCTGAAACACTTCTACCCTTCCGCCGTAGTAGCCACTCCGAGCAAATTGGTATTCTGATGAGCTTGACCACCCGGCTGGCTCAATACCTAGTTTTGTTTTAGCGGTCTTGAATGATGAACCGCCGATGGTTCCAGTCAATTCGTACTCGCAGCGGTTGGCCTCAGCAATGACCGCCTCCATTGTCCGAAGTCCGGCTAGGTTGTCAAGGTAGAGGTATTTGCGAAATTTCTCACGCTTGTCCGGTAGCATACCTTTTAGCTCGGGTGTGATTGCGCAGTAACCGCCACAATCTACACTCGGTTCGGTTGGAGAAGCTAGGTTTTCATGTAGTACAGCGGGACTACAGATGCAGTCGAGGCCAGTATCTTTGGAGAGGGTTAGTCCGGCAATTACGGCGGCCTTTGCCAATGAGAACGGGCAAAGGGCGACAGCGTCGCGGAACGTTACACCGTTAATTTCTAGGCTTGTGATTCGCGGTCCGGCGGTGGAAAGCTTGCATGTAAGGTCTAGCTTGGTATCCCATCGAAAGCGCTTAGCGCAGTCGAGTAGCCAGAGCATGTCAAACTTACCGCCGTTCCAGCTCCAGGTGGTGCCGGATGCCGGTTCGATTAGGTGCCAGAATAATTCTGATTCGCTTGTGGTGTCGAAGTATTCCTCAGTACCGGCGGTGATTACACCGCCGATAGCGAATTTCGTCCACTCGCTAGTTTCAATGTCAAAGAAGCGGTCAATTTCAATCATGGTTTCTCGTGTGGTCTTGTGGGACTAAGAAAAATACTTACTCAATCATTAGGTGGATAGAATGGATTGCTGATTCCATGTTCTCATCACTGGTCGTATCATCATCATCGTCATCACTACCGGCTACATACATCATCGACCAAATCAAAAACTCTGCTTTTGATTGGGATATAGTGATACCGAATTTGGTTGCTAGTGCGGGCGATGTCCAGTGTAGAACGCCCTCGGCGTCTTCGTATTGAATATGGATGGCGGCGCGTCGGTTGTTGAATGCCTTAGAAATTGTCTCATCTTCGTTGATTTTGTCCATTGCATTAATCAAGTCATGCCAAGTTGATAAAAATGGCTTGGTTGATTCAAATGAGGATACCGAGCGCCAGCCCTGTAATGAACCATGACCGCGCCCGCCTTTTCTCTCACTTGCGGTGGGTAGTACCGGGTCAAGTTTGCGGCGTGACCATCCTGATTTGGTGGTGTCGTATAGTACTTGCTCGAATGCTTTCATAGCCGCGTCATCTGTAACGCCCTTTCGCTTTGGCGCGAACATTACCGGACTTGCGGCATATTTCTTTTGTGTCCGGGTCTTACCAGTTGGTGATTTTGTCGTTTCAATTTTGGTCCACCGACCATCCTTGTTTAGATATTTTCCGCGAGGTTCTCTCCAGGAAAATGAACGTGCCGAACCATCCTTGATTTGTCCGCGCCAATTACCCGCCGGGGTTTGCCAAAATCTGAATCGGCCTTGATCTCTTCGATAGCGTTTATAGTCGCGGGGGCGGGTGGGTGGTACGAATGCCATTTGTTACCTAGTTTTCTTACGCTTGAAAATGTTGATACGGGGCGGTGATGCGGGGCGGTCTTGTGAGGTGCGGAAACTGAATAAGCAGTTCGGACAAGCGAACGCTAAATTTTCATCTATATCAATCATTCGCGTCCCAATTCCTAGCCCACAGTATCCCTTACGGGTTCCCGGCCGTCTTAGGTGGTTTGACTTCTCAAGAGTTGGTGGTGGTGGTTGTGTACTCATTTGATGCCTTTCAATCGTGCCATTGCTACCTCGACAACGTGGAAATCAATTTTGGTATTGGGAAAACATTTTTCTTGATGCTTAATCCATCGGCCTAGTGCGATGGCAATTGAATTATTGGTTGTGGGTGGGGAGTCCTTCACGATAATTCTAAGACATGTTCTCACGTTGTGACCCGAAAAACTGCAATGGCTACAAATTCGGCCAGATGGGTTACGGCTTCTAGGGCGCGCGGATTCGCGGTATCGTTGGCGGTTGTAACAGCTTGGGCATTGGTTGCCGTGTGGTTTTGACGTTAGTTCACCGCAAGTTTCGCACGTACGTTTTTTATGCTCGTTTGTGCAAGTTCGTGCGGTATGTCCTTCATCGCTGCAATTAGTGCAACGCGGTGGCGGTTTCGTGGTTGTCATGATAGGGTTTCCTTGCTCGTTTGTTGTGGGACTAGCGCAAAACAAAGGGCGGTGGGTTGGTACTCCCACCGCCCTTTTCTTTTGTGTCTAGGTTTTAGTCTAGGCTAGTTCTTCGCGGGGAAGTGAATCACCTTGTATTGGTTCACCATTTTTCCGCCAATGTCTTTTTTGTCCATCCGCATGATGAAAACATCCGGTTCGCCGACGAGTGCTGCTAGGTCTTTCTCAAGTTGGTGACAAGATAAAATGTCGACCGTTGCTCCTGATGGATGCTTGAAACGCCATGTCAGTAGCTGTTTTGGTTCGCCAGTGATGCTATCCGTTGTGTCAACCGGTGCACCTCTATCGATAAGAGCCCCTCGAAAAGATTCGCCAATTTCGAGTGACATCACCTCAGCGGATTGGACGCCCTCAGTCATAAGTTTAGCGAGTTCGGCTTCCGTCAATTTGCTGACAAGCGGTGAAACTGTAGCAGCGGTTGAGTTAGTTTTTGTTTTAGCCATGGTAATAAATTCTTTCGTTTGTTGTTGCTTTATGTTGGGACAAATATTTGTCCGGCCCTAGCGGGGGGAATCGAACCTCCCCGAATGCCAGTGCTAGGAGTTGCGAGAATGGTACGAGCATTTGTGAGGCTCGGACATGTAACACGTTGCGCATACCGCGCCGGCTTGATTATTTCGGACATAAACTAGCCAGATATCAAGTGCATATTCAGCAACGTAACGGCAGGCGTAGCTATCGGAAAAAATGAACTCGCCTTTATAGTCATGGGGCTGAAAATACCAACGCTTTTCAATGTAGGTGGTGTTTGTTTCGTTGGCCGGGTCTGATGAAGTAGTGAATCCGGTTGGTGGGGCTAGCAGCGCTTCAAAGGTATGATACTGCGCTCGCAAGCTCGGAAACGTGGCGGTTAGTGTAGTGGGTTGGGATTTTGATTTCATAAGTTCAAATCCAATTGTTTAACATTGGTGGCTGCTTTCTCAGAGATTTCCTTTAAGGAGTATTCAGCGCCGTCTGATAGTTTGATATGCGTATAGCCGCATTTGAGAAGGAATAGCGCTCGGTTTTTGTCCGGTGTTGATAGCTTTTCAGTCTTACCGCGTAGTGAGTGGCGGTCTGAAGCTACGTTTCTCTTGCCCTTGTACGATTGGCATAGTGTGCAAAATCGCAGTGAGCAATAGCATTTGGGGTCTGGTGTTGGTGGTTTCATTCAGTCCTTCGTTTGTGGGATTTTCAGATTGCAATAGTATTAACAGATTGTCAAATCTTTGCAGGCATTAGATGTTCGACTATTGAATTCAGTAGCTATTTTTGCGGCGGTGGTCATACCAATAATCGCCAGTACTGCAATTTGAGCGTCGCAAAGTAAGGGCAAGTCTGTTAGGTCGCCGCCGTGGGAGTAGTATGATTGAATGATAGAAGTGATAGCTTGCCGGGTTACTTCATCACCACCGCGCTCGTTAAATCTCTCGATATTGGCCTTGATGACTTCTTTGGTGGGTATTGTGGTCATAGTGTAACCTTCACTGGTAATATTGCTAAATCAGAAAATTTCTTAGGCAGTGACTCATTGAATATGTAAACAGCCTCGTTAATGAGAACTCTATCTTGTCTGAAATGAGATGAATAGATATTATCGCCGTACATGTAGACCCTAAAAAGTAATTCTTGTAATCGCTTCCAATTATGACCGCGACTAGCAATATTTAAGATGAGTTTTCGAGTGTGATAGGAATCTCGGCTAATGGGGAACTTGTAGGCGGTCAATTCAACGAGTGTTATTTGAGAGTTAGCGTGGTTTTTTAGTGCCTGCCTCACTGCTTTGAGAGTTTTAGGTTCTTTCTTCATCAGCTACTCCTAGTGACATGCGCAAGTGAATAAATTACCGCCGTCTGAGAATTCCTCGGCTTTGCATACTCGCGTATTTAAGTGAGGTTGTGGGCAAGGTAAATCAGCGCATGAGGGAAGTGTTTTCCACCGTGAACACGTGGCGGGATATGTTGGCGCGTTGTATTGCTCCTGATGGATTGGGTGAGTTGCTCGCTTGACTCCATGCCCACCGTCCGGGGCGGTGTCAGTGCATGGGTTGACAGTGCAAGCGGTGGTAAGAAGAATTAGTAGGGCTATGATTTTCATGATTCAGACTTTCTAAGTGGCCACCATCGGTTAGGGTTGGAGTTTGCGAGGGCTAGGCGTCGCTCTAACTCGTGTCGAAGTATTCCGTTTGTGGGAGCGTTGGCGAAACGCTCAAGCAGGTCATCGGTAGTTTTATCGCGGGTTCTCATGATTGGACTTTCTACTCGCAACACGAGTTACAATAGCAATTCATGTCGTGTAATTTGCTGCGAGATTCTCTGGCCCGCTGGCGCTTGAAAAGCTCGGTTTGTGATTCCTGAACTCTGTGATTGTCGTCAATCATCAAATTTAATTGGTTGTCTGTGTATGTTGTGATTGCGTTCATACTAGTTTGACGGTGGGTGATTCAAAACATTCTAAACTATTTTAATTTTATTTCAGATTGTTTCTATTGGTATTACCAATTGATTCTTGAAAGTGTTGGCGAGAGTCTATATAAAGAGAGCATGCGAGAAACGAAATATCAGTATCGAGAAACGGAAATCAGTGTGATGAAAGTTCAAAACATCGTTGACCATGTTAATGCGGGCCAGCTCGATGAGTTGCCTACCTGGATTCTTACAGGGCTGAGGCGTAGTTACATCATCGTCACGCGATGGGCGTTGCAGTTGCATGACGTCACTATCGAGTTGAGTGGATTTCTAGTCTATTCAGTCGGCCCTAGTTGCGTTAGGGCTTACAGTGTCGAGCAATTTTTGAAAGTGTTTGAAATGGTTCCCGGTATTGCGGTGGATGTTGATTCTGAATTAATTGATGAACCTTGTAAAAGTCAATTGCGAAGTGTTCCGCGTGTTCCTCGTGTTCCTCGTGTCTCGCCCACTATTCATGTTGACCGCGTTGAAGTGGAACCGCGAGAATCTTGTCCGGGTGTTTGTCCGACTTGTGAAAATTTATCGGCTGTTTTGCGTGGGATGGATATTTTTCCAACATGAAAACGCAAGTTGAAATAATTCCTACAATCCAACCTATGTCCGATGAAAAACGGGCGATGCTTGTTAAGGAAGGGCAGGACGAACTAAAACGGCAACATATTGATTTAGCAGAGCGATGTCCTAGATTAGTTGAGGCTGGAATCTTGGCACTGCCTAAGAAGGATTCTTAGTTATGAATCTAACATCAAAACAATTACTAGTGGCGGCAATGTCGCTCGCTAATGAAATACACTTCGTTAAGCATAAAGCGAACATCAAACTAATACAACCATCTGAGTATAGTGGGTGGGAAGTAGATTTCTTATGCTGTCACGAAAATGAAATACACAATGGTTCTCGGTTGAATCAAACTAACCATGTATTGGATGATGAAAAAATTATCGTTCGTGCTTTAATTTTAGCTGCATTGAATGTTGATGACCATAGTTGTGAAATATGTAGCTCGGACAAATAAATAGAATCTAAGAAAAACACCTAACCCCTAAACTCGACCCCCGGACAAGCG
>TARA_R100001244_G_scaffold44516_3_pt1 | contig 25797 bp, 23 predicted proteins | sample TARA_R100001244 | Tara Oceans TARA_R100001244 (sample SAMEA2621564) | marine metagenome | biome: marine biome (ENVO:00000447); feature: mesopelagic zone (ENVO:00000213); material: "saline water (ENVO:00002010), including plankton (ENVO:xxxxxxxx)" | depth 790 m
CGCGATCCACGTTCTCGCCGGTTTGTCAGATCAGTCGCGACACATCGGCCGCTTCGCGCAGACGCCAGACACGCTCGATCAGCACGCCCGCCTCATCGGCAGTGGCGGCGCCGGAGAAGGCCAGCAAGCGGCGGAATTTGTCTTCCAGCTCATCGCGCGACAGGCTGTTGCCCGGATCGCCCTTGGGCTCGTCAATCGCGCCCGTCAGGTGCCGGCCATCGACCGTGCGCACCTCGACGCGGCCGAGCCAGCGCTGCGGATAGGCACCATCCACTTCGGCATCCAGCTGCATGCTGACCTTGTCGCGAAAGGCGGCGATACGCGGATCGCTCAGCGCGAACGCATGGAATTCGTTCAACCCGGCCTTGCCGTAAACAGCGATCAGGCCGAGCACCGTGCCCATGGAAAACTTCGCCTGGTGCACGCTCTGCGGCACCGTCACCCGACCGAGCACATCGATGGCGCCCTGGTGCACGCGGGTGGTGACGTGGGCGATCTGCTCGGCGCTCAAAGCTTCGCGCTGCATCAGCGTCAGCAGCGCATCGGCAGCCGGGTGGGTATGCCGGCAGGAGGCATGAAACTTGAAGGAGGTTTCGCTCAGCGCCCAGCGGCTGCCGAGACGGTCGACCAGGTATTTCGGGTCGGCGTCGCTGGACATGCCGGCGGCCATGCCCTGCTCGCCTTCGAGGATGTTCTGCGCACCGGTCAGGCCGTCATCGGTCAGGTAGGCGGCAAGCAAACCATCGGCGGCGGCCTTGGCGGTGTGCAGTTGCTTGGAGTCGGCGGCATCGCGGAGGAACTCCCACAGCCCGGCGGCCTGGGTGCCGGCAGTGCCGAGCAGGTTGATGAACTGCGCCTGGTTGAAGTCCAACAGCTTGCCCACCGCCACCGCGGCAGCCAGGGTGCCGACGGTCGCCGTGGTGTGGAAGATACGGTAGTGCGAGCGACCGAGGAATTCGCCGATGCGGATGCCCGCCTCGTAACCGGCGACCGCGGCGAGGATCAGCTCGCGCCCGGATTTACCGAGGTCCTGCGCTGCGGCCAGCGCCGCCGGGAAGACCACCGTGGCCGGGTGCAGCACCGAGCTGTTGTGCAGGTCATCCTGCTCGACCAAGTGCGAGCTGGCGGCATTCACCAGCGCGGCGAAGTACGCCGAGCTGCGCTCGCCGCTGACCAGCACCTGGCAACGTCCTGCGGACGGCCCCATGCGCCGGGCATAGCGTTCGAATAGCGGAATCGGGTGCTGACCCTTGCTGGCCAGGGCCGAACCGAGCCAGTCGAGGAACAGGTCTTCGCTGCGCTCGACCACCGCCTTGGGCAAATCGTCGTAACGCAGCGCGGCGAGAAATTCGGCGAGGGCGTGGGTGTTATTGCTCATGGCCGGCTCCCAGGAGTCTGTTTATGAGCTCGCGAGCTAAGGTCAGGCAAGGCGGAGTCGGGTGAAGAAGCGGAGTTTACGTGTTGTAAATGAGCATTCTGAGCCCGATTACAACGCAGCATGGCCGACGCGCAGCAGATCATAAGTAGGCTCCTTAGAAACTGCGCGGCAGCTCGAGCAGGTGCTCGGCCACATACGACAGGATCAAGTTGGTGGAGATCGGCGCCACCTGGTACAGGCGGGTCTCGCGGAACTTGCGCTCGACGTCGTATTCACAGGCGAAGCCGAAGCCACCGTGGGTTTGCAGACAGGCGTTGGCCGCCTCCCAGGAGGCCTTGGCCGCCAGGTATTTGGCCATGTTGGCACTGGCCCCGGCGTTGATGCCGCTGTCGTATTCCTCACAGGCGCGCCAGCGCATCAGGTCGGCGGCCTCGATCTCGATATGCGCCTCGGCGATGGGAAACTGCACGCCCTGGTTCTGCCCGATGGCCCGGCCGAACACCACGCGGTCGCGGGCATAGGCGCTGGCCTTCTCGATAAACCAGCGGCCGTCGCCGATGCACTCGGCGGCGATCAGCGTGCGCTCGGCATTCAGGCCGTCGAGGATGTAGCGGAAGCCCTTGCCCTCCTCGCCGATCAGGCTGCTGGCCGGCAGCTCCAGGTTGTCGAAGAACAGCTCGTTGGTCTCGTGGTTGACCATGTTGGCGATCGGCTGCACGGTCAGGCCGTTGCCGATGGCCTCGCGCAGGTCGACCAGGAAGATCGACATGCCTTCGGATTTTTTCTTCACCTCGGCCAGCGGCGTGGTGCGCGCCAGCAGAATCATCAGGTCGGAGTGCTGGATGCGCGAGATCCACACCTTCTGCCCGTTGATCACGTACTTGTCGCCCTGCTTCACCGCCGTGGTCTTGATCTTGGTGGTGTCGGTGCCGGTGGTCGGCTCGGTCACGCCCATCGACTGCAAGCGCAACTCGCCGGCGGCGAGCTTTGGCAGGTAGTAGCGCTTCTGCTCTTCGGAGCCGTGACGCAGCAAGGTGAACATGTTGTACATCTGTCCGTGCACGGTGCCGGAGTTGCCGCCACAGCGGTTGACTTCCTCAAGAATCACCGAGGCCTCGGCCAGACCCAGGCCCGAGCCACCGTACTCTTCCGGGATCATCGCCGAGAGCCAACCGGCTTCGGTCATGGCGCTGACGAATGCCTCGGGAAAGCCTTTCTCTTCATCGATCTTGCGCCAGTAGGCAGCATCGAACTCGGCACAGAGGGCGCGCACGCCTTCGCGGATGGCATTCAGTTCTTCGTTGTTGTTCGGGTTCATCTCGGTTCCTCGATTTGTCTCGTTGTCGCGGCAGACGTAGGGTGGATGTCGCTTTTCACATCCACCGAAACACCGCCTGGTGGATCGATGAAGCGCGATCCACCCTACGATCCGCTGCTCAGTCGAATTGCACTTCAGCGCGCTGCGCCAGGCCGGCTTCGTTGCCCGCCCACAGCTGCGCACTGCCGGCCGCGCCAATGCGCCCGCCGATCTCGAACGGCTGCGGCGCCACCAGCGGGCGCAAGCCGCGATAGGCGAAGCGGCGCAGGCGCGCCTCGGGGTTGGCGCGGCAGAAAGCGCGCAGGCTCAGGGTGGCGATCAGCGGGCCGTGCACCACCAGGCCGGCATAGCCCTCGGTCTCGGTGACGTAGGGCCAGTCGTAGTGAATACGGTGGCCGTTGAAGGTCACGGCGGAGTAGCGGAACAGCAGCGTGGCACTCGGCGTCACCGCCTCGCGCCAGTCGCCGGCGATCAGCGGTTCGCCGCTGCTGGCCTTGGGTGGGCTGGGCTCGCGGTAGACGATGTCCTGCTCCTCGCGGAGCGCCAGTACGCCGTCTTGCAGGTAATCGTGGCGCACGGTGACGAACAGCAGCGCGCCGGTACGGCCGTGCTTTTCCTCGATATGAGTGATGGTCGAAACCCGGCTGGCTTCGCCGCCGACGCGCAGCGCCTGGAAGAACTCAACGCGCCCGCCGGCCCACATGCGGTTACGGTTGTCCGCTGGCGGCAGGAAACCACCGCGCGCCGGGTGGCCGTCCTCGCCCAGGCCGCTTTCGGCCAACGGCTCCTGAAAGAACGCCCAGTGCCACAGCGGCGGCAGGACCTCGCCATGCGCCGGCGTGGCCTCGCCGAGGGTGGCGGCGATGCGCTTGACCAGGTTACGACTGAGTTGGTCGTGGGCCTCTTCGGTGCGGCCGATCCAGGCGGAAAAAGCAGAGTCACTCATGGGCAATGTTCCAGCGTTGTTCTTGTGTGCTGAGAGCATGCGACGTGGCTGGCGTTCTGAGAATTTGCATTTACGTAACCCAGCGTTCGATTATGCTGAACGCCGAATAACAGCTTACCCCGCTGTGGAAGGGGCTTTAGCCGCGAGCTTTTAGACCGCCATGAAAAGCTCGCGGCTAAAACGGAACGCTCCTACACAGCTTGGCTGCCATACCCAGAGGAACGCCATGCACTTCGATCTGCCCGACCTGCGCCTGTTCATCCACATCGCCGAGTCGCCGAGCCTGACTCAGGGCGCGCGGCGGGCGTTTCTCTCGCCGGCGGCGGCCAGTGCGCGGATCAAGGCCCTGGAAGCGCAGCTCGGTTCGCGCCTGCTGTACCGCGACAGCCGTGGCGTCGAGCTGACCCCGGCAGGCCAGCGTCTGCTGCAACATGCGCGGCTGATCATGCGCCAGGTCGATTACCTGAAAAGCGAGTTCACCGAGTACGGTGCCGACGCCGCCGGGCATATCCGCATCTTCGCCAACACCACGGCGGTCACCGAGTTCCTCCCCGAGGTGCTGGCCGGCTTTCTCGCCGCGCGCCCTGGCGTCAGCGTGGATTTGCAGGAGCGCCTGAGCCGCGACATCGTGCGCGGCGTGCTGGATGGCGCCGCCGACCTCGGCATCATCGCCGGCCCGGTGCAGGTGCGCGGCTTGCAGGTGCTGCACTTCAGCACCGACCGCCTGGTGCTGGCCGTGCCGCTCGGGCATCCGCTGGCCGAGCGGCGTAGCGTCAGCCTGGGCGACACCTTGCAGTACCAGCACATCGGCCTGCACGAGGGCAGCACCTTGCTGAGCTTCCTGCGCGAACAGGTGGAAAAGCTCGGCGAGAGCCTGTCGCTGCGCATCCAGGTGTCGAGCTTCGAGGCCATCTGCCGGATGATCGAGGCCGGCGTCGGCATCGGCGTGATTCCCGAGTCCGCCGCACAGCGGCACAGCCGCACCATGCAACTGGCGACCATCGCCCTCGACGAGGCCTGGGCGGTGCGCGAACGCAGCATCCTGGTACGCGACCTGGAGGCGCTGCCCGGCAGCGTGCGGGCGCTGATCGCCACCCTGCGTCCCGACCTCGCCGGGCAACACGCAGACGAAAAAAAGGCGACCTAAACAGGTCGCCTACCCACACATTCCGCGGGCGGAATGGAGAAACGCTTGCATCCAAACCACGCAGGATTGGAACACTTGCAGTCTCGCCCACCCGCCCACGCATCAGCTATTGCACCAAGGTCGTAGTTAACCTGACGACGATAGCGGCCATTCGAACTTGAGTTCACCCACTCGCCGCAATCCGCCCTTAGTCCTTGCCCAAGCCATGCTGGCGCAGCTTATTGGCGATGGTGGTGTGCGATACGCCCAGGCGTTTGCCCAACAGGCGGCTGCTCGGGTGATCGTGGTAGAGCCGCTCCAGCACGGCCTTTTCGAAGCGGCCGAGAATATCGTCCAAACCGCCCTCCACCGAGAACTCGCCCAGCGGTTGCGGCGCGCCGTAGTCCGGCAGGCGGATGTGTTCAGCCTTGACCGTACCGCCGTCGCATAGCGACACCGCCTGGAACAGCACGTTTTCCAGTTGGCGCACATTGCCCGGCCAGTGGTAATGACCGAGCTTGTCGAGCACCGTCGGCGCCAGCTTGGGCAGCGCGCAGCCGATCTGCCGGCTGGCCGAGTCGAGGAAATGCTCGACCAGCGGCGTCAGGCCGTCCAGGCATTCGCGCAGCGGCGGGATATGCAGGCTGAGTACGTTGAGGCGGTGATAGAGATCCTGGCGGAACTCGCCCTTGGCGCACAGCTCGGACAAATCGACCTGGGTGGCGCAGATCACCCGCACGTCTAGATAGACCTCCTCGTCGCTGCCGACCCGGCGGAAGCAACCGTCCTGTAAAAAACGCAGCAGCTTGGCCTGCAAGCGCGGGCTCATCTCGCCGACGCCATCGAGAAACAGCGTGCCGCCAGCAGTCAGCTCCAGCAGGCCGAGCTTGCCTTCCGGGCGCGCGCCCTCGAAGGCACCAGGGCCGTAACCGAACAACTCGGTCTCAGCCATCGATTCCGGCAGACCGGCGCAGTTCAGCGCCATAAACGGCGACTGCCCGCGCGGGCTGGCCAGGTGGCAGGCGCGCGCCAGCAGCTCCTTGCCGGTGCCGGTCTCGCCCTCGATCAGCAATGGCGCATCCAGCGGCGCCATGCGCCGCGCCTCGCGCACCACCGCGGCCATCACCTTGGAGCTCTGGAAGATGCTGTCGAAGCCGCGCAGCTCCTGCTTGCGCACGTTATAGATGCGCTCGCCGACGCGGTCGGCGCGGTGCAACGTGAGCACCGCGCCGGCCAGGGCGTCGCTTTCGTCATGTTCGGTTTGCAAGGGCGCGATGTCGGCGAGAAACACATCGCCCTTCACTTTCACGCGCAGGCCGTTGATCCGCGACTTGTTGGCGCGCACCAGCTCCGGCAGGTCGAAATCCTCGGTGTAGCGCGACAACGGGATGCCCGGCACCTCGTCCACGCGCACCCCGAGCAACTGCGCGGCGGCGCGGTTGGCGGCGACGATCGAGCCGCCCATGTCGATCGACAGCACCGGGAATTCCAGGGCACCGAGCAGCGCATTCAACTCCAGATGACGCCGTTCGCTGGGCATCAGGCCCACACGCTTGACGCCGAACACACCAGGAATTGCTTCGAACTTCGGCCGTAGCGACTGAAATTGCAGGTTGATCAGGTTCGGGCAGTGCAGGTAGATGGCGTTGCCCTGCTCGCCGCCGACTTCGCCACGGGCGACGTTGATGCCGTACTCGACCAGCAGGTTGAGGATGTCACGCAGGATGCCAATCCGGTTCTGGCAGTGGACTTTGATACGCATGGCGGGGCTCTGGTCAGGCTTTTTATGGGCCGCGTAGGCGAACAATCGCGTGCAGCAGCGGATTTTTCGTCAAGAATATGTGACAGATTAGCCCAGCAGCAAGACGACAGCTGGCCTCACCCGCAGCAACGTAATCATTTCTTTACGAAAAGCCCGCCGTTGTTCGGCTGAAATACTGTCGACCCTGGCTGCATAAGCGCAGCGCCTGCGATATCCATAGTCCAACACAACAACAAAAGCCCCCGCAGGAGGCAACGATGAAGAGTACGCAGTACGTGGCTCGGCAACCGGACGACAACGGTTTTATCCACTACAGCGAGGCCGAGCATCAGGTGTGGAACACCCTGATCACCCGGCAGTTGCAGGTGATCGAGGGGCGGGCCTGCCAGGAATACCTGGACGGCATTGAGCAACTCGGTCTGCCCCTTGAGCGTATTCCGCAGCTGGCCGAGGTGAACACGGTGCTGCACGCCGCCACCGGCTGGCGCGTCGCCCGCGTACCGGCGCTGATCCCCTTCCAGACTTTTTTCGAGCTGCTGGCCAGCCAGCAATTCCCCGTCGCGACCTTTATCCGCAGCCCGCAGGAACTCGACTACCTGCAAGAGCCGGACATCTTCCACGAGATCTTTGGCCACTGCCCGCTGCTGACCAATCCCTGGTTCGCCGAATTCACCCATACCTACGGCAAGCTCGGCCTCCTGGCGAGCAAGGAAGAGCGCGTCTATCTCGCGCGCCTGTACTGGATGACCATCGAGTTCGGCCTGGTCGATACCCCGGCCGGCCGGCGGATCTATGGAGGCGGCATCCTCTCCTCGCCGAAGGAAACCGTCTATTGCCTGTCCAATCAGCCAGAACATCAAGCGTTCGCGCCCATGGAAGCGATGCGCACGCCTTACCGCATCGACATCTTGCAGCCGCTGTACTTCGTTCTGCCGGAACTCAAGCGCCTGTTCGACCTGGCCCACGAAGACATCATGGGCATGGTCCGCCACGCCATGCGCCTGGGCCTGCACGCGCCGAAGTTTCCGCCGAAAGCCGCCTGACCGCTGTAGCTTGGGTTGAGCCTGTAGGGCGGACATGCCGCAGGCTTGTGCGCCGTGGCGTATACCGATGGTGGACAAGCTGCGCATGTCCACCCGACGAAACTGCTTATGTAGGATGGGTTGAGCATCGCGATACCCATCATTTCCCGGCTTGATGGGTATCGCCGCGCTCAACCCACGCGGCCCGACCCATCCGGCCCCTCACCACCGAACACTGGAGAATCCTAATGTCCCTTGCCCAAGCCCACTGCGAAGCCTGCCGCGCCGATGCGCCGAAAGTCTCTGACGAGGAGCTGGCCGAACTGCTTCGCGAAATTCCCGACTGGAACATCGAAGTGCGTGACGACCATATGGAGCTGGAGCGGGTGTTCCTGTTCAAGAACTTCCGCCACGCCCTGGCCTTCACCAACGCGGTCGGCGCCATCGCCGAAGAAGTGGGCCACCACCCGGCCCTGCTCACCGAATGGGGCAAGGTCACCGTTACCTGGTGGAGCCACGAGATGCGCGGCCTGCACCGCAACGATTTCATCATGGCCGCGCGTACGGACCTGTTGGCAGCCAGCGCCGAGGGCCGCAAGTGAGTCATTTCCACAGCATCAATCGAGTGCCTGGCGACCCGATTCTCGGCCTGATGGACGCCTTTCGCGCCGACCGCAACCCGGCCAAGCTCGACCTCGGCGTGGGCGTGTACAAGGACGCTCAGGGCCTGACGCCGATTCCGCGCGCAGTGAAGCTCGCCGAACAGCGGCTGGTGGAAAGCGAAACGACCAAGAGCTATATCGGCGGCCATGGCGACCCACTGTTTGGCAGCCTGCTTAGCCAGCTGATACTGGGCGCAGATAGCCCGCTGCTGGCTGAACGCGCAGGCGCCACCCAGACACCTGGCGGCACCGGCGCGCTGCGCCTTTGTGCGGACTTTATCGCTCACTGTCTGCCGGGCCGTGGCATCTGGCTGAGCGACCCGACCTGGCCGATCCACGAGAGCATCTTTGCTGCCGCAGGCCTACGCGTCGGCCATTACCCCTATGTCGGCACGGACAACCAGTTGCAGGTCGAGGCGATGATCGCCGCGTTGAGCCACGTGCCCAAAGGCGATGTGGTGCTGCTGCATGCCTGTTGCCACAACCCGACCGGCTTCGACCTCTCGCAAGCCGATTGGCGCCGCGTGCTGGAAGTGGTCAAGGCACGCGAGCTGCTGCCGCTGATCGACTTCGCCTACCAGGGTTTCGGCGATGGCCTGGGGCCCGACGCCTGGGCCGTGCGTCTGTTTGCCGCCGAGCTGCCGGAACTCTTGATCACCAGCTCCTGCTCGAAGAACTTCGGCCTCTACCGCGAGCGCACCGGCGCCTTACTGGTTTGCGCCGAGACAGCGGACAAGCTGCTGGATGTCCGCAGCCAACTGGCCTTTATCGCCCGCAACCTCTGGTCGACCCCGCCTGCGCACGGCGCGGCAGTGGCCGCCAGCATTCTGGCTGACAGTGAACTGCACAACCTCTGGGTCAACGAGCTGGAAACCATGCGCCAGCGCGTCGCCAGCCTGCGCGCGGGCCTGGTCGAAGCCTTGCAGCCTTACGGACTGAATGAGCGCTTTGCGCATATCGCGGTGCAGCGCGGCATGTTCTCCTACACCGGCCTGAGCCCAACCCAGGTGCAGCGCCTGCGTGATGAATTCAGCGTCTATATGGTCGGCAGCGGCCGAGCGAATATGGCCGGGCTCGACGCCGAACGTCTGGATCAGCTGGCCAGCGCGATTGCCCGGGTCTGTGGCTGAGAGAACCGCAAAAAGCAGCGCGGCTAAAGCCCCTCCCACAAGTAGTCGCGAATCCTGCGGGAGGGGCTTTAGTCGCGACAGGGGCTGCTCCAAAGCAAGGACCAAGGTGGTGCACCCCGAATCGCCGTGCCCCAAAGAGGAAGCCAGCGGGTGAGCAAAAATATTCAAAAGACCGTTTATCTATAAAAATAAACCTTTAAAAACAATAATTTAATTAGTTACCTGGCTAAGCACTGGCACCCTTCATGCTTGCACTCAGCGGCATAGTTCCCTAGGGTAGTTCGCCATGTGGTCCCTGATTGCCCCTATCAGCTCATTGCTCGGTGGGGTTGCGTTACTCCTCCTCGGCAATGGCCTGCTCAACACCCTACTGACCCTGCGTGGCGTCGCCGAAGGCTACTCCACCTCGATGCTCGGACTGATTATGTCCGGGTACTTTGTCGGTTTTCTCCTCGGCACTTGGCTGGCGATTCCGCTGGTACGTCGCGTTGGGCATATCCGTGCGTTCGCGTTTTGTGCCGCGCTGGCCGCCATCACCGCCCTGCTGCATGTGCTGATCGTCGACCCCTGGGTCTGGCTGGGCCTGCGCGTGCTCTACGGCCTGGCGCTGGTCAGCCTGTACATGGTGATCGAGAGCTGGCTCAACGCGCAGGTGCCCAACGACAAACGCGGCCAGGTGTTCGCCGTGTACATGGCGGTCAACCTCGGGGCGCTGGCTGCGGCGCAGCAGCTGCTCAACCTCGCCGACCCCAGCGAATTCATCCTCTTCGTGCTCGCGGCCATGCTGATCAGCGCGGCGCTGATGCCGATCACCCTGACCCGACAACTCCAGCCCAGCGTGCCGGAGACCCTGCACACCAACCTGCGCCAACTGCTCGGCATCGCCCCACTGGCGATTGCCGCCGCCGGTTTGTCCGGCCTGGCGCTCGGCGCGTTCTGGGGCATGGCGCCGGTCTATGCCAGCCTGCACGGCTTCGATGCCACCGGCGTGGGCCTGCTGATGAGCAGCACGATTCTCGGCGGCGCCCTGCTGCAATGGCCGATCGGCCTCTACTCGGACAAACATGACCGCCGCCAGGTGCTGTTCTGGGTGGTCGCGCTGGCGGTGCTGGTGGCCGTGCTGATGAGCCTGCTGCCAGCCGGCCGCCTGTTGCTCGGGCTGATGTTTATCTGGGGCGGGCTGGCGTTTGCCATCTACCCGATTGCCGTGGCGCAGTTGATCGACCAATTGCACAGCGATGAGATTCTGGCCGGCTCCAGCAGCCTGCTGATGGTCAATGGCATCGGCTCGGTGTGCGGCCCACTGCTGGCCGGGTTGCTGATGCAGCACCTCGGCGCGCAGGCGCTGCCACTGTACTTCGCCGCGACCCTCGGCCTGCTCGCCGCCTACACGTTGTACCGCCTGCGCCATGTCAGCGATCTGGTCAGCGAGCCGCACGGGCACTTCATGCCGATGCTGCGCACCAGCCACACGGTGCTGGAGCTGATGCCCGATGCGCCGCCCAGCGACGACCCGCACGAGGAACCCAAGCCCCCTTCACCGTAGACGCCGGCTGCCCGGCGCCTGCACCACAAAAGAGGCGACCGCCGCGAGGCGAGTACGCCCGACACTTAGCACGTCGGCCCATGTCGGCGCGTCAACTGCATAAGGAGACTGCGCATGCTACTTGCCACCGATCTCGATGGAACCTTTCTCGCTGGCGATCCCGAGGATCGCCTGAGTCTTTACCAGACCATCGCCGCCCACCCGGAAATCCGCCTGGCTTACGTCACCGGCCGCAGCCTCGAGGCGGTGCTGCCGCTACTGGCCGACCCGACCTTGCCGCAACCGGACTTCATCATTTCCGACGTCGGCGCCAGCTTCACCCATGGCGATACCCTGCAACCGATCCAGCCGCTGCAAAGCCAGGTGGATGCCCTGTGGCCCGGCGAAAGCCAGGTCGCCAGCGCCATCGAAGGCTTCGCCCTGGAGCGCCAGGACGTACCGCAAATGCGCCGCTGCTCGTACTTCTGCAGCCCCGCGCAGGCCGCCGATCCGGCCCTGCAAGACGCCGCGCAAGCCTTGGGCTGCGACCTGCTCTACTCCGCCGAGCGTTACCTGGATTTTCTGCCGCAGGGCGTCAACAAAGGCAGCAGCCTGCAAGCCCTGGCCAACTGGCTGGGCATCGACAACGATCAGGTCTTGACCGCGGGCGACACCCTCAATGACCTGAGCATGCTCAGCGGCACCTTCAAGGGCGTGTGCGTCGGCGAGTCCGAGGCGGGCCTGCTGCAAGCCACCGAAGCCTATTCGCGCACCCTGCACGCCAGCCGCCCCGGCTGCGGCGGGATTCTCCAGGCATTCGTGCACTTCGGTTTTCTCGGCGAACACGGGATTGCCGCCGAACGGCGCCTGGCGGCCAAGCCCGGACAGGCGCAAATGGTCATGGTCTACCACCGCCTGCCCTATGAAGAACACCGCGTCGGCGGCGCCCTGCAACGGCGCCGGCCGACCTCGCCCAACGGCATCATCCCTACCCTGCTGAGCTTCTTCGGCGATGGCCGCCCGGGCTCCTGGGTCGCCTGGGCGGTGCACGAAGACGGCGACGAGGCATTCGACACGCACACCACGGTCGACGCCGAGCGCTACCCCAGGCTCACCGCCGCGCGGGTCAAGTTGAGCAAGGCAGAGGTCGACATCTTCTACAAGCGCTTCTCCAAGGAAGCCTTCTGGCCGACCCTGCACACCTTCTGGGAGCGCGCCACCTTCAACGAGGACGACTGGCAGGTGTTCCTCAAGGTCAACCGCGCCTTCGCCGAGCGCACCGCCCTGGAAGCCGCCGAGGGCGCCATCGTCTGGCTGCACGATTACAACCTGTGGATGGTTCCCGGCTACCTGCGCGAGCTGCGCCCGGACCTGCGCATCGCCTTTTTCCACCACACCTATTTCCCTTCGGCGGACGTGTTCAACGTGCTGCCCTGGCGCCGGCAAATCATTGGCAGCCTGCTGCAATGCGACTACATCGGCTTTCACATCCCGCGCCAGGTGGAGAACTTCGTCGACGTGGCGCGCGGCGTCACCCCGCTACAAACCGTCAGCCGGCAGAACTGCGCACCGCGCTTCATCACCTATGGCTGCGCCGTGGGCCTGGAACGCATGACCACGGCCGTCGACACCGGCAGCCGGGTGGTCAAGCTCGGCGCCCATCCGGTCGGCCTGGATATCGACCGCGTGCGCAATGCCCTGGCGCTGGAGCAGACCCAGCAACAGATGACGCGGCTGCGCAAGGAGCTCAGCGGGATCAAGCTGATCCTCTCGGTGGAACGCCTCGACTACACCAAGGGCATCCTGGAAAAGCTCCAAGCCTTCGAACGGCTGCTGGCGGACAACCCGGAACTGCTCGGCAAGGTCACCCTGGTCAGCATCTGCGTGCCTGCCGCCAGTGAAATGACCATCTACGACGAACTGCAAGCGCAGATCGAACAGGCCGTAGGGCGCATCAATGGTCGCTTCGCCCGCATCGGCTGGACGCCAGTGCAGTTCTTCTTCCGCAGCTTCCCGTTCGACCAGGTGGTGGCCTGGTACGCCATGGCCGACGTGATGTGGATCACCCCGTTGCGCGACGGCCTCAACCTGGTGGCCAAGGAATTCGTCGCCACCCAAGGCCTGCTGCAAGGCCATGGCGTTTTGGCGCTCTCAGAGTTCGCCGGCGCCGCCGCCGAACTCAAGGGCGCGCTGCTGACCAACCCGCACGACACCGCCGACCTGGCGAGCACCTGCTACCTGGCGCTGAACATGCCCAAGGCTGAGGCCCAGGCGCGGCTGCGCGAACTGTTCGATATCGTCAGCTACAACGACATTCGCCGCTGGGGCGACGAGTTCCTCGCCGGCGTCACCGAGCACGAAGTAGCGCCGCTGGTGTTGGCCAGCTGACCCTCGCGGGCCAAGGCCATGCCCGCAAGGGTGCATGGCCTTGGCCGCAATAGCGTCCCGGAGGGCTCGGCGCTCAGCCCGTCTGGCTGTCCACCGCGCAGTTGATCATCCAGGACACGCCGAAGCGGTCGGTGAGCATGGCGAAGCGCGTGGCCCAGAAGGTCTGTTGCAGCTCCATCTGCACGGAACCCTGGGCAGACAACGCGGCGTACAGGCGCTCGGCTTCAGGCACGTTAGCCACCTGCAACGAGATCGAACACCCCTTGATGCCCTCGTAGGGGCATTGCGGGATGCTGTCGGAGGCCATCAGCAGTTGGTCGCCCACGGTCAGGCAGACATGCATGATGCGCTGGTGAAACTCCGCCGGAATCTCGCCGGCATCGGGACACTCGGCGAAGCGCATCATCTCCAGGCTGCCGCCCAGGCACTCGGCGTAGAAATTGAAGGCGGCCTCGCACTGGCCGTCGAACGTCAGGTAGGCATGGATCTTCATCGGTGTTCTCCTCAGCGGTTGTAAAACTCTCGAACGCCGTTCTCCAGACGTTCGCAACGCAACGCCAGCAGCGCGCCTGGGGGCGTTGCTGCTCAGTCTTGGCGGTTGATGTGCGCGCGCAGACGCGCTTCCTGCTCGCGCAGTTCGGGGGTGAATTCGGCGCCGAAGTCCTCGGCCTCGAACACCTGGCGGATTTCGATCTCAGCATCTCCCGGCATCGGGTTGGGACAGCGCTTGACCCACTCGACCGCCTCGTCCAGCGACGACACCTGAAATATCCAGAAGCCGGCGATCAGCTCTTTGGTCTCGGCAAAAGGGCCGTCGATAACCGAACGCTGGGCCCCGGAAAACCTCACCCGTGCGCCCTTGGCGCTGGGTTGCAAGCCCTCTCCGGCGAGCAATACGCCGGCCTTGAGCAGCGCCTCGTTGTACTCGCCCATCGCCGCCAGCAATTGCTCGCTGGGCATCTCGCCCGCCTCGGACGCCTGGCTGGCTTTGACTATCACCATAAATCGCATCGTCGCACCTCCTGATCAGCTAGGGTCCGGCCACCCTGGCGGGTCATGACGCCTGTGCGGCCGGTTGTACTGAATAGTCGAAGCAGCCGCGACGAGATCGACAAGGCCTGCGCATTTTTTTCTGCACCCGCCACAACTGCGGCGCCGCTTAGCGCCTCGGGCCACCCGCACGGCGCGCTTTGCCGCCGCGGCAACACCAGGTGCATCCGGCAAATGCCCGGTGTTGCGCCGTCACACCGGCGACAAACGGCAAACGCAGCACGCTGAAAACATAGCAGCCGCCAAGGCGGCGGTAGCGTTTGCCGGGTAACCGCTTGCCACCCAACTCGGAGACGCCCAACAAACAGCAAGGCCCCGGTTTTAGCGGGGCCTTGCCGAGTCGAGAAGCCTGTTACGACGGGGTTATTTCAGCGACTGCAAGTAGTCCTGCAACGTTTTTTCGTCGGCGGATTTGACCGTCATACCTTCCGGACCGGAACCGATGTCGGTGAATTGCTTGGCCGGTTCGCCGGTTTTCTTGAAGTCTTCCAGCTCTGGCGAGCCTTCGCGGAAGACCCACAGGCGGCCGTCCTCGATCTCGGTCACGAAACCGGGTTTGTCGTATTGGCTGGCAAACGTCGCGCTGGCGAACAGGCTGCTCAGCAGCATCGCGGTCAGGGTGAGCTTCTTCATCGCAAGGTTCCTGCTTGGGGTTAAGGTGTTGCAGAGCCTAAAGCGGCTGCGATGACAGATTAATTACAAAATACGGATATACGAGTAACCAGATATTACTTAAGCAAAGAACCACGCCTCCACTATCAAAAACCCACTAAACCCCGATTATGTAGCGCGAATGGCTGCGTGGGCCCTAGCAATTAGCGCCCAAAGCTTTACCTAATATTCGTAAATACGTATATTCGAAAAATCATATCTGCATCGAGGCTTGGCCATGACCTACAAGACCCGCGTGCTGTTCGTTTGCGTGGCTAACGCTGCGCGCTCGCAGTTGGCTGAAGCGTTGCTGCGGCACACTGACGCCGAGCGCTTCGAGGCCTTCAGCGCAGGCACCGAGCCTGGCGAGATCGATCCTCGCACCCTGGAGGCGCTGGAACATTTGGGCGTGAATAGCCAAGGACTGCGCAGCAAGTCCATCGATGAGTTTGCCGGCGAGCGTTTCGAATACGTCATCACGCTGTGCGATAAATCGGCGCTGGAGTGTCATGCCCTTCCCGGCGCTGGGGAGGTGCTGGCGTGGAACTTTGCAGACCCGGCGACCAGCCCTAAGCACGACGCCTTCCGTCATACCCTTCACGAGATACACGAACGCATCAAAATGTTCGTGCTGGTGAAAACCAAGAAAACCAAACGTTGAGACCCTATGGCTGACCATCTGACCCCCACCACCGTTTTCAAATGCCTGGCTGACGAAACCCGCGTCCGCCTGATGTTGCTCATCGCCCGTGAGGAAGAGCTGTGTGTGTGCGAGCTGACCTGTGCGCTCGACGAGAGTCAGCCGAAGATTTCCCGCCATCTGGCGCAGCTGCGCAATTGCGGTTTGCTCGCAGATCGCCGGCAAGGGCAATGGGTGTATTACCGCCTGCACCCGAGCCTGCCGGACTGGGTGATCGCCATTCTGAAAACCACCCTGGAGGCCAATCGGCACTGGCTCAGCCCAGACGCCAAACGCCTCGACGTGATGGGCGACCGCCCGCAGCGCCTGGCCGCCTGCTGCTGAATCCACGCCTGGCCTTTAAGAGATCGCCTGATGAAGATTTTGTTTCTCTGCACCGCCAACAGCTGCCGCAGCATTCTTTGCGAGGCTGCATTCAATCACGTGGCGCCCACTGGCATGCAAGCCTATAGCGCTGGTAGCCAGCCGAAGGGCGTCGTGCACCCGCTGAGCCTGAAGACCCTGGAAAACGCCGGCATCTCGACCGTAGGGCTCACCAGCAAATCCAGCGAGGCCCACGAGGCCCTGGCACCTGATTTCGTGATCACCGTATGCGACAAGGCTGCTGGCGAGGCCTGCCCAGTATTTTTCGGGCCGGCGACCAAGGCTCACTGGGGGCTGGCTGACCCATCGGAGTACCCGGGCACTGAAGAGCAGATCGAAGCGGCTTTTGCCGCCACCCTGGAACAGATCGGCACCCGTATCGAAGCCTTCCTGGCTTTACCGCTCAAGCAGATGAATGCCGAGCAGCTCAAGGCTGAGTTGGCCTTGATCGGCACGCTCTGACACTGGAGGCCTGACGATGAGCAAAAGCCGTCTTTCATTCCTGGATCGCTACCTGACGATCTGGATTTTTCTCGCCATGGCGATTGGCGTCGGCTTGGGCAGCCTATTCGAGGGCCTGCCGGGCTGGCTCAACAGCCTGTCGGTGGGTTCGACCAATATCCCGATTGCCATCGGCCTGATCGTGATGATGTACCCGCCGCTGGCCAAGGTCAGGTATGAAGAGCTGCCCGAGGTGTTCAAGGACAAGCGCATTCTCGCGCTGTCGCTGGTGCAGAACTGGGTGATCGGCCCGGTGCTGATGTTCGTCCTGGCCATCGTGTTCCTGGCCGACAAGCCGGAGTACATGACCGGGCTGATTCTTATCGGTCTGGCGCGCTGCATCGCCATGGTACTGGTGTGGAACCAGATTGCCGGCGGCAACAACCAGTACGTGGCTGGCCTGGTGGCATTCAACAGCATCTTCCAGATTCTGTTCTTCAGCCTGTATGCCTGGTTCTTTCTCGGCGTGTTGCCGCCGCTGTTCGGCTTGCACGCCAGCGTGATCGACGTCAGTTTTTTGAGCATCGCCGAATCGGTACTGGTTTACCTGGGCATCCCATTCCTCGCCGGTTTCCTCACGCGCAAACTGCTGATCGGGCGCAAAGGCGAAACCTGGTACAACCAGCGATTTATCCCACGGATCAGCCCACTGACGCTGGTGGCACTGCTGTTGACCATCGTCGCGATGTTCAGCCTCAAGGGCGACGTGGTGCTGCAACTGCCGCTGGATGTGCTGCGCATCGCACTGCCGCTGGCGATCTATTTCGTGGTGATGTTTTTCATCAGTTTCGCCATGGGCAAACTGCTCGACGCCGATTACCCACGCACCACCGCTCTGGCGTTTACCGCTGCCAGCAACAACTTCGAACTGGCCATCGCCGTGGCCATCGCCACCTTTGGCCTCGCCTCGCCGGTGGCCTTCGCCACGGTGATCGGCCCACTGGTGGAAGTACCGGTGCTGATCGCCCTGGTGGGCGTGGCCTTGTGGCTCAAGCGCCGCTGGTTCGGCCAGCCCAGCGCGGCCCTCGCTCAGGAGTAGCCATATGACCGAAGAACACATCCCCAATCTCGCGGCCGAACTGCTCGACCTGCCAAGCCTCGACAAGCTCGGCAGCCCGCTGGCGGCCACGCACAAACCGCGCATCCTGCTGCTCTACGGCTCGACCCGCGAGCGCTCGTTCAGCCGTCTGCTCAGCGAAGAAGCCGCGCGCCTGCTGCACCGCTTCGGCGCCGAGACGCGAATCTTCAACCCCTCCGGCCTGCCGTTGCCAGACGACTCGGCGGACACTCACCCCAAGGTCCAGGAACTGCGCGAGCTGATGCTCTGGTCGGAAGGCCAGGTGTGGTGCTCGCCGGAACGCCACGGCGCGATGACCGCGGTGTTCAAGGCGCAGATCGACTGGGTGCCGTTGGCCATCGGCGCGCGGCGCCCGACCCAGGGCAAAACCCTGGCGGTGATGCAGGTGTGTGGTGGCTCGCAGTCGTTCAACGTGGTCAACCAGTTGCGCGTGCTGGGGCGCTGGATGCGCATGTTCACCATCCCCAACCAGTCCTCGGTGCCCAAGGCCTACCTGGAGTTCGACGAGGCCGGCCGGATGAAACCCTCGGCCTTCTACGACCGCGTGGTGGACGTGATGGAAGAGCTGGTGAAGTTCACCCTGCTGCTACGTGAGCGCTCCGACTACCTGGTTGATCGCTATTCCGAGCGCAAGGAATCGGCGCAAGAACTCTCCAACCGCGTTAATCAACGCGCCATCTGAAGGATTTTTGATCGTGCCACAACATCCGTACTCCGTGCTGAGCGCCAAGCAGATCCAGGGCCAACTGATCTTCACGCCGTGCCCTGGCACCCAAGACACATCGCTCGCCGAGGCGCTGGCCACCCTGAAAGAAGCCGGTGCTTCGGCCTTGCTGACGCTGATGCCGACTGAGGAGTTGCACCAGAACGCAGTCGACGACCTGCCGCAGCAGTGCCAGCAGCATGGCATCGAGTGGTTCCACCTGCCGGTGGAAGACGACCAGGCACCCGCCGAACCGTTCCAAGCAGCGTGGGACGCCAATCGCGAGCGGATCAAGCAACTGCTTAGCAGGCCGTTGAAAAACGTAGGCGAGGCAGCCGAGACAAGGCAAAAACAGGCGAGGAAGCGCAGTTTACGTGTTGTAAATGAGCATTCCGAGCCTGTTTTTAACGCCGTATCGGCAACGCAGGTAGTTTTTCAACGACCTGTTAGCGAAGGCAAACACATCGCCATTCACTGCAAGGGCGGCTCGGGCCGTACCGGGCTGATTGCCACCCAGTTGCTGATCGAGTGTGGCGTGCCGCTGCGCGAGGCAATCAGCCAGGTGCAGGCCCTGCGTCCGCGCGCCCTGCAACACCCCGCGCATGTCCAGTACATCGCCCAATTCGAGCCAGTTGCCAGACCCGGCAACTGATCCGTCATTCAAGGAGACAACCATGTCCATCAAAGTCGGTATCAACGGTTTCGGCCGCATCGGTCGCCTGGCGTTACGCGCCGCCTGGGATTGGCCAGAGCTGGAGTTCGTGCAGATCAACGACCCGGCCGGCGACGCCGCGACCCATGCCCATCTGCTGAATTTCGACTCGGTACACGGCCGCTGGCAGCACGCAGCCCGCGCCGAGGGCGAGCAGGTGGTGATTGGCGCCAAGCGCCTCACGGTCACCGCCAACAAGGCGCTTGCCGACACCGACTGGTCGGGCTGCGACCTGGTGATCGAAGCCAGCGGCAAGATGAAAACCGTGGCGGTGCTTCAGGCCTATCTGGATCAGGGCGTGAAGCGTGTGGTGGTGTGCGCGCCGGTCAAGGAGAAAGGTGCGCTGAACGTGGTCATGGGCGTCAATCAGCAGCTGTTCGACCCGGCGCAGCACCGCATCGTGACCGCCGCGTCTTGCACCACCAACTGCCTGGCGCCGGTAGTCAAGGTGATCCACGAACACCTCGGCATCCGCCACGGCTCGATCACCACCATTCACGACCTGACCAACACCCAAAGCATTCTCGACCAGCCGCACAAGGATCTGCGCCGTGCTCGCGCCTCGGGCATGAGCCTGATCCCCACCTCCACGGGTTCCGCCACCGCTATCGCGGAAATTTTCCCCGAACTGCGCGGCAAGCTGAATGGCCATGCGGTGCGCGTGCCGCTGGCCAATGCGTCGCTGACCGACTGCGTGTTCGAAGTCGAGCGCGCCACCTCGGTGGATGAGGTCAACGCGCTGCTCAAGGCGGCTGCCGCTGGCCCATTGCAGGGCATTCTCGGCTATGAAGAGCGCCCGCTGGTGTCGATCGACTACCGCACCGATCCGCGCTCCTCGATCATCGATGCGCTGTCGACCCTGGTGATCAACGGCACCCAGGTAAAGCTGTACGCCTGGTACGACAACGAATGGGGCTACGCCAACCGCACCGTCGAATTGGCGCGCCTGGTGGGCTCGGCCGACTGAGAACCGTTCTCCGTACTGTGGGAGGGGCTGGGCGGCATTCCGCCTTAGCCGCGACAGCGCTTACGCCAGTTGCCCGGCGGAGACGCCTGCGCCGAGCAGCAACCTCACAGGGTGGAATTGGCTGAGCAACCACGCGCCGTAGGATGGGTTGAGCGCAGCGATACCCATCACCTTCAACCCAACAGCAACAGGACGCAATCGATGTACGCTTTGTCCCGCCTCGCCCCCGACGTGCGCCAGTACCTGCTGGTGACCGGCAACTACTGGGCCTTCACCCTGACCGACGGCGCGCTGCGCATGCTGGTGGTGCTGCATTTCCACAGCCTGGGCTACACGCCGTTGCAGATTGCCGCGTTGTTTCTGTTCTATGAAATATTCGGCGTGGTCACCAACCTGGTCGGCGGTTACCTCGGCGCGCGCCTGGGGCTCAATCGCACCATGAACATCGGCCTGGCGATTCAGGTGCTGGCGCTGCTGATGCTCACGGTGCCGGCGGCCTGGCTGACAATTCCCTGGGTGATGGGCGCGCAGGCGCTGTCGGGCATCGCCAAGGACCTCAACAAGATGTCCGCCAAGAGTTCGATCAAGTTACTGGTACCGAACAGCCAGCAGGGCACGCTGTACAAATGGGTGGCGATTCTCACCGGCTCGAAGAACGCACTCAAAGGCGTGGGTTTCTTCCTCGGCGGCGCCTTGCTCGCCCTGCTCGGCTTTGCCGGTGCGGTGCTGGCCATGGCGGCCGTGCTGACGCTGATCTGGCTGGCCAGCCTGTGCCTGCTGAAGAAGGATTTAGGCAAGGCCAAGGCCACCCCGAAGTTCCGCGACATGCTCTCCAAGAGCCGGGCGATCAACCTCCTCTCTGCAGCGCGCTTGTTCCTCTTCGGCGCCCGCGATGTGTGGTTCGTGGTGGCCCTGCCGGTGTACCTGGCCAGCGTCTTCGGCTGGGACTTCTGGCAGGTCGGCGGCTTTCTCGCCCTCTGGATCATCGGTTACGGCATCGTCCAGTCCTGCGCGCCGGCGATCACCGGCAAGCGCCGCGGACAGCTACCCGATGGCCGCGCGGCCTGTCTCTGGGCGTTGCTCCTGGCAGGCCTGCCCGCGGCCATCGCCCTCGGCTTGCACAGCGCCCTGGCGCCGCAGGTGGTGCTGATCGGCGGTTTGCTGTTGTTCGGGGTGGTGTTCGCGGTCAATTCCTCGCTGCACAGCTACCTGATCGTCTCCTACGCCAAGGAAGACGGTGTGTCGCTGGATGTCGGCTTCTATTACATGTCCAACGCCCTGGGCCGGCTGCTCGGCACCCTGCTCTCCGGCTGGGTCTATCAGGCTTACGGGCTAGCGGCCTGCCTGTGGATCTCGGCGGCCTTCGTGCTGTTGGCGGCGCTGATTTCCAGCGCCCTGCCGCGCCACCCCGAACCCTGAACCAACGCCCCGGTACTGCGGCGCGCGCTATTGCACAGGCAACATTGCCGGAGCGCGCCGCCGCGTGGTGCGCCTTGCCGCGGCATCCGGCACGCGTGCCGCACTGGACGCTGTACGACCTCGAAAAAACAGCTATACCGCATAAGCCCACAGCGCTTTCGTCAATCGGCTGCAAGCAAAGACTGGGTCAGCCATACGCGACTCGATAGCCCTTCCACGACGGGGAGGATGCCTAATGAATCCGTTCACTCGATGGCGGCGATCTATCTCATTGGCGCTGTGCCTGGCGTTGCCCGCCTGCAGCTCGTTGCCGACCCTGGCACCGGATATGGCGCGCCACGGTGGGCCGACGGTGCAACTCGACGGCCCGGACGGCCCGCTTTCCCCCCAACGCAGCAAGGCCATCCTCGACCGCCTCAAGGCAAGCGGCGACGACACCGATATATTCACCCTGCACCTGGCGTTCGAAGAAGCGATCGTCGGCAGCCCGCTGACGGCCGGCAACAAAGCCGAACTCCTGCAAGACGGCCCCAGCACCTACAAAGCCATGGTCGCCGCCATCGAAGCCGCACGCGATCACATCAACCTGGAAACCTTCATTCTCGAAGACGATGAAGTCGGCCAACGTTTCGCCCAAGCGCTGATCGCCAAGCAGCGCACCGGCGTACAGGTCAACGTGATCCATGACAGTGTCGGCACCCTCAACACCCCCCGGGCATTCTTCAGCGAGCTCACCGCCGCGGGGATCAACGTGCTGGAGTTCAACCCGGTCAACCCACTGACTGCCAAAGCCGGCTGGGATGTCAACCAACGCGACCATCGCAAGCTGCTGGTGGTCGACGGGCGCATGGCCTTTCTCGGCGGCGTCAATATCAGCAGCGTGTATTCCGGCGGCTCGTTCAGCCAACCCTCGAAGAAACGCCCTGACGGCGCCCTGCCCTGGCGCGATACCCACTTGCAGCTTGAAGGCCCGGTGGTGACCGAGCTGCAAAAGCTGTTCATCGAAACCTGGGAAAAACAGCAAGGCAAACCGCTGGCTCCGCGCAACTACTTCCCCGAGCCCCAACAAAAAGGCAACGAAGTGGTGCGCGCCGTGGGCAGCTCGCCGGACGATCCGTACAGCCTGATCTACGTCACGCTGATTTCCGCACTGCGCAGCGCGCAAACCGAGATCTGGCTGACCAACGCCTACTTCGTGCCCGACCCGCAGTTGCTGGCGGCGCTCAAGGAGGCGGCCGCGCGCGGCGTCGATGTGAAACTAATCCTGCCCAGCAGCACCGATTCGTGGCTGGTGCTGCATGCCGGCCGCGCCTATTACAGCGAACTGCTCAAGGCCGGGGTGAAACTGTATGAGCGCCGCGATGCCTTGCTGCATGTGAAATCCGCGGTGATCGACGGCGTTTGGTCGACGGTCGGCTCGACCAATCTCGACTGGCGCAGTTTCTTGCATAACCAGGAGGTCAACGCGGTGATTCTGGGCACAGGGTTTGGCGAGAAGATGCGCCGCGCATTTATCGCCGACTTGCAGAACTCGGACAGCGTGAGCCTGGATCAATGGCGCCGCCGCCCCCTCGGCGTACGCGGCAAGGAACTGCTCGGACGGCTGTGGGAATACTGGTTGTGAGGCGCCTGCCGGAGCGCTACTCGAGCTTACCGCTGGGAGGCTTTGCTTGATCCTGCTCAGCCGTGGCGCGCTTGCCTTGGCGCGCCATGCCGGCGGGTTCAGAACAAACCGAGTTGGCCACCGACCAACGTGCTGAAGTTGTCGTGGACGAACGGCAGAATGGCGTCCGCCACCGGCTGCAACTGGCGCGTGACGTAGTGATCGTAGTCGATGGCCGCACGCCGGATTTCCAGCGGCTCCGGCCCGGCCAGCGTGATCACGTAGCTGATCCAGCCGCCGTTCTGGTACTGCCGCGGCCGCCCCTGGAGGTCGTTGTAATCGTCGGCGAGGCGCGCGGCACGGACATGCGGCGGCACGTTGCGCTGGTAGTCATGCAATTGCCGGCGCAGGCGCTTGCGGTAGATCAGCAGTTCATCCAGCTCACCGGTCAGGGTGCGTCGCACATAATCGCGCACATAATCCTGGTACGGCTGGCGGTTGAAGATGCGCTGGTAGAGTTCCTGCTGGAACTGCTGGGCCAGCGGCGACCAGTCGGTGCGTACCGTTTCCAGGCCCTTGTAGACCATCTCCTCGCGCCCGTCGCGACGCCTGACCAGACCGGCGTAGCGCTTCTTGCTGCCCTCCTCCGCGCCGCGAATGGTGGGCATCAGGAAGCGCTTGAAGTGCGTCTCGAATTGCAGTTCCAGCGCACTGACCAGATCGAACTCGCGCTGCAAGTGTTCGCGCCACCACTGGTTGACGTGCTGCACCAGCGCCTGGCCGATGCGCGCCGCGTCCTCTTCGCTGTGCTCGCGGCCGAGCCAGACGAAGGTGGAGTCGGTGTCGCCGTAAATCACCACATGCCCCTGCGCTTCGATCAGCTCACGCGTGCGGCGCATGATTTCGTGGCCGCGCAGGGTGATCGACGACGCCAGACGGGTGTCGAAGAAGCGGCAGCCACTGGAGCCGAGCACGCCGTAGAAGGCATTCATGATGATCTTCAACGCCTGTGACAGCGGCTGGTTGTGCTCGCGCTTGGCCGCCTCACGTCCCTGCCAGACCCGTTCGACGATAGCCGGCAGGCAATGCCGCGTGCGCGAAAAGCGCGCCCCGCGAAACCCCGCCACCGACTGGCTGTCGTCGGGATGGCGCAGGCCCTCCACCAGGCCCACCGGGTCGATCAGAAAGGTGCGGATGATCGACGGGTACAGGCTCTTGTAGTCGAGCACCAACACCGACTCGTACAGCCCCGGCCGCGAGTCCATGACGAAACCGCCAGGGCTGGCCTCCGGCATCTTCTCGCCGAGGTTCGGCGCGACGAAGCCCTGGCGGTGCATCAGCGGCATATACAGGTGGCCAAAAGCCGCGACCGAACCGCCGCTGCGGTCGGCAGGCAGGCCGGTGACGGCCGCGCGTTCGAGGAGAAAGGTGAGCAACTCGGTCTTGGCGAAGATCCGCGTCACCAATTCGCAGTCCTTGAGGTTGTAGCGCGCCAGTGCGGGCTTGTCCTCGGCGAACATGCGGTTGATTTCATCCATGCGCTGGTACGGCGTGTCGATCGATTTGCCTTCGCCGAGCAACGTCTGCGCGACGTATTCCAGGCTGAACGAGGGAAAGCTCCAGGTCGCCGAGCGCAGCGCTTCGATACCGTCGATGATCAGCCGCCCGCTGGCGGAGGCGAAGAAGTGTTTACCGCTGCCGTGCTCGCGCCAGTCCATCTCGTCGCCACCGCGACCGAGCCGCAGCGGCACCTTGAGGCGCTGGGCATGCGCGTGCAGCACGCGCAGGTCGAACTGCACCAGATTCCAGCCGATGATGGCGTCGGGATCATGCTGCGCCAGCCACTGGTTCAGCCGTTCCAGCAGGTGCGCATGGCTGGCGCAGTAGTCGAGCTTGAAGTCGACCTCGGCATCATGGCCGTTGGCCGGCCCGAGCATATACACCTGGCGCTCGCCGCAACCTTCCAGGGCGATGGAGTACAGCTCGCCATGCTCGGTGGTTTCGATGTCGAGAGACACCAGCCGCAGTCGCGGGCGGTAGTCCGGCGCGGGTTTCAGGTACGCATCGAGCACGCTGCCGTTGGCATCGGGCGTGCCGCCGAACAGCACCGGCGCGGTAATGAAGCGCTCCATCAGGTAGCGCTCCGGCGGGCGAACATCCGCCTCGAACACATCCACTCCGGCCTTGCGCAGCTGCTTGTCGAGGTTGATCAACTGGCGATGCTGCTGGCAATACAGGCCCAGCACCGGTCGATGGCGAAAGTCGCGCAGACCCAGCGCGCGCAACTCGACAGCGTGCTCAGCCCGCAGCAGCGCCTCGGCCTGCTCGCGCTGCTCGGCCGGAATAAACGCCACCGACGACTGATAAGGCAGACGCACGCGCTGCGGCCCGGCATCAGTCGCCAGCCAGAACTCGACTTCCGTGCCCGCGGCCGTATCGCGCCACTGCCGGGTCAGGACAAAGCCCTGCCGTAACTCCACCGCTGCAACCTCGAACGTTTGTTTCACGGCGCGATTCTACCGACCTCTGCGCACATCCGCTTCGCCTTGGCCGAGAGGCCAGTGCTTTGCGCAGCGCCTTAGCCGGCGCGCGCTCGCGGCACGTCCGCATCAGGGTATAGCGAAAGGCTTACACGGAGAGCCTGCGATTCGCTCTATTAGCTGACCCCCGTTGCGCCTAATCTAAGCCCATCACTGATGCGCAGGACGCGCCCAGAATCAAGGAAGATCGACCATCGCCAGGACGGCAACTGACAGGAAGTCGGAATGGTCTGAAAAAACCCGCCTCGGCGGG
>TARA_R100001244_G_scaffold11393_10_pt1 | contig 25739 bp, 26 predicted proteins | sample TARA_R100001244 | Tara Oceans TARA_R100001244 (sample SAMEA2621564) | marine metagenome | biome: marine biome (ENVO:00000447); feature: mesopelagic zone (ENVO:00000213); material: "saline water (ENVO:00002010), including plankton (ENVO:xxxxxxxx)" | depth 790 m
ACCCACGTTTTTTCCAGGTCAGCCCCGGCGCCCATGAGCTGCAAGCCCACCTGCGTTTCAGGGTGGCCGCCAGCAATGTGGGCGCGAACAGCCAAGGTCAGCCTCGCACGTGCCAGGTGCTGCTTCAGTACGCGGACTTCAGCGCCGGCCAGCGTTATCGCCTGGTGGCCGGAAACATCGGCTTCCGCGCCTGGTCAAAGCTCTACGATGCGCAGAATCGCTTGCTGGCGCGCGGCCGCGAAGGCCGTTGCGGCGAGCTGTAGAGCGAACAGCGCTATGCTGCAACCCTCACCGCTACCACCGAGATGATCGCCATGCGCCCCATCGTCCTGCTTGCCAGCCTGTTCGTCCTCAGTGCCTGTTCTTCACCCGTGCCCAAGCCCGACCCCGGCCAGGCCTGGATTGAGCTGTACACCACGGCCAGCGATCTGCTGATGGCCGACAAGCTCGACGGCGAACGCCTCAACGATGGACGCTACTTCCAGGTGCCTCCGGGTGCCCACGAACTGCAAGCGCGCTTTCAGTTCGAAGTGCAGGGCGGCGGCAACCTGATGTCCGAGCCGATTCAGCGCACCTGCGAGATTCGCGTGCGCTATGACGACTTCCAGGCCGGCCAGCGCTATCGCCTGGAGGCGCGCGCGCTGGTCATGAGTGCCCAGGCCTGGCTCTACGACGAGCAACGCAACGTGCTGGCCCGCGGCAAGGTGCTGCGCTGCGGCATTTTCTAGGCTCCCCGTTATGTGTTGAAGCGTGGGGCCGGCTAGGCAATGTCTGGGACGCGGTAATGCGTAGGGTGGGTTAGGCACGAGACCACGGACTAGCGGCTGCTGCATAGTCAATTGCGCCGTAACCCACCAGAGGGGCTAGGCCGATTAGCGCTGGGGGGGTTACGTGGCGCACCCATTGCGCAGTCGCTTTGCCAGCCCGCCTCAGCGCCACTAACCCACCCTACCGAATCGACGTGGCTGAAACCCAGCTCAGCGCAGCTGCGCGAGGAGGTCGAAGGCATGTAGGCGGTCGGCGAAGTCGTACAGGTCGCAGGTGAAGATCAGCTCGTCGGCGCCGGTTTGCTCCAGCAGCAGCTCCAGGCGCGCCCGCACCTTGTCCGGGCCACCGATCATGGCCATGCCGAAGAAACTGCTGACTGCCTCTTTCTCATGCGGCAACCACAGCCCCTCCATGCTGCGCACCGGCGGCTGTTGCAGCATGCTCTGGCCACGGATCAAGGCGAGAATCCGTTGGTAGGCCGAGGTCGCCAGGTAGTTGGCCTGCTCGTCGCTGTCGGCCACAAGCAGCGGCACGCCGAGCATCACGTAGGGCTGGTCGAGCACGGCGGATGGCTTGAAGTGGTTGCGGTAGACGCGAATCGCCTCGTGCATGTAACGCGGCGCGAAGTGCGAGGCGAAGGCATACGGCAGGCCCTTCTCGCCGGCCAACTGGGCGCTGAACAGACTGGAACCGAGCAACCAGATGGGCACGTTGGTGCCGCTGCCCGGCATGGCGATCACCCGCTGCTCCGGCGTGCGCGGGCCGAGGTAACGCTGTAATTCCTCGACATCCTGGGGGAAGTCGTCGGCGCTACCCGAGCGCGCGCGGCGCAACGCCTGGGCGGTGAATTGATCGGAGCCCGGCGCACGGCCCAGCCCCAGGTCGATCCGCCCTGGATACAGGGTGGCGAGGGTGCCGAACTGCTCGGCGATCACCAGCGGTGCGTGATTGGGCAGCATCACGCCGCCGGAGCCGACGCGGATGGTCGACGTACCAGCGGCCAGGTAGCCGAGCAACACGGCGGTCGCCGAGCTGGCAATGCCATCCATGTTGTGGTGCTCGGCCACCCAGAAGCGGGTGAAGCCGAGCTTTTCGACATGCTGGGCCAAAGCCAGGGAATTGCGCAGCGCCTGCTCGGGGCCGCCGTCTGCGCGGATTGATGCAAGATCGAGGGTGGAAAATTTGCTCTCTGCTAACGCGCTCATCGGCCCTACCTGTCTGGTTACACGGTGCCATTGGCGCACCCAGCGCGCCAATACCCGAGTTAAATAGTGGGGCTTATCCTAAGGATTCCAAGGGCGCGCGACCAGCAGGCACTTTTCAGTGCTATAGGCACCCGTGAGTAAGCAAGCAGGGCGCGTGGCCTGCCCAGCGGCAACGATCCGCACGCGGCAGCGCGGTGCGGACGTCAGCTATTGCCGATGCGGAAGCCGACTTTGAGGGTCACCTGGTAGTGGCCAACCTTGCCGTTTTCGATATGGCCGCGGGTTTCCACCACTTCGAACCAATCGAGGTTGCGGATCGATTTGGCGCACTCGCCCAGGGCATTGTTGATCGCCTCATCGATGCTGTTTTTCGACGAGCCGACGATCTCGATCTTCTTGTAGGTGTGGTGGTCCGACATAGCGTTTTCTCCACTGATGGATAGTTAAAACGCTAGTCGATCCGGCACAAATTCGTGACATATATTTGGCATATCCAGCCAAACTAAAGGTGATAGTCAAAAATACGTCATGCACTGGCCAATTCATGACGCAACCAGTCGGCCAACTGCTCGCCGCGCTTGTCCAGGCGCCGCGCCGGGAGCCACAGCGCCAAGCGCGCCGGGGTTTCGACAAAGCCCCAGGGCGCGACCAGCCGCCCAGCACTCAGGTCGTCGGCCACCAGCTGTTGCGGCGCGATAGCGACGCCGAGGCCGGCGGCCGCCGCCTCCAGCAGGTAGTAGAGGTGCTCGAAGCCCTGGCCAAGCTTGAGCGCCGCGCTGTCCAGAGCGTTGCGCGCCGCCCAGCTCGGCCAGGCCTGCGGGCGCGAACTGGTGTGCAGCAGCGGCTCGCCGAGCAACGCGGCGGGCGGAGCCTGGTGCAGCGCGGCAAAGCGCGCGTAACGCGGGCTCAGCACCGGGCCGATACGCTCCACGGTCAACTCGTAGACCTGCATATCCGCCGGCCAGGGCGGCTCGGCGAAGCACAGGGTGGCGTCCACTCCAGTGCGGCGCGGGTCCAGCTCGCCCTCACTGGCCGAGAGTTGCAGGCGCAGCTCCGGTAGCTCGCGATTGAGCCGATCCAGCCGTGGGATAAACCAGCGCGCCAGCAGGCTGCCGGGGCAGGCCAGGACGAACGGCGCGTGCGCCTGGTCTTGCTGCAACTCGGCGCAGACCAGACGCAGGCGCTCGAAGGCCTCACTGCTGACATCGCGCAGGCGCATACCGGAATCTGTGAGTTTAAGGCCGCGGCCGTCCTTGCTGAACAGTGCCAGCCCGAGGTGTTCTTCCAGCGCGCGAATCTGCCGGCTGACCGCGCCATGAGTGACGTGCAACTCATCGGCGGCCAGACTGACACTGAGCAGACGCGCGGCGGCCTCGAAGGCACGCAGGGCATTAAGCGGTGGAAGGTCCTGGCTCATGTGTGAGTTTTCCTGACAGGTTGCGGCGATCTTATCGCTTTTGCCGCGCAGCCCACAGCCTTATCCTATGTCCATTGTCGGTAAACCCTGCGTTTACCGGCCCGACTTCACAGGAGAACACCATGACTTCCTTGCGCAACGGCCCTGACGCCACCGGCCTGTTCGGCTCGTTCGGCGGCCAATATGTCGCCGAAACCCTGATGCCGTTGATCCACGACCTGGCCGCCGAATACCAGAAGGCCAAGGCCGATCCGGAATTCCTCAAGGAGCTGGCCTACTTCCAGCGTGATTTCGTCGGCCGCCCGAGCCCGCTGTATTTCGCCGAGCGCCTGACCGAGATGTGCGGCGGCGCGAAGATCTACTTCAAGCGTGAAGAGCTCAATCACACTGGCGCGCACAAGATCAACAACTGCATCGGCCAGGCCCTGCTGGCGCGGCGCATGGGCAAGAAACGCATCATCGCCGAGACCGGCGCCGGCATGCACGGCGTGGCCACCGCCACCGTGGCGGCGCGCTTCGGCATGGATTGCGTGATCTTTATGGGCACCACCGACATCGATCGCCAGCAGGCCAACGTGTTCCGCATGAAGCTGCTGGGGGCCACCGTGATCCCAGTGGTCGCCGGTACCGGCACCCTGAAAGATGCGATGAACGAAGCGCTGCGCGACTGGGTAACCAACGTCGACAACACCTTCTACATGATTGGCACCGTGGCCGGCCCGCACCCGTACCCGGCGATGGTGCGCGACTTCCAGGCGGTGATCGGCAAGGAAACCCGCGAGCAGATTCTCGCCCAGGAAGGCCGTCTGCCCGACAGCCTGGTGGCCTGCATCGGCGGCGGCTCCAACGCCATCGGCCTGTTCCACCCGTTCCTCGACGATAAGGATGTGCAGATCGTCGGCGTCGAAGCCGCCGGTTACGGCATTGAAACCGGCAAGCACGCGGCCAGCCTGAACGGTGGCGTACCCGGCGTGCTGCACGGCAACCGCACCTTCCTGCTGCAGGACGACGATGGCCAGATCATCGACGCCCACTCGATTTCCGCCGGCCTGGATTACCCCGGCATCGGCCCGGAACACGCCTGGTTGCACGACGTCGGCCGGGTTGAATACACCTCGGTGACCGACGACGAAGCCCTGGCCGCGTTCCACACCTGCTGCCGCCTGGAGGGCATCATCCCGGCCCTGGAAAGCGCCCACGCCCTGGCCGAAGCCTTCAAGCGTGCGCCGAAGCTGCCCAAGGAGCACCTGATGGTGATCAACCTGTCCGGCCGTGGCGACAAAGACATGCAGACCGTTATGCACCACATGGAAAACACCGCGCAGGAGAAACACTGATGAGCCGCCTGCAAAGCCGCTTTGCCGAGCTGAAACAACAGAACCGCGCCGCCCTGGTGACCTTCGTCACCGCCGGTGACCCGGGCTATGACGCCTCCCTGGCGATTCTCAAGGGCCTGCCGAAAGCCGGTGCCGATGTGATCGAACTGGGCATGCCGTTTACCGACCCGATGGCTGACGGCCCGGCCATCCAGCTGGCGAATATTCGTGCGCTGGAAGGCCAGCAAGACCTGGCCAAGACCCTGCAGATGGTCCGCGAATTCCGCGAGGGCGAGCAGGCCACGCCGCTGGTGCTGATGGGTTACTTCAACCCGATCCACAAGTACGGCGTCGAGCGCTTTATCGCCGAAGCCAAGCAGTCGGGCGTCGACGGCTTGATCGTGGTCGACCTGCCGCCGGAACATAACGCCGACCTGTGCGACCCGGCACAAGTCGCGGGCCTCGATTTCATCCGCCTGACCACCCCGACCACCGACGACAAGCGCCTGCCGAAGGTGCTGAACGGCAGCTCCGGCTTCGTCTATTACGTCTCGGTGGCCGGTGTCACCGGTGCCGGTGCGGCCACCCTGGAGCACGTCGAGCAAGCCGTGACCCGCCTGCGCCGGCACACCGATTTGCCACTGTGCATCGGCTTCGGCATCCGCACTCCTGAGCATGCGGCGACCATCGCTCGCCTGGCCGATGGCGTGGTGGTGGGCTCGGCGCTGATCGACCAGATCGCCAACGCGGCCACCACCGAGCAGGCCGTGGATGGCGTGCTCAGCCTGTGCAGCCAGCTGGCTGAAGGTGTACGCGGCGCCCGCCTGTAACGGCGGCGGCGCGCACTGCTGGGCTAACGCCCGCCCTGGCGCTTACTGCGTGGCATGCAGCTGGCGCTGGGCCATTTTCTGCTGGCGGTAGCTGATCGCGGCGGCCGGAACCGGAGTGATCTTGCCGGTTTCCAGCCACTTCTTCAGGCGGTTGGCGTCAGCCATGTGGGTGTATTTGCCGAAGGCATCGAGCACCACGAACGCCACCTGGCGCTGGTTCATCACCGTGCGCATCACCAGGCAGTGCCCAGCCTCATCGGTGAAGCCGGTCTTGGTCAGCTGCACATTCCAGTTGGCTTTGCGCACCAGGGCATTGGTGTTGCGAAAACCCAGGGTGTAGTTGGGCTTGCGAAAGGCCACGGTTTTTTCCGCGGTGGTGCTCAGTTGGCTGAGCAGCGGGTACTGCTGGCTGGCTTTGAGCAGCAGCACCAGGTCGTTGGCAGTGGCGACGTTGTGCTCGGACAGCCCGGTCGGCTCGACGAAGCGGCTGCGGCTCATGCCCAAGGCGCGGGCCTTGGCGTTCATCGCCGCGATAAAAGCCGTGTGGCCGCCTGGGTAATGGTGCGCCAGGCTGGCCGAGGCGCGATTTTCCGAGGACATCAGCGCCAGCAGCAGCATGTCGCGGCGGCTGAGCTCGCTCCCCACCCGCACGCGGGAGAACACGCCGCGCATTTCCTCGGTGTCGCGGATGACGATCGGCAGCACTTCATCCAGCGGCAACTTGGCATCCAGGGTGACCATGGCGGTCATCAGCTTGGTCACCGAGGCAATCGGCACCACCACATCGGGGTTGCTCGAGTAGAGCACTTCGTTGGTTTTCAGGTCGACCAGCAGGGCGCTGCCGGCGGCCAGTTCCTGGCGCGGCGCGGCCTTGTTGGCGGCGTGGAGGTTCGATGCAACTACAACGCAGCTGCACAGCAGCAGGCTTACTATCGACTGACGGATTTTCACGGCGGCGCTTCACGGGCTAAGTGGAGGAGGGCCAGAACGGCGGGTTTTGGCCGCGACAGTATACGGAAATCAACGGCCTTGCTTGCAGTGTAGGGCGCCTGCAACGCGGCATTTCGTCCGTTCGGCGGAGCGCCTTCAGGGCGTTGCGGCCTCGCGCGCCAGCTCGGTCTGCAACCACTCGACGAACTGCCCGGTCAGGCGCTGGCGGCGTTTGCGCTCGGGCAACACCACGTAATAACCGAAGTCGGAATGCGCCTCGCCGCTACAGGCCCGGCACAGCAGCCCCTGAGTGAGCAGCTCGTCGACCAGGTGACGCCAGCCGATGGCCACGCCCTGGCCGGCAATCGCCGCCTGGATCAGCAGGGTGTAGTTATCGAAGCGCAGGCTGCCTGGGCTGGGCGTCTCGGCGATGCCGAAAGCGCGAAACACGCCGCTCCAGTCGAACCAGCGCGAGCGGCTTTCCGGGCGCAGGTGCAGCAGCGGCAAGTTCACCAACGCTGCGGGCGGCAGGGGCAGCATCTGGCCCTTGAGCAGGCGCGGGCTGCACACCGGGAAGACTTCCTCGCCGAACAGCAGGTGCGCCTCGCCATGCTTGAAGCGCCCGTCGCCAAAACTGATCGCCACGTCGATCTCCGGCGACAGGCTGGCGAGGTCGCGCGCGCTGGTGATCAGGCTGACATCCACCTCGGGGTACAACTGGTTGAAGCGTTGCAGGCGCGGCATCAACCAGTAGGCGGCGAAGGCGAAGTCGGTGGCCACCTGCAACACCTCGTGCTGCTGTTGCGCGGTGACCACCGTCAACCCGGCATCCAGGCTCTCCAGCCCTTCCTGGACATAGTGCAACAGCACCTCACCGGCCTCGGTCAGGGCAATCCCGCGGTACACCCGGTCGAACAGGCGCACCGCCAACTGCTGCTCCAGGCGCTTGATCTGCTGGCTGATCGCCGGCTGACTGCTGCCCAGCTCGGTGGCGGCGGCGGTAAAACTCAGGTGGCGGGCAGCGGCCTCGAACACGCGCAGCACGTCCAGAGACAATCCATCAATGCGTTCAAACATAAGCTGTGCTTATCCGAGCCATGTATTCACAGCGGGTTTACCGCTATCCCACTTGGCCTGATGATCGAAGCAGCACTGTCGCATAAATCTTTTATATGGAACACAGGCTGCCATGAAACGCCCGAACATCCTCTTCATCATGGCCGACCAGATGGCCGCGCCAATTCTGCCGCTGCACGACGCCGCCTCGCCGATCAAGATGCCGCACCTGATGCGCCTGGCCGCAGAGGCCGTGGTGTTCGATGCGGCCTACTGCAACAGCCCACTCTGCGCGCCGTCGCGTTTCACCCTGGTCAGCGGCCAGTTGCCGAGCAAGATCGGCGCCTACGACAACGCCGCCGACTTCCCCGCCGATGTGCCGACCTACGCCCACTACCTGCGCCGCCTCGGCTACCGCACCGCGCTGTCGGGCAAGATGCACTTCTGCGGCCCGGACCAGCTGCACGGCTACGAGGAGCGCCTGACCAGCGACATCTACCCGGCGGATTACGGCTGGGCGGTGAACTGGGACGCCCCAGAGGAACGCCTGAGCTGGTTCCACAACATGTCCTCAGTGCTGCAAGCCGGGCCATGCGTGCGCACCAACCAGCTGGATTTCGATGAGGAAGTGGTGTTCAAGGCCCAGCAGTACCTCTACGACCACGCGCGCATGAGCGCCGAACAGCCGTTCTGCCTGACCGTGTCGATGACCCACCCGCACGACCCCTACACCATCCCCGCAGAATTCTGGGACCTCTACCAGGACGTCGACATTCCGCTGCCCAGCCAGGTCATCGACCAAGCCGCGCAGGACCCGCATTCGCAGCGCCTGATGAAAGTCATCGACCTGTGGGACAAGCCGCTGCCCGAACACAAGATCAAGGATGCGCGGCGTGCCTACTTCGGCGCCTGCAGCTACATCGACAGCAATATCGGCAAGCTGCTGAAGACCCTGAGCGACTGCAACCTGGCCGACGACACCCTCATCGTGTTCTCCGGCGACCACGGCGACATGCTCGGCGAGCGCGGCCTCTGGTACAAAATGCACTGGTTCGAGATGGCCGCCCGCGTGCCCCTGCTGGTGCATGCGCCGAAGCATTTCAGCGCCCGCCGCGTGAGCCAGGCGGTGTCGACCCTGGACCTGCTGCCGACCTTCGTCGAGCTGGCCGGCGGCACTCTCGAACCCGACCTGCCACTGGACGGCCGCTCACTGCTGGCGCACCTGCACGGCAGCGGCGGGCACGATGAAGTGCTCGGCGAATACATGGCCGAAGGCACCACCAGCCCGCTGATGATGATTCGCCGCGGCGCCTGGAAATTCATCTACTCGGAGCAGGACCCGCTGCTGCTGTTCGACCTGCACCACGACCCGCAGGAGCGCGAAAACCTCGCCGCCAGCGCCGATCACCAGACCATGCTGAGCGCCTTCGTCGACGAAGCCCGCGCGCGCTGGAACATCCCGGCGATCCACCAGGCGACCCTGGCCAGCCAACGCCGGCGGCGCTTCGTCGCCGAGGCGCTGAGCCAGGGCACGCTGAAAAGCTGGGACCATCAACCCCTGGTCGATGCCAGCCAACAATACATGCGCAACCACATCGACCTCGATGACCTGGAGCGCCGCGCCCGTTATCCACAACCCTGACCGCGGGAGATTACCGACGGCGGATGATCCACGCTGTACCCATAACCAAGAAGCTGAGGGGAGAGAAGGCATGCACACACGACGCATAATGTTCGCCGGCGGCCTGCTACTGGCCGCCACCACATTCCAGGCCCAGGCCGAGGACGCCAGTTGCGCCACGGTGAAACTGGGCGATCCCGGCTGGAGCGACATCGCCGTGACCAACGGCATCGCCAGCTTCCTGCTCGATGGCCTCGGCTATAAGGTGCAGACCCAGACCCTGGCAGTGCCGATCATCTTCGCCGGCTTGCAGAAGGGCCAGGTGGACGTGTTCCTCGGCAACTGGATGCCGGCGCAGCAAAGCAACTACGACAAATTCGTTGCCAGCGGCGAGGTCGACAAGCTGGTGGAGAATCTCGGCGGCACCGAGTACACCCTGGCCGTGCCGACCTATGCCTTCGAGGCCGGGGTGAAGACCTTCGCCGACCTGGAAAAGCACGCCGCCAAGTTCGACAAGAAAATCTACGGCATCGGCTCCGGCGCGCCGGCCAACGAATCAATCAAGCAGATGATCGACGCCAACGAGTTCGGCCTGAAGGACTGGAAGTTGGTGGAGTCCAGCGAACAGGCGATGCTGGTGCAGGTCGGCCGGGCGGTGAAGCGCGAGCAGTTCGTGGCATTTCTCGGCTGGACCCCACACCCGATGAACGTGCAATACGACATGCGCTACCTCAAGGGCGGCGAGAAGTACTTCGGTGCCAGCGGCAGCGTCAACACCCTGGCCCGCAAAGGCTATGCCGCACAGTGCACGAACGTCGGCAAGCTGCTGAGCAACCTGACCTTCACCCAGGACATGGAGAACGCCATCATGGACCAGGTGCTGAGCAAGCAAGCGAGCAATGCCGAGGCGATCAAGGCCTGGCTGCAAGCCAACCCGGCGGTGCTCGACGGCTGGTTGCAGGGCGTCAACAGCCGCGACGGCGGCGATGGCCTGGCCGCGGTGAAGGCGCAACTTTGACATAGCCGCCCGATTGCGTAGGGTGGGTGCAGGTTTGGCCGTACGCTGGGCTGTCTCAGCAAGAACCCGCGCTTCCGTAGGCAGGGTTAGACGCGTATGCGGTTCTGCGCGCAAGCAGCCGGAACTGGCGCCGCTAACCCAGCCTACGCGGTTGCTGCGCTTGCCTGCCAGGCACGGCCTTGTTTCCGGCTGACCCGTGAAGAGCCCTTATTTAGGCTCTGTACCCGTTAAATGTTGATGCAGACCGCCATCACGTGGGAGCGGCTTTAGCCGCGAAAGATCTTCAGTTTTCAAAGATTTTCGCGGATAAATCCACTCCCACAACAGCACGGCTTCTCCTGCAACACGTAACTGGGACATAGCCTTTATTTACCCCCCCGGATTGAGCAATGCCGCGACCCAACCGCCAGACCCTGCTGCCCTTCCTGCGCTGGCTGCCCAACACCAGCCGACGCAGCCTCGGCAACGACCTGCTGGTCGGCCTCAGCGGCGCCATCCTGGCCCTGCCGCAATCCATCGCCTATGCGTTGATCGCCGGGCTGCCGCCGGAATACGGCCTCTACGCGGCCATCGTGCCGGTGATCGTCGCCTGCCTGTGGGGTTCCTCCTGGCACCTGATCTGCGGGCCGACGGCGGCCATTTCCATCGTGTTGTTCACCAGCGTCAGCCAACTCGCCACGCCGGGCAGCGATGAGTTCATCGCGCGCATCCTGCTGCTGACCTTTCTCGCCGGGCTGTTCCAGTGGCTGCTCGGCCTGCTGCGTTTCGGTGCCCTGGTGAATTTCGTCTCGCACTCGGTGGTGCTCGGTTTCACCCTGGGAGCGGCCGTGGTCATCGCCCTCGGCCAGTTACCCAACCTGCTCGGCATCAGCCTGACGAGCCAGGCCACGGCTCTGGCCACCTTGCTGGATATCGGCCAGCACCTGGGGCAAACCGATTGGCGCGCCCTAGCCCTGGCCGCCTTCACCCTGGGCGTGAGCGTGGCGATCAAACGCCTGTGGCCGCGGGCGCCGGCACTGTTGCTGGGCATCGTGATCGGCAGCCTGGTGGTACTGGCCCTGCCGGCGCACACGGCGGACATCGCTCTGGTCAGCGCCTTCACCGGCAGTCTGCCGCCGTTTAGCCCACTGAGCTTCGAGCTGTCCAGCGTCCTGCAACTGCTGCCGGCGGCGGTGGCCTGCGGCATGCTCGGCCTGGTCACCAGCCTGTCGATCGCCCGCGCGCTGGCGAGCAAGTCGCAGCAGTTTCTCGACGCCAACCAGGAAGTCCGCGCCCAGGGCCTGTCGAATATGCTCGGGCCGTGGTTCTCCGGCTCGCTGTCGGCCGGCTCCTTCACCCGCTCGGCGCTGAACCTGCAAGCCGGCGCGCGCTCGCCGCTGGCCGGGGTGTTTTCCGCGCTGCTGGTGGCGCTGTTCGCGCTGTTCGGCGCCGAGTTGATCGCGCATATCCCGCTGCCGTGCATGGCCGCGAGCATCCTGCTGATCTGCTGGGGGTTGGTGGACATTCCCGGCCTGCGCGCGCTGTTCCGGGTCAGCCGCTCGGAGTTCCTGGTGATGCTGCTGACCCTGCTCGCCACCTTGCTGCTGGAGTTGCAGACGGCGATCTACGCCGGGGTGCTGGCCTCGCTGTTCTTCTACCTAAAGCGCACCTCGCAGCCGCGGGTGAAGTTCTGGCAAGAGGGCGAAGAGGAGCTGTTGCGGGTCGAGGGCTCGATCTTTTTCGGCGCCTGCCACTACCTGCAACAGATCATCCAGCGCAGCAACGGCGAGCGGGTGATCATCGACGCCCACCACGTCAACTTCATCGACTACGCCGGGGTGGAAATGCTCCACCAGGAAGCGCGCCGCCTGCTCGCGCAGAACCGCAGCCTGACCCTGCGCCGCGCACGGCCCCAGGTGATCGAGGAAATCCACAAGCTGGAAGGCCGCGAGCGCTGTCCGGTGCACTTCGAGGATTGAGCCGTATAGAGGCTTTGGTGGGAGGGGCTTCAGCCGCGACAGACAACCTCGCGGCTGAAGCCCCTCCCACAAGACGCTACACCTTACGGCTGAAGCTACCGGCGCAGAACGTCAGGCCAACTGGCGGCGCAGCTCGGCCAGCACCGGCGCGCTGTCCGGGCGCACGCCGCGCCACAGGAAGAACGCCTCGGCGGCCTGCTCGACCAGCATGCCCAAGCCATCCAGGGTACGCGCCGCGCCATGCTCGCTAGCCCAGCGGTTGAAGGCGGTCGGCTGCTTGCCGTACATCATGTCGTAGCACAGGGTATGGCCAGGGGCGATCAGGCTCGGCGCGATCGGCGGCAGCTCGCCGGCCAGGCTGGCCGAGGTGCCGTTGACGATCAGGTCGACCGACGCGTCGATCCAGTCGAAGCCGCTGGCCACCACCGGGCCCAGGTCGGCGAATTCGCGGGCCAGTTGCTCGGCCTTTGCCACCGTGCGGTTGGCAATCACCAGCGCCGCCGGCTGCTCGGCGAGCAGCGGCTCCAGCACGCCGCGTACCGCACCGCCAGCCCCGAGCAGGAGGATGCGTTTGCCCTTGAGCGCCACGCCGGCATTGACCGTCAGGTCGTGCACCAGACCGGCGCCGTCGGTGTTGTCGCCGAGCAGGCGGCCGTCATCCAGTTTCTTCAGGGTGTTCACCGCACCGGCGCGCTGGGCGCGGGCGGTGAGGCTGTCGGCCAACTGGTAAGCCTGTTCCTTGAACGGCACGGTGACGTTGCCGCCCTTGCCTTCGGCGAAGAACGCCCGAGCGAAACCACTGAAATCCTCCAGCGGCGCCAACAGCGCTTCGTAGCTCAGCTGCTCGCCGGTCTGCTGGGCAAACAGGCGATGGATCAGCGGCGATTTGCTGTGGCCGATGGGGTTGCCGAATACGCCGTAGCGGTCCATGAAAAGTCCTTTCATGTTGAAGATCACATGCCTCGGTTGGGTCGGGCCGCACATAAAAAGCGGCCTTGCTCGAATATCAACGTGGCGGCTAACCCGCCCGGCAAACTTATGCTTCGCCGGCGAGCCAATCGCGGTCGGTCAGAAAATATTCGGTTAGGCGCGCCTCTTCGCTGCCCGGCACGGCCTGCCAGTCGTAGCCCCAGCGCACGTGCGGCGGCAGCGACATGAGAATCGACTCGGTACGTCCGCCCGATTGCAGGCCGAACAGCGTGCCACGGTCGTAGACCAGGTTGAACTCCACATAACGGCCGCGGCGGAACGCCTGGAACTCGCGCTGCGCCTCGGTGTAGGCCAGCGCCTTGCGGCGCTGGACGATGGGCAGGTAGGCCGCCAGGTAGGCGTCGCCGATGGCGCGCACAAAGGCGAAGCTGGTGTCGAAGTCCCACTCATTCAGATCGTCGAAGAACAACCCGCCGATGCCGCGCGGTTCGTGGCGGTGCTTGATGTGGAAATAGCGGTCGCACCAGGCCTTGTAGCGCGGGTACACATCAGCGCCGAAGGGCGCGCAGGCGTCGTGCGCCACGCGGTGCCAGTGCACGCAGTCCTGTTCATTGGCGTAGTAGGGCGTCAGGTCGAAACCGCCGCCGAACCACCACACCGCCTCCTCGCCTTCTTTCTCGGCGATAAAGAAGCGCACGTTGGCGTGGGAGGTGGGAATGTGCGGGTTGTGCGGGTGGATCACCAACGATACGCCAAGCGCCTCGAAACCACGCCCGGCCAGCTCCGGGCGGTGGGCGCTGGCCGAGGGCGGCAGGCCGCTGCCGAACACGTGGGAGAAGTTCACCCCACCTTTTTCGATCAGCGCGCCGTTCTCCATTACCCGCGTGCGCCCGCCACCACCGGCCGGCCGCTGCCAGGCGTCCTCGATGAACTCGGCACTGCCGTCTTCGGCTTGCAGGGCGGAACAGATGCGGTCTTGCAGGTCGAGCAGGTAGGCTTTGACGGCCTCAGTACGGTCACTCACGGCGGCACCTTGAAAGCGGGTCAGGCCGGCAGGTGGTCGGGCACGCCGGCGAAATCGGCGGCCAGCATAGCATTTGCCAGGGGCACCTCGCAGTTGACGCCGGTCAAGCGGGACGATTGGATAGGTGCCTCGAGGCGCCCGAGATCGCATCATGGGCGGTTCAATCGATCCCTATTAGTCAGGAGCCTGATATGGCCAAGCGCATTCAATTCAGCAGCCACGGCGGCCCCGAAGTCCTTGAGTACCGCGACTATCAGCCCGCCGCGCCCGGCGCCCATGAAGTGCGCGTGCAGAATCAGGCGATCGGCCTGAACTTCATCGACACCTACTTTCGCAGCGGCCTGTACCCACCGCCGGCGCTGCCGTCGGGCCTGGGCACCGAAGGCGCGGGCATCGTCGAGGCGGTCGGCGCGGCGGTCAGCCAGTTCCAGGTCGGCGACCGCGTCGCCTACGCCACCGGACCGCTTGGCGCCTACAGCGAACTGCACGTGCTGCCGGCAAGCAAGCTGGTCAAGCTGCCGCAGGCGATCAGCTTCGAGCAGGCCGCGGCGGTGATGCTCAAAGGCCTCACCGTGCAGTACCTGCTGCGCCAGGTCTACGCACTACAGGGCGGCGAAACCATTCTGTTCCATGCCGCAGCCGGCGGCGTCGGCTCGTTCGCCTGTCAGTGGGCCAAGGCCCTCGGGGTGAAGCTGATCGGCACGGTCAGCTCGGCGGAAAAAGCCGCGCACGCCACGCAGCAGGGCGCCTGGGCGACCATCGATTACAGCCACGAAGACGTGGTGCAACGCGTGCTGCAACTGACCGACGGCAACAAATGCCCGGTGGTGTATGACGGCGTCGGCAAGGACACCTGGGACACTTCGCTGGACTGCGTCGCGCCGCGCGGTCTGCTGGTCAGCTTCGGCAATGCCTCCGGTGCGGTCACCGGGGTCAACCTGGGCATCCTCGCGCAGAAGGGCTCGCTGTTCGTCACCCGGCCGACCCTGGCAGGCTACGCCGATACGCCTGCACGACTGCAAAGCATGGCCGACGAGTTGTTCGCCATGCTCGCCAGCGGCCAGCTGAATGTCGACATCGGCAACCGCTATGCGCTCAAGGACGCCGCCGCCGCACAAACCGCCCTGAGCGCCCGGCAGACCACCGGCTCGACCATTCTGCTGCCGTAGACTAGGTTAGAGACGTACATCCAATGAGGCGTCTGAGCGTCGCGTAACCCACTATGGCCATCTGCGACGCCTGAATTGGTGGGTTACGCGGCGACCACATAGCGCATAACTATTAATTGCGTGGCAATGCGCCGCTAACCCACCCGACGCAAGCGGAACGCCATCAAGACGGTCGAATTACATCGCCGCTAATCAGGTCGCGAATCAGGCTGGGGTTCCGCCGCCCGCCCAAGGCGCCGCCGAGCACCTTGTCCAACTGCTGCGGGAAGTATTGCTCGACGCGCAAGCGCGAGCGCGCCGCCGGCCGCCCGGCCGGGTTGGCCGAGGTCGACACCAGCGGGCCGGTGAGGGCGCAGAGCGCGCGCACCAGCGGATGATCGCTGACGCGCAAGGCGACGCTGGCATGCTCGCCGGTGATCCATTCAGGTAATCGCTCCTGGTGCGGCACCAGCCAGGTATTCGGCCCCGGCCAGCTGCCGGCCAGGCGCTCCTGCCAGATCTCGGGAAGATCCTCGAGGAGGAAGTCGAACTGCTGGATGTCATCCGCTACCAGAATCAGGCCTTTGTGTATCGGCCGCTCCTTGAGCGCCAGCAGCCGCTCCACCGCCGTCTCGTTCCAGGGATCGCAGCCCAACCCCCATACCGCCTCGGTCGGGTAGGCGATCACACCACCTTGACGCACCACCCGCGCTGCCTGCTGAACCTGCCAACTGCTGACCATCCACTGCTCTCCGGTTAAACGGCTGTCGCGCAGTGTATCCAAGCTAGCCCGCGCGGCCCACCCAGCGCGCCCCTTCTTGAGCAACGCGACCGTCCAGTTCCAGCTCGGTGAGTGCCGCCAACACCTCGGGCAATGTCCAGCCGCTGGCCGCTGCCAAGGCTTCGCTGCTATGCGGTGCGGCATGCAGCAAATCCAACAGCGGGTGGGCGGCGTGGCCCTGTGCTGCCGGTGCGACCAGCGCCATGGGCTGCTGCCAACCGCGCAAGGCTTCAAGAATATGCTCGATGCTTTCCACCAGCGTGGCGCCGTCGCGGATCAACTGATGGCAACCGCGCGCGCCGGGGTGATGAATCGAGCCGGGAATCGCATACACCTCGCGGCCCTGCTCGGCGGCCAGCCGTGCGGTGATCAACGAACCACTGGACGGGCTGGCCTCGACCACCAGCACGCCCAGCGACAAACCGCTGATGATCCGGTTACGGCGCGGAAAATTGCTGGCCTGCGGCGGGCAATCCAGCGGCAACTCGGAGACCAACGCACCGCCACGCTCGACGATATCGGCGGCCAGTTGCTTGTGCCGCGCGGGGTACAGGCAGCGCAACCCCGTCCCCAGCACGGCGATGGTTTTACCGGCCACATCCAGCGCGCCTTGATGCGCCGCACCGTCGATGCCCAAGGCCAGGCCACTGGTAATCACAAACCCCCCGGCCGCCAGGCTGCGGGCAAAGCTGTGCGCAGTATCCAGCCCCGGACGCGAGGCACGCCGACTGCCGACCATGGCCAATTGCGGCAGCTCCAGCAGCGTCGGATCGCCAGCGACAAACAGCAAGGGCGGCGCGTCGTGCAACTCTGCCAGCAGCCCCGGGTACATGGGGTCGTCCCACATCAACAGGTGCTGTGTCTGCGTCTCCAGCCAGGCCAATGCCGCAGCCGCGCGCTCGCGCACCTCACTGCTGCGGCGGGGCTCGGCGCAGGCCGCCGGCAAGCCCAACGCCCGCCAGGCACTGGCTGGGGCGCTAAGCGCCGCCGATGCGCTGTCGAACGCGGTGAGCAATTTGCGAAAACGCCGCGGCCCCAGCTCCGGCAGGCTATGCAGGCGCAGACGGGCTTCGAGTTCGGCGGGGGAGATCGAATAGCGAGGACGTTGCGACATGCTGATCATCCTTGATCGGTCGCGCCGCAAAAGCGGCTGGAAGGGCTAAGCAGAAAGCACAAGCCCCGCATTCGCGGGGCTTGTGGGCATTACGGGTTACGCACCTTATCGCGGATCTCGAGTGAGCGAGAGGCACCGAGAACCAGACCGTAACTGAGCTTGTCGTAGGCACGGAACACCATCAACAGGCCGGCGCGCTCGTCAGGGATTTTCACGTTTTCGCCGGTGACTCGATCACGCACGATTTCACCGGTTTTATAAATCGCCAGTACGTTGCCCTCGGTCAGGCCGTCACGCGCGCCCTTGTTCAGGGTCACCACGTCGAACTGGCCGATCTGCGTCACGCCGCGCGGCACATCGAGAATCACCCCATTGATTTCGCTGTCTGGCTCGCTGGGCATGAAGGTCGAATTGATTGCCCGCTCTTCGGTGGGGAACAGGCGATCGCCAAGGCGCACTTCCTGGGTCGAGCGGGTCAGGCTCATGGTGCCGATGTCGCCTTCTTCGGCAACGATCTCGCCACTGCCAATGTCATCGGCATTGATCCCGAGAAACTCCTGGGTGTCCGGATCGACGTAGGTCTTACCCTGGCGGAAAATTCCGTATACCGGCGCGCTCTCGTCGAAGGCGCCGCGGGCGTAAACCCGGTCACCGGCACCGCTGACCACGCGCTCGGCGTTACCTGCGACGATATACGGCGCACCCTGGAACTGCTCCGGGGTATCGACGATGCGGTTGCTCAGCAGGAAGCTGTTGATCGCCTCCAGCGGAATGGTCGGAATGGCTTCGGCCATCGGTGTGCTGCGCACTTGCGGCGACAGTTTGATGGTGCCGCGCGACTCGCCACGGTTGAGCATCAAGCGCGGCTGACCGTCGACATAGACCAGGCTCAGCAGGTCGCCAGGGTAAATAAGGTGGGGGTTTTCCACTTGCGGGTTGGCGTGCCAGATTTCTGGCCACTTCCACGGCTGGCTGAGAAACTTACCGGAGATATCCCAGAGGGTATCGCCTTTGACCACGGTATAACGGTCTGGGTGACCGTCCTTGAGCTGCACTTCGGCCTGGGCCAAGCCGCCTGCGGCGAGCAGTAGCAGGGCGAGTAGTGATTTCCTCATGCGGTGAATCCCTTTATTATGTGTCTTCACGTGGAGCGCCCTAGCGCCGCGACTAAACCCAGTAGTACTGCGGCGTGAAGCCGTTTTTCAATGCTGCTCATCATCTTAGCAGCGGATTTTGACTTTATTCCACAAGTGCATCACAAACCCTTATGGCGATCTTAAACATCCTCGAATTTCCCGATCCGCGCCTGCGCACCATCGCTAAACCGGTGGACGTGGTCGATGACGCCTTGCGTCAGCTGATCGATGACATGTTCGAAACTATGTATGAAGCACCGGGCATTGGTTTGGCCGCGACCCAGGTCAATGTGCACAAACGGGTGGTGGTGATGGACTTGTCGGAAGACAAGAGCGAGCCACGGGTGTTTATCAACCCCGAGTTCGAGCCACTGACCGAGGACATGGATCAGTACCAGGAAGGCTGTCTGTCGGTGCCGGGCTTCTACGAAAACGTCGACCGCCCGCAGAAGGTCAAGATCAAGGCCCTGGACCGCGACGGTCAGGCCTATGAGCTGATCGCCGAAGGCCTGTTGGCGGTGTGCATCCAGCATGAATGCGACCACCTCAACGGCAAGCTGTTCGTCGATTACCTGTCTACGCTCAAACGCGACCGCATCAAGAAGAAGCTGGAAAAGCAACACCGCCAGCAGGCTTGAGCCACACCTTTCAAAGGCTTGCTACGGCAAGCCTTTTTCTTTAGCGAGCCCCCATGACTGAAGCACTGCGTATCGTGTTTGCCGGCACCCCGGAATTCGCCGCCGAACACCTCAAGGCCCTGCTCGACACCCCACACCAGATCATTGCCGTCTACAGCCAGCCGGATCGCCCGGCCGGCCGCGGGCAGAAACTCAGCCCCAGCCCGGTCAAGCAGCTCGCCTTGCAGCACGACATCCCGGTGTACCAGCCGCAAACCCTGCGCGATTCCGCCGCCCAAGCCGAGCTCAAGAGCCTGGATGCGGACCTGATGGTGGTGGTGGCCTACGGCCTGATCCTGCCGCAGGTGGTGCTGGATACCCCGCGCCTGGGTTGCATCAACAGTCACGCCTCCTTGCTGCCACGCTGGCGCGGCGCCGCACCGATCCAGCGCGCGGTCGAAGCCGGCGATGCCGAGTCGGGCGTGACGGTGATGCAGATGGAAGCCGGCCTGGACACCGGACCGATGCTGCTGAAAGTCAGCACGCCGATCAGTGCCGAAGATACTGGCGGCAGCCTGCATGATCGCCTGGCCACGCTCGGCCCGCAGGCGGTGATCGCTGCCATCGGCGGCCTGGCCGCCGGCACGCTCAAGGGCGAGGTGCAGGACGACAGCCTGGCCACCTACGCGCACAAACTGAACAAGGATGAAGCACGCCTGGACTGGAGCCGCCCGGCCAGCGAGCTGGAACGCCTGGTGCGCGCCTTCAATCCCTGGCCGATCTGCCATAGCACGCTGGGTGGCGAAGCACTCAAGGTACATGCTGCTGAACTGGGCGAAGGGCAGGGCAAGCCCGGCAGCCTCCTCGCCGCCGATAAATCCGGGCTGACCGTGGCCTGTGGCGAAGGCGCGCTGCGTCTGACCCGCCTGCAACTGCCCGGCGGCAAAGCCCTGGCCTTCAGTGATCTGTACAACAGCCGCCGCGAGCAGTTCGCCCCAGGCCTGGTACTCGGTCAATGAACCCACGTCTCGCCGCCGCCCGCGCCCTGGCCGTGGTGCTCAATGGCAAGGCCTCGCTGGGCAGCAGCCTGCCGCCGCTGCTGGATAAGGTCGACGCCCGTGACCGTGGCCTGGCTCAGGACCTGGCCTTCGGCACCGCGCGCTGGCAACCGCGCCTGGCCCTGCTGGCGGACAAGCTGCTGCAAAAACCGCTCGCCGACCGCGATATCGAAGCCCTGCTGCTGGTTGGCCTGTACCAGCTGTTCTACACGCGCATTCCCGCGCATGCGGCAATCAGTGAAACCGTCGGTTGCGCCGACAAGCTGAAGAAATCCTCGGCCAAGGGCCTGCTCAACGCCGTGCTGCGCAATGCCCAGCGTGACGGCGACAGCATTATTGCCAGCCTCGACCGCGACCCGGTGCTGCACAGCGCCCACCCGCGCTGGTTGCAGAAAGCCCTGAAAGCGCACTGGCCGGAGCATTGGCAGGCCATCTGCGCCGCCAATAACGCTCACCCACCGCTGATTCTGCGGGTCAACCGCCGCCTCGGCAGCCGCGACGCCTACCTGGGCGAACTGCGCAGCGCCGGTTTTGAAGCAGAACCCTGCACCTTCAGCCGCGATGGCATTCGCCTGCTGCAGGCCTGCGATGTCACCAGCCTGCCGGGCTTTGCCGAAGGCCGGCTCAGTGTGCAGGACGAAGCCGCGCAACTGGCCGCCGAGCTGCTCGAACTGGCCCCCGGCCAGCGCGTGCTGGACGCCTGCTGCGCACCGGGCGGCAAGACCTGCCACCTGCTCGAAGTCGAGCCAGCCGTGGCCGGCGTGGTCGCGGTGGACCTGGAAGAGAAGCGCCTGGTGCGCGTGCGCGAAAACCTCAAGCGGCTGAACCTCGACGCCGAGCTGATCGCCGCCGACGCCCGCGCGCTCGCGCAGTGGTGGGACGGCCAGACGTTCCAGCGCATCCTCCTCGACGCGCCGTGCTCGGCCACCGGGGTGATTCGTCGCCATCCAGACATCAAGCTGACGCGCCAACCCGAGGACATCGTCGCGCTGGCGCAGTTGCAGGGCGAGCTGCTCGATGCGCTGTGGCAGACCCTGGAAGTCGGCGGCATCCTGCTGTATGCCACCTGCTCGACCCTGCCCACGGAAAACACCGAGGTGATCGCAGCCTTCCTGGCCCGCACCGCGGACGCCCGTGAGCTGACGATTGCGGGCCCCTTCGGCCTGGCCCAGCCGCATGGCCGCCAATTGCTCGCGCAAGAGCACGGTCATGATGGCTTTTACTATGCCAAGCTGAGCAAAATCGCCGCGTGTTAACGACACTCGCCGGCTGGCGTCGTCAGGCGCGCTGAAGCCCACCCCTACCAGGAGCAATTACGTGAAGATCATCATCCTCGGTGCCGGCCAGGTGGGCGGCACGCTGGCGGAACACCTGGCCAGCGAGGCCAACGACATCACCGTGGTCGACACCGATGGCGACCGCCTGCGCGACCTCGGCGACCGCTTGGATATCCGCACCGTGCAGGGCCGCGGCTCGTTCCCCACGGTGCTGCGCCAGGCCGGCGCCGACGATGCCGACATGCTCATCGCGGTGACCAACAGCGACGAGATCAATATGATCGCCTGTCAGGTCGCCTACACCCTGTTCCACACCCCGACCAAAATCGCCCGGGTGCGCGAGCCGGCCTACCTGACCCGCGCGGGCCTGTTCGACAACGAAGCGATCCCGGTCGATGTGCTGATCAGCCCAGAGCAGGTGGTGACCAACTACATCAAGCGCCTGATCGAATACCCCGGCGCCTTGCAGGTGATCGACTTCGCCGAGGGCAAGGCTCAGCTGGTGGCGGTCAAGGCTTACTACGGCGGCCCGCTGGTCGGCCAGCAACTGCGCCAGCTGCGCGAACACATGCCGAATGTCGACACCCGCGTGGCGGCGATCTTCCGCCGCAACCGGCCGATCATCCCGCAGGGCGACACGCTGATCGAGGCCGACGACGAAGTGTTCTTCATCGCCGCCAAGGCGAATATTCGCGCGGTGATGAGCGAGATGCGGCGCATGGAAGACAGCTACAAGAAAGTGGTGATCGCCGGCGGCGGGCATATCGGCGAGCGCCTCGCCGAAGCCATCGAGAGCCGCTACCAGGTGAAGATCATCGAGATGAGCCCGGCACGTTGCCGCTACCTCTCGGAAAACCTGGAAAGCACCATCGTGTTGCAGGGCAGCGCCTCGGATCGCGACCTGCTGGTGGAAGAGAACATCAACGACGCCGATATCTTCCTCGCGCTGACCAACGACGACGAGGCCAACATCATGTCGTCCTTGCTGGCCAAACGCCTCGGCGCGCGCAAGGTGATGACCATCATCAACAACCCGGCCTACGTCGATCTGGTGCAGGGCGGCGAGATCGACATCGCCATCAGCCCGCAGCTGGCGACCATCGGCACCCTGCTGACCCACGTGCGCCGCGGCGATATCGTCAGCGTGCACTCGCTGCGCCGCGGTGCCGCCGAAGCCATCGAAGCCATCGCCCACGGCGACGCCAAGTCGAGCAAGGTGGTCGGCCGCGCCATCGAAGACATCGCCTTGCCGCCGGGCACCACCATCGGCGCGATCATCCGCGACGAAGAAGTGCTGATCGCCCACGACGACACGGTGATCGCTTCCGGTGACCATGTGATCCTGTTTCTGGTCGACAAGAAATACATCCGCGATGCCGAGCGCCTGTTCCAGGTCGGCCTGACGTTTTTCTAAACAGCGAGGCCGCGATGCTCGAATCCTTGGAAAACATGCTCGCCAAGGGCGTCGACAATGCCCTGTTGCGCTTTGGCCTGGGCAAGGGCTACCTGGATGCGGGCGAGTTCGCCCGCGCCGCCGAACACCTGCAACGCTGCGTGGGTTTCGACCCGAACTACTCGGCGGCGTGGAAACTGCTCGGCAAGGCGCGGCAGGCCAGCGGCGACCTGGCAGCCGCACGCCAGGCCTGGGAGCAGGGCTTACAAGCCGCCCGCGGGCATGGCGACAAACAGGCGGAAAAGGAAATGACGGTGTTTCTGCGCAAGCTCGACAAGCACGCCTGACGCCGCGTCAGGACAGCGCGGGGCGCCGCGACAGCGCACGGGCAATGGCGCTGAGCAGCACGCCGTAGAGCGGCACGAAGAGCATCAGGCTGACCGCCAGCTTGACCGCGTAATCGACACTGGCGATCTCCACCCAGTGCTCGGCCATAAACGGGTCGCTGCTCTGCCAGAAGGCAATCGAGAAGAACGCAAAGGTATCCAGCAGGTTGCCCAAGACGGTCGACGCCGCCGGGGCAATCCACCACTGGCGCAGTTGGCGCAGGCGGTCGAACACCTGGATATCCAGCAACTGCCCCAACACGTAGGCCAGGAAGCTGGCCAAGGCGATACGCAAGACAAAGCCGTTGAACTCGGCCAATGCGGCAAAACCGGCGAAGCGCGCCTCGTAGAACAGCACCGACACCACATAGGACGCCAGCAGCGCCGGCAACATGACCCGTGCGATGACCTGCCGCGCGGGCGTCTTGCCCAGCAGGCGGACGGTCAGATCGGTGGCCAGAAAGATGAACGGGAAGCTGAACGCACCCCAGGTGGTCTGCCAACCGAACAGGGTCATGGGCAGCTGCACCAGGTAGTTGCTGGCGATGATGATGAGGATGTGGAACGCGATCAGGCTGGCCAGGGCCGAGCGCCGGATCGAAGACGTGATTGGTGGCATGGCATGTCCTTTTTGAGTGGGATGGGGTTAGGGAACCCATTGCTGCGCCCGAGCAGATTCACGGCGCGCGGCATTCTAACGATTTCTTGACCGACGAGGTAGGTTTTTCCGACTCAGCAGACGGCTGGTCAGCGCTCGGTAAACCGCAGGCCCACGCCTTCGCTGTCGACCCGCATCACTTCCATCTGCAACACCGGCGCCTCGATCGGCAGATCCTGCACCTGGCCAGTGACCAGGGTGCCTTGCGGCAAGGCAGCCAAGGCCGGGTGTTTGACGTAAACGCCGCCATCGGACAGATCGCGGGTTTGTGCCACCAGCTCACCAAAACTCGGGTGACAGATCTTGATCCGACACCTCATCGGCGTACGCGGGTACTGACGCTGGTTGGACATGGGCAGGGCAATCCTCGACCGGGAAGGTGTCGCTTTAATAGCGCAAATTGCTGGCAACGCCCAGCAATAACAATAAAAAGGCGCCAAAAAGGCGCCTTTCTCAACCGACGAATAACCCGGCTAGTACCACTTCGCTTCGCCTTCGGGGCGTTTCTTGAAGCGTTTCATGCTCCACATGTACTGGCTCGGATAGGCCCGCACATAACGCTCGATCACCGAGCTCATGGCGGCAACCGCGGTGTCCGTATCGGTGCTGTACATCTCCTCCGGCGCAGCTTCCAGAATGACCTTGAAGCCCGAGCCATCCGGCAGCCGCAGCGCATGCAGGAACACCCCGCAGGCCTTGCCGCCGCTGAGCATGCCGGCGACGAACTTGCTGGTCAGCGCCTCGGTACCGAGGAAGGGCACGAAGATCCCCGAGGAGCGGCTGGGCTCGGGATCGGCCGGAATGCCCACGGCCCCGCCTTTGCGCACTTCCTTGATGACGCTGAGGATGCCTTCCTTGGTCGACGGCGCCACGCGGTTACCCAGTTGCACGCGTTGTTGGCGCAGCAGGTCGTCGACGGCTTTCAGCTTGGGCGGGCGGTAGAAAATGATCGGTTTGCACTGCGCGCAGTAGAAGTGGTTGAGCACTTCCCAGTTGCCCAGGTGGCTGGTGATGCCGACCACGCCCTTGCCACTGGCCAATGCCTGTTGCAGCACCTCCAGGCCTTCGACTTCACGCACCAGGCCGATGGATTTCTGCGCCGGCCAGATCCAGGCGCAGGCGCTTTCGGTCAGGGTTCGGCCGATATCCATCAGCGCTTGGCGCAGCAGGCGCTGGTGCGCCGCCTCATCCAGTTCGGGAAAGCACTTGCGCAGGTTGATGCTGGCAACCTCGCGTGAACCGTTCGGCAGCTTCCACATCAACCAGCCAATCGCTGCGCCCACCGCCTGTACGGCGCGCCACGGCAGCAAGGCGAACAAACGCAGAAAACCCACCACCAGGGCACCTTTGAGCTTTTCCACAGGCAACTCCAGCCGTTCAAAAGGCGCTTATTGTAACCACCAGAGCTAGCGGCTGGTCAGTTGCACGTAGCGGTCGCAGTCGAGGGTGTGATCCATGACCATGCCGGTAGCCTGCATATAGGCATAACAGATAGTCGGGCCGACAAAGGTGAAGCCGGCCTTTTTCAGCGCTTTGCTCATCGCCTCGGCCTCGGCAGTGACCGCCGGCACCTGACCGCGCTCGCTGAAGTGATTGATCTTCGGCGCGCCGCCGACAAACGACCAGAGCAGCGCCGCCGGGTCTTCCAGCTTGAGCCAGGCCTGGGCGTTCTTGCGCACGGCCTGGAGCTTGAGGCGGTTGCGGATGATGCCGGGGTCCTGCATCAGGGTTTCTTCGATGTACTCGTCCGTGAGCGCCGCCAGGCGCTGCACATCGAAGCCGAACAGCACCTCGCGGTAGCGTTCGCGCTTCTTCAGCACAGTGATCCACGACAGGCCGGCCTGAAAGGCTTCGAGCAGCAGCAATTCGAACAGCACCTGGGGATCGCGTTGCGGCACGCCCCATTCCTGGTCGTGGTAGGTGATATACAGCGGGTCGTCGGAGCACCAAGAGCAGCGTGGCATGCGGGTTTTCCCAGGGTCTGTTGTCGTTTCGTTCGCGGCCGCGCCGGAGCCTGTTTTAGCGCGAGGCAAGGCACGAGACACGAAGTTTGGTTGTTCCAAATGAGTGTCGAGAAACGCAGCATCGCGCTAAAACA
>TARA_R100001244_G_scaffold123949_5_pt1 | contig 25696 bp, 23 predicted proteins | sample TARA_R100001244 | Tara Oceans TARA_R100001244 (sample SAMEA2621564) | marine metagenome | biome: marine biome (ENVO:00000447); feature: mesopelagic zone (ENVO:00000213); material: "saline water (ENVO:00002010), including plankton (ENVO:xxxxxxxx)" | depth 790 m
CCTGGGCGTCCCGCTCCTACATCCAGAACTCAGGCGACCTGAACCTGCTTGGCGGGCTCAACCTGCTTCTGGCGCGTCCAGCGATTGGCCCGGGCAAAGGTGCCGAAATCGTTGAAGCGTACGCCCTGTTCACGCATCACCTTATGGGCGAACGGCACGCTGAGCTGGCGGATATAGAAGGGCTCCTTGACCACGAAATGGTGGATCGCGTGGCTGCTGCCGAAGTTAAAGCAGAACGCCTGCAACGGCCACAGCCACCAGGGGTTGAGCACCTGGGTCTGCTGGATCACGTTGCCCGCCTCGACATCGCCGTAGTAGTGCATGTTCGAGCTGACAAAATGCAGGCAGAAGGTGCGCAGCACGTTGGGGCCCACCAGCACCACCACGGCGATATTCATCACATCCATCACCTGCAAGGTGGTTGCCGACCAGGCCACGGGCGCGCCCAGCGCGGCGGCCGTGAAGTCGAGCAGATGGAAGCCGAGAAACCCATACCAGGTGCCCCAGTTGAGCAGGCCCAGCGGCGCATAGACCTTGAGCGTGCGGCTCAGGATCAGCCGCCGATGCTTGGGATTGGTCGCCCGCAACCAGCGGATAAACGAGCTCATCATGTTGTCGCCAACCATCAACAGGCGGGCCAGGCCCCAAGGCTCGCCATTGGTGATGGCGCGCTCTTCCACGTCCTGCTCGCTGCCGGACACCTTGTGATGGTTGAGGTGCAGATGGCGGCGCACCCAGGGGTTGATGGTGCTCGGCCGCGCCAGCCAGACCAGCGCCAGCATCAGGTTGTGTGGCACGCGCTGCTTGCGGAAATACATCGAGTGGATCAGGTCGTGCTCCAGCTCGTGGGTCAGCGAGGCGAAGAAGGCGTTCAGCAATAGGCACGCCCACCAGGCCAGATAGCCACCGAGATACAGCGCCGCCGAGCCGAGCATGCCGGCCAGGGCAAAGCTCAGGATGCCGACACCGATGGCGTCCTGATGCTTGAGCAGGGGAAAGCGTTGGCGCAGTTCGACGCCGTGAGCCATCACCTGTTGGCGAATCACGGCGGCGCGTTGTGCATCATTGATAACCGTGGCACTTGCGGGGGAATGGGACATGCCTACATCCTCTGGTTGAGCATGCGGCCACTTTGCCGCCAAGCCCAGGCGGCCGCCTGACCCTGAACGCCAACCTGTTGACCGGATACGCCAACCTGCATGAGCGCCGAACCCACCACGCTGGCCAGTTGGACCCGCGCCCTGCGCAAGCAGCTCGATGCCATCGGCCTCGACAGCGCCGCCCTGTGCCGCCAGGCCGGGCTCGAACCGAGCCTGCTGGATGACCCCAATGCGCGCTGCCCGCTGTCCGTCACCACGCGGTTGTGGCAACTGGCGGTCGAGGCGAGCGGCGATCCGGCGCTGGGGCTGAAGACCTCGCAGTTCGTCAGCCCGACCACCTTTCACGCCCTCGGCTACGCGCTGATCGCCAGCAGCAGCCTGCGCGAGGTGTTCGAACGCATCGTGCGTTATCACCGGGTGGTCAGCGATGCGCTGGAGCTGGAGTTGCGCGAATGCGCCGACGCCTACGAATTCCGCTTCAGCGTGCCGCCCGGCAGCCCGCCGCCGGCCCCCGAGGCGCTGGATGCCTTCGCCGCCATCTATGTGCGCAGCTGCCGCAATCGCCTGGGTCGCGACTTCGCCCCATTGGCGGTGTACCTGCAACGCCCGGCACCCGCCGACCCACAGCCCTGGCACGCGGTATTTCGCGCGCCGCTGTTCTTCGCTGCGACGGAAAACCTGCTGCGTTTTCCTCGCGCCGCCATCGAGCAGCGCCTCGACGACGGCAACCCTGAGTTGGCCGAACACAACGAGACGGTGCTCAAGCGCACCCTCGAACACCTGCAACCCGCGACCTGGACGCGCAAGGTGCGCGCCTGCCTGGAGGCGCAACTGCCGGCCGGTGAACCCTCCGCCGAGGGCATCGCGCAGACCCTGCACCTGAGCCTGCGCAGCCTGCAACGCCATCTGGCCGACGAAGGCAGCGGCTATGAAAGCCTGCTCAGCGACACCCGCCACAGCCTGGCGCTGCAACATATGCGCGACCCGCGCTGCTCGATCAGCGAAGTCGCCTACCTGCTCGGTTTCGCCGACACCAGCAGCTTTAGCCGGGCATTCAAACGCTGGACCGGGCAAGCGCCCAGTCAGTACCGCGAAGGGCTCAAACACGGATGAACCACTACGACCTGCTGTTGCTCGGCGCCGGCCACGCGCACCTCGGCGTGCTGCGCCGCTGGGCCATGATCGAACGCCCACCGGGGCGCATTGGCCTGATTAGCGCCGGGCCGACGGCCTGGTATTCGGGCATGTTGCCGGGGCTGCTGGCCGGGCGACAGCACCCGGCGGATTGCCAGGTGGAACTGCCGGCGCTGTGCCGGGCGGCCAAGGTCGAGCTGATTATTCAGCCGGTGGAGAGCCTGTCCGCCGTCCAGCAACAGGTGCAGCTGGCCGATGGGCAAACCCTCACGGCCAGCTGGCTATCGCTGAATGTCGGCGCGCAGGTGGCTGCTCCGCCGCAACAAGGCACGGCCATGCAGCTGCTGGCGGTGAAACCCTTCGCCGAGTTCCTCGCCGGCTGGCAACAGTGGCAGGCCGCGCCGCAACCCCTGGCGATTCTCGGCGGCGGTGCGGCGGGGGTCGAGCTGGCGCTGGCCCTGGCCGGGCAGGTGCCGCAACTGGCGCTGTTCTGCGCCGGCCACCTGCTCGATGGTTTGTCTGCTGGCGTGCGCCTGCGCGCGCTCGGCCACTTGCGCCAGCGCGGCGTGTGGGTGCGCGAGGATTGCCCGATCAGCCGGATCGAGGACGACTGCCTGCTCAGCGGCGACGAGCCGGTCTGGCGCGGCCAGCGCCTGCTGCTCGCCAGTGGCGCGCAAGCCTGGCCCTGGCTGGCGCACAGCGGTCTGGGCGGTGATGAGCAGGGCTTTGTGCTGATCGCGCCAACGCTGCAGAGCTACACTCACCCGACGATTTTCGCCGTGGGCGATTGCGCCAGCCTGCCCGGCGCACGCAAGAGCGGGGTCTACGCGGTGCGCCAGGGGCCGGTGCTGGCGGCCAACCTGAACGCCGCTCTGCGCGGCCTGCCACTACGCCGTTATCGCCCACAACGGCAGAGCCTGGCGCTGCTTGCCACCGGCGATGGCGGGGCCTTGCTTGACTGGCACGGCTACAGCGCCGGCGGGCAGTTGTTCGGGCGCTGGAAGGATTATCTGGACCGGGGCTTTATCCAGCGGCATCGCCTGTCCGGTTAGCCGGCTTGCCGCCCCCGTCGCTACGCGCCCCCTGCGCGGCTTTCAGGCTAATGGCGTGCGACCAAAGTGCCATGGCCCTGCGCGGCATTGAATGATCGAATCGGCGTGTAGCGACGAGCGGGTGCCTACAGATTGTGCCCTTCAGGCCGATTCAATGAGCATGCGAGTGCTGCGCCCTGCATTGCGGGCGATATGCATAAGCGGGCGACACGGATGTAGTTGGCCTCGGCACCGCCACAATAAAAGGCTCTGTACCGGTTAACTGTTGATACAGACCGCCGTCACGTGGGAGCGGCTTTAGCCGCGAAAGATCTTCAGTTTTCAAAGATTTTCGCGGATAAATCTGCTCCCACAAAAGCGCGGTTTCTCCTGCAACACGTAACTGGGACATAGCCAAATAAAAACCATGAGGTTGGCCATGAGTTCTGCATTTATCCGCTACCCCAAGGCGTGCCTGCTGCATGCGCTGGGTCTGGCTGCCTTGATGGCGGTTTACCAACAGGTGATGCTGCCGTGGTATGTGAGTATTCCGTCCTTCCTGTTGCTGGCGCTGTGGCCCTGGCTCGGTCCCTGGCAGCGCCAACACGAGCCTGCAGTCGAGGCCGGCGCGGCGGCCGTGCAGTTCGCCGAGCTCAGCCGAAGTTTGTCCCAGCACACCTGCCATAACGCGCTGTCCGCGGCCCAGGTGGCGCATGCGGTGCAGCAGTTGGCCGGCAAGCTGCAATCGCAGCTGAGCGCGGTCGAGCAGATCAGCCAGGGCGCCGACGCCATTACCCATACCGAGCAGGACAACGCGCAGCGCGCGCAGCAGACCCTGGCCGCCGCGCAGACCGTGCGCCAGAGCAGCGCCAACGGTCAGCAGGAGTTGCAGCAGGCGATCGGCGCGATGCAGCAGCTCAGCGCGCAGACCGCCGCCAGTCGCGAATTGATCGACGGCCTGAGCACGCGCACCGAACAGATCGAACAGGTCACCCAGGTGATCCAGTCCATCGCCAGCCAGACCAACCTGCTGGCGCTCAACGCGGCCATCGAAGCCGCCCGTGCCGGCGAGCAGGGGCGCGGTTTCGCCGTGGTCGCCGACGAGGTGCGCAACCTCGCCGCACGCACCGCCAGCGCCACCGAGGAAGTCGGCCAGATGGTGGCCGATATTCGCCAACAGAGTGCCGCCGTGGTCGCGCACATCCAGCGCCAGGCCGATCAGCTGGACCAGGCGGCCAGCCAGATCGAGCACACCGGCGAGCAGTTGCAGGGCATCGCGGCCCTGGCGGTGGACGTGGAAGGCCAGGTGGCGCAGATCAGCTCCGGCACCGTGAATAACCACGAGCGCCTGGCCAATCTGTTCGTCGCCGTGGAACAGCTGCGCGGCGACGCGCTGGCCAGCGAAGGCCAGACCCGCCAACTGGGCCTCGCCGCCGAACAACTGGTCGGTCAGGCGGAAACGGTCAGCGAACAGCTCGCCGAAGTCGGCCTGGACGACTACCACCAGCGCATCTACGACCTCGCCCGCGAAGGCGCGGCGGCGATTGCCGCGCAGTTCGAGAGCGATATCCAGGCCGGGCGCATCGCCCTGGCCGACTTGTTCGACCGCCAGTACCAGGCGATCCAGGGGAGCTTCCCGGCCAAGTACAAGACCCGCTTCGACAGTTACGCCGACCGGGTTTTACCGACCGTGCAGGAACCCTTGCTGGCGCGCCACGAAGGCCTGGTATTCGCCATCGCCAGCACCCCGGAAGGTTACGTGCCGACCCACAACAACGCCTTCAACCACCCCGCCACCGGCGACCACGTGGCGGACACCGCGAAGAGCCGCAGCAAGCGCCTGTTCAACGACCGCACCGGTATCCGCTGCGGCAGCCACCAGCAGCCCCTGCTGCTGCAAACCTACATGCGCGACACCGGCGAGCTGATGCACGACCTGTCCGTGCCGATCCACGTGCAGGGCCGCCATTGGGGCGGTTTGCGCCTGGGCTACAAGCCCGAGCCTTGATGAGCGCCGGCACCGCCAGTGGCCCGACTGACGTTGCACACCCCGTCGTTTCCGGCACCTATACTCCATAGCACCCGGCGCGGCTGTGCCGGCCGCTCCGTTGCAGCTGGGGTTGGCAACGCTGTAGACGCGCGATAGGCCGCTTGTCGGCGCAAGACAGCGACCCAGCGCGGGCTGCGGGGCAGTACACCGATGAACAGTGCAAGAGGCGCGGCCGAAGCGCTGGCGCTGCATCACCGCCGGCGGCCGCCGCTGTCGACTGTGCGGGTCCTGGTCGTCGCCTGGCTGGTGGCGCTGACGGGGTGCGCCAGCGATCCGCCAGTACCGATTGCCGCGAGCACCTGGCGACAGATTGACAGTGACATCGCCGCCGCCTCGCGGGCGGCCTCGGCGCAAGCCAGAACACAGGCCTTGGCGGCCATGCAGCGCTGGATGGACCTGGTCTACCGGCAGACCGACGAGGAATTTATCCCGTGGTTTTCCAGCTACTGGACCCAGCAATGGCTGAGCATGAAGGTGTCCTGGTACACCCTGAGCGCCGAGGGCGAGAAGGACTCGACCGTCAACCGCTTGGCCCTCTACCTACAAGAACAGTATCAGGCGCTTGTGCTGGAACCGATCGCCGAGGAGACCGCTCCAGAGCAGATCATGCAGCACGCCACCGCGCTCTACGTGCGGCAGCTCGACCAGCGGCTGCAAGGCATTGGGCAGCGCCATGGCGTCCCGGCGGAACAGTTCGACCAGCGGCTTAGGGAGATTCCGGCGATCACCCTGGCCCCCGGTGCTTCGCTCTACCAACTGCTGCACGCCGACCCGCTCGACCGGTTGCCGGCCTATGCCGCCTTGATCGAGCGCATCGGCGCCACCCCCGCAGGCGCGGGCGACTGGTCGGCGAACCCCGGCATCGCCTCGGTGGCGAAACGCACCAGCGAAAGGCTGGTGGGCGAGCTCACCACCAGCGGCGCCGCCAGCGCGGTCTCGGCGATGGTCGGCCGAGTGGCCGGGATGACGATCTCCTTGGGCGTAGCCGTTTTCACCGCCATCGCCCGCGCCGACGAGCAGCCGGAAACCGAAACGCAGCTGCGCAACAACCTCAAGGCCGCGTTTGACGAGGAGTGGCTCGAGCTAATGCGCAGTCCCGAGCGCGGCGTGCTGGCCGGGGTGCATCACCTGTCCGGACAGATCGAAGGCGGCCTGCTCTGGTCGGCGCCGGTCAAGTTCGAGCCCATCCGCTCTGGGCAGCCGCCCTGGGACACCGGCGGCAAGTAAGGCCGTCACGCCGATTGTTTAGTTGTGACATAACTGAATATGTGAAGAGTCCTATTTAATCGCGGTTTCCGGCATGCGAGTCTCAGCCCATGAGTCCGTCCCTGCCGTTGTTTCCCGTCCCTGTGTGTGCTGCGCGTCTGCGTCAGCGGCGCTGTCTCGGTGCGGATCGGGCGAATTCGTTACTGCCGGAAATTCTCACCTTCTGGGCGTTGTGGCACTGCCGCCATGCGCGCCCACCGGATGCTCCTCTCGTGCTCAACTGAGTCCATCGGCTGCCGCTGCCGCAGCCTTTCTGTTGATTGTGTTCCACTGTGCCGCGCGTTTTGCGGGCCGGTGGACGTGCGCCGCGAGGCGCTAACGAGAGTCCCATGCACTTTGCTTCCGTAACGCAGGCCCAGGATTTTCTGGCGCAGAACCCCGATATCGAGTTGTTCGAGCTGTTTATTCTCGACGCCAACGGCGTGCCGCGCGGCAAGCTGTTGCACCGCGACGAACTGCTCGCCGTCTATCAGAGCGGCCGCCCGCTGCCGAGCACCATCCTCGGCCTGACCCTGGGGGGCGACGATGTGGAAAACAGCGGGCTGGTCTGGGAGGTCGGCGATATCGACTGCCGCGCCTTCCCGCTGGCGGGCAGTCTGACGCGCATGCCCTGGCGGCAGATTCCCACGGCGGCGGTGCAGGTCAGCATGCACCCCGAGTCCGGCATGCCGGCTGCCATCGCCGATCCGCGGCATGTGCTGATCCAGGTGATCGAGCAGCTCAAGGCCGAGGGCTACCACCCGGTGATGGCCTGCGAGCTGGAGTTCTACCTGCTCGATCAGAAACGCGATGCCGCCGGCCGCCCGCAACCGGCGCTGGACGCCGATGGCCAGCGGCCACGGCAGACCCAGGTGTATGGCCTGCGCGAGCTGGAGCAGATCGAACCGTTCCTCGCCGACCTTTATGCGGCCTGCAAGGCCCAAGGCATTCCGGCGCGCACGGCGATTTCCGAATACGCCCCGGGCCAGGTGGAAATCACCCTGGAGCACGGCGACGCCCTCGCAGCCATGGACCAGGCCGTGCGCTACAAGCGCCTGGTCAAGGGCGTGGCGCACCAGCACGGCATGCAGGCCTGCTTCATGGCCAAGCCGTTCGATCACCTGGCCGGCACTGGCATGCACATGCACGTCAGCCTGGCCGATGCGCAGGGCCACAACCTGTTCGCCTCAGAAGATCTGGCCGGCACGCCGCTGCTGCGTCTGGCCGTCGGCGGCATGTTGCAATCCCTGCTCGATTCGCTGCTGCTGTTCTGCCCCAACGCCAACTCCTACCGGCGCTTCCAGGCCAACAGCTACGCGCCGCTGGCTCCGACCTGGGGCGTGGATAACCGCACCGTGTCGCTGCGTGTGCCCGGTGGCCCGGCCTCCACCCGGCATATCGAGCACCGCATCTGTGGCGCCGACGCCAACCCCTACCTGGCGGCGGCGGCGATTCTCGCCGGCATCCACCGCGGCATCCGCGAGAACATCGATCCGGGCGAGCCGGTCGAGGGCAACGGTTATGCCCAGGCCAAGGAGCTGCTGCCGACCGACTGGCTGACCTCGCTGCAAGCCCTGGAGCGTTCCAGCTGGGCGCGCGACGCCCTCGGCAGCGCCTTCCTCGGGGTGTTCCTGGCGGTCAAGCGCGCCGAGTACCGTCAGTTCATGGCCGAGGTCGGCGAACAGGATTGGCGCTGGTACCTGACCCAGGCCTGAGAGGCGATGAAAAAACTCCCGCCTGCTGCGACCGCCGCCAAACGCCTTGCCGCGAACGCCAGGAGACGGTCATTAACCAAGCTTCGCGGCTAAAGCCCCTCCCACAGGAACACTAGGGCCCGTGGGAGGGGCTTCAGCCGCGAACAAGCCGATCAACAGCCGCCACCCAGAGGGTGGCGCAGAACAAAGGATTCGCCCATGACCGCCGCTATCAATGCCGCCATCCCCGCTGCCGAGCGCTGCCCGTCGTATTACAGCGCGACCCTTAATCAGGAAACCGACTACCCGACCCTGCGCGGCGAGCTCAACGTCGATGTGGTGATCATTGGCGGCGGCTTCACCGGCGTGGCGTCCGCCGTGGAGCTGGCCGAGCGCGGCCTCAAGGTGGCCATCGTCGAAGCGCACAAGATCGGCTGGGGCGCCACCGGGCGCAACGGCGGCCAGGTCACCGGCAGCCTGTCGGGCGATGCGGCAATGACCAAGCAGATGCGCAACACCCTCGGCGAGGAAGTCGACGACTTTATCTGGCACCTGCGCTGGCGCGGCCACCAGATCATCAAGCAGCGCGTGGAAAAATACGCCATCCAGTGCGATCTCAAGCACGGCCACCTGCACGCGGCGATGAAGCCGGCGCACATGGCCGAACTGGAAGCCGCCTATGCCGAAGCCGTGCGCCGTGGCATGGCCGCTGACGTGACCCTGCTCGATCGCGACGGCGTGCGCGGCCACCTGGCCAGCGACCTTTACAGCGGTGCGCTGAAGAACACCCGCAATATGCACCTGCACCCGCTGAACCTGTGCATCGGCGAAGCCAAGGCCGCGGCTAGCCTGGGCGCGCTGATCTTCGAACATTCGCCGGTTTTAGACATCACCCACGGCGCCAAGCCGGCGGTGGTCACCGCAGAAGGGCGGATCAACGCCCAGCAGGTGCTGCTGGCCGGCGACGTGTATCACAAGCTGGAAGCGAAAAAGCTCAAGGGCCTGATCTTCCCGGCCATGGGCGGCATCGTCACCACCGCGCCGCTGGGTGAGCTGGCCAAGCAGATCAACCCGCAGGACCTGGCGGTGTACGACTGCCGCTTCGTCCTCGACTACTACCGCCTGACCGCCGACGGCCGTTTGCTGTTCGGCGGCGGCTGCAACTACTCCGGGCGCGATTCGCGGGATATCGCCGCCGAGCTGCGCCCCGGCATCGAGCAGACCTTCCCGCAGCTCAAGGGCGTCGCCATTGATTTTCAGTGGAGCTGCGCCATGGGCATCGTGATCAACCGCATCCCGCAGCTGGGCAAGCTCTCGGACCACGTCTGGTACTGCCAGGGCTACTCCGGCCACGGCATCGCCACCAGCCATATCATGGGCGAGATCATGGCCAACGCCCTGACCGGCACCCTGGGCCACTACGACACCTTCGCCGCCTGCAAACAGATCAAGGTGCCGCTGGGCGACGTATTCGGCAACCCGATGCTGGCCGCCGGCATGTGGTACTACCAGATGCTCGAGAAGCTGCGTTAAGCCGGCGGTTGTGGTGGACAAGGCGGCGCCATGTCCACCCTATGGTGCGCGTGTGCTGCGCCTTCGTGGCTGCGCGCTGTTGGCGTACCAGGGGTTTGCTGGTGTAGGGCGGACATGCCGCAGGCTTGTCCGCCGTGGTTCAGCCGCGCAGCTGGTTGGCGGCGATTCGCCCCTTGGCCTGGGCGTCATCCGCGTCAGCGCGCTCATCGACAAAGGCCACCGGTGCCGAGCCATCGGCGTTGTGCTGGATGATTTCGCTGGGCTGGCCCTGTTCGTTGAAGAACACCTGGCCGATACCGGCGCCGTTCCACAGGCGTTCGCCGGCTTTGCTGCGCGCCGGGATGCGCGGCACCACCTGCATGCGCCGGCGCTTGGTCAGCCAGTTGAGCGGCGACCAGGGCGCGTACAGCCAGCGGTTGAGGCGGTCGAACCAGTCGAGCAGGCGCGGCGGGAATTCGTTTTTCAGGCCGCTGCTGGTGATCTGCCAGATTTTCGGCCCGCTTTTGCGTTGGCGGATCAGCACTTCGTAGACGAACGAGTAGTGCACGTCGCCGGAGAGAACCACATAGTTACCCGGGGTGCGCGAGTGGCGGAAGATGTTGAGGATGACCTTGGCCGCGCCGCGGTGGGCCATCCAGTTTTCCGCATCGACCATCAGCGGGTGGCCGGCCCAGCTGAAGACCTTCTGAATGGTCTCGATCAGTTTGACCCCGAAGATCGGCGCCGGCGAGACGATGATCGCCGACTGGTGGTCGATCAGCGCCTGTTGCAACTCGCACAGCGCTTCCCAATCCATCAGCCCGGACGGCCGCTTGAGGTTGCGCTCGCTGCGCCAGCGCCGCGTGCGGGTGTCGAGCACCACCAGCGCCGGGGTGCTCGGCAGCACGTATTGCCACTGGTGGAAGTGCAGCAGTTGCTCGATCAACGCGTCCTGGGTGGCGCTGTCCAGGTGATTCTTGGCGTCGCGCCCGGCGCTCATCGCCTGGATCGCTTGCAGCGGCTCGGCGAACACGTCCGGGTTGTTGCCCCAGCCCTGGCACAGTAAGTAGGCGATCAGCGCATTGCCGATGATGCGCTTGGAGAACGGGTGGCCGTAGGCGGTCTGCTCCCACTGCGCGGAGAGGTTCCAGTCATCGGTGATGTCATGGTCGTCGAAGATCATCAGCGTCGGCAGGTGGGCGAGGGCGCGGGCGACCTGGCCGAGGCCCCCGCGAAAGTCCTCGATACGCCCGCGCTCGGCCTGGTAGCGCTCGGCTTCTGCGGCGCTGAGCGCGGGCATTTCGGCGTCGAGCAGGGTCCAGGGCGTCGGCGACCAGACCAGCAGGTACATGGCCATGACCTCGGCGAAGGTCACCAGGTGGTTGTCGGCGCTGCTGCTGGTGAAGATCGGTTTTTCCACCCCGCCGAAGAATTTCTCGCGCAGGGTGTCGTTGCTTTCCAGCGCGGGCAGCAAGTCGGCGCGCTGGTAGTAGCTGGCCGGGTGCACATACAGCGCGTCGCTGTCGTCGACCACCGCGCCTTCCAGGCGTTCGCCGAACAGGCCCAGGGCCTCGATGACCTGATGAATGGCGCGCAGCAGCGGGCCGCTGACATCGTCGGCATACACCTGGTCGCCGCTCATCAGCAGCAATGCCGGGCGCTGCTCGGGGGCGTGCGCGGTGGCGAGCAGGCGGTCGACGCAGAGCAGGCCGTCCGTCGCGGCGTGGTGCGGTTTGCGGCAGGAGCCGTGGAGCAACTGGTCGATGCGCGCACGCAGGACGAAGTTCGCTCGTTGCGCGCCGGCGTACAGCAGGTGTGGCGCCCAGGCGGCGATGCCCTGGGCCGGCTGGTCGGCAGTGGCGAGCAACAGGTCGTAGTCGATCTGCACATCGTAGGGCAGCGGCGTGTCGAGGTGCAGGTCGATCAGGTGCAGGAAGGCCTGCTCGCCGATTTGCAAGACCTGACACTGTGCCTCGTCCAGCGGGTAATCCTCAGGGGCGCTGTCGCCCACCGCCAGTTGCAGAGTCAGCGGCAGCGCTTGCGAGCCGACCAGCCACAGCACCAGGCGCTGCGGTTGCAGGCGCCGCAGCAGCGGCCCAGCCAGGACCAGGGGCAGGTGGGCGGGCGGGGTGGACAGTGGCGTGGCGGCTGGCATCGGGACATCGTGCTCTGGCTGGCGGAAGACGGCGCGCTAGGCGCGGGGAGTAGACCCTGACGCCTGGCCATTAGTTCGCCAGCGCGCGGCGCAGACGCGATTATTGCCCTGTAGGGGGCCGGCTGAACAGCGTAGCGCTTACTGAGCGGCTGCGCGCAGGTGCGCCAGGTCGAGGATTTCGATCTCCCCGTAGGTCAGGCGCAGGATGCCCTGGGCCGCCAGCTCCTTGAGGATCTGGTTGGTGGTCTGCCGGGAAATCGCCAGCATCAAGGCCAGTTGCTCCTGGGCCAGGTGAATGACCCGGCGCGGCTCGCCTTCGCCGTAGTTTTCCGCGATCAGCAACAGGCGTCGCGCCAGACGCGGCGCGGCGGGCAGCAGGCTCATCTCTTCCAGGGCGATAAACGCCAGACGCAGTTTCTGGCTCATCAACAGGGCGAAGTCGCGCCAGTACTGCGGCTGGCGTTCGAGCAGGACGAGCAGGCTGGCCTGTGGCACCAGCAGCAGGGTGCTGGCGCAGTCGGCGAAGGCGTCGTGGGTGCGCGGCTGGCCGTCGAACAGGGAAATCTCACCGAACCAGTACGGTGGCTCGACCAGCGTCAGCAGCGCTTCCTTGCCGCTCTTGCTCACCGCGCCCACGCGCATGGCGCCGTCCACCACCGCATACAGCCCGCTGGGTGGGTCGCCCCGGCGAAACAGGCGCTGGCCGGCGTCGAGGTGTTGCACCTGGGCGGCGTCGAGCAGGGTTTCCTGCAAGGCGTTGGGCAGGGCGCTGAACCAGTGACCGCCCTGCAAACGGGCACGGTAGCGGCGGGGGTCGGGCATCGGGACTCCAGGGTTTGTCGGCTAGCTGACAGAGCGGCGCGGCGCAGCGGGTGCATTATCGTCGGGCCTGCCACGCACAAGGACAATAACCATGAAAACCCTGATCGATCACCTGGCCCAATATGCGGCTTACCATCGCGACCGCCGCAATATCGCCAGCCATTTCATCGGTATTCCGCTGATCGTCCTGGCGGTGGCCGTGCTGCTGTCGCGCCCTGGCGTCGAATTGGCCGGCCTGTGGTGGTCGCCCGCGAGCCTCACCGCCCTGGCCGCCGGGCTGTTCTACCTGCGCCTGGACCTGCGTTTCGGCCTGCTTATGGCGGTGCTGCTGGGCTTGTGCCTGTGGGCCGGCGCGGCCCTGGCCGGGCAAACCACCGCCGTCTGGCTGAGCAGCGGTCTGGCGCTGTTCGTGATCGGCTGGATCATCCAATTCGTCGGTCACCATTACGAAGGACGCAAGCCGGCCTTCGTCGACGATGTCATGGGATTGGTGATCGGCCCGCTGTTCGTCGCGGCGGAGGCGGCCTTTCTGCTCGGCCTGCGTCATGAGGTGGAGCAGGCGATCGTGCAGCGTGCAGGGCCAACCTGCATCCGCGAGAAAAAGGCGGCGGCTTGACCGCGCTCATCTCCGCGCGCTCATACGAGCGGCGCGAACGACAACTCTAGGGTCTGGTCAGTCACGGGCTTGCTCGCGATGTATCGCGGGCATGGCCTAGTACATCGCCATCCACTGCTTGGTCAGGGCGCGGCTGTGGCGGTCCACGGTGATCGGCGCGAACGGTCGGCCGGAGACGCTTTCCAGGGTATTGCTCTTGCTGTTCATGTCGCTCAGCGCGGCTTTCAGGTATTCCCAGCGCACTTTCAACTTGCCGATGCTCGGGTCGGCCTTGTTGTCCAGTGTCGCCAGCTCTTGGTCGATGGCCGGCACCAGCAGGCGTTCGTCCTGGCCGAGGTAGGTGTCCGGTTGTTCGCGGGCGATTTCGAAACTGCCCATGTAGGAACGGCTGAGGTATTGCACCGCGAGGTATTCGACCTTGGCCGACAACTCGCTGCTGCCCGCGCGCGGTTGTTGCCGGGCGGCGTGGAGAAAATCGCGCAGCGCCTTGCTCAGTTCCTGTGCGTAGCCCCAGGGCAGATCTTCTTCATTGGGGCCAAAGGAAACACCGCGGCGCAGTTGGGTAACAAGCTCAAGGTGTGTGCTGCGCAGCCCATCGCTGGGCTGCGGAAGGCTCTGCATCGCGGCTGCCAGGGTTTGGATGTCGCTGTCCAGGCGGGCCTGGTGGCTCTTCTGGAAACCCTCGCCGCGTAACAACATCAGGCTACTGGTGGCGCGGCTGGCGTAGACCTGAACCTGTTCCTGGGGGGTGACCGCTTCGGCGAAGGCCATCGGCGAGAGGCTCGCGAGGAGGCCGAGGGTTGAGATAAACAGATGACGAAACAACGACTTAAAACGCATTCCGGGGTGCTCCTTATTATTGTTGTGAGCAGTGCGGAGGGAGAATCAGCGCATGCATACGCCTGGTAATAGGTTACTGCGCACGCTTACGCAAGAAATTACTCGAAAGAGTGATTTCGTCGGAAATCGGCCCTTACTTGTGGCTGGCCCACCTCACCCGAGCAGGCCACTGCGCTGTATCGGCGTTCAGCCCAGCCTACGCCGGGTGGCGCGGCTGGCCGGCCTTGGGTTTGAAGTACAGGGTTTCACCGCGGCTTAGATTGGCCAGGCTGGCGTGATCCTTGGCCACTTCGGCCTCGATCGGTTCGGCCTGGCCTGGAACCTTGAGAGTCACCCGGGTGATTGCGCCGAGCGGCCGGATATCGCGCACTTCACCGGCCTGGTGGCCTGCTTCGGCCTGACGCGAGAGGTGAATCTCGTGCGGGCGGAACAGCACGTGGGTGTCGTTGCCAACGTACAGACGGTTGGCATCGCCGAGGAAGTGGTAAACGAAATCGCTGGCCGGTTGCTCATAGACCTCGCCCGGCGAGCCGATCTGTTCGATCACGCCCTTGTTCATCACCACGATGCGATCCGCCACTTCCATGGCTTCTTCCTGATCGTGAGTGACGAATACCGAGGTCAGGTGCACCTCCTCGTGCAGGCGTGCCAGCCAGCGGCGCAGTTCTTTGCGCACCTTGGCATCCAGCGCGCCGAAGGGCTCGTCGAGCAACAGCACTTTCGGCTCCACCGCCAGGGCGCGGGCCAGGGCAATGCGCTGACGCTGGCCGCCAGACAACTGCTCCGGGTAGCGGTCGGCCAGCCAGTCGAGCTGCACCAGGTCGAGCAAATCGTGAACCTTTTTCTTGATCACGTTCTCGTTCGGCCGCTCGCCCTTGGGCTTCATGCGCAGGCCGAAGGCGACGTTGTCGAACACTGTCATATGGCGGAACAGCGCGTAATGCTGAAAGACGAAACCGACGTTGCGGTCGCGCACGTCATGCCGCGACACGTCTTCACCATGGAACTGGATGCTGCCGCTGTCCGGGGTTTCCAGGCCGGCGATGATCCGCAGCAAGGTGGTCTTGCCGCAGCCCGATGGGCCGAGCAAGGCCACCAACTCGCCGCTCTGGATATTCAGGTTGATGTCGTTCAGCGCCTTGAACGCATTGAAGTTCTTGCTGACGTTGCTGATCTCGATACTCATGACTTATTCCTCGCCCGCACTGGCTTTCAGGCGGTTGATCCGTGATTCGCTCCACTGCTTGAGCAGCAGGATAAACAGCGCCAGCAACAGCAGCAGGCTGGCGACGCTGAAAGCGGCGACGTGGTTGTACTCGTTGTAGAGAATCTCGACGTGCAGCGGCAGCGTGTTGGTGTAGCCACGGATATGCCCGGACACCACCGACACCGCGCCGAATTCACCCATGGCCCGAGCCGTACACAGCACCACGCCGTAGATCAGGCCCCATTTGATGTTCGGCAGGGTCACGTGCCAGAACATCTGCCAGCCGTTGGCCCCAAGCAGACGCGCGGCCTCCTCTTCCTGGGTGCCCTGCTCCTGCATCAGCGGAATCAGCTCGCGGGCGACAAAGGGCACGGTGACAAACACCGTGGCCAGCACGATGCCCGGCAGGGCAAAGATGATCTGGATATCGCGGTCCTGTAGCCATTCGCCGAAGAAGCCTTGCGCGCCGAACAACAGCACGTAGACCAGGCCGGCGATCACCGGCGACACCGAAAACGGCAGGTCGATCAGGGTCACCAGGATGCTCTTGCCGCGGAACTCGTACTTGCTCACGCACCAAGCAGCCGCTACGCCAAACACCAGATTCAGCGGCACCGAAATGCCCACGGCGAGCAGCGTCAGCTTCAGCGCGGAGAGGGCGTCCGCTTCGAAGATCGCGCCGAAGAAGGTGCCGAAGCCGTGCTTCAGCGCCTCACTCAGCACCACCAGCAAGGGCAGCAGCAGAAACAGCACAAACACTAGCCAGGCGCTGCCGATCAGCAGCCGGCGACCCAGCACGTTGCCGCGCCGAGCGGCGTTGGCAGAGGCTGAAGCGGTCAGGGTTACAGAAGACATGGTGACCTCCTCAGGATTTGCCGATCTGCCGCTGCAGCAGATTGATCAGCAGCAGCAGAATGAAAGACACCACCAGCATCAGCACGCCAATCGCGGTGGCACCGGTGTAGTCGTACTGGTCGAGCTTGACCATGATCAGCAGCGGCAGGATCTCGGTCTTCATCGGCATATTGCCGGCAATAAAGATCACCGAGCCGTACTCGCCCACACCGCGGGCGAAAGCCAGGGAAAACCCGGTCAACCAGGCCGGCAGCAAGGCCGGCAGCAACACATAGCGGAACACCTGCAACGGCTTGGCACCCAGGCAGGCGGCCGCTTCTTCGACCTCGCGGGGGATATCGGCCAGCACCGGTTGCAGGGTGCGCACCACGAACGGCAGGGTGACGAAGGTCAGCGCCAGGGTGATACCGAGCGGCGTGTAGGCGATCTTGAAGCCCAGGTCGGTGGCGAACTGGCCGACCAATCCGCTGGGGGCATACAAGGCGGTCAGGGCAATACCGGCAACGGCAGTGGGCAGGGCGAAGGGCAGGTCGATCATCGCTTCGATGACCTTACGTCCTGGGAAGGTGTAACGCACCAATGCCCAGGCCAGCAATGTGCCGATAATGCCGTTGATGATGGCGGCGGCGAAGGCGGTGGCGAAGCTCAGTTTGAGCGCAGCCAGTACCCGCGGCGCGGAAATGATGGCCCAGAACTCACTCCAGGTGAGCTGAGCGGCGTGGACAAACATGGCACCCAGAGGAATCAGCACCAACAGACTGAGGTACACCAGGGTGTAGCCCAGCGTCAGCCCGAAGCCGGGTATGACGGGGGAAGTACGACGAGACATTGTCTGTCCTTTCTCTGCGTTGGAACGCGGTAAGCGCGTAGGGTGGACATGCCGCAGGCTTGTCCACCGGATTGGTTGGCTGAGGCGTAGGGTGGGTTGAAGAACCGTAGGATGGGTTGAGCCTGCGATACCCATCGCGGCGTATCGGTCGGAATCCGATGGGTATCGCTTCGCTCAACCCATCCTACGTTCGCTCTTCGAGCTCATTGCGCCTGGTAGATCTGGTCGAACACTCCGCCATCGTTGAAGAACTTCGGCTGTGCGGTTTTCCAGCCGTTGAAGTCCTTGTCGATGGTCACCAGCTTGAGCTCGGGGAACTGCTGGCTGAACTCGCTGGCCACTGCCTGGTTGCGTGGGCGGTAGAAGTGTTTGGCGGCAATGCGCTGGCCTTCATCGCTGTACAGGTAGTTGAGGTAGGCCTCGGCGACTTTACGCGTGCCTTTGCGCTCGACGTTCTTGTCGACCACCGCCACCGGCGGCTCGGCGAGGATCGACAGCGACGGCGCGACGATCTCGAAGTTCGCCCCCCCTTCTTCCTTCAGCGCCAGGAAGGCTTCGTTTTCCCAGGCCAGCAGCACGTCGCCGATGTTGTTGTTGACGAAGGTGATGGTCGAGCCGCGCGCGCCGGTGTCCAGGACCGGAACGTTCTTGTAGAGCTTCTCGACGAATTCCTGAGCCTTGGCTTCGCTGCCGTATTTCTGCTGGGCGAAAGCCCAGGCGGCGAGGAAGTTCCAGCGTGCGCCGCCGGAGGTTTTCGGGTTCGGGGTGATCACTTCCACGCCCGGCTTGACCAGGTCGTCCCAATCCTTGATGCCTTGCGGGTTGCCCTTGCGCACCAGGAACACGATGGTCGAGGTGTACGGCGTGCTCGATTCGGGCAGGCGGCTCTGCCAGTCCGCCGGGATCAGCTTGCCGAGCTTGTGCAGCTCGTCGATATCGCCGGCCAGGGCCAGGGTCACCACGTCGGCACGCAGGCCGTCGATCACCGCACGGGCCTGCTTGCCCGAACCGCCATGGGATTGCTGAATGGTCAGGGCTTCATGGCCCTGGGCTTGCCAGTGCTGGTTGAACGCGGCGTTGTACTCGCTGTACAGCTCGCGGGTCGGATCGTAAGAAACGTTGAGCAGGGTTTCGGCGGCTACCGGACCGGCGACCCCCGTAATAGCCAGTGCGCTGGCAAGGGCGGCGAAAGCAAAGCGGCGAATGGACATGGTGCAGCTCCTAAGCATTCAAACGTGTTGTGTGGGGGTAGCGGGCGTTGCATCGATCAGCGGCGCATTCGCGGGCGACAGCTGCAGTACCGGTGGTGTGCGTGCATGGCGATGGGTCTCTCATGGTCACGCCCTCCGGTTGTCCAGTCGGGCTTGCGGTGTGGCGGGTCAGGCGTGCTTGCTGGCAGGCGGTTGCCGGCGGAATTTTTCCTTGCGCTCGATCTGCACCACCTGGCCGTTGTGCACGGTGATTTCCACCGAGCCGAATTTCAGGCCATGCAGGGCACTCTGGATCTCGCGCAGGATGCTGGCGTCGTCCTGGCCGTCGAGGAGGGTTGCGGTCATTGCGTATGCTCCTTGGAATCCCCTGTTTGCAGCACTCATGTGCCGTCGTCGGCGGGTGTGGAGCGGATACTAGATGTGTCTAAATATTCTTAAAAATACTGTTTAAGAACATTTATATTCCTTGAGGATATATAGAGGCGGTCGATTCAGGCTATGTCGTGATGTGTGTTTATGGAATAAGCAAATAAATTCTTATTCTTTTTGTTGTTGATTCATCCTGCCTACACTGCCGACCAAGCACCGTTATGGAGACGTCGCAGATGCGCAATCAATCGATCCGTTACCTGATCGTGCCGGGCTGGCAAGGCTCGCCCGACGCGCATTGGCAAAGCCATTGGCAGCGCAGCCTGCCGAACAGCGCGCGGGTGCAGCAGGCCGACTGGCTGAGCCCGCGTCGCGAGGATTGGGTGGCCGAGTTGCAGCGCAGCATCGCCAGCGATCCGCGTCCGGTGATGCTGATTGCCCACAGCCTGGGCTGTATCACTGTGGCGCATTGGGCGGCGCAGGCACCCGCTGAGTTGCTGCGCCGGGTGCGCGGCGCCTTGCTGGTGGCGCCGGCGGATGTGCAGCGCGACAACTGCCCGCAAGCCTTGCGCAACTTTGCGCCGATCCCCGGTGATCTGCTGCCGTTTGCCAGCCAAGTGATCGGTTCGGACAACGATGCCGCCGCCAGTGCCGCGCGCGCCATTGAACTGGCCCGCGACTGGGGTAGCGACGTGACGATTCTCCGTGGCGCCGGGCATATCAACGTTAAGTCCGGGCATCGGCGCTGGGAGCAGGGCTTCGCCTACCTCTACCGCTTGCAGAGTCGGATCGAGCAGCCGCGCTTGCGCGCCTAATCAGCGCTATCGCCAGCCAGCTGGCGCCTAGAAAAGCACTGCATGGAGAGCCGGCGGCAGTGGCTAAATCAAGGCGCTGTACCCGTTAAATGTTGATGTAGACCGCCGCTCCCACAAAAGCGTGGCTTCTCCTGCAACACGTAACTTGGACATAGCCTAAATCAACGGCATTCGCCGATTCGCCGGCCTTTGCCGCGGGGGCTTGGTGCAGGCAGCCGCCCCGCAAGTAAGCCGCGTCCCTGTGGGGCGCGGTTCTGGAGTCGTAGGTCATGTCGTTTGCGCAGAACAGTCCACCACCCCTGACCTTCGCCGAGGCCGACAAGAGTCCGCTGAGCATCCGCGCCAAGGCGCTGGTGTTTATCGACCCGTTGTCGCGTCAGTTGCGCGAGCACGCCGAGGCCCTGGCGCCGGGCGTGCAGCCGCTGCTGATCCGTGGCGAAACCGGCACCGGCAAAGAGCTGCTGGCGCGGCATATCCACCGGCTAAGCGAGCGCGGTGGCCTGTTCGTCTCGCTCAGCTGCGCGGCCATCAGCCCACAGTGGGGCGAAGCCGAGCTGTTCGGCCATACGCCGGGTACGCAGCGTGGGGCGGTCAGCAGCCGCGCCGGCTGGTTCGGTTCGGCCAACGGCGGGACCCTGTACCTGGACGAGATCGCCGACCTGACCCCGGCCTTGCAGGTGAAACTGCTGGCGGCCCTGGAAACCCGCGAGGTCTACCGCGTCGGCGCGGCGCAGGCGATTCCCGTGGATGTGCGGCTGATGGCCGCGAGCAGCATCGATCTCAGCCGGGCGGTGGCGGCCGGCACCTTCAACGAGCGCCTGTACACCTACCTGGGCGACGGCCAGTTGCGCTTCCCGGCGTTGCGCGAGCGGGTCGGCGATATTTTGCCGTTGGCCGAGTATTTTCTCGGCAGCCATGCCCAGCGTTTGGGCATGGCCATTCCCGTCATCAGCCTGGAGGCGCAGCGGCTGCTGGAGACGCACAACTGGCCGGGTAACAGCCGCGAGCTGGAGAACGTTATCCATTTCGCCCTGCTGCTGGCCGGGAACGCGGAGATTGGTCCGGCGCATCTGGAGTTGCCGGGGTAGCGGGGTGCGGTATGACCTCAGGGGGCTGCGGTTGGCTGGTGGACAAGGCTTCGCCATGTCCACCCTACGGCGCTGGGATTGTCGACACGACGGGTGTAGGTCGGGGCGCTATGACCCTAGCAACGACACCGATTTGACCTGCGCCCACAGCCGTTGGCCGTTGTGGATCGCCAACTGGTCGAACGAGTAGCGGGTGATCCGCGCCAGCAGGCATTGCTCGCCCAGTCGAAGGGTCAGCAGCACCTGGGCGTCCAGCCGTTGCCAGGCGGCGACCTCCACCGGCAACAGGTTGAGCAGACTGCTGCCTTCGGCGCGGTGCAGGCTGAGGCTGATGTCGCGGGCCTTGATCTTCACCCGCACGGCATGCCCGCTGGGCAGTGCGGTATGCGGCAGGCGCAGCTGCGCCGGGCTGCCGGCCAGGCTCAGGTGCAGCAGTTGGTAGGCGGCATCGTGGCCGCAGACCTGGCCGTCGATCACCGCTTCGGCGTCGTCGTCGCCAGCGAACGGCAGGTCGGCGCGCAGCAGGGTTTCCTTCAGCGGCCCGCTGGCGCGCACCTGGCCGTTTTCCAGCAGCACCAGGTGATCGGCCAGGCGCGCCACTTCGTCCGGCGCATGGCTGACATACAGCACGGGAATCTCCAGCTCCTGGTGCAGGCGTTCCAGGTAGGGCAGCACCTCCTGCTTGCGCTTGAGGTCGAGCGAGGCCAGCGGCTCGTCCATCAGCAGTAGCCGCGGGCTGGTCAGCAGCGCGCGGGCGATGGCCACCCGCTGCCGCTCGCCGCCGGACAGGCTGGCCGGCATGCGCTGCAACAGGTGCTCGATGCCGAGCAGTTCCAGCGCCTGCTCCAGGGCCACTCGGCGACTGGCGGCGGCGATGCGTTGTTGGCCGAACGCCAGGTTGCGCCGCACGCTGAGGTGCGGGAACAGGTTGGCGTCCTGGAATACATAGCCGATCGGGCGCTGGTGCGGCGCGAGGAACTGGCCGCTGGCGCTGTCTTGCCACAGCTCGCCATTGACCCGCAGGTAGCCGTCGCGCGGCCGGTCAAGGCCGGCGAAGCAGCGCAGGCAACTGGTCTTGCCCGAGCCCGAGTGGCCGAACAGCGCGGTGACGCCACGTCCGGGCAGGTGTAGGTCGAGCGCCAGGGCAAAGCCGGGGTGCTCGATACGAAAGCGCGCCTGGATCAGGCCATCGCTCAGCGCAGTGGGCGGCGCGGCGCGGCGCCTGAACAGCTTGCCGATCATCGCCAGGCCTGCTGGCGGCTGCGCCCGGAATACAGGGCCAGCAGCACCACGAAGGAGAAGACCAGCATGCCGCCGGCTAGCCAATGGGCCTGGGCGTATTGCAGGCTTTCCACATGGTTGTAGATTTGCACCGAGGCGACCTGGGTCTTTCCGGGGATGTTGCCGCCGATCATCAGCACCACGCCGAATTCGCCGACGGTGTGGGCGAAGCCGAGTACCGTGGCGGTGAGAAAGCCCGGCCTGGCCAGCGGCAGAACCACCGTGAAAAACGTATCCCAAGGGCCGGCGCGCAGGGTCGCGGCGGCCTCCAGAGGCGCGCGGCCGATGGCCTCGAAAGCGTTCTGCAAGGGCTGCACGACAAACGGCAATGAATAGAACACCGAGCCGATCACCAGGCCGCTGAAGGTGAACGTCAGGGTGCCCAGGCCGAGGCGCTCGGTCAGTTGGCCGACCGCGCCGTGCGGGCCCATGCTTACCAGCAGGTAGAAGCCGATCACCGTCGGCGGCAACACCAGCGGCAGGGCGACGATGGCGGCCAGCGGCCGTTTCAGCCAGGACTCGGTGCGCGCCAGCCACCAGGCGATGGGCGTGCCGACCAGCAGCAACACCACGGTGGTCAGCGAGGCCAGCCTGAGGGTCAGCAGAATGGCGTCTATATCGGCTTGGGTGAGTGGCATCGCGGGGGGCTACCTGTCGAGGGTGTAACCGTAGGCGGTGATGATCGCCGCCGCTTGCGGGCCTTTCAGGTACTCGAGCAGGGCACGCGCCGCGGGATTGCCCATGCCTTTTTCGAGAAGCAGGGCGTCCTGGCGGATCGGCTCGTACAGGGCCTCTGGCACCACCCAGGCGGAGCCGCTGCTGATCTGGCCATCCTGGTACACCTGGGACAAGGCGACGAACCCCAATTCGGCATTGCCGGTGGAGACGAATTGCAGGGCCTGGGTGATGCTTTGCCCCTCGACCAGCTTGCCGGCCAGGGCCTGGCGCAAGCCGAGCTTGTCCAGGGTCTGCAGCGCCGCACGACCGTATGGCGCGGCTTGCGGGTTGGCCAGGGCCAGGTGCTTGAAGGGGTTGCGCTGGAGCACCTCGCCCTGGGCGTCGACATAGCCCGCTTGCGCCGACCACAACACCAGCTTGCCGATGGCATAGGTGAAGCGCGAGCCAGCCACGCCGTTGCCTGCCTGCTCCAGCGTGGCCGGCGTGCTGGCGTCGGCGGCGAGCAGCACTTCGAACGGCGCGCCGTTGCGAATTTGCGCATACAACTGGCCGGTGGCGCCGAACGCGGTGATCAGCGTATGCCCGCTGTCGCGCTTGAACGCGCGGGCAATCGCCTGCATCGGTGCGGTGAAGTTGGCGGCGACGGCCACCTGCACCTCCTCGGCCAGCGCGGAGGTGGCGGTGCAGGCGAGCAGCAGGGCGAGCAGTGAGTGGCGGCGCATGGGGTCTCCGAGGGTGCGTTATTTACTTTTCTATATAGCGCTTGGCCAAGGTTAGCGCATGGAGGCGTCCAGGTGCGATGCGGCCTGAGGAATGTCGGCATCTTGGTAATAGCTGACTGCTAAGTCAAGTGGCTTCGCTTCAGCCTTTGCGCCACACGCTGGCCAGCCACGGCTGCTGTTCGCGGGGTAAGCCGGCCGGGCGGTAGTAGTGTTCCAACTCGACGAAGCCGGCGGCCAGCAGCAGCGCTCGCCAATTGCTCAGGTCGTAGTAAGTGCCATAGCGTTCGCCGTGCCAGCCTTCCTGATTTTCGCCGCGCGGGTTGGAGCTGAACAGCACGCCGCCGGCTTGCAGGGTGGCGTGCAACTGACGCAGCACCCGTGGCAATTCCTGGCTGGGGATATGGAACAGCACGGCGTTGGCGAAGATGCCATCGAAGCGCGCCGGCGGCAGGTCGAGGGCGAGAAAGTCTTGCTGCCACACCTCGCAGCCGCTGTCTTCGCGGGCCATATCGACGAAGCGCGGACAGCCGTCGAGGCCGACGGCCGTGTGGCCGAGGGCGCTGAAGGTGCGCAAGTCGCGGCCTGGGCCACAGCCGAAATCGAGAATCTGCAACGGCGCCGCCTTGTCGAGGGCGCGCAGCAACGCGGCGATATTCTGGCTGACATCGTGGTCGCGGGTGCCTTCGCGAAAGTCCTCGGCGCAGCCCTGGTAATGGGCCAGGGTCAGGGCGCTGATCTGCGCGAGGTCGTCGGGGCTGAGCGTCATCTGGGCGGGCCTTGAGTGAAAGCAGGCGACTATTAAAACCCATCCGCACGTTCGTCGGCTCAATCCAGTTGCAAGCGCCGCGTTACGGTGCATCGAGCCATGCTGCATGGCTGTCCCAGTGTTTAATCAATACCGTTTCGTGGGCTGGGCTTCAGCCCAGCAGAAACTGGCATCGCCGTTTTGCGACAAGTACGCGCGAAGCGGCCTACCATCAGCGGTTAATCGGCGCGGGGTATAGTGCGCCGGCCCTTGCAACCCAACTGGATGCGCTTTCGATGCCTGCAACGCCAGCCGAGCACGACCTGCCCAAACCCGTCAGCCTGTTCGAGGCCTTTTGCTTCTGGCTCAAACTCGGCCTGATCAGCTTCGGCGGCCCGGCCGGGCAGATTGCGATCATGCACCAGGAGTTGGTGGAGAAGCGCCGCTGGCTGTCGGAGCGGCGCTTTCTGCATGCGCTGAACTACTGCATGTTGCTGCCGGGACCGGAGGCGCAGCAGTTGGCCACCTACATCGGCTGGCTGATGCACCGCACCTGGGGCGGGGTGATCGCCGGGGTGCTGTTCGTGTTGCCGTCGCTGTTCATCCTGATCGGCCTGTCCTGGGTGTATATCGCCTTTGGCGACGTGCCGCTGGTGGCGGGGATCTTCTACGGGATCAAGCCGGCGGTCACCGCCATTGTCGTCCAGGCGGCCTACCGGATTGGCTCGCGGGCACTGAAAAACAACTGGCTGTGGGGCATCGCGGCGGCATCCTTTGTAGCGATCTTCGCACTCAACGTGCCGTTCCCGCTGATCGTCCTCGCCGCCGCCGTGCTCGGTTACCTCGGCGGGCGCCTGCTGCCGCAGCATTTCACGCCCGGTGGCGGGCATGGCGCGACGGATAAAACCTTCGGCCCGGCGCTGATCGACGACCACACGCCAACGCCCGCGCACGCGCGTTTTAGTGGCTCGCGCCTGGCCCTGCTGCTGTTGGTCGGCGCCTGGCTGTGGCTGCTGCCGATGGGCTTGCTGATCTGGTTGTTCGGCTGGGACGGCACGTTGACGCAGATGAGCTGGTTCTTCACCAAAGCCGCATTGCTGACCTTCGGCGGCGCCTACGCGGTGCTGCCCTACGTGTACCAGGGCGCCATCGGCCACTACGGCTGGCTGACGCCGACACAGATGATCGACGGCCTGGCTCTTGGCGAAACCACGCCGGGGCCGCTGATCATGGTGGTGGCCTTCGTCGCCTTCGTCGGCGCCTACGTGCAGCAAGTGTTCGGCGCCGATCAGGCGTTTGTCGCCGGTGCGCTGGCCGCGGCCCTGGTCACTTGGTTCACCTTCCTGCCGTCGTTCCTGTTCATCCTCGCCGGCGGCCCGCTGGTGGAGTCGACCCACGGCGAGCTGAAATTCACCGCGCCGCTGACCGGCATCACCGCCGCGGTGGTCGGGGTGATCCTCAACCTGGCGCTGTTCTTCGGCTACCACGTGCTCTGGCCGCAAGGCTTCGCCGGCAGCTTCGACTGGCCCTCGGCATTGATCGCGTTGGCCGCCGCCGTGGCGCTGTTCAGGTTCAAGCGTGGGGTCATGGAGGTGATTGGCGCTTGCGCGGTGGCGGGGGTGCTGGTGCGTTTACTGCTCAACTGAGAGGTGTGCGATGAGCCGTATCTCGATCTGTGAATTGGCCGAGTGGCAGGC
>TARA_R100001244_G_scaffold44182_10_pt1 | contig 25598 bp, 23 predicted proteins | sample TARA_R100001244 | Tara Oceans TARA_R100001244 (sample SAMEA2621564) | marine metagenome | biome: marine biome (ENVO:00000447); feature: mesopelagic zone (ENVO:00000213); material: "saline water (ENVO:00002010), including plankton (ENVO:xxxxxxxx)" | depth 790 m
AGCCCATCAATATCCAGCGCCACGCGCGAGACAAAATGGACCAGCCGCTGGAACCGTTGCGCCGGGCAGATCAGGCCGCCGGTGCAACGCACATCGACCTCGCCCTCCTCGGCCACGGCTTCGCTGTCGCAAATCGGGCAATGGTCAGGAAAATGAAAAGGCTCGCGTTGTTCGTCACGGGTGAGATTTTCGACCACCTGCGGAATCACATCCCCTGCCCGCTGGATCACCACCCGATCACCCGGACGCACGCCAAGCCGGCCAATTTCGTCGCGATTGTGCAGCGTCACATTGGACACCACCACGCCGCCCACTGTAACCGGCGTCAGCCGCCCGACCGGGGTCAGCTTGCCGGTGCGCCCGACCTGGATATCGATACTCTCCAGCGTCGTCTGCGCCTGCTCGGCGGGAAATTTGTGCGCGATCGCCCAGCGCGGCGCCTTGGCGACAAAGCCCAGCCGCTGCTGCCAGTCGAGCCGGTCGACCTTGTAGACCACGCCGTCGATATCATAGGGCATCTCCGCCCGCTCCGCCTCGATATGACGATAATGGCCGAGCATCTCCTCGAGACTGTCCATCCGCCGGACCAGCGGCGAAACCGGTACGCCCCAGCTGGCAATCGCCTCCATCACGTCGAGCGCGGTCTCGCCCGGCAGGTCGCTATGCACGCCCCAGCCATGCGCCCAGAATTTCAGCGGCCGCTTGGCCGTAATATTGGCATCCTTCTGCCGCAGCGATCCGGCGGCGGCGTTGCGCGGATTGGCAAACTGGCGGATTTTTTCCGGATCGAACTCAACCCCCTTGGCCGCCGCATCGGTCCTGCCCTCATCCATCAGCCGCTCGTTGAGCCCGGCAAAATCTGCCTTGGCCATATAGACCTCGCCGCGGATCTCGAACAGGTCAGGGATATTGTTCCCCGGCGAAGGCCGGGGTCCAGTCGACAGGGACTCTGGGCCCCGGCCTCCGCCGGGGCACAACATTTGCGGAATATCCCCGATCATCCGCACATTGGCGGTCACATCCTCGCCCACCTGCCCATCCCCGCGCGTCGCCGCCAGCACCAGCTCGCCCTTTTCATAGCGCAGCGAACAGGACAGCCCGTCAATCTTGTCCTCGGCGGTCACCGCCACCGGCGCATCCTCCGGCAAATTCAAAAACCGCCGCACCCGCGCCAGCCATTCGGCGATATCCTCGTCGGAAAAGCCGTTGTCGAGGCTCATCATCCGCTGCTCGTGCTTGACCTTCGATAAGGGCGAAGCCGCCACCGCCGCGCCGACCAGCTTGTTGGGACTGTCGTCGCGCACCAGATGCGGAAACGCCTCCTCCAGTGCATTATTCCGCCGCACCAGCGCATCATAGTCCGCATCGGAAATTTCCGGACTGTCCTCTGCATGATAGAGCTTGTTGTGCTTGGCGATCTTGCGCGCGAGACGCATCAGTTCGTTTGCCGCATCGGCTTCGGAGAGGTTTTCAGTCACGATAAGCCCCTCCTTTAAAAAGGAGGGGCTTGAATAGTGCAATGCTACCATAAGCGGCTTTGGTGAGGCCATCGGTCACTAAAGCCCCTCCTCTTTAGAGGAGGGGTTTGGGGTGGTGGAGGCCTGACGCTTAACCCACCGATCCGGCGCTTCCTCCAACGCATCCATCAACACCGTCAAGACCCCCTCCATATTCCCGATCACATCCCCATTGCCAAAACGCACCGTCCGATATCCCTTGCTCCGCAGACGGTCATCGCGCTTAAAGTCCGCCTCGATATCATGCGTATCACCATCCACTTCAACAATCAGCTTTTTAAGCGGGCAGAAGAAATCGGCGATATAATAATCAATCACCGCCTGCCGCCGGAATTTGTGGCCACCCAGCTGAGAACCCGAAAGATGCCGCCAAAGCCGCTTTTCCGGTTCGGTCGGATTGCGCCGCATTTCCCTCGCGCGGGCGAGAAGGGTAGCGCGGTCAGTCACAGCCTTAGCCCCTCCTCTTCAGAGGAGGGGTTGGGGTGGTGGCGATGTGCAAACATCGCTCGCGCAGCGACAAGCGGCACGAAACCACCCCAACCCCTCCTTTAAAAAGGAGGGGCTTAAGTGGGAGCACTCGTTCGTTTGCTAATTGGAAGATGATAGGTGTGAGCGTCATCGATCCAAAAACAAAAGTACCAAAGCTACCGGGATCAAAGCGATTACGGACCTTATAAAGATCATCACCAAAATTCGGGGTTCGACCTTGCCCATCATTCTTCCAGCGTCGATCATATTCCATAGCCCTATGACTATTAAACCAAGGATCATGACGAGCGGAATGAGGTGGAGGTCTTCTCCCGTCGAAAAAACCATAAAAAGGAGGAAAACAAGCGCACCCAAGGCCAAAATTGAAACGACCAAAAAGAATATGCCGCTCAACATGAGCAGGAAAAACATCAGTGGGTTTGTGGTTGAAAATAAGTTGCGGCCCACTCAAACCCCCTCCAGCAACCGATCCGCCTGCGCCCTCGCCTCGTCGGTCACATCCGCCCCCGACAGCATCCGCGCGATTTCCTGCCGCCGCCCCTCGTCATCCAGCGCGCGGACATCGGTGCGCGAGACGGTGCCGCTGAGCGACTTGTTGATCAGCATATGCGCATCGCCCTTGGAGGCGACCTGTGGGCTGTGGGTGACGACCAGCAGCTGCGCGCCCTTCGACAGGCGCGACAGGCGGTCGCCGATCGCCGAGGCCACGGCACCGCCGACACCGCGGTCGACTTCGTCAAAAATGATCGATTTCAGGCCATATTCTTCCGCCAAAGCGACCTTTAATGCCAGAATGAACCGCGAAAGTTCACCCCCGGACGCAATCTTGCCGAGCGGAGCGAGAGGCGCTCCGGGGTTGGTCGAAATCAGAAACTCGATCCGGTCCATTCCTCCTTTATTCCAATGCTCTTCGGGCAATTGTTCAAGTAAAGTCCCAAATCGTGCCGCATCCAGCTTGAGCGGCGCCAGCTCTCCGGCTACCGCCTTGTCGAGCGCCTTCGCCGCTTTCGCCCGCTGCGCCCGCAGATTTTCAGCGGCTTCCACATAAGCGGCCTTCGAGCGGAGCAAACATGCTTCCAATTCTTCCAATGTCCGGCCACCATCGCTGATCGCCGCCAGCTTGTTCTGCAGGTCATTCAGCAGGTTAGAGAGCTGGTCCGGGTCCACCCGGTGCTTGCGCGCCAGCCCCCTGAGATCGAACAGCCGGGTCTCCATATCGTCGAGTCGCTGCGGGTCGAAAGACAGCGCCGCCGCCGCTTCGTCGAGCTTGTCCTCGGCCTCGCCGGCATCGATGATCGCGCGATCCAGCGCCTCCAGCGCCTCCTTGAGCAACGGGTGATCCTCGGCAATCCGGTCGAGCCGCCGCGCCGCTGCACGGAGCGAGGCCAGGCCGCCATTGGAGCCGTCAAACGCCGAGCGAATCGCCTCGAGATCGCCGGTCAGCTTCTCGCCCTTCATCATCGTCGCCCGCTCCAGCGCCAGCTCCTGTTCCTCGCCCGGCTGCGGCGCGAACTTGGCCAGTTCGGCCACGCTATGCTCGAGATAGTCGCGGTCCTGCTCGGCCGCCTCGACATCCGCTTTCGCCTGTTCCAGCGCCGCTTTCGCCGCCTGCCAGGCGTCAAAGGCCTCGCGCACCGCAGCGGCCTCGACGCCGGCAAAGGCATCGAGCAGCGCCCGGTGCCCCTTGGGATTGATCAGGCCGCGGTCATCATGCTGGCCATGAATTTCGAGCAGCTGCCCGCCCACGGTCCGCAGCAGGGTCGCCGAACAGGGCTGGTCATTGATGAAGGCGCGGCTGCCGCCGTCGGCCTTGACCGACCGCTTGATGATCAGCGGTTCGCCGGGTTCGATTTCGATATCATTGTCCGCAAGCGTGGCAGCGAGCCTGCTACCGGGAGCAGGTGAGGCAAAACTGGCGGTAACCTGGGCTTTTTCGGTGCCCTGCCGGACCAGCCCGCTGTCTGCCCGGTTGCCGAGCGCCAGTCCGAGGCTGTCGAGCAGGATCGATTTGCCGGCCCCGGTCTCGCCGGTGAGTACGGTCAGGCCCGGCCCGAACTCGAGATCGAGCGCCTCGATCAGTACAATATCGCGGATGGAAAGGGACTGCAGCACAGTGCCCTCTTAAATCAGGTTTACCCTAGCTGCAACGCATTGCAGCATGGATGATGCTAAGTGGCACCATGCTTGTTGACCAGCTCATAGGCCCGCTCGTACCATTCGGTACCGGGATAGTTGGCGCCCAGAACCGCGGCGGTCTTCTTCGCCTCCACAGGGATACCCAGAGCGAGATAGGATTCGGTCAATCGCATCAGCGCTTCCGGCGTATGCGTTGTGGTTTCATATTTTTCGATCACCGTGCGAAAGCGGATGGTTGCAGCCAGCCATTTTCCGCGCCGCTGGTAAAAACGGCCAATTTCCATTTCCTTGCCGGCCAGATGGTCGTTGACCAGATCCATTTTCAGCTTGGCATCGGCGGCATAGCGCGAGTTGGGATAGCGGCGGGCGACTTCGCCCAGCGACGCAAGCGCCTGTTCGGTGATCTTCTGGTCCCGGGTCACGTCGCTGATCTGCTCGTAATAGCAGAGCGCGATCAGATAATAGGCATAAGGTGCGTCCTTGTTACCCGGATGGATCGACAGGAAACGGCGGGATGATTCGATCGCCTTGTTATAGTCATTCGCCAGATAATAGCTGAACGCACTCATCTGCTGCGCGCGGCGGGCCCAGGGCGAATAGGGATGCTGGCGTTCGACTTCGTCGAACAGCGCGGCGGCAATCTTGTACTGCCCGCGATCCAGGCGATCCTTGGCCGCATTGTAGAGCGTATCGACATCGCGCGCGACATAGCGTGTGTCGGTGCCGCGACCGGCGCTGCCGCCACCGAACAACGCACAACCGGAAAGCATCGTGGCGGAGAGACCTATCACGGCCCATTTGAAAATGTGTTTTGTCATATGGCAGACCTCTTAACCGCTTGTTTTCGTCCAGCCAAGAATAAAGCAAAAAAACCGCTGGAGTTGCTCAATACTCCCTGTTCGCTTGCAGCTTTACCGGACATTAATCCGGCGCCTGCTCCTCGGATGAATTTACCAGAAACACGACATATCCGCGAAAATTTGCAATTTCGTCGAGATGTTCGGGTGCCCGCCATTGCCCGCCCTCGACCAGACCCAGGCGAAACGGCATCGGCAGATCCTCCAGCCGTTCCAGCCACCGCTCATATCCTGGAATCGTCTCGCGGGCCTGATAGGTCTGGAAAACCGCTTCGTCGACAATATCCGCCAGAGCAGCCAGTGAAGCCGGATCGCCATTTGCGCTCCAGTCGAGCAAGCCGGTGATCGACAGCTGGAAACGATTGGGCAGAGCCTCGCGGAAGGTCCGCAAGAAAAACGAATAGCGCTTCAAATTGCGTGTGTGCGCGTCAAAATCGATCTGGACCCCGGTAAGTGGATGATCGGGCCGGTCCCATTTTTCGGCCAGCGCGAGTATCTTTCGCTCCACGGCGGGCTGCCAGTCGAGCGTTTCGACCCGCACCACCAGCCAGAGATCGCCCTGCGGCAGGACAGGCGTGACTGGTCGCAAAAGCCGGAATTGCGCTGGATCGTGCGCCCTCACTTCCCCCGCCAAAATGTAGATTGAGCGGGCCTGATCCAGGACGGGCTGCGGCCTTACCCCTGCCCAAAGCCAGAAACTGTCATGGTCTGCGGCGACCACAGGCTGCGGGTCGGGCACGCCGGCCTGATCGCAGCCGGCCAGGCCGAGGATCAGGATTAGCAGGGATAGGGTGCGGACCAAGCCTACCAGTAGAATTTGAGTTTTTGCGCCCAGCGCGAAGCGGGATAGCGGCTTTTCAACTCCCGAAACCATGCCGCGCGCTGATCCACGTCGACTTCGACGCCGCCGCAACTGTTGACGCCGGCGGGTCCGTAGCACCACACGGCCCGGTAAAGCGCATAGGACCGGTCATCGGCGCTGGCCGTCCGGTGTCCGATAATCTGCTTATAGGCTTCAAGGCGGGAGAATTTCGGTGCGGGGAAAGGCGATTTGCTGCCCCCCAGGCGCCCTGGTTCGGGCTGCTCATCCATCCAGTAGCGATCAAAACCGGCCAGGCGAAGGAAGTCGGCCAGGCACAGCAAGGCGCGAGGGCTATCCGGATCGGCTGCCAGCATCTGGGCGGTTTGCTTCAGCACAGGACAACGGAATTCATTGGTCTCGGCAAATTTTGTATACAGCCCCAGGGGAATGGGTCCGGGTTCTTCCTGATAGTCGTAATTATTTTCGGTCTGGCTGTTGTAGAAGGGGCCATCCTGTTTTGCGCCGGGCGGCACAAGAGCGAGATCGGTCAGAAAGGCCGAATAGGCGCCATGGGTCAATTGCCTGTACAGCAACACATAGAGAGCCAAATCACGCTCGCGCTGTCCCACGGCGCGATTTTTGGCCTGGGTGCGAAGCAGCGATGGTCCGGCTGAAAACTGGAGCAATATTTCCCGCAATACCGGCGTTTCCACGGCAGAATTGGCAGCGAAGACATCGTCGACCGCCCCACCGCGCTCAAGGTTCATCGCCAAGGCCAGTTCGACGACACCGCGCTGATAATGGGGATCGGAGCCCGAAACAAGCTGCTGCCAGAAGCCGCGGGCGTTGCGGTCGCCGACGGCTTCAAGCGCCTGGCCGCGCAGCACCTGGCGGCTGAAGGCCAGATATCCGTAGCGCGCCTGCCGGGCATCATCCGGAATCAACCGCAGCGCCAGTCCGGGATCGCCCCCGACATAGAATGCCTGCGCCGCCAATAGATAGTCGTACAAACCGGCACGGCTGGACAGTGCTTCGCGCATCGCCTCGATCTCGCTCCGCGTGATCGCTGGCCTTGCGTCCTCCCCTTCGTAGGGATCATAGGGCTTGCGCATGCGATAGAGCGCGACCATCGCCAGCAGCTCGGGATCCTTGGTGTCGCTGTTCCGGGACAAGGTCGACAACAGCTTGTCGTCCACTTCCTGGATCAGGTTAGGCAGCGTCAGTCCGGTGGTTGCCGGTTTCGCCAGGACTTCCCCATATTCGTTCGAAAGTTTCACGGTCTCGCCAGCCAGCCAGTAGGTCCGGCGAAGCAATCCTTTCGCCGATTGCCGGTAGGATCCCGCCGGATATAATTTGAGATATAGTTTGAATCCGCGTTCGGCATTTTGGATGGCGCCTTGATCCGTCGTTCTCGGACCTTCAAAATAGCCATAATTGTCAAATGCCTGGGCTTGCGAGCGATTGAGCTCGGAACGGGCGATCATGTAGAGCGATGTTTCCTTCAACCAGCTGTCCTTCGCCGTCACCAGCGAACTGAAGCCTCGGGTCGCCGTATCGAAATCACCATTGTAGAATGCCAGGGCACTGCGCAGATAGGCGGCAAAATCCTGTCCGGTCCGGGTCTGTATCGGATTCAGGTGGGCAATTTCGTCATCGCCCTCTGCCCCGTTTTCGCAGTCCGGAGAAACCGATTGCCGGACCGCGATCAGAAGATCCCGTTCCCTTTCCGGCAACGGTTTTGCCGAACGAACAGCATGAATGAAGGCGTCGCGACCCGACTGGTTGGTTTGGCAGCGGGAATGGGAATAGGGTTCGTAAGTATCGCGACCGGCTGGCTCGGGGTAGAGAGCAGAGCTGAGATCCCCCCATTCGAAAAACACCTGTCCGCGCCGGGAGGACGCCCCGGCAAAGCGGTCATCCCGCAGCAACAGCAGCAGATTGACCCTGGTGTCATTGCCCGGCTGCAGCATCGCCAGATTGCTGCCGGGCGTCAGGTTGCGATTGGTCAGGGTCCAGGTGCGTTCGGGAAAATAGTCCGAACTCGCAGCGGCGGGTGCCCAGTCGGTTGCCCAAATCACCAGGCCGAAGCTGAATAACCAAATGAACCGCACGGCATGTCCCCCTCATTCCATGGAACTGACGGAACCAGAATAACCCCGAATGCCAAAACAACCAAGCAGACAAAAAAAGAGCCCCGCTTTCGCGAGGCTCTTTCCGTGTTGCTTTTGTGGAAATCTAGTCTTCGGTGATCGAAGCCGGCAATGGAATATCGCCGCCACCTTCGTTCTTCGGACCGTCATTGTTCCGGCCACGTCCGCCGCCATCACGGCCACGTCCGCCACCGTCGCGTCCGCGACCACCACCATCACGGCGTGGGCCACGTGGCTTGTCACCGCGCGGTTCGCGTGCAGGACGGGTGTCCTCCAGCTCTTCACCGGTTTCCTGGTCAACAACCCGCATTGACAGGCGAACCTTGCCGCGCTGGTCGATTTCGAGAACCTTGACCTTGACGGCCTGGCCTTCGCTCAGTTCGTCGGAAACCTTCTCGACCCGCTCATTCTTGATTTCAGAGACGTGGACGAGACCGTCCTTGCCGCCCATGAAATTCACGAATGCGCCAAAGTCGACGAGGTTGACGACCTTGCCGTCATAGACTTTGCCGACTTCCGCTTCTTCGACAATGCCCTTGATCCATGCGATTGCCGCATCGATCTGGGATTTGTCGGAAGACGAAACCTTGATCAGGCCTTCATCGTCGATATCGACCTTGGCGCCGGTTTCCGCAACGATTTCGCGGATCACCTTGCCACCGGTACCGATAACGTCGCGGATCTTTTCCTTGTTGATCTGCAGCGTTTCGATGCGCGGAGCATGTTCCGACATTTCGGTACGAACCGATGACAGGGCCTTGCTCATTTCACCAAGGATATGCGCGCGACCGCCACTGGCCTGTTCCAGAGCAGACTTCATGATTTCCTGCGTAATGCCGGCAACCTTGATGTCCATCTGCAAGGAGGTGATACCTTTTTCGGTACCCGCAACCTTGAAGTCCATGTCGCCGAGATGATCTTCGTCGCCGAGAATGTCGGACAGTACCGCAAATTCTTCACCTTCGAGGATCAGGCCCATCGCAATACCGGAAACCGGACGCGCCAGAGGTACACCAGCGTCCATCATTGCCAGCGAACCGCCACAAACGGTCGCCATCGAGGACGAACCATTGGACTCGGTAATGTCGGACAGCACGCGGATCGTGTACGGAAATTCTTCCACTGTCGGCAATACCGGACGCAGCGCGCGGAACGCGAGCTTGCCATGGCCGGTTTCGCGGCGACTGGTAAATCCGAAACGGCCAACTTCACCAACCGAATAAGGCGGGAAGTTATAGTGCAGCATGAAGTTGGTGTAGCTCAGACCGTCGAGCCCATCGATCATCTGCTCGGCGTCTTTGGTGCCCAAAGTCGTGGTCACGATTGCCTGTGTTTCACCGCGGGTGAACAGGGCCGAACCGTGGGTCCGTGGCAGCAGGCCAACCATGGCTTCGATCGGGCGAACCTGATCGAGCTTGCGGCCGTCAATCCGGGTACCGTCCTTGATGATGGCACCGCGAACGATTTCGGCTTCCAGCTTCTTGACCATCTTGCCGGCGGTCATTTGGGTCTGGCCGTCTGCGTCGGCATATTTTTCTTTGGCTTTGTCACGAACCGCGTTCAGTGCGTTGCTACGCTCTGATTTGTCGGTTTTCTTGTAAGCCGCAGCAATATCTTTTCCGACCAGCTTGCGCAGTTCTTCCTTGATGTCGCTATTGTCAGCACCGGCGTCGAGCTGCCATGGCTCTTTCGCAGCCTGTTCCGCCAGATCGATGATCAGGCCGGCAACATCCCTGGCCGCGTCATGCGCGAATTGCACAGCACCCAGCATGACTTCTTCGGACAGCTCTTGTGCTTCCGATTCAACCATCATCACGGCGCCCATGGTTCCGGCAACCACCAGGTCGAGTTCGCCTTCGGCAACTTCTTCCATCGACGGGTTCAGCTGATATTCGCCTTCCTTGTAACCGACGCGTGCCGCACCGATTGGTCCCATGAACGGAACGCCGGAAATGGTCAGCGCTGCAGAAGCGGCAACCATGGCGAGAATGTCGGGCTCGTTGACGCCGTCATAGCTCATCACCTGACAGATCACGTTGATTTCGTTGTAGAAACCTTCGGGGAACAGCGGACGACAGGGACGATCGATCAAACGCGATGTCAGCGTTTCCTTTTCCGTCGCACGGCCTTCGCGCTTGAAGAAGCCGCCCGGGATACGACCCGCGGCTGAGAATTTTTCCTGATAGTGCACGGTGAGCGGGAAGAAATCCTGCCCTTCGCGTACCGATTTGGCGGCGGTGACAGCGCACAGCACAACCGTTTCGCCGAGGGTCGCGAGAACCGCGCCATCAGCCTGACGGGCAATCCGGCCCGTTTCGAGGGTGAGGGTCTGTCCGCCCCACTCCATTTCAACTTTCTTTACATCAAACATTCGTATTTTTCCTTTGTCCCGCCTGCCCTATGCAGTGCGGGGGCTTTCTTGTGTCCAGCAATCCGGCTGAACAGCGGTTCGGGGTGACTTTCACCCCCCTTGCTTGGCTCATCCTCGCCTTATTGCGGGGATTTGCCGGTTTCCGTGAGTCCTGAGCCTGTCGACGGACGGATCTCGTCGGAGACGCGTGGTTCGACACGCTCGCAACTAACGGTCATAAGAAAACGGCCCCCGCATGGGAGCCGCTTTCGAAACTCTTATTTACGCAGACCAAGGTCCTTGATCAGCTTGGCATAGCGCTCGACGTCCTTCTTGCGAAGATAGTCCAGCAGGCTGCGCCGCTTGTTGACCATCATCAGCAATCCGCGACGCGAATGATTGTCCTTGTGATGGCCCTTGAAATGCTCGGTCAGGTTCACGATACGCTCGGTGAGCACAGCAACCTGAACTTCCGGGGAACCGGTATCGCCCTTTGTCTGGCCGAATTTCTGGATCAGTTCCTGTTTTTTTTCTGCAGTAATCGTCATTCAATTTTTCCTTCGAACATCATTCACATATTGAACCCGCGAACCACCTTGACGGTGCCATCAACAAGCTCGGCCAGCGCAACCGGAGAACCCTGGTTCTCTGTCGCCAGAAAAAGCCCGTTGAGTGCGGGGTTCCCGATCATTTCCCGTTCGTCCAGCGTCATGCCTTGCCGAAGCAGTTTTGCCTGATCAGGGGTGAGGTCAAAAGCCGGGATGTCGTCCAGCCCTGCCTCAAGCGGCAAAAGATAGTCTGTAATGTCCGCGCCCTTACCAATTTCGTTGAGTTTGTCCAGCGAAATCGCCTGTTCCAGCGTGAAAGGACCGGCCTTCGTCCGTCTTAACATGGTGACATGGCCGACGGTGTTCAAGGCGCGGGCAATGTCGCGGGCAAGCGAGCGAATGTACGTCCCCTTGGAGACTTTGGCCGCGAGGGTGATTTCCTGAATTTCCTCCCTGTGCGCAGCACGGGAAGCGGGACCAGCGTCAGCTGGTGGAGGGGACGCCTCACCATCCAGCTCCTCCACCACGCCTTCGGCGCGGTCCCCCTCCCCAAAGCTCCGCTTCGAGGAGGATATGGAAAGGTCGTATATCGTCACCCCCCGCAGCTTCATCTCTACCGCAACCCCTGCCCTGGCCAGATCATAAGCCCGCTTGCCATCAATCTTGAGCGCCGAATATTTAGGGGGTATCTGCTCGATCGGCCCGGTAAACTGCGGCAATACCGCCTCAACCTCGGCCATTGTTGGCCGATGATCAGACGTTTCGGTCACAGAACCCTCGACATCCAGTGTCTCGGTCTCGGTCCCGAAACCGATGGTAAATTCATAGATCTTGGTGGCATCGAGCATCCGCCCGCACAGCTTGGTCGCCTCACCGATCGCAATCGGCAAGACCCCGGTCGCCAGCGGATCCAGCGTCCCGCCATGCCCGACCTTGAGCTTGTCCTTGCCCTTGCCAAGCAAGCCCGCCTCACGCAAATTGCGCTTCACCGCACCGACCGCCTGTGTCGAGCCGAGTTCCAGCGGTTTGTCGAGAATGATCCAGCCGTGGGGTTTCAAGAGATCCACTCGTCCTTCAGCAGCCCGAAAACCGCCGTGTCGCGCACATAGCCAGTCCAGGTAATCCGGTTCTTGCGCAATGTGCCCTCATGCGTCGCGCCCAGTTTCAGCACCGCCGCCATCGACCGCTTGTTGCGGGTATCGACGCGAAATTCGATGCGGGTGAAGCCGTTTGCAAAGGCATGATCGATCATCAGCTTCTTCATGATATCGTTGAAACCGCTGCCCCGCACCGATGGCGCGATATAAGTGCCACCGATTTCGGTCACCTTGGTTTTGGGGTCGGGATTGATATAGTTGGTCATGCCCACGAGTTTATCGGTATCGGCGTTGATGACCGCAAAGCGGACCCAGTTTGTGGTATCGTGAAAGGCCTGAATCGCCTGGTCGAAATTCTCGTCCAGCATCGACACCGGATAGATTTCCCAGATATCCTGATCCTCAGCGCAGGCAGCGCGCAGCGGTTCGAGATGGCGCTCGGCCAGTGGTTCGAGCCGCACGGGCCCCTGCTCCAATATTGTCGATAACTCAACCATTGAGCCGCTCCCGAAAATGTTTCCGGCACAGCGCCAGATAGCTTTCATTGCCGCCGATTTCGGTCTGCGCGCCAGCAGCAATCGCCCTGCCCGCCTCGTCGATCCGCAGGTTCATCGTCGCCTTGCGCCCGCATTCGCATACCGCCTTCAATTCGACCAGACTGTCGGCAATCCCCAGCAGCTTTGCCGAACCGGGGAACAGATTGCCCTGAAAATCCGTCCGCAGGCCATAGCAAAGCACCGGGATACCGACCTCGTCTGCCACTCGCGCCAATTGCCACACTTGGTCTTCGGTCAGAAACTGGGCTTCGTCGATCATCACGCAGGCCAGGCTGCCTGTGTCATGTTCCGCGCTGACCGCGTCGAAAAAGTCCGTGCCCTCACCAAAGCGATGGGCATCGGCGTGCAGGCCGATCCGGGAAGCGATGGCGCCAAAACTCGCCCGATTGTCGATCGCTGCGGTCCACAGCATCACCTCCATGCCGCGCTCGCCATAGTTGAACGCCGCCTGCAGCAGATTGCTCGACTTGCCGGCGTTCATCGACGCATAATAGAAATAGAGCTTGGCCATAGGTCCTGTCACTCGTCATCCTGAACTTGTTTCAGGATCTCCCGAGGTCCTGAAACAAGTTCAGGATGACGACAAGGGGAATCTAGGAGTCCCCGCCCAAATCCTGCGCAACCTTGGGATTGTTCAGCAGGCTTTCGATATGCTCCGCCGTATCAAAACTGTCGTCCGCCAGAAACTTCAGCTTGGCCGCATATTTCATCTGCACCCGCTTCGCGACTTCCTTCTGGAAGAAGGCTGTGTTGGTTTTCAGCGCCTTCAGCACATCTGCTTCATTCGCGCCAAGCAAAGGCTTCACGAACACTGTCGCATGGCGCAGATCGGGAGACATCCGTACTTCGGTCACGCTAACGCTGGTCGCGGTGAGCAATTCGTCATGCACCTCGCCACGCATCAGCAGCTCCGACAGGATATGCCGGACCTGTTCGCCCACGCGCAACAAGCGGACAGAGCGGCCTTCGGGAGATGTATCGTTATATTTTGCCACAATAATAAAGCCTCAAGTTCGCCACGCTGAACTGGATTCAGCATCCGGAGCGTCCAGCACAAGCTGTGCGCCTATCTGCTCTGGATCCCGGACAAAGTCCGGGATGACGATTCTATCAAAGTACCCGCTCTTTCTCCGTGACCTGGAAGACTTCGAGCATATCACCTGGCTTGATATCGTTGGTATCTTCCAGAACGGCACCACATTCCATGCCGGCGCGGACTTCCTCGACATCGTCCTTGAAGCGCCGCAGCGACGCGATGGTCGTGGCGCTGACAATGACATCGTCGCGGGTAAGACGCGCGAACAAGCCCTTGCGCAAGGAACCTTCCGTAACCAGCAAGCCGGCTGCCTTGTCCTTCTTGCCAGACTTGAACACGTCCTTGACTTCTGCACGGCCGACGACATTCTCGATCTTCTCGGGACCGAGTTCACCGGCCATTTCGGCGCGGATATCGTCGGTCAGATCATAGATGATATCGAAATATTTGAAGCGGACACCATCGCGCTTGGCGATTTCGCGGGCCTTGGCATTGGGACGGACGTTGAAGCCGATGATCGGCGCCTTGCTGGCTCCGGCCAGAGTCACATCCGATTCCGTGATCGCGCCGACACCGCTGTGCAGGATGCGGACCTTGATATCGTCGTTCGAAATCTTGTTCAGTGCCTGCACGATGGCTTCGGTCGAACCCTGCACGTCGGCCTTGACCAGAACAGGGAATTCCACAGCGCTGTTGGCCGCAGCAGAGAACATGTTCTCCAGACTGGTCGGCGCCTGCGTCGTGCGCTTCAGCTTTTCCTGTTCGGCACGATAGGCCGCGACTTCGCGAGCTCGTGCTTCGTTTTCGACCACGGTCAGCTTGTCACCGGCAGACGGAACACCGGAAATACCGAGCACCTCGACGGGTGTCGACGGCCCGGCTTCCTTGACCTGCTGGCCCTTGTCATCGATCATCGCGCGGACCTTGCCGGTCTGCGAGCCGACGACGAAGACATCGCCGCGTTTTAACGTGCCGCGTTCGATCAATACGGTCGCGACCGGACCGCGGCCGATATCCAGCTTCGCCTCGACGACCGCACCTTCGGCAGGACGGTCGGGACGCGCTTTCAGTTCCAGCAATTCGGCCTGGACGTGAATCTTGTCCATCAGTTCCTCGAGCCCCAGTTTCTTGAGCGCGGAGACCTCGGCATCCAGCACATCGCCCGACATTTCCTCGACGATGATTTCATGCTCGAGCAGACGCGTTCTAACCGTGGTCGGATCGGCGCCTTCCTTGTCGATCTTGTTGATCGCCACAATCATCGGCACACCGGCCGCCTTGGTGTGGTTGATCGCCTCGATCGTCTGCGGCATCAGGCCGTCATCGGCTGCCACGACCAGGATCACGATATCCGTGACATTGGCGCCACGCATCCGCATTTCGGTAAAGGCTTCATGACCCGGTGTATCGAGGAAGGTGACCTTGTCGCCGTTCTTCATCGTCACCTGATAGGCGCCGATATGCTGGGTAATGCCACCCGCTTCTCCGGCAACCACATCGGTTCCGCGCAGCGCATCGAGCAGCGACGTCTTGCCGTGATCGACATGGCCCATGATCGTAACCACCGGCGGACGCGGTTTCAGCGTTTCTTCCGGATCGACATCGGCCTGCGTGTTGATTTCAACGTCGGATTCGGACACGCGCTGAATATTGTGACCAAATTCCTCGACCAGCAATTCAGCCGTATCCTGATCGATCGTCTGGTTGACGGTGACCATGGAACCCATGTTGAACAGGGATTTGACCAGATCGGCGCCCTTTTCGCCCATGCGCTTGGCCAGTTCCTGAACGGTAATCGCTTCCGGAACGATGACAGAGCGGATCTGCTTTTCGCGCGGTTCGCTTGGACGACCGGACCGCTGTGCCCGCTTTTCCTTTTCGCGCGCGCGCTTCAGCGCGGCCAGCGAGCGGGCCCGTGCCGCGCCGTCTTCGCCGCGCAATGCACGGTTGACGGTCAGCTTGCCCGACTGGCGCCGATCGTTGCGATCTTCGCGTCCGACCTTCTGCTTTTCCTTCTCCGGCTTGGGCCGTTTCGGTGATTCCACCGGCGTAAATTTACGAGCCGGCGGCCGGGCGTCGGTCTTGGCGACTGGCGCCTCTTCACCGGCAGCCTCTGCGACAGCGGATGCGTCGGCAGCAGCAATCTCGGCAGCAGCAATTTCTTCCTGTGCCTTGCGCGCCTTCTCTTCCTCGGCCTTGCGGTTTTCTTCGGCCCGCTTCTTCTCTTCAGCGGTCTGTTCTTTTTTCTCGCGGGTGTCACGCTTGCGCGCTTCCTGCATAGCGGAGAGACGGGCTTCTTCGGCCTCGCGCAGCAGTTTAGCCTGCATTTCCTGACGAGTCAGGCCATCATCCGCCTTTGGCGCTGCGGGCTGCTTTTTCGGAGCCGGTTTTGGTGCCGGAGCGGGCGCGGGCACAGGCGTTTCCTTGACGATTTCCTTCGCCGCTTCCTGTGCGCCGGGCTTGCCAACCAGCTTCTTGCGCTTGACTTCGACCACGACCTTGTTCGTGCGGCCGTGGCTGAACGTCTGTTTGACTTCGCCAGGTTCAACCGAACGCTTCAACCCGAGAGGTTTGCGTGCAGATTTTGGCGTATCTTTTGTATCTTCACTCATCGAACAGACTTAATCCTTAAAATAGTAATTACTGCAACAGGTTATCCGGCGTTTTTCAACCGGATCACGCAACTTTCTTTTCCGCATCATCATCGACTTTATCAGAACTGATAAAGTGAAGCCATCTCTTCAGGCTGTGCGAAATCCGCCCCGCTGCGCGCTTGTCGGTTATCCCGATATGCACCACATTCTGGCGGCCCAATGCCACAGAAAGCCCCTGCCGGTCCACCGGCAATATCAGACCACGAATATTTTCGCCTTCCCGGTCGCTGCCCACCCGCCAAGCCTGGTCCAGTTTGGCGCATCCGTCACGTCCGGCATCGGCCGCGTGCAGCAGCATATTCAGATCACCCTGCCGTGCAGCGGTTTCGATCTTTTCAGAACCGGTGAGCAACGTGCCGCCCCGCGCTTCAAGCCCCAACCGGTCCAAGGTGGAGCGTTCCAGTGCGGTTTCAAGCATTTCCGCAAGATTATCCGGAATATCGAAACGAGCGGCTTTGAACGCACGCGCCAGCGCGCCTTTCAGCTGCCCTTTCGCCTGCGCAGTTTCCAGCGCCGCCCGATTAACGCCAATCCATGCTCCGCGACCGGGCGCTTTCGACCGGACATCCGGTGCAATCTGTCCGTCGGGGCCCATCGCAAGGCGCATCAATTGCTCCTGGGGAAGGCTTTCCCCGGTCAATATGCATTTACGATAAGGCGCGTGATCTAGAGGTTTAGACCGCGTCTCATTGGGGGGATTCCGCATTTGCGTCCTCCCCGGTTTCTTCGCTCGCAGCAGCCGCTGGCTCATCTTCGTCGTCGAACCAGTGGGCGCGCGCAGCCATGATAATCTCGTTACCCTGCTCTTCGGTCAGGCCATATTTGGCCAGCACTCCGTCGGGCTCGGGCTTGCGATTGTCATTGCGGCGGCGCGGTTCCGATTTCCGCTTCAGGACCAGCTCGTCGGTTGCCAGATCGGCAACGTCATCGAGCGTCTTGAGACCGGCTTCGCCGAGCGTCACCAGCATCGCTTCGGTCAGATGCGGCAACTCGGCAATCGCATCCTCGACACCCAGTTCGGTGCGCTTCTCCCTTGCCACCGCTTCGCGCCGTTCCAGCGCCTCGAGGGCACGGTTCTGCAGTTCGGCCGCCAGCTCTTCATCAAAGCCTTCGATGTTCGAAATTTCTTCCGGCGCCACATAGGCGACTTCTTCGAGCTCGCTGAAGCCTTCGGCGACCAGCAGCTGGGATAGGGTTTCATCAACGTCCAGGTCTTCCTGGAACATTTCGGTCCGGGCAGCAAATTCGGCCTGCCGCTTCTCGCTCGAATCCGCCTCGGTCATGATATCGATCGCGAGACCGGTCAGCTGCGATGCCAGACGGACATTCTGGCCGCGACGGCCAATGGCGAGGCTCAGCTGGTCATCGGGAACAACGACCTCGATGCGCCCCTCTTCCTCGTCGATAACCACCCGGCTGACCGTAGCGGGCTGCAAAGCGTTGACCACAAAGGTCGCGATATCTTCCGACCAGGGGATGATATCGATTTTTTCGCCTTGCATTTCCTGCACGACAGCCTGCACACGGCTGCCCTTCATGCCGACGCATGCGCCGACCGGATCGATCGAGCTATCATGGCTGATCACGCCGATCTTGGCACGCGATCCCGGATCGCGGGCTGCGGCCTTGATTTCGATGATACCGTCATAAATTTCCGGTACTTCCTGCGCGAACAGCAGCCGCATGAAATCGGGATGGGCGCGGGACAGGAAAATCTGCGGCCCACGGTTTTCGCGGCGAACATCCATGATCAGCGAGCGGACGCGGTCACCAACCCGGGCGGCTTCGCGCGGGATTTGCTGGTCGCGGCGGATAACGCCTTCGGCGCGGCCGAGATCGACCACCACATGGCCAAATTCAACCGACTTGACGACACCGGTGATGATCTCGCCGGCGCGGTCCTTGAATTCTTCGAACTGGCGCTCGCGCTCCGCATCCCGGACTTTCTGGAAAATCACCTGCTTGGCGGACTGCGCATCGATGCGCCCAAGATCGACTTCCGGCAACGGATCAACGATGAAGTCGCCAACCTTCGCGCCGGGCTCGAGCTTCTCGGCCTGCTTGATATCGACCTGCTTGAAATAATCCTCGACCTCGTCAACCACTTCGACAACCCGCCAGAGACGTAGGTCACCGGTGTTGACATCGAACTTGGCGCGAATGTCATTCTCGGCACCATAGCGGGCACGAGCGGCCTTCTGGATCGCTTCCTCGAGCGCCTCGATCACGATCGCCTTGTCGATCATTTTTTCGGTCGCAACGGCGGTCGCGATCGCGAGCAACTCGGCTTTGTTTGCTGAAATAGCACTGCCCATGATTAGTCTTCCTGTTCTTCCAAAGTCTGTTCTTCAATTTCATCCGCGCCGTCTGCTGAAACCGGAACGGTTGCTTTAATCAGGGCGTCGGTCAGAATCAATTTCGCGCTATGGACATTTGCCAAGGGCGTCTCCTGACTGCCCGCCTTGCGATCGTCAATCTTTATTGTCTCGCCGTCTATGCCTTCCAGAATGCCACGCAACTGCTTTCTGCCAGCCACAGCATCGACCAGATTGATCCTGGCTTCATGACCGGACCAGTTTTGATAATCTTTCGCGCGGGTTAGCGGACGGTCGATACCAGGGGAGCTGACTTCCAGCCGATAGGCATGGTCGATCGGATCATTGCCCTGCTCCTCTAGATCATCAAATTTTGCCGAAATGCGCCGCGACAAAGCCGCGCAATCATCAATGCCCAGCTGCCCGGTTTCCGGACGTTCGGCCATGATTTGCAAGGTCGGCTCATCCGCCCCGGACACGAACTGCACCCGCACCAGCTCAAAGCCCAAAGCGTCCGCTTCGGGCTTAATCAGGTTGGTCAGGGATGCGATATCAGTCAAATTGGTTCCATTTCCAAATGCAAGACCTTGGTTGCCGGCCCCGTCTGGCGCCAGCCCCTTCAAATCTCAAAATGTTGGGATGGATGTTATTTAGGGACAGATTCTCGAAATTGCAACGGCTGATTCAAACCGCCACGACATTATAGACCAGCAGGACCAAATAGGTGACGAGCAATATCCCCCCTTCCCGGCGGGTAATCTTTCTCCCGGTCGCGGCGAAGATCAGCAACAGCACCGAGGCTGCGACCAGCACCGGCAATCCAAAACCGGTGATTTCGCCAGGAATGGTGCCGGGAGCGATGATCGCGGTGACGCCGCCAATCAGCAGCAGGTTGAAGATATTGGAGCCCAGCACATTGCCCAGCGCAACCGCACTCGCGCCCTTATAGGCAGCGATGACCGAGGTCACGAGCTCCGGCAGCGAAGTACCGATCGCTATCACGGTCAGGCCGATGACGGCTTCGCTCATGCCGACCAGGCGGGCCAGATCAACCGCACCTTCGACCAGCCAGCGCCCGCCCAGTACGATCATGACAATGCCGAACAACAGCACCGCAATCGACCGCCAGAGTGGCTGCTCGTCATGCAAATGGGTGTCCGCAACTTCCAGCGCTTCCGCTTTTTCGTGCAGGGCGCTTGCACCGACCGGCTGCGTTTGCTCCGCCCGATAGGCATAGCCCAGATAGCCAACCAGAATGGCCAGAAAAACAACACCGATCGCCACCGTAATGCCCGTCGTGGTGGCGACCAGCCACAGCAAGAGCGTTGCCGCCAGCGCCAGCCCGCCATCGCGCCACAGTGGACCACGCGGCACCACCACCGGCAGGATCAGCGACGCGGCACCGAGAATCAGTAGGCTGTTGGCGAGGTTTGAACCGACAATATTGCCCCAGGCGATACCCGGAGATCCCGCCCGCGCAGCCTCGACGCTGGCCACCAGTTCCGGTGCAGATGTACCGAAGCCGACAATCGTCAGGCCGATGAGAAGCTCGGACATCCCGGCCCGCTCCGCCACGCGGACAGCACCGCGCACCAGCAATTCACCGCCGACGATCAATATCACAAAGCCCGCGAGCAGCAAAAGAAGCGGAATCAGCATGGTCTAGGCACCGCGCATTCTAGCCATTACGCTTGCCTAGCAACTTCAGCCGCAGCGCATTGAGCTTGATGAAGCCTTCCGCATCCTTCTGGTCATAGGCGCCGGCATCATCTTCGAAGGTCACGACTTTTTCGCTGTAGAGACTGTCGGGCGACTTGCGGCCGACAACGCTTACCGAACCCTTGTAGAGTTTCAGCCGCACCGTGCCGTTGACCCGCGCCTGGCTGTGGTCAATCGCCGCCTGCAACATCTCGCGCTCCGGCGAGAACCAGAATCCATTATAGACCAGTTCGGCATAGCGCGGGGCCAGTTCGTCCTTCATATGCGCCGCGCCGCGATCCAGTGTCAGTTGCTCGATGCCGCGATGGGCAGCATGATAGATAGTGCCACCGGGGGTTTCATACATGCCCCGCGACTTCATGCCGATATAACGGTTCTCAACCAGATCGAGGCGGCCGATGCCATGCTCGCGGCCATATTCGTTGAGCGTTTCCAGCAGCGTCGCCGGGCTCATGCCCTCGCCATTGATGGCCACGCCGTCGCCGCGCTCGAAATCGACGGTGATATATTCGGGCGTATTCGGCGCATCCTCGGGATTGTTGGTCCGCGAATAGACATAGTCCGGTACTTCTTCCCACGGATCTTCCAGCACCTTGCCTTCCGAAGAGGTGTGCAACATGTTGGCATCGCAGGAAAAGGGCGATTCTCCGCGCTTGTCCTTCGGAATCGGGATTTGATGCTTTTCGGCAAATTCGATCAGCCGGGTGCGGCTGGTCAGATCCCATTCGCGCCACGGAGCGATGACTTTCACGTCGGGATTGAGCCCATAATAGCCGAGTTCGAAGCGGATCTGGTCATTGCCCTTGCCGGTCGCGCCATGCGCTACCGCATCCGCGTTGGTCAGCTTGGCAATCTCGATCTGGCGCTTGGAAATCAGCGGCCGTGCGATCGAGGTACCGAGCAGATACAGACCCTCGTACAGCGCATTGGCACGCATCATCGGAAAAACGAAATCCCTGACAAATTCCTCGCGCAGATCGTCGATGAAAATATGCTCGGGCTTCACGCCCAGCGTTTCCGCCACCCGTCGCGCCGGTCCCAGTTCCTCGCCCTGCCCCAGATCGGCCGTGAAGGTCACTACCTCGCACTGATATTCCTGTTGCAGCCATTTCAGAATGACGCTGGTATCAAGGCCGCCGGAAAAGGCCAAAACCACACGTTTGACGGAATCGCTCATTTTATCGTCTTTCCATGAATTGAGCGCCGCGCCTAACAGGCTCCAAATTTCCGTGCAATATGATATAAAGGAATAATCAGGAGGCTGTTGTGGCGAAAGCGGAGCTGAAATCCAAACCGACCGATGCAGATGTCGAGGCATTTATCACGCAGGCTGGGCCAGAGCGTCGCCAGCAGGAAGCGCGGCAACTCGTTGAATTGTTTAGCAAGGTCACGGGCGAAGAGCCAAAAATGTGGGGGCCGAGCATCATCGGCTTCGGCAGCTATGATTATAAATATGAAAGCGGGCGGGAAGGCACGATGTGCCGTGCCGGATTCTCGCCGCGCAAGGCCAAACTCAGTCTCTATCTGATGGGTGCCTATTGCACGCCAGAAGCGCAAGCGGAACAAGAGCGCCTGCTCGACCTGCTCGGCAAGCACAGCGTCGGAAAATCATGCCTGTATATCAATCGGCTGGAGCTGGTTGATTTGGATGTGTTGGAGCAGCTGGTTGAGAACAACTGGAATGTAATGAACCAGCGCTATCCGGCCTAGGGTGTCAGATTCTTCTCTGTCTCGCCGAGATAGTCCCGGGTTAGCGGCAAAGTCCCGCGGTTTCGGCTGAACTGGATCTGATAATTGCACATGCCGCCATTTTCAAATGCCGCCGTCGCTCCCGCCAGATAGAAAGTCCACATCCGATAGAAGCGCTCGTCATAAAGCGCGATGATCTTGTCCCGGTTGCGCACGGTTCGCTTGTACCATTCGCGCAGGGTAAAGGCATAATGCAGCCGCAGGGTTTCTATATCTGTAGCGATAAGGCGATAAGGCTCGCTCGCCGCCAGAGTTTCGCTCAACGCCGGAATATAGCCGCCCGGAAAAATATATTTGCGGGTGAAGGCATCGGTCGTACCCGGCCCGCCCATCCTGCCGATCGTGTGCAGCAGCATCACGCCGTCGTCGGTCATCAGATTGGCGCAACACCTGAAAAATGTCGGATATAGAGGCGTCCCCACATGCTCGAACATCCCGACCGACACGATCCGGTCAAAGGATCCGGCTTCGCGCGCCGCCAGATCGCGATAGTCAATCAGCTCGAACCTGACCTTGTCGGCGACACCCGCCTGCTCCGCCCGCTCCCGCGCCATTTTGAGCTGCTCTTCGCTTAACGTGATACCGAGTACCTCGACACCGGTCTTGCGATGCAGATACAGAGCCATGCCGCCCCACCCGCAGCCGATATCGAGCACCCGCTGCCCCGGCTTCAGATTCAGTTTGGCGGCAATATGGGCTTTTTTGTCCGCCTGCGCCTGCTCGAGGGTCATCTCCGCCCCGTGCCGCTCGAAATCCCAATAGGCACAGCTATATTGCAGATCCTCGTCGAGAAACAGTTCGTACAGATCGTTGCCGATATCATAATGATGCGCGACATTGCGTTTCGACCGGCCGCGAAAATTGAACCGGTCAATACTCGCCGCCGCATAATCGCGTACTTTTGTAAAGGGACCCGGTTCCCGCAGTTCGCCACCGCGCTCGAACGGCCGGTTCGCCCGGAGCAACTGGACCAGTTGCATGATATCGCCCTGTTCAACGATCAGACGGCCATCCATGAAGGATTCGGCCGCGCCGAGCCGCGGATCGAGCAATATCTGTCTGATGACAGCTTTGTCGGCTAGCCGGATGGCGACATCGGGGAAGCCTTCTGTTGGTGTTCCGAAACATTCGGTCGATCCGTCGGCATGGCAAATCCGAATCGAGCCTTTCTCGACGACTTTTTGCAGAAATTTGCCCAATATCGACATATTTTCACTCCTGACAGGACACCGAATCCACCCAATCAGATCCCAGCATACCATTCATAATTGGCAACGTCCTGCCAATATCCGCCTTTGCCTTCGCCGATACCCCCCAACGAAGCAACCGCTTGAATACCGGTCACATATTTGGCCTGCTTATAGCCCAACTGGCGTTCGACCCGGAGCCGCAGCGGCGCTCCGTTGGCCACCGGCAGCGGCTCCCCGTTCAACCGGTGGGCCAATATCGTCTGCGGATGAGAGCCATCCAGCAGATCAATACTTTCGTAATACGGCCGTCCCCCCAAACGATCCGCACAGTGAAAAACCAGAAACCGCGCACTGGCTTGCAGTTGCGCAATATCGAGCAGAAGCTTCAGCGGCACACCCGTCCATTGTCCAATCGCACTCCACCCCTCGACACAGTCGTGCCGGGTGATCTGTGTCCGCTGCGGAAAAGATTGCAGCGCAGCCAGGCTGAATGTCTGGGGCCTGACGAACAGTCCGGTCAGCCGCAACCGCCAGTCGGCAAAGCCCTGCGCGGCGCTCGCTGCATAATCGGACGTCCCGGGATCGCGCGTACCATTGGCACGGAAGACCGGCGACAGATCCGCTACCTGATATTCGCTGGCCAGCTCCATCCGGTCACCCAGAGCGCGTTGCACGGTAAAATTGGCGGATTCGGCGCTGGCCAGTACATGCTGAAAGGCTGGATTTCGAGTCAGGGCATCGCAACCGGTGAGCAGACCGCCGGCGCCGATTGCTGCGCTGGTGATCAGTTTTCGCCTTGTAAGGATGGTCATTTATCGACTCCCCTCGCCTGCCCGCCCGTGATCATCGCTCTCGTCTGACGCAGCGGCCCGGACAACAGCACCATCAACATATGGATCAGGAAAAAAAGCACCAGCAGAAACGCGGCGATAAAATGCAGCGAACGGGCCGACTGGCGGCCTCCGAACAGCTCGGTGAGCAACGGCCAGTTGGCGTCCATCGCTGGCGACATGGTCAGACCTGTCATGATCATCAATGGCAGAAGAATAAAGATCACGCCGATATAGCTCAGTTTCTGGATCACATTATAGGGTTTGTCCCAGGATTGCCGGATCACCGATATCCGGCTGTGGTCGCGGAACGATCGCCAGATGTTGGAGGGCCGCCATTCCTGCCTGCGCATGCGCAGGTCGCTCTGGATATGCCGGTTCCACAACGATCGGATCATGAACAATGTCAGCCCGAAGCTGAATATCCAGGCGAAGAAAAAATGCCAGCGGCGACCGTCGGCCAGACTGTAATAGGAAGGAATGGTAGCCCAGCCGGGAAAGGCCCAAGTCTGTGTTCGTCCACTGCTGTCCTGCCAGTTTCCCAGAAAACCGGTCGTGTCGATGCGCATATCACCCAGCCGCAGATAGCCGATCCGTTCCGATGAACCGACCGCCATCCAGGCATAGTCGTTATTGGCCCCATATTCTCCCCAGTAGAGCCGCGGATGGGCATTGAAGATGGTCAGGCCGCTCATCAGCAGCACCAGCAGGCAGAGCGCATTGATCCAGTGCCATAATCGGGTGGTCAGGCGATGGCGCGGTTGCGGGATAATATCAGACTCCTTGTGGATATGCATATTCTAGCCGCTGGTTCGCTGTTGCCAAGCCCGTCGTTACAACCACCAGCTGTTGTATATAAACAACACAGTGAGCCAAAATGATGTTTGTTACGATTTTAATGCGGCCATGCAGTTGTCATTCATATTCGCAGACATATATCAATCGTCGACCACGAAAGAAGACTTCAAGTTATAAAAATTAGTGGTCGTTTAATCGTAAAATCAAGGAATATAAATAAATGAAAAATGTATCAATAGCAGTTGCTATTGCAGCATCTGTGCTTGCATCCCCCGCAATGGCTCAAGAACAAGGTGATTTTTCTGGTGTAAAAACCACAGTGATCGCAGGATATGACAATATTGACACGGGCATTGCCGGCGTCGACAATATCGACGGCTTCCTTTACGGCGGCTCGCTTGGCTATGACATCCAGTCGGGCAATGTCGTCTACGGTGCCGAACTCGAAGCAACCGAATCCACTGGCAAGATTTCCAATGTCGGCGGTCGTATCGAAGTGGGCCGTGATCTTTACGCCGGCGCCCGCCTCGGCTTTGTCGTGGGCGATGCCGCTCTGCTCTATGCGAAAGCAGGCTACACCAATGCTCGCGTGTCTTCCCCCGGTCTCGGCGGCGAAAATGGTGATGGTGTTCGCGTCGGTGCTGGCATCGAGTACAAGCTCAGCGACAAGATGTTCACGCGCGCGGAATATCGTTACAGCAACTATGAAGCCGGCGTTTCCCGCAACCAGGGTCTCGTGAGCCTCGGCTTGAAATTCTGATCTCTACGGATCGGTATGAAGATGAGGGGCGGGTAGCAATACCC
>TARA_R100001244_G_scaffold4638_1_pt1 | contig 25286 bp, 23 predicted proteins | sample TARA_R100001244 | Tara Oceans TARA_R100001244 (sample SAMEA2621564) | marine metagenome | biome: marine biome (ENVO:00000447); feature: mesopelagic zone (ENVO:00000213); material: "saline water (ENVO:00002010), including plankton (ENVO:xxxxxxxx)" | depth 790 m
CAGAACAGCCTCTACTGGGTCAGTTTTCGGTCAGCAGCAACAGGCACGCAACTCTTTGGCAAGCAGGGTGACGCTTAGTCGCAGCACAGGATCTTCAATCATATCGATCCAACTATTGGAGACGGGCGCTGCACTGGATTTCCCTATAACCGAGATCAACTTCCATGCCTGGATCAACTCACGGTAATGCGCTCCCGTGGCGTTGACTATGGATTTCTCACCAGGCACAGATAGACCGCGATCTTGACCAAGAGTAATGATGGTCTTGTAGGAAAAATCCGAAGAGTTGCGCTCATGCAGTAATCGGCACACCTCATTCAACGCATGTAGGCTGCGTTTGCGGCGTGCATCGCTGGCCTCATGGATCAGTCGCTCGTAGGTTTCCTGTGGTGAAATTAGTTGCTCACTCATAAACCGGAATCTCCTGAAAAATCTGGTGAGCACTATTTGGGCTAGAAAGGAGCTGCCGAATCTCCGTGGAGATGCGCGTCAACTCGGGTTCATGTGTATCAATATCGAGCAACATCAACTCACCAGAAAAAAGATCATCGATCTTTTCCCAAGAGCCCAGCCGCATGAGCAGAAGCCTATTAAGCTCATTAGCCACAATAATTGTTTGTTCGTGACTGAGCCTAAACATGGCAGGCGGCAAACCATTATTTTCGGCCATCCGGTCGATAGCCTGGGAAATCAGAGGCGCAGCACGAGAGGCATTGGCTGACTTGTAGATGGCCGCGTTCTGGCAGATTTCGGCAAGCAGGTGATATCCCGTATCTGACTCCTCGTATGCGACACCTATTTCATGCACGTCTCCAGAAATGATTAGCCTGACGTCACTATCGGAATCAAGATTATTTTGGTTGATCAACTTCAGGCAACTTTGAATATGACCATTGAGGGCGGAGTAGTCCCCTAGCAAACTGTCAAGCTTTCCAGCACTGCAATGTTGATTGGATACCGCTTGCTTACGTTCCATCTCACGGAGGAATGGCTCGCCGTTCTGACAGGTGTCATAGTGCTCTTGTTCCAGCTCATCCAACTCTGCCGTATATCTCTGATAGCGGTTACTTTCCGTGGAAATTTCCAGCCCTATTTCATTTGCAAGCGAGACGAGCCCGCCTAGGAACGGAACACCAGTGATAAAGAATCTACACCTAGGGCAATTCTTCTGGCCGAGATAGCCAGCCTGAACAGGGCTATACAGAGACTCGACTTTCCTCTCGACAACAACTTCGCCACCCATATAGCAAGCAGCACCTGACATGGGGCAAATGCCACAATCAGATACAACACATGCCGTTCTAGGAACATCAGACTCGATAAAAAAACGATTCCCATCCGTCGCAATGAGTTGATCGCGCACGGAGTGAAGCCCACCGAGACTGATCGCCTCAGCGCTACGCTCTGCGGATCGATGTGCTGCTAGCTTTTCCACCTCATCCATGGGCCGCCGCATTTGCTCGCCGCTCAGCCTTATGTAATAGATTGTCATCACCAACGAGGTGTGTCCGACTAGTTTAGAGATCAAGTGAATGGGGGCATCACCATCTGCAATGAATGCAGTTATCAAGCTAACGCGCAGACTGTGCGGGGTATACGAACTAACGAATCTATTTTTCTGACCTTCGCTAACTGTCGCCAAATCCTCATGCACACGCTGAATGCGGTATAGCAAGGCAGGCAATGCGTGCGAGAACGCAGTGGTTGTCTGCAAAACCTGATCCACAGCTTCAGTGCGAAACAAGAAACATTGTGTTCCCCGTGCTTTGAGGATTTTTACGTTGGTTTCGGCCCGAAGATTGACGTCAACCCATTCAGTCGGCTTGGAAATAGGATTGTATTTGGCCTGCCAATCACGCAGTAACAAAAGCCAATACAGGAGATCATCAGGTATCCATTCGACGTCATACCCCCCCTCAGAACGCCCACTCTTGTTGGTGGTTATATAGAGTTTCGGTATACCCTTGTGACCCTTTTGCACGACAGCCTGAGGGCGACTCTTTTTGCTACCCTTCCCCGCCAACGGGCCAGTATTCTTTTCCCAGCGAATCGAACCACTGGCATCCAAAATAGCTATTTCGTTATCAGCCTCGCCACTGTCGAGCCACAAAATCTGTTGGCCTCGCAGCGGAAAACGCAGCAACATGTAGAGAGCAATAAACCGTACAGGCGACCAAATTTGATAAGAATCCATTACTACTCGATTACCGTTGCGATAGCGATCAGCATTTTTTACTTCGCGCCAAATACAATTCGAGTCACTCCTATCAATTTGCGACTGATCAACGTATATCCAATCAGTACGACTATTAAAGAAGTCTTGCAGATGCGGTAAGTCCATCAAAGTTGGCCGTGTCTGCAAGGACGCATCGCTGTTAGGCACTAAGAAATTACGCGCACGCAGGATATACTCGTAGCCAAGTGGAAACTTAGTTGACTGAGAGGGCCGATAATTTTGCAAACTGTCTGAAAATCCAGCAAGCACTGTAACGAAAGGATTTCGAAAATCTGGAAGAACAATACGTTCATCACCGTCCTCGTCGGTGCAATCCTCGTCAAGCAACCATTGGAAAAAACCAGTAATAGCGCTGTGATACGGTCTCTGCGTCGACTCTGCCTGACTCTCGATCAACTGCGTGTACACAGTGGTATTAAACTTATGGCTTCGCAACAGCGGATATTTGGAGTCGTCTGGTAATTTCAGGGGTTGATAAAAACCATTCAACAACACTTTGATAGCAGCTCGTTTAGTCGTGATATTTGTTTGAGTCTTCAGCCAACGCTCAACATCGGCAAGCACTATCGGGTAGTCAGATGAATAATCGTTAATTTTGTCTTGACCGAGAAATTCATAATTGTCAGTCCAGCCAGCGTTGGCATAAAGCCTTTGCGGGTCGGCGGGTAGCCTTGGATCTTCTCGATAACGTGCTCTGTATTCACCCATGTGTTGAATATTTAGCGCTTGGGCCGCTACTTTGGCCTCGGTGTAAGTGGTGTAACGGTTGGGTTTTTGTCTGCTGAAAAAATCATAATTACTCACCCAGCCAGCATTATCATAAGTAGCACGGGGATTAGAAGGCAGCATCGGGTCTTCCCGATAGCGTTCTTTGTATTCACCCATATATTTAATATCTAACGCCTGGACTGCTGCTTTTGCCTGGGCGTAAGTTGCATACAGGCTGGGCTTCTCCTTACCCAAGAAGTCAAACCAGTCTGTCCAACCGGAGTTGATATAGAAACGATGGGGGTTAGAATGCAGTCTTGGATCTTGGTTATAGCGCGCATAGTAGTCGCTGCTATTTTCAATACCCAGTATTTGGGCTGCTGCCTGCGCCTCAGCGTAGGTTGCGTACCACTCCGGCTTTTCCTTGCCCAAGAAGTCAAACCAATCTATCCAACCGTTGCTAGCATAGAAAGCCGATGGGCTAGCAGGTAGCCTCGGGTCTTGGTGGGAGCATGCAATATAGTTATTGGCCGATCCGATACCTAGCGCTTGGGCCGCCACTTGCGCCTCGGCGTAAGTGGTATACAGATCAGATTTGTTCTTGCTAAGAAAAACGTACCAGTTTACCCAACCCATGCCAGCATAGGAGGATTGAGGACAGGCAGGCAACCTCGGGTCTTTCCAATAACGTGCGTTATAGTCGTTAATATCTTCCATACCCAGCGCTAATGCCGCCTCCTGAGCCTCAGCGTAGGTTGTGTACCTGTCAGGTTTGTCCTTACCCAAAAAATCAAACCAGTCTGTCCAGCCGGCATTGAGATACACACGATGCGGACATGAAGGTAACCTCGTGGCTGTTACATAGCGCACCCTGTAGTCCTTGACGCTTTCGATACCCAGCGCTTGAACTACCGCCTGCGCCTCGGCGTAGCTGTACAAGTCCACCCTTTTCCCTGGCATTATTTTTCCTCCCTGCCAAGTTGCAGTACTTCGACATTTGCGTGTTGCTCAGAAAGTCGCGACTCCATTTCAATCATACGACTGCGAAAATCCGTTGAGGTCGGCACCGTATAAGTCTGGCTCGATTCAATCGATTTGTGATGCATCGCGGTTTTGATACTGATCGCCGGGGCTCCAGCTGCTGACATGCGTTGGCCATAGGCATGTCGATGACCATGCGGCGTCGTGCCCTGAAGCTTTCCGTACTCTAGACCAATTCGTTCTACTGCTAGCTGGTGAGCCTTGCGGAACATGCGATGCGAGTACGGTCGACCATTGCGGCTAGTAAATGCATAAGGGTGCTGGTCGCACATTGCTGGCTTTACCCGCTGTATCAGGTGGTAGTCGCGCCACAGCCGAGCAAACGTCTGCCCGGCAAAATGGGGAAAAAAAAAGACTTCAAAACACTTACGAATTGGATCGGTAAGTAGTGCGTCTTTCCAGCCAAGGAACAGAGGGTCGATAGCTTTTACCAAACGATTGCGCGGCAGCATTCCAAAGCGTTTTTGCAGGTACGAAGCTCGATTAGTTTTTCCGTCCGGGGCGAGCCCGTACTCCGGATGATATACACGGACGATCACTTCTCCATTCTCAAGCGTCACATCATCACTCCAAAGTGAAAGCGCTTCAGATAGCCGTAAACTGCCGTAGTGCATAAGCAACGTAATAAGAACATTGCGAAGATCTATTGGGCCGCGCCGGTCTCTCGCAATCCTGCGGAAGCCCTCAGTGAACAACAGATTGAGCTTTTCTACTGGGAATGTTTTTGCGGGAGTAAGATCATCAATAGGCAACCCTTGGGAGCGCACCACCCTAGATTGATCGGTCTGTGGCGCTCGGCGAAACAGGTGAGAGAGAAAGGCGTTGTCTCTCCGATGCGAGTAAGCAGCCCAATTCAACCGCTGCTCATGCCGAGTCGCGTTCCTCCATGGGTTGAGTTGGAGGTCGGTATCTTCATTGATCGCTGAAAGCCAGTCCGTAAATCGAGTGATGTGGCCGATCAGCTTACTGGCATCATCAGGCTGCCTTGGCTGCCAATAAAGCCCTGACGGATCACGCCCCCCTCCACTCGTGCCGGTATAAAGAGCATTTGAAAACGACGTAAATAGCTCCCTCGGCTTTTCGAAGAAACCTTGATTCGCCTCCATGAATTCGAGCAGCAATTGAATCGCAAAAGTTGCAGCATCTTGCCATGAGCGACTTTTGCGCCGATTCAAATACATATAACGGACAAACTGATCAAGCACTCCATGCTCAGTAACTACGACAGGCAAAACATCTTGCATACCAGTCGCGTCGCCGATGATCGTTCTGTACTCGCGATGGGATGATTCGAAGAAGGTTTTCATCGAGCTGCACCAAAAAATTGGGGACTACCTGTACCGTTCAGGGGTAACTCTAGTAGTAAAAAATGCGTGCAGAAGATTATTTTTGCTGAGATTTCTATTTTCTACGGCATAGGGAGGAAATTCAGAGGGGCTTTCACGATAGTTTAGGAGTCAAATCAGGGGTAACTAATCACAGAAGGTACAGTGGTTCCAGGAACAGCCGTTGGTCACCGGCAGGATCAGCGAATGCGCCTCGCTCGGCGGGCGGAAGACCGGCTCGATATAGGCAATGGGAAACTCACTCACGGGGCCGTCATCCTCCAATGATCTTCATGACGGTCACCCCGCCGGAGAAGGCAACGTCCTGCTTGTCGCCGAGCGCCTTGACCAACAAGCGCTGCAAGGCCGGCAAGGCCTGATGACGCGGTTTATCGAGCAAGTCGCCGACATAATGGCGGTTGCTTGACGATAGACAACCATGCAACCAACCGGTCGACGACAAGCGCAAACGTGAACAGGTACGGCAGAACGGCACGCTTTCATTGGCGATCACGCCGAAAAACCCCTGCTGCGGAATCTCATAGCGCAGCGCGGTGGCATCCAGCGGCGCATCGGCCTGGGCAAAGCTGTAGCGCTCGCCAATCATGCTCAACAGTTCGGGCATGCCGACGAACTGCTGCAGGAAGCTGTTGCCGTCGCGTGCCAGGTGACCCATGCGCATCAACTCGATAAAGCGCAACTCGAAGCCACGCTCCAGGCAATAGTCGAGCAACGGCAGCACCTGATTGAGGTTCTGCCCACGCAACGGCACCATATTGAGTTTGATCTTCAATCCCGCCGCGCGGGCCTCTTCCAGCCCAGCCAAGACACTGGCCAAATCGCCACCCCGCGCAATCACACGAAACGCATTGGTATCGAGGGTGTCCAGGGAAACGTTGAGACGGCGGATGCCGCTTTCCAGCAGCAGCGGTAGCTTGCGCGAGAGCAATTGACCGTTGGTGGTCAGGCTGATCTCGGCCAAACCCAATCGACCGACCTCACGCAGAAACACATCGAGTTTCGGGCTGACCAGCGGTTCGCCGCCGGTGATACGCAGACGTTCGATACCGGCGGCTTCGATCAGGTAGGCCACGCCACGCACCATGGCTTCGGCGGAGAGTTCATCCTGCGCCGCGACCAAACGCTTACCGTCCGGCACGCAGTAGGTGCAGGCGTAATTGCAGGCAGCGGTCAGGCTGATGCGCAGGTTACGAAAACGTCTGCCTTGGCGGTCGACGATCATGGAAAGCTCCGGCGAGTGATAGCTCGGAGTATATCGCTGCAACCGGTCTCAGCACATGCGCGGCACGTGCTATAGACCGGCTGAATAGGGTCAGCTCGACGGAGCGTCGCCATCGCGCTTGCGCTTATTGCCCATGCGCACGCCGATATCCATGAGGAACTGGAAGAAACCTTCCTGATCTTCCAGCACGTTGCTCCAGAACGGCGAGTGGTACAGCGCCACGGCGCCATGCACCAGCGCCCAGGCGGCGCAGTAGTGGAAGTACGGCGGCACGTCTTCCAGCTTGCCCTCGGCAATTCGGCCTTTGATCAGCTGGGTCAGGCGCTCGAAGTTGGAGGCGCGAATTTTGTGCAGCTGCTCGACCATCTCCGGCACCTGATTGCCCTTGACCACCTTTTCTTCGAGGCGGTCGAACAAACGGTAGCGCTGCGGATCACGCATGCGGAACTCGAAATAGGCGCGCGACAGCGCTTCCTTGTCGCGATCGACGTCGGCCGAATGCAGCAACTCGTTCAAGTCGCGCTCATAATCGAGCATCAGGCGCAGGTAGATTTCCGCCTTGGACTTGAAGTGTTTGTAGATGGTGCCTTTGCCGATACCGACAGCGTCGGCGATCATCTCGACGGTTACGCTGTCTTCCCCCTGCTCGAGAAAGAGCTTCAGGGCGGTGTCGAGGATTTCTTGTTCGCGGCGACGAAACTCACGAACTTTACGAGGTTCTTTCTGCATAAAGAGACTAAAGGGTCGAAAATCGAAGCCGCGTATTATGCCTAAATGCCGCTAAATTGCACGGATCATCCGACCATGTACGCCATTCATGACGAGTTTCCGCAACTTCCTGAAATACGTTACCTGAACCACGCCGCCGTCGCCCCGTGGCCACAGCGCGCCGTGCTGGCAGTTCGCCGCTTCGCCGAGCAGAACGCGCAAATCGGCGCGCGTGACTATGCGAGCTGGTTATTGGTTGAGCGCAGCCTGCGCGACCGCTTGGCACGCCTACTCAATGCACCGTCCAGCGCCGATATCGCATTGGTCAAAAACACCTCCGAAGCCCTGTCGTTCGTCGCCTTCGGCCTCGACTGGCAGCCCGGCGATCAGGTGCTGATCAGTGACGAAGAGTTTCCGTCCAACCGTGTGGTGTGGGAGGCGCTGAAGCCGCTCGGGGTCGAAGTGATTCAGGTCAACCTGCACAACGGCGACCCAGAAACCAACCTACTCAATGCCTGCGGACCACGCACTCGTCTGCTGTCGATCAGCGCAGTGCAGTTCGCCAGCGGCCTGCGCCTTGACCTCGAGCGCCTGGGCCATGGCTGCCAGCAACGCGGCGTGCTGTTCTGCGTCGATGCGATCCAGCAACTCGGCGCCCTGCCCTTCGATGCCCAGGCCTGCCAATGCGCCTTCGCCATGGCCGATGGGCATAAATGGCTGCTCGGCCCGGAAGGCCTGGGCGTGTTCTATTGCCGCAGCGACCTGCGCGCACAACTGAAACTGCATGAATATGGCTGGCACATGCTGGAACACGCCGGCGACTACCAACGCAGCGACTGGCAACCGGCACGCTCGGCCCGGCGTTTCGAGTGCGGCAGCCCGAACATGCTTGGCGCCATGGCGCTGGAGGCCAGCCTCTCATTGCTCGAAGAGGTGAGCATGGCCGAAGTTGGTAAAGCCCTCGAGGCCCGCGTGCAATGGCTGCTCGATGGCCTGGCGGGTATCCCAGGCGTCAGCCTGCACAGTCCGCGCGATCCGGCGCGGCGTGCCGGAATCGTCACATTCAGCCTTGCCGGCTGGGACAATCAGGCGCTCTTTGCGCAGCTCAAAGCCGCACAGGTCATTTGCGCGCAGCGCGGCGACGGCATCCGCTTGTCACCGCATTTCTACAGCGAGGCGCGGGTAATCGAAGAGACGTTGCAGCTGCTGCGCCAGTTGGCAACAGGATGCGGACTCAGCAGCAGCGCAGGTATTCCAAATCTGTTTAAAAAATGAGCTGAACCGGCCTGGACGATCAGCAAACTTCGCCAATACTGATGGGTACTGGTGTGCGGCATCTCCCCCCAAGTGCCCCACCAGGCAAGGTACCGTGGACCGCGTACCTTGATTTACTCCTAATGGTCTTAACCCGGATTCATCCCCCAGAGTCCGGGTTTTTTTTGCGCGTAATTCAGTACGCGCCCAGCTATGGCTAAGCGACTCGTGCCAGCGGAAACAGCCGTTTGAAGTTCGTGGTGGTTTGCTCGGCCAGCTCCTCGAAACTGACGCCGCGTAGCACCGCCAGGTAATCCGCCACCTCACGCACATACTCCGGCAGGTTCGGTTTGCCACGGTGCGGCACCGGGGCCAGATACGGCGAATCGGTTTCCACCAGCAGGCGATCGACCGGCACCTGGCGCGCGACGTCACGCAGCGCCTCGGCATTGCGGAAGGTGACGATACCGGACAGCGAAATATAAAAACCGATATCCAGTGCGGCCTTGGCCATTTCCCAGTCTTCGGTAAAGCAATGCAGCACGCCGCCCTGCGGCAACGCGGCCTCGCGCAGCAGTTTCAGGGTATCGGCGCGCGCTTCGCGGGTATGCACGATCACCGGCTTACCGGTGACCTGGGCAGCCTGCAAGTGCAGGCGAAAGGCTTCCTGCTGCAATTCAGCGGCTTGCGGCTCGTAGTGGTAATCCAGGCCGGTTTCGCCGATGGCCACCACCCGCGGGTGGTTCAACTCAGCCAGCAACCAGTCCAGGGCCGGCGCCGCGCCCGGCTGAAGATCCAGTGGGTGAACCCCCACCGAACAATCGACATCGGCATAACGATCGGTCACTGCTTTAACCGCGGAAGCATTCTCGGCGCTGACGCCAATGCACAAAAAATGCCCGACACCGCGCGCGCGCGCAGCATCCAGCGCCGCATCAAGAGAGCCGTTGTAAGCAGCCAAGTCGAGACGATCGAGGTGACAGTGGGAATCAACCAGCATGGATAGCAATCACTTGAGAATCAGTGCCGGCATCGACACCGCGAGCCCTAGGCTCTGAGAACGACATGGGTCACATGGTATGAGTCGGACGGTCCGACTTCAGCGCACCCGCCAGGTAGGTTTCGATCTTGTTGCGCGCGGTGTTGTCGCCGTCGTTGAACTGCACGCCGACGCCCGCGGCACGATTGCCCTGCGCGCCTTTCGGGGTGATCCACACCACTTTGCCGGCAACCGGAATTTTTTCCGGCTCATCCATCAAGTTGAGCAGCATGAACACTTCATCGCCGAGCTTGTAGCTCTTGTTGGTCGGGATAAACAGCCCGCCGTTCTTGATAAAGGGCATGTAAGCGGCATAGAGCACGGATTTGTCTTTGATGGTCAGAGACAAGATTCCGTTACGCGGACCCAGATTAGGTGGCAAGCTCATGCGGCATTCCTGGTTTTTAGCACGTGAGGGCCCGATTCTAGCCCGGTCCGGGCAAGCTTGCCCACTGCACCAGCAAGGCTTCGAGAAGCAAGACACGGTTGAGGTTGGCTTTGCCGATGACTTTATGGCGCTGCGCCAGCAACCAGTCCTGCATCGTCAACACCTTGGGTTGCGCCGTTTTCTCCGCGAGATACTGCACAACCTTGCGCATATCGGCTTGCCCCAAGCCGGCTTCGTCGCGGGTCATCTGATAGCGCAACATCAACTGCGCCCAGTCGCAGAACCAGTCGAACAACAACGGCAGCGAAACGGCATTCCAACTCTCGGCCAACTGGCTCGGCGCAATCTGCTGCTTGAGCAGTTTCTTGATGCCCTCGACCACCTGCGCTCGCTGCTCACGCACGTCTTGCGACTGCATGCGCACCGCCGCCAGTGGCGACCCCGCAGACAGACAGAGCAACTCGCGGTGCTGCTCGTCCGTGCATTCGGGTAAGGCCTGAGCCAGCCAGGCCAGGCTCATGGCCTCGCTGGGTAATGGGCAGGCCTGCTGCACGCAACGACTCTTGACCGTCGGCAGTAAACGGCTGGGCTGGTGACTGATAAGCAGCAATACCGTGTCGCCGGACGGCTCTTCTAGACTTTTCAGCAAGGCATTGGCCGCATTCGGGTTCATCGCCTCGGCCGGCTCGACCAATACCACCTTGCGGCCGCCGAGTTGCGCCGTTTGCACCACGAAATTGACCAGCTCGCGGACCTGATCGACCTTGATCGCCTTATCCGCTTCTTCCGGTTCCAGCACGAAGTTATCGGGATGAGTACCCGCCGCCAGCAAATGACAGGCCTTGCACTGACCACAGGCATCCAACCCAACCGGTCGTTGACACAACAGCCGCGCCATCAGGCGCTCGGCGAGCGACCGCTTACCGATGCCCGCCGGGCCATGCAGCAGGTATGCATGGGCGTGCTGCGCGCGCCCGGCCAACTGCTGCCACAGCGCGGTTTGCCAAGGGTAGGCATCAGCCACGGCACAACTCCACGATAGCCGGCAGCAATTCATCCAGCGCGTGCTGCACCTGGCTCAGTGATTGCGCCGCATCCAGAATTTTATAGCGTTGCGGCGCTGCCTGGGCGCGCTGCAGGTAGGTGTGACGCACGGCATCAAAGAAGCCACGGCCTTCCTGCTCGAAACGATCCAGCCGCCCTCGTGCAGCCGCGCGGGCGAGGCCAATCTCCACCGGCAGATCGAACACCAGCGTCAGATCGGGACGCAGATCGCCTTGCACAAAACTTTCCAGCACACCGATACGCGCCTCCGACACCCCACGCCCACCGCCCTGGTAGGCGTATGTGGCATCGGTAAAGCGGTCGCAAAGCACCACACAACCGCGCGCCAGCGCCGGACGAATCACCTGCGCCAGGTGCTGAGCCCGCGCCGCGAACACCAGCAATAATTCGGTGTCGGTCGCCATCACCTCATCGCTCGGCGCCAACAGCAACTCGCGCACCCGCTCCGCCAATGGCGTGCCGCCGGGCTCACGTGTCAGCAGCACCTCGATGCCCTGCTCGCGCAGGCGCCCGGCCAGGTAATCGCGGTTGGTGCTTTTGCCGGCGCCTTCCGGGCCTTCCAGGGTGATAAACAAACCGCTCACGGGCTGTCCTTATTGATTGCTTGGCTGTACGGGGGCGGGGCTGGAACGATAATCCGCACGGCGATTGAGTTGGTACTCACGCACCGCGCGATTGTGCGCCTCGAGGGTGTTGGAGAATACATGGCTGCCATCGCCGCGAGCGACGAAATACAAGCTCTTGCCGGCCACCGGATGCAGCGCCGCGTTAATCGCTTCACGCCCGACCAGAGCAATCGGGGTCGGCGGCATACCGTCAATCACATAGGTGTTATAGGCCGTTGGCTCACGCAAATGGGCACGCGTCAGTTTGCCGTTGTAGCGCTCGCCCAGACCGTAGATCACCGTCGGATCAGTTTGCAGGCGCATGCCGATGCGCAGTCGACGGACGAAGACCCCAGCGATCTCGCCACGCTCCTCCGGTACCCCGGTTTCCTTCTCGATCATGGAGGCCATGATCAACGCGTCATAAGGCTCTTTGTAGGGCAGCCCATCAGCACGCCCTGCCCACTCTTCAGCCAAAACCTGTTCGAGACGGGTATACGCCTGCTTGAGCAAATCAAGATCGCTCATGCCCCGGACAAACCGGTAAGTGTCTGGGAAAAAACGCCCCTCGGGGTTGACGCCGGGCTGCCCGAGACGCGCCATCAATTGGGCATCGCTGAGCGCTGTCAGGGTCAATTCGAGCTTGTCCTCACGCGCCATCGCAGCGCGCACCTGACGGAAGCTCCAACCCTCGACCAGCGTCAGGCTGTACTGCACCACCTCGCCACGCCGCCACAGCCCAAGCATATCTCGCACCGTCAATTGCGGTGTCAGGCGGTACTCGCCGCTGTGCAGCGGTTGCCCCTGCAAATTGAAGCGCCAGTACAGCCGCAACCAAAACGCACTGTGCAGCACACCATCGGCTTCCAGGCGATTGAGCACGCCACCCGGCGTGGCACCGGCAGGCACTTCCAGCAAACGCTCTTCAGTCAGATTCAACGGCTGTTCGAGCGCCGAGTGTTGCTGCCAAGCGACAAAAGCCACAAGCAGGCCAGCAAGCAACACGCCGCCTTCCAGCAGCAGTAATAGTTTGCGTATCACAAATCAGCAGTCCAGTAGATCGCGGGCAATGGCTTGCAGTTTACGGGTGAGCGGGCCGACCGGCCAGTCGTGTCCTTGCAGCGCACGCACAGGCCACACCCCATAGAGACTGTTACAGAGAAACACCTCATCGGCGGCCAACAAGTCCGCTAGGCTGATATCGCGCACAGTGCATGCTAGCCCCCGCCTGCCTGCCTGCGCCAGCAACTCGGCCCGCATCACTCCGGCGACGCCGCAGCGCGACAGCTCGGGGGTTTGAAGGACGCCGCCGGTGGCCAGAAACAGATTGCTGTAGACGCCCTCGACCACCCGCCCTGCTGTATCCAGCATCAAGCCTTCGGCATGTTCCGCGTCCTGCCATTCGACACGCGCCAGCACTTGCTCCAGACGATTGAGGTGCTTCAAACCAGCCAGCACCGGCTGCTCGGCCAGACGTGTAACACAGGGAAACAGACGCACCCCACGCTCGGCATGCTCGTGCGGGTAGACGGGCTTGGCGCTGCCTTGCAGGATGCGCCGTGACTGCGAGGGCGACGGCGGTGCATAGCCACGCAAGCCATCGCCACGGGTCACGATCAACTTGGCAACGCCATCACCCAGTTCACCACTGAACGCCAGCAATTCGGCACGTACCAGCGCCAGGTCAAGGGCGATCTGCAAGCGCGCACAGCCATCGGCAAGACGTGCGAGATGGCGTTCGAGCAAGGCGGACTTGCCGCCACTCACGGCGATGGTTTCGAACAGACCATCGCCGTAGGCCAAGCCACGGTCCCTGACGGACAGCAGCTCAGCCGGACGACCGTCGATCCAGCTTGGCATCAACCGACAAACCGGCGGAACACCAGCGAGCCGTTAGTACCACCAAAGCCAAAGGAGTTGGACAGCACCACATCGATCGGCATGGGCTTGGCCTGATGTGCGACGAAATCGAGGTCACAGCCCTCGTCAGGCGCATCCAGGTTGATGGTTGGCGGCGCGACCTGATCACGCAATGCCAGCACGCTGAAAATCGCCTCTACGGCGCCGGCAGCGCCTAGCAGGTGCCCGGTCATCGACTTGGTCGAACTGACGGCGAGCTTATAGGCATGCTCGCCGAACACCGACTTGATGGCCGCGACTTCGGCCTTGTCACCCGCCGACGTTGATGTGCCATGTGCATTGATGTACTGCACCTGATCCGCCGTAATCCCCGCATCGCGCAGCGCATTGGCCATGCAGCGCGCAGCACCGGCGCCGTCTTCCGGCGGCGAAGTCATGTGGTAGGCATCGCCGCTCATGCCAAAGCCGATCAGCTCGGCATAAATGCTCGCACCACGCGCCTGGGCGTGCTCCAACTCTTCCAGCACCAGCGCACCGGCACCATCGGACAACACGAAACCATCGCGGTCCTTATCCCATGGCCGGCTGGCTTTCGTCGGATCATCGTTGCGAGTGGACAGCGCACGTGCCGCGGCAAACCCACCGATGCCCAAACCACACGCGGCCATTTCCGCACCGCCAGCCACCATCACATCGGCTTCGCCGTAGGCAATATTACGCGCCGCCATGCCGATGCAATGCGTGCCCGTGGTGCAGGCCGTGGCAATGGCGTAGTTAGGCCCCTGCAAACCCAGATGGATCGACAGGAAACCGGAAATCATATTGATGATCGAGCCCGGGACGAAGAACGGCGAAATCCGCCGTGGCCCCTGCTCGTGCAGCGACTTGCAGTTGTTCTCGATATTAGTCAAACCACCAATACCGGAACCGAGGGCCACGCCAATGCGCTCGCGATTGGCGTCGTTCACTTCCAGACCCGAATCGCGCACCGCCTGAAAGCTGGCGGCCAGACCATACTGAATGAATAGATCGAGCTTGCGCGCCTCCTTGGCGGACAAGTACTCCTCGACATTGAAGCCCTTTACCGAGCCACCAAAGCGAGTGGAATAGGCGGAAAGGTCCATATGCTCGATCGGGCCGATGCCACTGCGACCGGCCAAAATGCCCTGCCAGCTGCTCGGCACATCGTTACCCAGCGGCGACAACATGCCCATACCGGTAACCACGACGCGTCTACGCGACACAGCAATCTCCTCTTATTCGGTTGTTCGACGCATGGAATGCGCCTAAAGAAAAGCCGCACGCCCATACAGGCAGTGCGGCTTTTCCGAGTCGGGAACCGACGAATACGTCTTACGCGTGAGCGGTAACGTAGTCGATCGCTTCCTGAACGGTGGTGATCTTCTCGGCTTGTTCGTCCGGGATCTCGGTCTCGAATTCTTCTTCGAGAGCCATCACCAGCTCAACGGTGTCAAGAGAGTCGGCACCCAGGTCTTCAACGAAGGAAGCGCTATTGGTTACTTCCTCTTCTTTGACGCCCAGTTGCTCGGCAACGATTTTCTTGACGCGCTCTTCGATGGTGCTCATACCTTGTTCTCACTCCTAATGGGACAAATCCAGGCCACTGTTCTGCGGCCAAGTGTATATAAAGGGTTTTTAGCATTTCAAGCTGAATGCCGGGGTGCCCCACGAACACTTCAACGATCTGTCTAGAAACCTATTGCAGCTTTATAACGGATTTTAGACAGCATCTATGACAGTTTTCTGAAGCCATCCGTCACATTCAGCTCATGTACATCCCGCCGTTCACAGGGATAGTAGCGCCTGTAACGTAAGCCGCGCCATCAGAAGCGAGGAAAGCGACCACTTTTGCGATCTCTTCGGCCTGCCCCAAACGGCCCAACGGAATTTGAGTCAGCAGCGCGTCACGCTGCGCTTCCGGCAATTCGCGGGTCATATCGGTGTCGATAAAGCCCGGTGCCACAGCGTTCACGGTAATCGCCCGCGAACCCACTTCACGCGCCAGCGCACGGCCGAAACCTTCAAGGCCGGCCTTGGCAGCTGCGTAGTTGACCTGCCCGGCGTTGCCCATGGCACCCACCACCGAACCGATGTTGATGATGCGTCCGTAACGCGCCTTGGTCATGCCGCGCAGCACCGCCTTGGTCAGCCGGTACAAGCTGCTCAGGTTGGTATTGATGACATCGAACCATTCGTCATCCTTCATCCGCAACATCAGGTTATCGCGGGTGATACCAGCGTTATTGACCAGGATCAACGGCTGACCAAGATGTTGCTGGATATGTTCGAGGGTACTGGTAACCGACTCACTGTCGCTGACATCCAGCACCAGGCCTGCGCCCTCGATGCCGTGCGCCTTCAGTGTTTCAGCGATGCGCTCGGCACCCGACGCAGAAGTCGCCGTACCGATGACCACTGCACCTTGCCGCCCCAACTCCAGGGCGATGGCTTGACCGATCCCGCGGCTCGCGCCGGTAACCAGAGCAACCTTACCTTGCAGGCTCATAAAAACCTCTCCTCAATCAGGCCAGCGTCGCGCGTGCGGCGGCGAAGGCGTCCGGGGTATCCAGATTATGGGTATTGATGCCTTTGACGCAGCGCTTATTCAGCCCCGACAAGACCTTGCCTGGGCCACATTCGAGCAAATCGGTCACCCCTTGCTCAGCCAGACAGACCATCGACTCAACCCAACGCACCGGGCTGTATAACTGAGCCAGCAAATTGCGCTTGAGGCTGTCGAGATCGGCCACGACCGCCGCACTGACGTTTTGCACCAAGGGGATCTGTGGGGACTGCCAGGCAATAGCCTCGACCGACGCAGCGAAACGCTCGGCAGCCGGACGCATCAGATCGCAGTGCGACGGCACGCTGACCGGCAGCGACATGGCGCGCTTGGCACCACGCGCCTTGCACGCGTCAATGGCGCGCGCAACGGCAGCCGCCCCACCGGCGATAACCACCTGGCCCGGCGCATTGAAATTCACCGCGCTGACAACCTCGCCTTGCGCTGCTTCAGCGCAGGCAGCCAGCACATCGGCATCCTCAAGCCCGAGGATGGCCGCCATGCCGCCCTGACCAGCAGGCACCGCCTGCTGCATCAACTGACCACGCAATTCGACAAGTTTCACCGCATCGGCAAAAGGCAGACTGCCAGCGGCGACCAGCGCCGAATATTCGCCCAGACTGTGGCCGGCAACAAATGCCGGGCGCGCACCACCCTCGGCCAGCCACAGGCGCCACAAGGCAATAGAGGCCGTGAGAATAGCCGGCTGGGTCTTGTCGGTTTGGTTGAGTTGTTCTTCCGGCCCCTGCTGAACCAGGGCCCAGAGGTCGTAGCCGAGCGCCGAGGACGCCTCGGCGAAGGTGTCGAGCAGCGCGTTCTGCTGAGCACCGTGCTCGGCCAACATCGCCAGGGACTGCGAGCCTTGGCCAGGAAAGACGAATGCGAGGGATGCAGACATGTAAAGAGGTCCCTTAATGGTCTAATCGTCGGGAAAATTGACGCCCGGTATAGCCAAGCGCAACAAACTGACAGTTGGATGACAGGCCGCCAGTTGCGGTCACATCCTAGAGCAACAGATCTTCGAGACGACCATGCAAGCGTTGCGGCAAGTTTTCTTGGATCTCCGTCAAGGCACGGCGAATGGCGCTTTTGAAGTCCTCCGCACCAGCGGCTCCGTGGCTTTTCACGACGATACCCTGCAACCCGAGGAAACTTGCGCCATTGTGCTGCGCGGGCGCCAAGCCGGCCTGCAAACGTCGCAGTAATGGCAACGCCAGGGCTCCCACCAAGCGCGAGGCTAGCGTTTCCTTGAACAGCACCTCGATACGGGCAGCAATCATCGCCGCCAATCCCTCGCTCGACTTGAGCAGGATATTGCCGACAAAACCATCGCACACCACCACATCGGCCTCACCACGGTAGAGCCCATCTCCCTCGATAAAACCGATGTAGTTAAGCCCTTTGGCCTGCTGCAACAAGCTGGCGGCCAACTTGACCTGTTGATTGCCCTTGATATCTTCAGTGCCAACATTCAGCAACGCCACACGCGGGCCAACAACCCCCAATGCTTCAGCCGCCACTGCCCCCATCACGGCAAACTGATACAAGTGCTCGGCACTGCAATCGACATTGGCCCCCAGGTCGAGCAGATGACACGCCCCGCGCTGAGTCGGAATCGCCGTCACCATGGCTGGGCGATCGATGCCAGGCAGGGTTTTCAGCACATAACGCGACAACGCCATCAATGCACCGGTATTACCCGCACTGACGCACGCACTTGCGCGCCCCTCACGCACCAACTCCAACGCCACACGCATCGAGGAATCCGGCTTGCCACGCAAGGCCTGCGACGGCCGCTCGTCCATACCGATCACTTCGCCAGCATGCTTTACCTGCAGACGCGCGCGATCGACAGCGGGATGCTGAGCAAGCAAATCTTCAATAAGGGGGGATTGGCCAACCAGGACCAGGTGCAGCGAGGGGTATTCAGCCAGACAGGCAATGCTGGCCGGAACAACGCAGTGGGGACCGAAGTCCCCACCCATTGCATCAATCGCGATGATCGGAGCGGACAAGGATTACTCGTCAGCGCCCTTGTCGATCACTTTGCGACCACGGTACACACCTTCCGGCGATACGTGGTGGCGCAGGTGAACTTCACCGGTGCTCTTCTCGACGGACAAGGCATTACCCTCGAGGGCATCGTGCGAACGACGCATGTCGCGGGCGGAACGGGATTTTTTGTTCTGCTGAACAGCCATAACTAATTAACTCCTAAACGTTTGGGTCACGCTTTAACTGCGCCAATACACTGAACGGGTTGGACCGCGTTACCTCGTCCTCGCTCGGTTCGGGCTCATCAAGGCCCGCCGGCTGCTGGCAATCTTTAGGGTCATGAGCCGGGACAATGGGCAAAGCGAGCAAAAGCTCTTCTTCAACCAAGGCCAGCAGATCCAATGGATCTTCACCCATTTCCAGCACGTCATAGCCTTGCGGCACAGACTGGGTATTCGCACCTTCTTTCACCACAGCGTAATCGCACGCACTGTGGATCTGCAGAGCGACCAGGTCCAGACAACGCTGGCAAACCATCTTGACTTCAACCTCAAGCTCGCTGTGTAGAACCACAGCATTACGCTCGTCGCGCTCGAAAGAAAACTTCGCGCGCACCATGCCTTGGTTATCGGCAAGCGGGTCGCAGAGTCGCGGCAAATCAGCCAGCAGCAACTCACCCGTAAGGATGGTGCCACGATCAGCAAGTTTGCGCGGATCAACGTGAGGTGGAATCGGGCCATTCGACATAGGCGCCGCATTCTAGGGATGCGGCCGGCACCTGTCAAAGGGAAATTCAGCCTGTCCAGCATCTAGGACGACCGCTAGAATCGCCGCCTGAACCGTAAGGAAGAAACACATGCTGCCATTGGTACTCGCATCCAGCTCACCTTACCGACGCGAACTGCTGGCCCGCCTGCAACGCCCATTCAGTTGTAGCACGCCAGCCATCGACGAAACCCGCCATCCGGACGAGGACGCCGCAACGCTGGTCCAGCGCCTGGCTCGGGAAAAGGCACAGGCACTGCAAAACAGCCATCCACGGCATCTGATTATCGGCTCCGATCAAGTTGCCGTGCTTGACGGCCAGATTCTTGGCAAGCCCCACACCTTTGAGCGCGCCCGCGATCAGTTGCTTGCCGCCAGCGGCAAAAGCGTTATTTTCTTGACCGGCCTAGCGCTACTCAATAGCGAGAACCACCACTGCCAGGTCGATTGCATTTCATTTACGGTACATTTTCGCCCGCTGAGCGAGGCGCAAATAACCCGCTACCTGCACGCAGAGCAACCGTACGACTGCGCTGGAAGCTTCAAAGCCGAAGGCCTCGGCGTCAGCTTATTCCGCAGCACACAAGGCGCCGACGCCAGCAGCCTAATCGGCCTACCACTGATCCGCCTGGTAGACATGTTGCATAACGCAGGCGTGGAAATCCCCTAAAGCAGCCCCGCAAAAACAAAAAGCCCGGCCGCAGGGCCGGGCTTGTGCGCCACGCGGTAAGACCTAACGCAATACAGGCCCCTGAAACCCCATCCACAAGGCCAGGTGCTCGGCAACGCTGGCACCGAGCCTTTTCGCAAAGCGGTCAAACGGCGTTTCCTGCACAGTGAAGTCAACCAGCTCTTTTTCGCCGATCACTTCACGCGCAACATAACTGGTATTACCCAGCGCATCGATCAACCCCAACCGCAACGCTTGCTCGCCCGACCAGACCAGACCAGAAAACAGCTCCGGATGCTCGGCCGACTTCAAACGCTCACCACGCCCCTGCTTGACGCTCTCGATAAACTGCCGGTGAGTGGTCTCCAGTACACTTTTCCAGAACAGCGCCTCTTCTTCCTTAGGCGGCTGGAACGGATCGAGAAATGCCTTGTGCTCGCCCGACGTGTACACGCGACGATCGACCCCCAACTTCTCCATCACCCCGACAAACCCGAAACCAGCCGCCGTTACGCCGATGGAGCCCACCAAGCTGGCCTTGTCGGCATAAATCTCATCGGCTGCACTGGCAATGTAGTAGGCACCCGACGCCCCCAGATCGCTAATCACGGCATACAGCTTGATCGCCGGATACTCCGCACGCAGACGACGAATCTCGTCATAGATATAGCCCGACTGCACCGGACTACCACCCGGGCTATTGATACGCAAAATCACACCCTTGGTGTTGGCATCTTCAAAAGCCGCGCGCAGGCTGCCGACAATATTATCGGCACTGGCGGACTCCTGATCGGCAATCATCCCGCGCACCTCGATCAACGCGGTATGACTGGAACTACTGGCCGAACCCTTCTGCAAATTGAGCAGCGGCGCAAACAGCGCCAACGCACCGAACAGATAAAGAAACGTCAGCGACTTGAAGAAAATCCCCCAGCGACGCGCCCTGCGCTGCTCCTGCACACCGGCCAGCAGGGTCTTTTCCAGCAATTTCCAACTTTTGTCATCGCCCTGATCGGCAGCCGAGGCCTTCCATTCATCCGACATAATCATCCACCTCAACTCGTTGCTCATCCGCGCACCGCTCAAGCCAGGTACGCAATTCCGTGAAATGCTCCACTGCCAATACCGGATTGTAAGCGCGCAAGGCCAGCAAAGGTTGCGCACCATAACCCACTGCCACAGAGTCGATACCGGCACGCTGCGCCATCTGCAAATCAAATGACGAGTCACCCACCATCAACGCCTGCCGTGGCGCAACACCGCACTGCGCCAGAATTTCTTCCAGCATCAACGGGCTCGGCTTGCTCGCCGTTTCATCGGCACACCGCGTGGCATCGAAATACTCCAGCCAGCCGCGAGCTTCCAGCACCCGCCGCAAGCCATGCCGGCTTTTACCTGTCGCCACAGCCAAACGGTAGCCGGCCGCACGAAAAGCCGACAACGCCTCAGCCACACAAGGAAACAACGCCGAAGGCTGCGCTTCAAGCGCGAGGTACTGCTCGCTATAACAGCGCCGGAAGCGCTCGACGCGTGCCGCCTCGACGAGCTCCGGGTACAAGCTGCGGATCGCCTCTGGCAAACCGAGACCGATAATACCCTTGACCTGCGTGTCGCTGCGTCGCACCAACTCGCACGCATCGGCGGCACGGTGCATGGCCGTGACAATACGACCGATCGAATCGACCAGCGTGCCATCCCAATCGAAAATCAGCAGCCGATAGTCACGCACCCAAGCGCTCCAACGTGCGCGCCCACATCTCGTCGACAGGCGCCTCAAGCTTCAGCTGGCCGCCATCGGGCAGCGGCACGACCAACTCGTAAGCATGTAAAAACAAGCGCTTGCCGCCCAACTCACGAACTTCACGGGTGAAGTCGTCATCGCCGTACTTGCTGTCGCCAGCAATGCAATGCCCGGCATGCTTGCTGTGCACACGAATCTGATGTGTCCGCCCGGTTACCGGCTTAGCCTCGACTAAGGTGGCAAACTCGCCGAAACGGCGTAGCACGCGAAACACGGTCAACGCCTCTTTACCCTCGGGATTGACCTCGACCATGCGCTCCCCGGAACGCAGATTGCTCTTCAGCAAAGGCGCATTGACCTGCTTCTTGGCCGTCGCCCAATGGCCGCGCACCAAGGCCATATAACGCTTATCCACGCCATCGCCGCGCAAAGCCTCGTGCAGATGCCGCAACATGCTGCGCTTTTTGGCAATCATCAACAGCCCCGAAGTATCGCGATCGAGGCGATGCACTAACTCCAGGTCCTTGGCATCCGGCCGCAGCTGCCGAAACGCCTCGATCACCCCGTAATTCAAGCCGCTGCCACCATGCACTGCGATGCCAACCGGCTTATTCAGGACGATCAGCGCTTTGTCTTCGTAAACGATTGCCGCCTCCAAGCGCTGCAACAACCCCTGAGCCAGCGGCTCCGGCTCATCGCGCTCAGCCAGCCGCAAAGGCGGCACGCGAATGATATCGCCCGCCTGCAACTTATATTCCGGCTTGATACGCCCCTTGTTCACGCGCACCTCGCCTTTACGCAGGATGCGGTAAATCAATGTCTTGGGCACACCCTTGAGCTGAGTGCGCAGAAAGTTATCGATACGTTGGCCGGCGAGTTCCGGCGCAACCTCGAGCAGCTGAACGCCGGAGGTTGGAGAGGCAGGATTTGTCATCGCGCAATCATAACAATTTTTTATGGAATTGAAGCACTTAATCATTACTGCTATAGTCGCGAACGCCGCCAAAAGCGGCCTGGTTTGCGGATGATCGCCAAAACTGCCATCCCCAACCAACGCAACCCTTTCAGGACGTGAGGCCGTCCGACGGGACTTTCGCCGCAAAGGCCGCGAATAACTCGGAAATAAAGCCTTAGCCATGATGCGCGACCATCCCCACTGGACGGCCGCGGTAAATGCCAACCCGCTACGGATTCTGCGAGCGGCACCCGATTTTCAGCGATACGTGTAGGGTGGAGATGTACAACTGCCGGTCTGCGTAGCAATTAGCTTTATCGAAGACGCTTCATCTCGTCCGCTACCAGCAGCTGATTCCTCCTCCTGATTAGTGCTTTCTGTCACATACAGCAAGCAGGAGACGTCTGTCGCGACCCAGCCCAACTGGCTGACTGTCGCTTGACAATGAAACGATTTACGACCGTTTCTGACGCGCCTGACACCGACCCTGAGAGTCGTGTGTGCCGAACGCCGTTTCCGTCAGCACCGGAAACCGACGGTACTACATGAAAAGAATGCTGATTAACGCAACTCAACCCGAAGAGTTGCGTGTTGCTCTGGTCGACGGCCAACGCCTGTACGATCTGGACATTGAATCGGGCGCTCGCGAGCAAAAAAAGGCCAACATCTATAAAGGTCGCATTACTCGCGTTGAACCGAGCCTCGAAGCCGCCTTCGTCGACTTCGGCTCCGAACGTCACGGTTTCCTCCCGCTCAAAGAAATTTCCCGCGAATACTTCAGTAAGGCCCCCGAAGGCCGCGTCAATATCAAAGACGTGCTCAAGGAAGGCCAGGAAGTCATCGTCCAGGTCGAAAAAGAAGAGCGTGGCAACAAGGGCGCAGCCCTCACCACCTTTATCAGCCTGGCTGGCCGCTACCTGGTACTGATGCCGAACAACCCGCGCGCCGGCGGTATCTCGCGACGCATCGAAGGTGAAGAGCGTAACGAACTGCGCGAAGCACTGAACGGCCTCGACGCACCGGTCGACATGGGCCTGATCGTGCGCACCGCCGGCCTCGGTCGCTCCAGCGAAGAAATGCAGTGGGACCTCGATTACCTGCTGCAACTGTGGAGCGCCATCAAAGAAGCCTCGCTGGACCGCGCCGCGCCTTTCCTGATTTACCAGGAAAGCAACGTGATCATCCGCGCCATCCGTGACTACCTGCGTCAGGATATCGGCGAAGTACTGGTCGACAGCGTTGAAGCACAGCAGGAAGCCCTGAGCTTCATCAATCAGGTGATGCCGCAGTACGCCAGCAAGATCAAGCTGTACGAAGACAGCGTGCCGCTGTTCAACCGCTTCCAGATCGAAAGCCAGATCGAAACCGCATTCCAGCGCGAAGTGAAATTGCCGTCTGGCGGCTCCATCTTCATCGACCCAACCGAAGCCCTGGTGTCTATCGACATCAACTCGGCACGCGCGACCAAAGGCAGCGATATCGAGGAAACTGCACTGCAGACCAACCTCGAAGCCGCTGAAGAGATCGCCCGCCAGTTGCGCCTGCGCGACATCGGCGGCCTTATCGTCATCGACTTCATCGACATGACGCCGGCGAAGAACCAGCGTGCCGTGGAAGAAAAAGTCCGCGAAGCCCTGGAAGCCGACCGCGCCCGCGTGCAAGTCGGCCGCATCTCGCGTTTCGGCCTGCTGGAAATGTCGCGTCAGCGTCTGCGCCCGTCGCTTGGCGAAACCAGCGGTATCGTCTGCCCGCGCTGCAACGGTCAAGGCATCATCCGTGACGTCGAATCGCTGTCGTTGGCGATCCTGCGCCTGATCGAAGAAGAAGCCCTGAAAGACCGCACCGCCGAAGTCCGCGCCCAGGTACCAATCCCGGTCGCCGCCTTCCTGCTCAACGAAAAACGCAACTCGATCACCAAGATCGAACTGCGTACCCGTGCACGCATTGTCATCCTGCCGAACGATCACCTGGAAACGCCGCACTTCGAAGTACAGCGCATCCGTGACGACAGCCCGGAAGCACAGAGCACGCAAACCAGCTACGAAATGGCCACGGCAGAGGTCGAAGAAGAGAAGCAGGCCAGCGCCACGCGCACCCTGGTTCGCCAGGAAGCTGCGATCAAAGCTGCGCCACAACGTGCAGCGCCGCTGCCAGAAACAGTAGTCGCTACGCCCGTCGCAACAGCCGAACCAAGCCTGTTCAAAGGCCTGGTCAAGTCGCTGGTCAGCCTGTTTGCCGGCAAGGAAGAAGAAAAACCTGCCGTCATCGAGAAGAAAGCCAGCGAACGCCCGCAGCGTAGCGATGAGCGTCGTAACGGTCGCCAGCAGAACCGCAGCCGCGGCGGTCGTCGCGACGAAGAGCGCAAGCCACGCGAAGAGCGTGCACCTCGTGAAGAACGTGCGCCGCGCGAAGAGCGTCAGCCGCGTGCCGCCCGTGAGGAACGTGCACCGCGTGAAGAACGCACTCCACGCGATGCCGTTGAAGTGCGTGAACCGCAAGAGGTGCGTCAGTCCCGCCCTCCGCGTGAAGAGCGCCAACCTCGCGAGCGCAAGCCGCGTGAAGAGCGCGCGCCGCGCGAACTGCGTGAGCCGCTGGACACCCCGGAAAGCAGCACTGGCGCGACTGGCACTGAAGAAGTTCGGGCTGAGCGTCCGCAACGCGAGCCGCGTCAACCGCGCCCGCCGCGCGAAGAGCGTCAGCCGCGCACCGAACAGGCGGCGCCAGCCGATGAAGAAGTGCTGAATAGCGAAGAGCAGCTGCAAGACGATGAGCAGGATGGTGGCGAAGGCGGTGATCGTCCTCGCCGCCGCTCGCGCGGTCAGCGTCGTCGCAGCAATCGTCGTGAACGTCAGCGCGATGCCAACGGCAACCTGATCGAAGGCGAAGAAACCGCTGAAGACAATGCCGAAACAGCATCGACGCTGGTCGTGGCCGCAACTGTTGCCGCCGAACTGGCCAGCACTGAACCTGCCGTGACCGAGCAGCCTGCTCAGGAAGCTGCGGCGCCAGTCGTTGTACCAGCACCAGTCGTTGAGCCGAGCAGCCCTGTTGCAGAAGCCGCCGAAGTCAGCGAAGTCAGCGAAGTCAGCGAAGTCAGCGAAGTC
>TARA_R100001244_G_scaffold24895_3_pt1 | contig 25015 bp, 16 predicted proteins | sample TARA_R100001244 | Tara Oceans TARA_R100001244 (sample SAMEA2621564) | marine metagenome | biome: marine biome (ENVO:00000447); feature: mesopelagic zone (ENVO:00000213); material: "saline water (ENVO:00002010), including plankton (ENVO:xxxxxxxx)" | depth 790 m
CGGATTGTTACCGAAAGCGCTGCAGGAGCGCCAGACGCTGCCGGATGCTGCCATTCTTGCCCGTACGGCCCTGTTCTCGGGCGGACGCCGCTCCCTGGCCGGCTTTGCCGCCATCGTTCGCCAGCACTTTGGCCTGCCGATGCAGATTTCAGCCTATGAAGGGGCTTGGCGCAGCATCCCGCCTGCCAGTCGCAGTTGCCTGGGACGCGCTGGCCGCAACCTGAAACTGGGCCGCAACGCGATCGCTGGAACGCGGGTATGGGATGAGCATGCTGGCATTCGGCTGACCCTCGGCCCTCTTGACCCCCGACAAGCCGAACGCTTCTTGCCCGATGGTGAAGCCCACCCGCAGCTCGCCAGTCTTGCAGCGTTCTACTTCGGCCCGGATATGGACTGCGCGCTGAGCCTGCTGGTCAACGGTTCAGGCCCCATCACGCTCAAACACAAGGTTGCAACGAAGCTCGGCTGGGGCGGCACACTGCACCGGCAGCTCTCGAATCGTGTGCAGCGCATTGATACTCGGCTGCGCCAGCCGGAGATGGCCTGATTATGGAACTGGGTAATCTCATCGGACGCCTCAACACCGATTGCCGACGTGCCATGGAGCGGGCAGCTCAACGCTGTATGCAGCGCACCCACCACTACGTAGAAATCGAACACCTATTGCTGGAGTTACTGGAGATCGAGGGTGGCGATCTTGCCTGTCTGCTTCCACGTTTTGCCCTGGAGCGCGATGCGCTCAGCGCCGAGATCAATAAAGCATTGGAATTGTTCAAGTCCGGTTGTACCCGCACGCCGGCACTCTCAACCCAGGCTGTTGGCTTGCTCGAAGATGCAGTGGTGCACGCCAGTGTCCTGGGGCAGGAAACGATCCGCTCCGGGCTGTTATTACTGGCCCTGCTTGATCGCGAAGAGCGGCGCAGCTTGCTGTTGAACAGCGCCTCGTCACTGCTACGTATCCCGCGAGAAGCCTTACGCAACAACCTCGACGAGTGGACCCAGGCATCCCGTGAGCGCCCTGCCGGAGCAGTCCGGGCACAGCCCGGGAAAGCCGGTAAAGAGTCCCCCGCTCCACCAATTCTCGATCAGTACACCCAGGACCTGACCGCCGACGCGTACAACGGGCGAATCGATCCTATCGTCGGGCGCGATGCTGAAATTCGCCAGACCATCGATATTCTCCTGCGCCGTCGGCAGAACAATCCGATCCTGGTCGGCGCGCCGGGGGTCGGTAAAACCGCCGTGGTCGAAGGCCTGGCTTTACGCATCGCCGCCGGCGACGTGCCGCCGCCGCTGAAAGAGGTCAGCGTCCGCGTCCTCGACCTCGGTCTGTTGCAGGCCGGCGCCGGGGTAAAAGGCGAGTTCGAGCAACGCTTGAAGGGCGTGATCGATGCGGTACGCAGCGCCGAGAAACCGATCATCCTATTCATCGACGAGGCCCACACCATGATTGGCGCGGGGGCCGCCGAAGGCCAGAGCGACGCCGCCAACCTGCTTAAACCGGCCCTGGCGCGTGGCGAACTGCGCACCATCGCCGCCACCACCTGGCTGGAATACAAGAAGTACTTCGAAAAAGACCCGGCCCTGGCTCGGCGCTTCCAGCTGGTACAAGTCGAAGAACCGGACCAAGCCACTGCCGTGGACATGCTGCGAGGCGTGGCCGCCAAGCTGGAGCAGCATCATGGCGTGCAGGTGCTGGATGCCGCCATTCACGACGCGGTGAAACTGTCCCACCGCTACATTTCCGGCCGGCAACTGCCGGATAAAGCCATCAGCGTGCTGGACACCGCCTGTGCTCGCGTCGCCCTCGCCCAGCACGATGTGCCGCCACCGCTGGAAAGCCTGCGCCATCGCCAACACGCCTTGCAGGAAGAGCTGGAGCGCTTGCGCCGTGAACAGGCCACTGGCCTGGAACACAGCGAACGGATTACCGCGCTGGAAGACGAATCGATCGCCAATGCTATTGCGATTCGTGAGTTGGACAGTCGCTGGGCCGATGAGCGCAAGGCCGTGAGTGAATTGCTGGAGACACGGCATGAGTTGCTCGCGCTCAGCGAAAGCGTCGATCCGGCCAAGCCCGATGAAGAACTCGATGGCCGTATCGATCACCTGGCAGCCGAACTGGCGCGCCTGGAAAGCGGCCTGGAGGCGATCCGCCAAGACGACCCACTGGTGCCGGAACAAGTCGACTCGAAAACGGTAGCCGCGGTTATCGCCGGCTGGACCGGTATCCCAGTCGGCAAGATGCTCGCCGACGAAGCCCATGCCATTCGCACCCTTGGGCAGCGCATGGGGCAACGCGTGATGGGGCAGAATATTGCGCTCAATACGATAGCCCAACGCCTCCAAGCCTACCGCGCCGGGCTAACCGATCCGCAGAAGCCGGTTGGCGTCTTCCTCCTGCTCGGACCAACAGGCGTTGGCAAGACCGAGACCGCCTATGCCCTTGCCGACGCGCTGTATGGCGGCGAACGCAACCTGATCAGCATCAACCTCTCCGAATACCAGGAAGCCCACACCGTCAGCCAACTTAAAGGCGCGCCACCCGGCTACGTCGGTTTCGGCAGCGGCGGCGTGCTCACTGAAGCCGTGCGGCGCAAGCCTTATAGCGTGGTGCTGCTCGACGAGATCGAAAAGGCCCACCCGGATGTACTGGAGGCCTTCTACAACGTGTTCGACAAGGGCGTGATGGAAGATGGCACCGGCCTGGTGGTGGACTTCAAGAACACCGTGATGCTCGCTACCAGCAACGTCGGCGCCGAACTGATCCTCGACACCCCGAGCGCCCAACTGGGCAGCGACACCTTCAATGCCAACCTGCACAACGTCCTGCTACACGCCTTCCGCCCCGCCTTCCTCGCCCGCATGACCGTGGTGCCCTACCACCCATTGGACGCAGCAACCCTGGAAAGCATCGTCCTGGCCAAGCTGGAGAAACTGCGTGAACGATACAAAACGGCAACCGGCAAACAATTCGAGTTCGATGCAGGGATCGTCAAGGCCGTACTGGCCAAGTGCAGCTTTGCCGGGGCGCGGGATATCGAGAATGTATTGATGACGCAAGTAACGGGAAAGTTGGCGGAGTGGGTACTGGAATGAACATCAGCTAGCGACATTAGTACGTAGACAATTCAACGCAGTAAGTCTGAAGGATCGCCGTATGCCGTGGGTTCAATGCAGCAAATGCCAATACATTCGCGAGGCTAAATTTCCAGCTTACCACCTGAATACCATACCCATTCACCCTGGCAGCAAAGTGCTACCAGAATATTCAATGTGCACGAACTGCGGCGAGCAAAAAAAATGGACTGAACATACCGGGCTTATTGCACAAACAATACTAAGCAATGAGCGCCTGGCGTACGAGCTGGCTTACAATCTGCTCACCCAGAAAAGAAAATCCATCAGCGATATTCGCATACTGATAAAAACCAAAGAAAAATCGTACGCGGAGCAGTTTAAAGAAAAATTCAAGGAATCAACATTCAAGTACAACCCCAATGATAGCTTTCATCTCCATACAGAAATCCAACTGTGCATAGATACCCTAGTGTCGTTAATGGAGGAGGAGGCTATTCTGAATAAAAAATTATCACAGATGACAGACCCTGACATTATCGAGCGCGACGCCACTACCGTAAATAAAAAAGCATTCGATGCCAGCCCCAAAGGGCTGATTCTAGGCAGCAGACAATTCGTTTCAATGAAGGCACCAATAACCCAGATTCTTGACGCCGCCAACTGGTCATGGGGCCTGAATGTTTCATGGGTCGAAGGGGGCATAACGGGAAAAACAATATTTGAACTTCTCGTTGAAAGCAGCAACCCTTACCATAATATTCCGAACGATATACTAGTCACGCTCCAGCAAACACCAAACATCCAATCCGACGTATTTCTTTCTCTCTGCGAAACCCATGGAGCTGGATCGTTACTCTGGTACAACCAGGGCGGGGAAAACAGACCGACGTGGACAGCGCTGGAAATCGCCACCCTATTAAGGATGAATTACAATTTTCTGTTTCAAAACAATAAAATCTATCTTAAGAAATAGCAGCTCATCGTGCGTTTTGCCGGCACACAGCGCTCAAACCTGCGGGAAGCATAAAGTTTCGGGCACATTGTTAAATTAATTAGTTAATCCGCACATAGAAAACCAGGGAAGTGGACACATAGATTTTCAACCAATCTGACGGGCGTAGAAAACACCACCCAATTTCGACTACAACCCTTACCGGCCTCGACAACCATGCCAGATTTAAGAATATTGACCTGGAACAGCACAGGTGAAGACGCGGCAAAAGCCCTAGAGCTGGACAACGAATGCCAGGCAATTGCTGCGGCATACCCACTGCAACCGGATGTTGATGTATTTCTTATCCAAGAAGCACAGCAGGCCCCTGGCGGCGCCATAAGTGCCTATTTGAATGGCCTGGCTGGCTATACCGTTCATCATATTCAGGAAAATTTGGGGGGTGGCGGCAAGGGCTATATTTGCGCCACACGCAATGCCGTCGTGACGGTCAATAACCCCATTCAATTATGGGATTATGCTGCCGATCCAGAATTCACGCTTTCAGCGGCGCGGAATGTTATTACGCCAGGCTGCTGGACCCCGCCGGCCAGAACCCCCGCCTACACCGTTATCACGGTCGGGGGCGCCTCCATATTACTGTTCACATGGCACGCGCCGCTTGGCGCCTCAATGCTTAATATTATTGTCGGCGCCATGAAGGGCGGCGGCTTGATTGATGCCTATATTGCCTTCGAAAATAGTCAGATATTGAACAACCCTCAGAACTTCCTTGGCTTCATACCGCAGTTCATCATCATTGCCGGCGACATGAATGCAACATCCGCTGCACTGGCCAAAAATTATTACAACTACACGCCCCTTGACGACTTCCTTGGTGTGTCCAACCATCTGGATCACATCATGGCGTACTCGCCCCATCACACCGCTTTTAACGTCGATCAAGATAGAGCCGCCGCAACAACTAGCATCCACGACACGCTGTGCGCCCGAATGCATTGGTAAGGAGCACGCCAAGCAAGCCGACGAACACATCGCAGTTCTTGTCCTGCATCAGCACTAGAGGGTCATATGCCCCGCCCCACCGACACCACCACCAGTCTCTCGCTCAGCGCCTCGGCACTGAGCGACCTCTACCCGGAAAACTTCGCCGGCGAGGAAGCCTTGAATGTCCTCGGCAGCCTGACGCTGCATGGCTATAGCGCCACGGCACTGAGCATGAGCGATGCGGTGGCCTCGCACCTGACCGCAACCCTGCACAACGACGACCAGCAGCGCCCGCTCGATGCGCTCTGTGCGCAGATTGGTCAACTGCCGGGAGACGCCAGCGTCGAGCGCTACCAACTGATCCTCCGCCCCTGGCTCTGGTGGCTGACCCTGGCCAGCAACAACCGGGTGTTCCAGAACAAGAGCACCAGCGACATCGTCACCAGTATTTTCGACACACACGGTTTCAGCGATTACCAACTCAAGCTCACCGGCAGCTACACCCCGCGCGAATACTGCGTGCAGTACACCGAGACGGATTTTGCTTTCGTCTCGCGTTTGCTGGAGGAGGAAGGGATCTTCTGGTTTTTCACCCACGCCGACGGCCAACATACCCTGGTGCTGGCGGACAGTAACGATGCGTTTCCAGCCTGCCCCAACGTCACAACCATCGCCTATTTAGGCCAGGAGATTGGCGTTCGCGAGTTGCATGGCATCCGCGCCGGGCAGTTATGCGTGCAGGCGGTGTCCGGGGTTTATCGCGCCACCGATTACGCGTTCACTACGCCGAGCACGTCGCTCTATGGTCAAGCCGAAGCAGTGGCCGGGCCGTTGTCGGTGTACGAACACCCCGGCGGTTATAGCGCCAAGGCCCGCGGCGATGCGCTGGGCAAATTACGGGTGGACGCGTTACGCACCCAAGAGAAGCGTTTCGTCGGCGAAAGCGATTGCCGTTGGTTGGTGCCGGGGCATTGGTTCACCTTGAGCGGCCACGATGACGCAGCGCTGAATATCGATTGGGTCATCACCACGGTGACCCACGAGGCCAGCCACGCACAGTATCGCAACCGCTTCGTGGCGATCCCCAAGAGCACCCGCTACCGGCCGCCACGGATTACCCCCAAACCGCGCATGCACACACAAACGGCCATCGTCGTCGGCAAGGCAGGCGAGGAAATCTGGACCGACGAATACGGTCGGATCAAAATCCAGTTCCCCTGGGACCGAGACGGCCAGAACGACGAAACCAGCTCCTGCTGGGTGCGCGTGGTATTGCCCTGGAGCGGCAAAGGCTTTGGCATGCAGTTCGTCCCACGCATCGGCCAGGAAGTGATCGTCACTTTTATCGACGGCGACCCGGATCGCCCACTGGTCAGCGGGTGCGTGTACAACGGCGATAACGCCCTGCCCTATGCGCTACCCGCCAACCAGACGCAGTCGGGGATCAAGACCAACTCATCGAAAGGCGGTGTCGGCTTTAACGAGTTGCGTTTCGAGGACAAGAAGGACAGCGAGGAAGTGTTCCTACAGGCGCAGAAAGACCTGAATATCAATGTGCTCAACGACACCACAGCCACCGTTGGCCACGATGAAACCCTCACCGTGCAGAACGCCCGCACCCGCACGGTAAAGGACGGCGACGAAAGCATCACCCTGGAACAGGGCAAACGCAGCGTCACCATCCAAACCGGTAGCGACAGCCTGGACGTCAAAGATACCCGCACAGTGACGGTCGGCAGTGACCAGACCCACAGCACGGGCGGCAATTACACGCACAAGGTCAGTGGCAACTACAGCCTGACCGTGGACGGTAACCTGACCATCAAGGTCAGTGGCACCCTGACGTTACAAAGCGACGGCGACTTCACCAGTAAAAGCGCCGCCTCGATGACGGCCCAGGCCGGCACCTCGATTACCCAGAAAGCCGGCACATCGCTGACCAACCAGGCCGGCACCTCGCTGGACAATAAAGCCGGCACCACCCTCACCAACGATGCGGGCATCAGCTTGACCAACAAGGCTAGCGCCGAGCAAACCGTCGATGGTGGCGGCATGCTGACCCTCAAGGGCGGCCTGGTGAAGGTTAACTGAGGGAGTTGCAGTGGCGCATACAGGCAAAATCGAACTGACTCGCCGAGACACCCAGCTCTCCGGCCGTCTACAGGACGGCCAGCTGGATGGCCCGCTGCGCATCGAAGATTCGGGCCGACCCCAAGCCAGTTTGAGTTACAGCCAAGGCCTCTTGCAGGGCCCCATGGTGCTGTATCACCCCAACGGCAAGGTTGCCGCGCACATGCCCTACCACCAGGACAAAGCCCATGGCGTGGCCAGCTTCTACGCCGCCGAAGGCTGGCTGCAACGCAAGGCTACATACCGCCATGGCCTCCTGCATGGCGAGGCCAGCAGCTACTTTGCGGACGGCACCCAAGCTGAACTGGAACACTATCGCGACGGTGTACGCGAGGGGCCGTATCGGCGCTTTCACCCCAACGGCAAAGTGGCGCTGAGCACGCACTACTTACAGGGGCAAATGCTCGAGCCCAGCCGGATGTTCGCCAACGATGGCAGGCCCTTGGATGCGCAAGGCAAACCGATGTCGAGAATTCGCTGGTGGTGGTTGCGAGGGTCAGACCCGCACGATGCCTGATCGGCTCAGGGAATCAGCATTTGCACTTGGCCGGGCACGAGAATCTTGATCACCCCGCCCCAGCTGCACATCAGCATGCTGTTGGCATCCAGCGACGGCATGTTGCCCAATAACATCGTCGGCGCCCCTCCGGGAATCCACGGCGCAGCGGTCACGGGTATGCATGGCATCGGCGTTAGCACACCCAATGCCGCCGCCGTTGCTGCCGCCACCATGGGGTTGGCCGGGCTCTGACACATGCCGAAGGTGGCAATATTGACCAACGGAATATGATCCATGATGTTCGCCGCCGGCATACCACTGGTCAGGGTTCGGTTGATTGGCAGGACATTCAATACAGTCGGCGCAACGCCGAAGCTGCATTGCAGCGTCGCGCCACTGCACACTTGTGGGCAAGCCATCCGCGCTCCTGTATTCGTCTAGCCGGCGTGAGTGCTTCAGGGCAGTTCGAGCACCACCCGACCACGGCTCGGACAGGTTTCCATATAGCGATGTGACGCGACGAAGTCGTCGAAGGCGAACACCTTGTCGATGGTCGGCTGCAACAAGCGATCAGCCGTCAGCTGATTGATGTGCTGCAAGGCACGCTGCACCGCCTCCTGATTCTGCTCGATGCCCAACTCCGAGTGCCCGGTGAAATCCAGCACGCAGTGGCGGAAAAACTGCAGGTGTTTCTTGAACGCGGCGCAGGCTGGAAAGGCCGTATCGTTGCCGCCGTTGACGCCGTACAAAATCAGTTTGCCGCGCGGCGCGGCAACATCGCCGAGCAATTTCATCTGCGGGCCGGCGCATTGATCGAGAATGATCTCGACGCCTTTGCCCTCGGTGTAGCGCTCGATTTCCAGGACCAGGTCCTGCTCTTCGGTGACCACGATCTTGTCGGCCCCCAAGCCACGCAGAAACTCACGGTTCGCCGCCTCGCTGGTGGACGCGATGACCTTGGCCCCTAGTGCCTTGGCCATCTGTACGGTCTGCGGCGCCAGACAATGGCTGGCCTCGGTGATCAGCACATGCTGACCGGGTTTCAGCTTGGCCAGATCGACCAAAGCAAAGTAGGCAAACAGCAAGGCGGTGTAGTGCACGCTGGCTTCCAGCGGCGACAGCACATCCGGGTAGCGGGTCAGTGCATAACGCGGCATCAGCACCAGATCGCCCCAGGTCGGGTAGCGATTGGGCGTGCTGGCCGGGAAGCTGGCGACCGGCGTACCGAGTTCAAGGTCGTCAACGCCCTCGCCCACGGCCTCGATGCTGCCGGACAGTTCGAAGCCCACGCCTGCGGGCAGTTGCGCCTGTTCGGCGGCCAGGTTCTGGCGCCACAACACATCTTTCCAGCCCAGGCCGACTGCCTGAACGCGCACCAGCACTTCGCCGGGGCCGGGAATGGGGGTTGGCAACTCTTCGCACTGGAGCACGTCAGCGTCGCCGAATTTATGGAAGCGGATCATGCGGGACATCGTTAACCTCAGGCTCTGATCACGGATTAACACTTCATTGACTGTGGACTCTATCCGCTGATGGACATCAACACCACCGGCCACTATTGATAGTTGTTATGCCTGGCAGTGATTCAAGGCTGGCGCAGCTGCTGAGGTTTCGCCGCGAGCCGCGTTGCTGCGCAACACAGCGTGCAGCGCGCGTCTTTCCTTATCGACCTGACTGCTCGTACTATTGGCCAGCCAAGGCTCTCATCGCACGACGGTGATGACAAGTGCACCGCGTCAAGGCCCGCTCAACTCGAATGGTAATCGGATGAACCGTAACGACCTGCGCCGCCTCGACCTGAACCTGTTGATCGTATTCGAGACCTTGATGCATGAGCGCAGCGTGACGCGCGCGGCAGAAAAACTGTTTCTCGGTCAGCCAGCGATCAGCGCCGCCCTCGCCCGGTTACGCAGCCTGTTCGACGACCCACTGTTCGTGCGTACGGGCCGCAGCATGGAGCCGACCGCCCGCGCGCAAGAGATTTTCGCCCTGCTCTCGCCGGCACTCGATTCGATTTCCACCGCGGTCAGCCGCGCCGCCGACTTCGACCCCGCCACCAGTAATGCGATATTTCGCGTCGGCCTGTCCGACGACGTCGAATTCGCCCTGCTCCCCGCCTTGCTGCGCCGCTTGCGCGCCGAAGCGCCCGGCGTGGTGCTGGTGGTGCGGCGTGCCAACTACTTATTGATGCCCAACCTGCTGGCCTCCGGCGAAATCTCGGTGGGCGTCAGCTACACCGAAGAGCTGCCGGCCAATGCCAAGCGCAAAACCTTGCGCCGCAGCAAAGCCAAACTGTTACGCGCCGACTCGGTACCGGGCGCCTTGAGCCTGGATGACTATTGCGCCCGCCCACATGCGTTGGTGTCGTTTGCCGGCGACCTCAACGGCTTCGTCGACGACGAGTTGGCCAAGATCAACCGCACGCGCAAAGTGGTGCTGGCGGTTCCGCAATTCAATGGTTTGGGCGCGCTGTTGGCCGGCACCGATCTGCTCTCGGTGGTACCCGACTATACCGCGGCGGTTCTGACTGCCGCGGGCGGGTTGCGCGCCGAAGAGCTGCCCTTCGAAACTAATAGCTTTGAGATGTCCATGGCCTGGCGCGGCGCCCAGGACAACGACCCGGCTGAGCGCTGGCTGCGTTCACGCATTCAGATGTTCTGTGGCGACCCGGACAGCCTGGCGTAGCGGCCCTGGGCTTCACCCAAAATCGGCGCTACCCAACCCCATCGCTGCGTCGCCAAGCCTTGCCGATGGCCGCGCGCAAGTGCTCTAACTCGGTGCATCCAGCACCGCTATAGCGCATTATCGATATAACTCGCGCTGCCATCATTGCTGATGATAGTCATCTTCATGGCATTCGATTCGTGCGCCACACAGACCCGCAGCAAACTCCGCCGATCCACAAAACCGGCTGGCGGAAGCAACCATGCAACAGTCCAACAAAAACACCTGGCAGTTCCCTTTGGCCCTGGCGGCCCTCTTGCTGCTCAGTGCCTGCGGCAAGGCGCCAGAAGCCACGCAACAGATGCCGGCCGCCAAGGTCAGCGTGGCTGAAGTAATCGAACAACCGATCAACGAATGGGATGAATTCACCGGCCGCCTGGAAGCACCCGAGTCGGTGGAGATCCGCCCGCGTGTTTCCGGCTTCATCGACCAGGTGAGCTTCGTCGAAGGCAGCCTGGTGAACAAAGGCGACCTGCTGTTCCAGATCGATCCACGGCCGTTCCAGGCCGAGGTCAAACGCCTTGAAGCCCAGCTGCAACAAGCCCGCGCCGGCCAAGCTCGCGCGCAAAGCGAAGCCAATCGCGGTGAGCGTCTGCGCCAGAGCAACGCCATCTCCGCCGAACTGGCCGATGCCCGCGCCAGCGCCGCAGCAGAAGCCAAGGCGGCGGTTGCCGGCATCCAGGCGGAACTGGATAACGCCCGCCTCAACCTGAGTTTTACCCGGGTCAGCGCGCCGATCGATGGGCGCGTCAGCCGGGCGGAAATCACCGAAGGCAATCTGGTCAATGCCGGGCAGAGCCTGCTGACCACCCTGGTCAGCACCGACAAGGTCTACGCCTATTTCGATGCCGATGAGCGGGTGTTCCTCAAATACGTCGAGCTGGCGCGCCAGGCCGGCGGCCAGACCCGCGATGCCAGCCCGGTGTACCTGGGTCTGTCCAGCGAAGACGGTCACCCGCACCTGGGCCAGCTGGATTTTCTCGACAACCAGGTCAACCCGCAGACCGGCACCATCCGTGGCCGCGCGGTGTTCGACAACCGTGACGGGCGCTTCACCCCTGGCCTCTACGCCCGCCTCAAGCTGGTCGGCAGCGGCCAATACGCCGCGGCGTTGATCAAGGACGAAGCGGTCGGCACCGATCTGGGCAAGAAGTACGTCCTGGTGCTCGACAAGGACAACGCCGTGCAGTACCGCGCCATCGAGCTGGGGCCAAAGCTGGAAGGCCTGCGCATCGTGCGTAGCGGCCTGGCCAAGGGCGAGAGGATCGTGGTCAACGGCCTGCAGCGCGCCTTCCCCGGCTCCACGGTGGATCCGCAAAGCGTGCCCATGGCCGATGAAAAGACCCAAGCGCTGCTGGCCGAGCAACGCCAGGCCATCGAACGCCAGAACAGCCGCCGGGTCGCTGTGGAAAACAGCCCCGCCAGCACTGCGCCACGCGGCTAATTAGGTAGAAGACGATGAACTTCTCGCAATTCTTTATTCAGCGGCCGATCTTCGCCGCCGTGCTGTCACTGCTGATCCTGATCGGCGGTGCCATCTCGCTGTTCCAGTTACCGATCAGCGAATACCCGGAAGTGGTACCGCCGACCGTGGTGGTCCGCGCCACCTTCCCCGGCGCCAACCCCAAGGTGATCGGCGAAACCGTCGCCTCGCCGCTGGAACAGGCGATTACCGGGGTGGAAGGCATGCTCTATATGTCGTCCCAGGGCACTGCCGACGGCAAGATGACCCTGACCCTGACCTTCGCCCTCGGCACCGATCTGGACAAAGCCCAGGTGCAGGTGCAGAACCGCGTGACGCGGACCATGCCGACGCTGCCCACCGAAGTGCAGCGCCTCGGCGTAACGGTGGACAAGGCCTCGCCCGACCTGACCATGGTCGTGCACTTGACCTCGCCGGACGACCGCTACGACATGCTCTATCTGTCCAACTACGCCGCGCTGAATATCAAGGATGAGCTCGCGCGCCTGGACGGCATCGGCGATGTGCAACTGTTCGGCCTCGGCAACTACTCACTGCGCGTGTGGCTCGATCCGAACAAGGTGGCCTCGCGCAACCTCACGGCCTCGGATGTGGTCAACGCCATTCGCGAACAGAACCGTCAGGTCGCTGCCGGTTCGCTCGGTGCGCCGCCCTCGGATGCGGGCAACAGCTTCCAGCTGTCGATCAACACCCAGGGCCGTCTGGTCACTGAGGAAGAGTTCGAAAACATCATCATCCGCGCCGGTGAAAACGGCGAAATCACTCGCCTGAAAGACATCGCGCGGATCGAGCTGGGCTCCAGCCAATACGCCCTGCGCTCCTTGCTGAACAACAAACCCGCAGTCGCCATCCCGGTATTCCAGCGCCCCGGCTCCAACGCCATCGAGATTTCCGATGCGGTGCGTGAGCGCATGGCCGAGCTGAAGCAGAGCTTCCCCCAGGGTGTGGACTACGAAATCGTCTATGACCCGACCATCTTCGTGCGGGGCTCCATCGAGGCCGTGGTGCACACCCTGCTCGAAGCCATCATTTTGGTGGTGCTGGTGGTGATTCTGTTCCTGCAAACCTGGCGCGCCTCGATCATTCCGCTGGCCGCCGTGCCGGTCTCCCTGATCGGCACCTTCGCCGTGATGCATATGTTCGGCTTCTCGCTCAACGCGCTGTCGCTGTTCGGCCTGGTGCTGGCCATCGGCATCGTGGTGGACGACGCCATCGTCGTGGTGGAAAACGTCGAACGTAATATCAGCCTGGGCAAAACCCCGGTGGAAGCCACCAAGCAGGCGATGAAGGAAGTCACTGGCCCCATCGTCGCCACGGCCCTGGTGCTGTGCGCGGTGTTTATCCCCACGGCCTTTATCTCCGGGCTTACCGGGCAGTTCTACCAGCAGTTCGCGCTGACCATCGCCATCTCCACGGTGATCTCGGCGATCAACTCGCTGACCCTGTCTCCGGCCCTGGCCGCCGTGTTGCTGAAAAGCCATGACGCGCCGAAGGACCGCTTCTCCAAGCTGCTCGACAAGCTGTTCGGTGGCTGGTTGTTCAAGCCGTTCAACCGCGCGTTCGACCGCGCCAGCCATGGCTATGTCGGCACCGTGAAGCGCGTACTGCGCGGCAGCGGCATCGCCCTGTTCGTCTATGCCGGGCTGATGGGTCTGACTTACCTGGGCTTTGCCACGACGCCCACCGGTTTCGTGCCGGCGCAGGACAAGCAGTACCTGGTGGCCTTCGCCCAACTGCCGGACGCCGCGACTCTGGATCGCACCGAAGCGGTGATGAAACAAATGTCGGAAATCGCCGGCAAGCACCCAGGCGTGGCCAACACCATCGCCTTCCCGGGTCTGTCGATCAACGGTTTCACCAACAGCCCGAACAGCGGCATCGTCTTCGTCGCCCTGAAAGATTTCGATCAGCGCCAGGACGAAAGCATGTCCGCTGGGGCGATTGCCGCTGAGCTTAACGGCCAGTTCGCGGGTATTCAGGAAGCCTATCTGGCGATCTTCCCGCCACCTCCGGTACAAGGCCTCGGCACCATCGGCGGCTTCCGCTTGCAGGTGCAGGATCGCGGCAACCTGGGCTACGACGAGCTCTACGTGCAAACCCAGAACATCATCGCCAAGGCGCGCCAATTGCCGGAGCTGGACCCGATGTCGGTGTTCACCAGCTATCAGGTCAACGTGCCGCAGATCGATGCCGCCATCGACCGCGAAAAGGCCAAGACCCATGGCGTGGCGATCAGCGACATCTTCGACACCATGCAGATCTACCTGGGCTCGCTGTACGCCAACGACTTCAACCGTTTTGGCCGTACCTATCAGGTCAACGTGCAGGCCGAGCAGCAGTTCCGCCTGGAGCCGGAGCAGATCGGTCAGCTCAAGGTGCGCAACAACCGTGGCGAAATGGTCCCGCTGTCAGCCTTCCTCAAGGTCAGCGCCAGCTCAGGTCCGGATCGGGTGATGCACTACAACGGCTTCCTCACCGCCGAAATCAACGGCGCGGCCGCCCCCGGCTACAGCTCCGGCCAGGCCGAGGCGGCGATCGCCAAGCTGCTCAAGGACGAGTTGCCCAACGGCATGAGCTTCGAGTGGACCGACCTGACCTACCAGCAGATCCTCGCCGGTAACAGCGCGATCTTCGTCTTCCCGCTCTGCGTGCTGCTGGCCTTCCTGGTGCTGGCCGCCCAGTACGAGAGCTGGAGCCTGCCGCTGGCGGTGATCCTGATCGTGCCGATGACCCTGCTGTCGGCCATCACCGGGGTAATCCTGGCCGGTGGCGACAACAACATCTTCACCCAGATCGGCCTGATCGTCCTGGTGGGATTGGCCTGTAAGAACGCCATCCTGATTGTCGAGTTCGCCAAGGAGAAACAGGAAGAAGGCATGGACCGTTTAAGCGCGGTGCTGGAAGCCTGCCGCCTGCGTCTGCGGCCGATTCTGATGACCAGCTTCGCCTTCATCATGGGCGTGGTACCGTTGGTGTTGTCCTCCGGTGCCGGCGCAGAAATGCGCCATGCCATGGGCGTCGCGGTGTTCAGCGGCATGCTCGGCGTGACCTTCTTCGGCCTGCTGCTGACCCCAGTGTTCTATGTGCTGATCCGCGCCTTCGTGGAGAAACGCGAAGCGCAGAAAGCCGCACGTTTGCTGGAGGTGCAGGCATGAAAACCCTCAACGCCAAGCCTCTGGCCATCAGCCTGCTAACCCTGGCGCTGACAGCCTGCGCCGTCGGCCCGGACTACCAGGCCCCGTCGACCGAAGCAGCCAAGCTGAGCAGTGCTGAAACCACGCACTACGACCGCACTCGTTTCGAGGCGCTCTGGTGGCAGCAGTTCGATGACCCGACACTGAACCAGTTGGTGCAGCAGTCGCTCGACGGCAACCGCGAGCTGCGTGTGGCCTTCGCCCGCCTGCGCGCGGCGCGGGCGATCCGCGACGACGTGGCCAACGACCAGTTGCCGACCATTACCAGCCGCGCCAGCAGTGAAATCGGCAAGGCCCAGCAACCCGGCGTCACCGAGCGGCGAGTGAATGCCGAGCGCTACGACCTGGGCCTGGACATGGCCTGGGAGCTCGACCTGTTCGGCCGCATCCAGCGTCAACTGGAAGCCAGCGACGCGCAGATCGAAGTCGCCGAAGCCGACTACTACCAGGTGCAGGTCAGCCTGATCGCCGAGCTGGTGGATGCCTACGGCAACCTGCGCGGTGCACAACTGCGCGAACGTATCGCCCGGGAAAACCTGGCGAACCAGCAGGAGTCGCGGGCCATCACCGAGCAACTGCGCGATGCTGGGCTCGGCAGCGAACTGGATGTATTGCGCGCCGACGCGCGTCTGGCCGCTACCGAAGCCAGCCTGCCGCAACTGCAAGCCGAACAGGTGCGTGCGCAGAACCGCATCGCCACCCTCCTCGGCCAGCATCCGCAACAACTCGGCGTCGACCTCTCCGCGCAAGCGTTGCCAGCCATCGCCAAGGCCCTGCCGATTGGCGACCCGGCCGAACTGCTGCGCCGCCGCCCGGATATCCGCGCCGCCGAACGGCAACTGGCAGCGGCGACTGCCACTATCGGCGTGGCCACCGCCGACCTGTTCCCGCGGGTCAGCCTCAGCGGCTTCCTCGGTTTTACCGCCGGGCGCGGCTCGCAGCTGGGTTCATCGGCGGCGCGCGCCTGGGGCGTAGCGCCGACTATCAGCTGGGCGGCCTTCGACCTGGGCAGCGTGCGCGCCCGTTTACGCGGTGCCGAAGCCGATGCTGACGGCGCCCTGGCGCAGTACGAGCAACAAGTGCTGCTGGCCCTGGAGGAGTCGGCGAACGCCTTCAGCGACTACGCTAAACGTCAGCAGCGCCTACTCGCCTTGGTGCGTCAGTCGCAAGCCAGCCGCGCCGCAGCCGAACAAGCGGCGGTGCGCTACCGCGAAGGCAGCGTGGACTTCCTCGTGCTGCTGGATGCCGAGCGTGAGCGCCTGGCTGCCGAAGACAGCCAGGCCGTCGGTGAAATCGAGCTGTATCGCGGCATCGTCGCCATCTACAAAGCCTTGGGCGGAGGTTGGCAGCCCAACGCCTGACCCGCCTGCCCGACTCTCCTGGGTTGGATACTCCAACCACTTCCAGCCCCACGGTTTTGCTCCTTGCCGTGGGGCTTTTTTTGCGCGCGCGTTTATCGCCAGCGGCGGACAAGGCTGCGCCATGTCCGCCCTACGGAGGTGCAAGAGGTAACGCCGAGCAGCGCACATCGCGGTGGTAGGGCGGACATGCCGAAGGCTTGTCCGCCAAGGTCACGCGCGGTGGACATGCCGGGCGCTATAATCGCCGCCCTTTCGCCTGATCAGCGCGGCGTTGCATGAAGAAAATCCTGGTTATCGGTTACGTCTGGCCTGAGCCGTGCTCTTCGGCGGCGGGCAGTCGCATGCATGAGCTGCTGGTGCTGTTCCGCGCCCAGGGCTGGCAGGTGACCTTCGCCAGCGCGGCGGCGTTGTCGGAACACCGCGCCGATTTGCGCGCGCTGGAGATCCCCGAGGTCGCCATCACCCTCAACTGCGACAGCTTCGATGCCATGGTCGCCGCGTTGCAGCCGGATCTGGTGCTGTTCGACCGTTTCTTCACCGAAGAGCAATTCGCCTGGCGCGTCGAGCGCGCCTGGCCGAATGCACTGCGCGTGCTCGACACCAGCGACCTGCACAGCCTGCGCGAAGCCCGCCAGCAACTGCTGAAAAACACGCAGCAGGCCTGCGCCAACGAGGCGGATAAGCAGCAAGTCGGCGCCGTCGAGGCCAACGCCGAGGCGCTGTACGCCGCCATGGCCGGCAGCGATACGGCGCAGCGCGAGATCGCCGCGATCTACCGCAGCGACCTGACATTGATGATTTCCTCGTTCGAAATGCAGCTGCTGCAAATCCAGTTCGGCGTACCCGCCGCGCAATTGCAGCACTGCACCTTGATGCTGATGCCCAGCGACACCGCCCAGCCGGGCTTCGCCGAGCGCGAGCATTTCATCAGCATCGGCAATTTCCGCCATGCGCCGAACTGGGATTCGGTGCTGTGGCTCAAACATGCGCTGTGGCCGTTGATCCGCCAGCGCTTGCCGCAGGCGCAACTGCACGTCTACGGCGCCTACCCGCCGCCCAAGGCCACGGCGCTGCACAATGCCCGGCAGGGCTTTCATGTACTCGGCTGGGCCGACGATGCGCATCGGGTGATGAGCCAGGCGCGGGTGTGCCTGGCGCCGCTACGCTTTGGCGCGGGAATCAAGGGCAAACTGGCCGATGCCATGGCCTGCGGCACGCCCAGCGTGACCACCGCCATCGGCAGCGAAGGCATGCACGGCGAGTTGCCCTGGGGCGGCGCGCGGGTTGCCACGGCCGCGGCCTTCGCCGACGCGGCCGTGGCGCTGTATGACGATGCCAGCCACTGGCAGCGGGCCCAGCAACGCGGTTCAGCGATCCTCGCCGCGCACTTCGACCGCGATGCCCAGGGCACCCTGTTGATCGAGCGCCTGCACCGGCTGTTCGAGCAGCGCGACGAACTGCGGCGGCAGAATTTCGTCGGCGCCATGCTGCGTCATCACCTGCATAAGAGCAGCCAATACATGTCGCAGTGGATTGCCGCGAAAAACCGCTGAAGCCAGGCTCAGACGATTCCGCCATTGACCCGCAACGTCTGCCCGTTGATCCAACCGCCCTCTTCGCTGACCAGGAAGGCCACCACATTGGCGATGTCCTGCGGCGTACCCAGGCGCTCCATCGGTGGCTGTTTGGCCAGCTCGTCGATCATCTGCGCGGTTTTACCGCTGACAAATAGCTCGGTCGCCGTTGGCCCGGGAGCAATCGCGTTGACGCTGATATTCCGCCCACGCAGCTCCTTGGCGAAGATGCCGGTCAGGCTTTCCACCGCGGCCTTGGACGCCGCGTACACCGAGTAGCCCGGCAACGCCAGGGCAACCACGCAACTGGACAAGTTGACGATGCGGCCGCCATCGCGCAGCCGCCTGGCAGCCAGGCGCAGGGTATTGAAGGTGCCTTTGGTGTTGATCGCGAAGATGCGTTGATACAGCGCATCGTCGGTGTCGGCAAGGTTGACCATATCGGGTTGGATGATGCCCGCGTTGTTGATCAGAATATCGATCCCGCCATACGCCAGCTCGACCTGGTCGAACAAGGCTTCGACCGCCACCGAATCGCTGATATCGGCCAGCACGGCATAGGCCCTGCCGCCGGCAGCGGTGATATCGCGCACCACCTGCTCGGCATCCGCCGGCCGCGAGGCGTAGTTGACCACCACGCTGATGCCATCGGCACCTAGGCGTTTGGCAATGGCGGCGCCAATACCGCGTGAGGCGCCAGTGACTATGGCTACTTTGGACATGACGACTCCTGCACGTGAGGCCAAGGACAAGGCGACCGCCCACGTACGTGTTGCCTGAACAGTTACGCGGTTGTGGGTGCCCTACAAGTCCGTAATCAGTGGTATAGCCGCCCTGGGGCAAGTGCGTTCGACCGATTGTCTAGCCGGCCGTGGCAAACGCCTGCGCGACTCGCCGCCTGGATCGGGGTGCGCGCTGGCGGCTAAGCAGCCTCATGGATAAGCGGAATACCGCTGATATTCCGGCGACGGGTGGCGGCATCTCGCCACCCGATGCGAACTGGGTCACGCCAATCGACTGACGAATCAAGGCCTCGACAGTCGCCAGGTTTTTGGCACAGGCATTGCCATATACAGCGGGCGTTGAGCTGGCACGACCCGGCGGCACAACAGCCGTGAACACCTGCCAAGCGCAGGCCACAGCGGCAATAAGGATGACGGTTCAGCGCGTACGCGCACCGTCCAGATAAGACCGATAACAATAAAAGGACACCGCATGTTCAAGTCGATCGTCGTCATGGCCGCCTGCGCCCTGACGTTAGCCTCTGCCGGCGCCCACAGTGCGCAAGAGCAAGGCCCCATCCTGATCAAGTTCGCCCATGTCGTCGCCGACAGCACGCCCAAAGGCCAGGGCGCCCTGCTGTTCAAGCAGTTGGTCGAAGAGCGCCTGGCGGGCAAGGTCAAGGTTGAGGTTTACCCCAACTCCTCGCTCTACGGCGATGCCGACGAACTGGAAGCCTTGCGCAACAACGAGGTGCAACTGCTGGCGCCTTCACTGGCCAAGTTCGAGAAATACACCAAACAACTGCAAGTCTTCGATCTGCCCTTCCTGTTCGACGACCTGGAAGCCGTCAACCGTTTCCAGAAGCGCGCCAAAGGCCGTCAACTGCTGCGCTCGATGGAGGACCACAACATCGTTGGCCTGGCTTACTGGCATAACGGCATGAAGCAATTGTCGGCGACCAAGGCCCTGCAAATGCCCACCGATGCTGCGGGTTTGCGCTTTCGCATCCAGCCGTCTGGGGTCCTCGAGGCGCAGTTCAACCAGCTGGGTGCGGTGCCGCAGAAACTGCCGTTCGCCGAAGTCTTCACGGCCCTGCAAAGTGGCCAGGTACAAGGCGCGGAAAACCCCTGGTCGAATATCTACAGCCAGAAACTGCACAGCGTGCAGCCCTATATCACCGAGACCAACCATGGCGTGCTCGACTACATGCTGGTGAGCAACCCACGCTTCTGGTACGGCATTCCGCACCAGGTGCGCATGCAGTTGGAGGGCATCATCGACGAAGTCACCTACGCGGTGAACCGCCAGGCCGAAGCCGCTAACCAGCAAGATCGCCAGCGCATCGAAGCCTCCGGCAGCAGCCAGGTAATCGCCCTCACAGCCGAACAGCGCGAAGCCTGGCGCAGCGCGATGCGCCCCGTATGGCAGCAGTTCGAACCGGCGATCGGTGCCGACGTGATGAAGGCCGCGCAGACCGTCAACCGCAAACAGCGCAACTGACGCCGAGCGACTGTCTGCCAGCTACCGACGTCGCCAATGGCCTCGAATGCGAGGCCAAAATGCTCGTTTACCAGCAGTGGGAGGGGCCTTGGCCGCGAGCTCTTTGGGCTGCCTTGAGCGCGCGGCCTGAACCGCTCGCGGTCAAGACCGCGCCCACAAAAGCCTGACTGCTCATGCAACACGTCATGGGCACATGGCCTTTGCAACGGCCTGTTAGTGGCTACTGCGTTGGCGCTGATTGCTAAAAATGCGCCAATAGCTGGACGGACTGAAGCGCCACGTCACCCCGAGCATCACCACGTTGCACGCCAGCATCAGCTGCCAGGTGGCATGGAAGCCACCGCTGCGCTCAAGCAACCAGCCGCTGACCGAAGGCGCCAGGGCGTTAATCAGAAAACCGAAACCCTGGACGAAAGCGGCCAACTGCCCAGCCGCGCGCGGATCGTGCACGTGATCGAGACTGAGGATCAGGCTCAGGGCGAAACAGGCGCCCAGGCCGAAGCCGATCAACGCGACCCACAGCAGCGGCGCACTGTGCGGCTGGAACAGCAAGCCGGCAAAGCCGAGCAATTGTGCGACCAGGCTGATACTCAACAACCCCCGGCGTTCGCGCATGCGCTGCGCCAGCGCCGGCATACCCAGGGCGGCAAACACCTGAAACACGGTCATCAGCGCCAGCAACGAACCGCTGTCCTGGCTGCTCCAGCCCAGTTGCTGGTAATAGGCTGGCAGCCAGGCCACCACCGTCATGTAACCGCAATTGCTGAACCCGAAATACAACGCCAGCAGCCAGGCCCGGCGGTTGCGCATAAAGGTTTGCACGGTGTGCCCGGCAGGCTGCGCCGGGGACATGCGCCAGGGCGCGCGCCACCACAGCAACAGGGCCAATAACGCCGGCACTATCCACACGGCCAACCCCGCTTGCCAGTTGCCCAGCTGGCTGGCCAGGCGCGGGCTAAGCCAGGCGGCCAACCCGCCGCCGCCCATCAACGCCGCCGAATAGATGCCCATGGCCAGCGCCACCCGACCGACGAACTGGCGCTTGACCAAGCCAGGCACCAGCACCTGAATCAAGGCGATGCCGATACCACCGAGCAACGCCGTGCCCAGCAGCAAGGTGCCATCGGCGATGACGCCGCGCGCCGCACAGGCCAGCAAAATACACAGCAGCCCCAGGGCGATGCCCCGGCCCTCGCCCAAGCGCGTCTCGACCGCAGCACTGAGCAGCGCCACCAGGCCCATGCACACCACCGGCAAAGTGGTCAGCAACGCCGCGGCCTGCACACTCAGTTGGGCGCTCAGGCGAATATCGTTAAGCAACGGACTGACCGACGTGAGGATCGGTCGCAGGTTCAGGCCCAAGGCAATCAGCAATAACGTCCAGCCAAGCATGCGCAAACGCTCGCTGGGTAACGCACAAACGCTCATTTCAATCCTTAATGGTGGCGGCCACCTGGGCCTCGGTGATCGCTTGCATGAATTGCTCGGCCGGCAAAGGATGACCAAGCAGGAAGCCTTGCAGCGAGTTGCACCCCAGCGCGGTGAGGAAATCCTGCTGCCTGAGGGTTTCCACGCCCTCGGCCACGATGCGCAAGTTGAGGGCCTGGCCGAGGGCGACGATGGCGGAAATGATCGCCGCATCATCGCTGTCGTGCTCCAGGTCGCGCACGAAGCCACGGTCGATCTTCAGCTCGTTGGCGGGCAAACGCTTGAGGTAAAGCAGGCTGGAATACCCGGTACCGAAATCGTCGATAGACAGGTCGACGCCCATCTCGGCCAATTGTTTGAGCACATGCATGCTGGCATCGGCATCGCTCATCGCCGTGGTTTCGGTGATTTCCAGGGTCAGGCAATTGGCTGGCAACTGATTCAGCGCCAGGGCCTGCGCCACACTCTCGACCAGACCGGCATGGCAGAACTGCAACGCCGAGAGGTTCACCGCCACGCGCCACTCGCGGTAGCCCTGCACGTACCACTGGCGCATCTGCCCGCAGGCCTGCTGCAACACCCAGTCGCCGATGGCGATGATCAGGCCGGTTCTTTCCGCCAACCCGATGAAGTCATCCGGCGCCAGCAGGCCGCGTTCGGGGTGCTGCCAACGCAGCAAGGCTTCAGCACCGATCGGCTGGCCGTTGGCGGCGTCGAACTTGGGCTGGTAATGCAGGCAGAACTCTTCGCGTTCGAGTGCCGAACGCAAATCATGCAGCAGCTGCAACTGGTTGCGGGCATTGGTATTCATCGAGGTTTCGAAGAAGCTGTAGCCGTTCTTGCCGGCGCCCTTGGCGTGGTACATCGCGGCATCGGCATTCATCAGCAGGGTTTGCCGATCGTCGCCATCGCCGGGGTACAAGACGATTCCCACACTGGTGGACACGCGCAACTGGTGCTCGCCAACCTGAAACGGCTGGCTGACCAACGTCACCATTTGCCCGGCGACGTTGACCGCGTCGTTCGGCTCGCTGAGTTCGGCGAGCAAGACGAACTCATCGCCGCCCACCCGCGCCAGGGTGTCCTGGGCGCGCAGATTTTCGCGCAGGCGCTGGCCCACCTCACGCAGCAACAGATCGCCGACGTGGTGGCCAAAGGCATCGTTGATCGGCTTGAAACCATCCAGGTCCATAAACATCAACGCGAAGTGGCCGCCATTGCGCGTGACCTTGAGCATGCTCTGCTCGATGCGGTCTTCCAGCAGCAGGCGGTTGGGCAGCTTGGTCAGGTTGTCGTGCAGCGCCAGTTGCGTCAGCTCCCGGTTGGCCTCGGCCAGCGAACTGCTCAAGGCCGTGGTGCGCGCTTCCATCCGCGCATCGAGCACCGAGGTGAGCAAGGCGATGGCCAATACCGCCAGGGTGACGATGACGATCAGGCTGGCCAGCCAGCCGCCATCCAGGCCCTTGCCGGCCGCGGCGCAGAAACTGCCGACGGGGAAGTTCGCCGCGGCCATGCCGGTGTAGTGCATGCCGACGATGGCCAGGCCCATGATCAGCGCCGCGCCGCCACGGGCTACTCTGACGAATGGCGTATGCCGGCGCAGACGAAAAGCGATCCACAAAGCGGCTGCCGAGGCGGCAACGGCGATCAGCAACGACAACCCGACCAGCAGCGAGTCGTAGTCGATGCCCGGCTGCATCAGCAGCGCATGCATGCCGATGTAGTGCATCGAGCTGATCCCGGCACCCATCGCCAGGGCACCGAGCAGCCAGTGCCACAGCGGCATCTGCGGCTGGCTCACCAGCCACAGGGCAAAGCCCGAGGCGAGTATGGCGATCGCCAGGGACAGCAAGGTAATGGCCAGGTCGTAGCCCAGGGGGATCGGCAAGCTGAAGGCCAGCATGCCGATAAAGTGCATCGACCAGATGCCGATGCCCATGGCCACCGCGCCACCCGCGATCCACAGCGGTACGGCGGCGTCTTTCGCGGTGGCGATGCGCCCAGCCAGATCCAGTGCCGTGTAGGACGCCAGAATCGCCACGCAGAGGGAAATCAGAACCAGGGAAAAATCGTAGCTACCAATCAGCATCGCAACTCTCAAGACGCAGCTGAGCAGCCTGTGTGGATGACCGGGGCAGGCCATTGCGCCTGCCGCCCGCTGCCTACATCCGTATTAGCGACCACTTATGTTCCGTGCAGACCACTTGCAGCCGCGTAACAACGGCAAGTGCTGGCGATTTTAGCGAAAAGCCCTGTGAACTGTTACTCAAAACACGCATTGATTGCTCAGTCGGCTGGGCTATTCGCTGAACCCCCGTACGTTTCGTGGAGTTGCTCGACCTGCCAGCCGCCGCCCAGCGCGGCAATCAGTTGCACGCTGGCCGTCAGGCGGCTGCCGAGTAATGTCAGGGTGCTGCGCTCGTTATTCAGGGCCGTCGCCTGCACGTTGACCACACTGTTGAAGTCGACGGTGCCGGCCTGGTACTGGTTTTCGATCAAGCGCAACGACTCACGCGCGGCGTCCAGCGCCTGCTGCTGCACCACGGCTTCCTGCTCCAGCACGCGCAGTTGCACCAGGTAGTCTTCCACCTCACGGAAGCTGTCGAGCACCGCCTGGCGGTATTGCGCCACCGTCTGGTCGTAGAACGCTTCGCTACGTTCCAGCTCGGCACTGCGGGCGCCGCCGTCGAACAGGGTCATGGCCAGGTCCGGGCCCAGCGACCAGAAACGATTGGGCAGGTTGATCCAGTCGGCGAAGCTGCTGCCGCGATAGCCGCCGCTGGCCGAGATCGTCAGGTCCGGGTACCACGCTGCTTCTGCGACGCCGATCTGCGCGTTGGCGGCAATCACCCGCCGTTCGGCGGCGGCCACGTCCGGGCGCCGTTCGAGCAGTTGCGAAGGCAACGCCACGGGAATCTGCGGCAAGGCCGGCAATTGTTCGCGGGTGGCGATGCTCAGCTCGCTCGGCGGCACGCCGATCAGCACGGCAAGCGCATGCTCCAGTTGCGCGCGCTGCCACGTCAGGTCGATGGCTTGCGCCTCGGTGCTGCGCAGCTGGGTCAGCGCCTGGGTCACGTCGGATTTCGGCACGATGCCGGCGTTGTACTGGTTCTCGGTGAGTTTCAGCGAACGCGCATAGGCGGCGACCGTGGCGTCCAGCAGGCGTTGCTGATCGTCCAGCACGCGCAGTTGCAGGTAGGTTTGCGCCAACTCGGCCTGCAAGCTCAGCTTCACCGCTGCCAGGTCGGCGGCGCTGGCCTCGAAGTCGGCGCGACTGGATTCCAGCGAGCGGCGCAATTTGCCCCAGATATCCAGCTCCCAGGCGGCATTCAGGCTGAGGTCGTAGCTTTTCGAGATGCTCGCGGCGTTCGAGCCGCCG
>TARA_R100001244_G_scaffold6593_19_pt1 | contig 24640 bp, 23 predicted proteins | sample TARA_R100001244 | Tara Oceans TARA_R100001244 (sample SAMEA2621564) | marine metagenome | biome: marine biome (ENVO:00000447); feature: mesopelagic zone (ENVO:00000213); material: "saline water (ENVO:00002010), including plankton (ENVO:xxxxxxxx)" | depth 790 m
AGGGTTGATGACCGGCGGTGTTGAACGGGATTTTCTGGATATTGCGGTCAGGCTCGTGACGTGACCCCCTGATTTTCCTCCAAGTTCGATTAGAGCCGGGTCGCATTGTTGCGCATGAGCGCGGTTGAAGCAATGGGCTGCGTAGCGGAGCCCGTAGGGTGTAGCGAAGCAGGCCATTGCTTATCCAGTTCAGCGGCGAACGCCGCCGGTGTTGCGTAGCCAAGCGATGAGTGTGGTCTCTCCTGGTTGTAGTCTTCCACCCAGGCAGCGATCTCGACCCAGGCATGCGCCGGCTGAGGAACAGTGTCTCGTTCAGCAGTTCATCGCGCATCCGGCCGTTGAAGCTTTCGCAGAAGCCGTTCTGCATCGGCTTGCCCGGCGCGATGTAATGCCACTCCACGCCGATCTGGCCGCACCAAGCGAGAACCGCGTTGCTGGTGAGCTCGGTGCCATTATCACTGACGATCATCCCCGGCTTGCCGCGCTGGGCGATCAGCTCCGTCAGTTCGCGCACGACACGGCGACCCGAGATCGAGGTGTCCGGCACCGCCGCCAAGCACTCCCGGGTCACATCATCGACCACGTTAAGAACCCGAAACCGCCTGCCGGAAGCCAGCTGGTCGTGCACGAAGTCCAGGCTCCAGCGCTGGTTCGGTAGGGCGAGAACCGGAGCCGGTGCTCTGTTCCCCACCGCCCTCCTGCGGCTGCGCCGCCGCCTGACTGCCAAGCCTTCCTCACGATAAATACGCTGCGTCTTCTTCCGGTTGATCATCACGCCCTCCCGGCGCAGCAGGATATGCAGACGGCGATAGCCGAACCGGCGACGCTGGTTGGCCAGCTCGCGCAGCTTCTCACGCAACCCGGCATCATCGTCCCGCGTGGAACGGTAACGCACGCTCTTGCGTTCGGCACCGATGACACGGCACGCCCGCCGCTCACTCATCCCGTGACAAGCCTGGAGATGAGACACAGCTTCCCGCTGCGCGGCGGGCGTCAGAACTTTTTTGCCAGCAGGTCATTCGTAAGCGTGGCGTGGAGGCCGCCTTGCATGATGGCTTCGGTATAGGCTGATTGCCGTTCTTTTTGGAGCGGTGATGATGGACGATTTCGATGATCAGGATACAAGTAGTCCTACGAGTGGTCATATGAGTGATCGTATGACCACTCGGATCGAGGTTGTTGACCGCGTGTCGGGCCGTCGGCGCTGGACGGTCGAGCAGAAGCTGGCGATCCTGCGTGATGCGTTTGGCTGCGAAGGCTCGGTGCGTACTGCCTGCGAGCGGCATGAGATTGGCAGCGGGCAGCTTTATACCTGGCGGCGCCTGGCGATGTCGGGCGAGTTGACGGGAACCAAGCGGACGGCATTACCGTCATTTGCCGAGGTCGACGTATCGGAGTCTTCGCTTCCGGTTATTTCAGCTCCCGCGCAGGCGTCCGGCCAGATCGGGATCGAGCTTCCTTCGGGTGTGAAGCTGACGGTGGACGCCGGGATCGATACCGATGCGCTGGCACGGGTAATCGGCGTACTAGACCGATGATCCCGCTATCTCCTTCGACGCGCATTTACCTTGCCTGCGGTGCGACCGACATGCGCAAGGGTTTTAATGGTCTGGCGGTACTGGCGCAGCAAGTATTGCACAAGAACCCGCATTCAGGGGCCCTGTTCGCCTTTCGGGGCAAGCGCGGGGATCTGGTCAAGCTGCTGTAGTACGATGGCCAGGGCATGTGCCTGTTTTCCAAGCGGATGGACCGGGACAAGTTCGTCTGGCCGGTGACGCAGACGGGCAAGGTCAGCCTCACATCGGCGCAGCTTTCAATGCTGCTGGAAGGCATCGACTGGCGGCGTCCGGAACGGACCGTAATGCCCCTTCTGGCAGGGTAAAAAGTGACCGGTTTGCTCAGGTTTTTCTGGCATTGGACACCCTGATTCGCTAATGGATCAGGGTGTCAGATCAAGCCATTTCCCGCATCGATAAAGACGCCCGGATCGCCGAGCTGGAAGCTGCTTTGGCGGCCCGTGACACGCTGATCGAGACGCTGCGTATCCAGTTGGCCAAGCTGCGTCGTATGACCTTTGGCCAGTCGTCGGAGAAGCTATCGCAGCAGATCGAGCAACTGGAACTGGCGCTCGAAGAGCTGGAGGGCGAAGCTGCTGTTTCCGATACGCGGGGATCTGAGCCGGTCGCAGAAGCCGAGCGTCCATCCCCCGTCCGCGCTTTGCCTGATCACTTGCCACGCACTGAACGCCGCATCGAACCGGAGACGGGCAACTGCGCCTGTCCCGATTGCGGCGGCGCGCTGCGTCCGCTTGCACAGGCCAGCGACGAGATGCTTGATGTTGCGCCAGTCCAGTGGCGCGTCATTCGCACCGTGCGCCCCAACTACACTTGCCGCTCGTGCGAGAAGATTGTGCAGGCACCTGCGCCGGTGAAGGCTATTGCCCGGGGCAAGGCCAGTTTCGCGACACTTGCCCATATTGTCGTGAACAAGTTCGATCATCATCTGCCGCTCTACCGCCAGGCCGAGATGATGGCGACGCAGGGCATCGAGATTGACCGATCCACGCTGGCCGGTTGGGCAGGACAGGCAGCCGCGCTGCTCGATCCGATCGTCAGCCGCATTCGCGAGGAGGGTCTCAAGGCCAGCAAGCTCCATACCGACGATACGCCGGTGCCAATGCTGGTTCCTGGCAAGGGCAAGACCGCACAGGCAAGGCTCTGGACCTACGTTGTCGACGACCGTGCATCGGGCGCGAGCCGACCGGTATTGGTCTGGTACAAGTTCACGCCCGACCGCAGCGGCATCCATCCGCAGACAGAGCTCAAGAGCTTCACCGGCCTGCTCCAGGCCGATGGCTATGCCGGATATGAGAAGCTCTATGCCGGAGGCCGGATCAGGGAAGTCGCCTGCTGGGCACATTTCCGGCGCAAGATATTCGAGAACCACTTGGGCCATCCAACACCGCTGACCACCGACCTGCTCGAACGGATCGCCGGGCTTTACAAAATCGAGGCGGAGATACGGGGCGAGCCACCGGACGTTCGCCGACGATGTCGTCAGGAACGAAGCAAGCCGCAAATTGACGCGCTTCGCGCTGCCATTGACGATGCCCTGCGCCGCCTGTCGCCATAGGCCGCAAGAACTGGCTGTTCGCCGGTTCGAAGGCGGGCGGGGAGCGCGCTGCCGCGATCTATTCCGTTATCGAGACATGCAAGCTCAATGGTATCGAACCGCAAGCCTATATCGCCGATGTGATTGAGAAGATCGCCTCTGGCTGGCCCGCTTCTCGGTGGGATGAGCTCATGCCCTGGAACTGGACCGCAGACCCCGTGCCTGTCAGCCCCATTGCAGTTAGAAGCGCGGCATGACCGAGACCATCGCCCGCCTGCATATTGCGCTTGCCGATACTGACCCTCTCATCTGGCGGCGGGTCGAGGTGCCGCTCGATGCCAGCCTCAAGATGCTTCATGATGTCATCCAGGCCGCGATGGGCTGGCTCGACTATCACCTCTGGGAGTTCGAAGCGGGCGACAGGCGATACAGCCTTCCCGATCCGGACTGGCGCGACGATGAGCTGTCCGCGGCCAAAAATGCGAAGCTCAAAACCCTGATCGATCGAGGCGTTCGCCAATTTCTCTATACCTACGACATGGGCGACAACTGGGACCATATCGTCACGCTCGAAGCGATCGAGGATGGCGAAGCCGGAACCAAATATCCGCGCTATGTCGAGGGCGAGCATCGCGCCCCGCCCGAGGACTGCGGCGGTACGCCCGGCTTCGAAGCCTTCCTTGAAGCCGTCACCGATCCCAGGCACCCCGAGCACGAGAATGCCACCGAATGGCACCATGGCTGCTACGGGAAACCTTTCGATCCCGACGAAATCGACGAACGCGACGCAAAACTCAGGATCGGCGCTATCGCCAAACGCCGCGCCGCCGGCAAAGCCGCTCAGGCCAAAAAATTACGCTGACAAGGCGGCCTCCGCGCCACGCTTACCGATCTTCAGCGCAACGTTGTCCAGCATCGTGTCAGCCAGCAGCCGCTTCAGCTTCGCGTTCTCGCTCTCAAGATCCTTCAGTCGCGGGGCCTCCGACACTTCCAGCCCGCCGTACTTCGACTTCCAGTTGTAGATCGTCGCTTCGGAAACCCCGTGCCGCCCAGCCCGGTCGGCAGTCTTCGCGCCCGCCTCCGCTTCCTTCAACACGCCGATGATCTGTTCCTCGGTAAACCTCGTTCTCTTCGTCTCGTCCGTCCTTCCATCAGGGCCGGACTCTAATCGAACTTGGAGGAAAATCAGGGGGTCACGTCAGCCCCGCAACAATCTGACCAACCGCACTTTCCGTTGAAAACAATTCACTTGCAACGGCCTTGCAACGGTCAGATATATCTGCATCGTTCAATTCAATTGTAAGCATTTCTTCCACCAATTTGGGCAGATCTGTGCCGTTATCGGCCTCCGATACACGGCCAACCCGTGTTTCCTGAATAAGATCCACAAGATCATTGTCGAAATTGATACTGGCAAGAACAGGCAGTCCTGCTCTCATATAGGATACAAACTTGCCGGGAATGTTGTGGGTTCTGTGGTTTGGATCGAGACAAACGATCCCAACATCGCATTGCAAATAAAGGCCAGGGATTTCCTCTGGTTCAATTTCATAGAAAAACAACACATTGTCGAGACCGCGTCGGCGCGTTTCGTCCCGCAAATGTTTGGCATCACTCCCTCTTCCGACAAACAGAAACCCTACATCTTGTCGATGTCTTAATTGCTCAGCAAGGTCTATCAGCTTGCCCATGCCCTGAGCGACTCCCATATTGCCTGCGTAAACAAATATGCGCCGGCCGGATAGCGTGGTCGACTGAACGTCAATCGAACAGCCAATGCTTGGAGTATCGGCCAGCCAGTTCTGCAGCACCTCGACACGTCCTGCAGACTTTTTGTCCCAATCGATAAAAAAAGCCAGATTTCCCTTTGTTTGCACACCTATTACGTCAGCGACAGAATATTGAAAATTGGCAATCCTATCAAGCATTCTGAAGGCAATTCCGCGAGAGATTAGCCCCATGTCGGCAGCCCACTGAGGGAAAATGTCGCGGATTATCAAATAGGATCTACACCGGTTTTTTCTTTTTAGCGACTTAACGATCGGGCCCAGAAAAATCGTGGGCGAATACCAGACGATGCCGTCAAACCCGGATTGCGCTATCGGAGATTTATTAAAATTTTTTAGCATGATAAAGGGCATTAAAAATTCGCCAATGGTCCGGCGAAAATAACTTCTGTCCTTTGTGGGCAGAACTTTGAGCCGAATGATCCGGACGCCAGCAACATGCTCGATGCACCAGTTTTCGATTAGGTCCGGCGCCGCAACAAGCACCGTGATTTCATGCCCCTGTGCTGCAAATTCTCGGGACAGATCTCGAAGCTGCACCGCACCGGATGATCGCAGTGGTGGGTAAACGTCGGCTATCAAAGCAATGCGCATCGCAACCAGTCCTCAGTATTTTTTCCAGACCACTCGATTAACATAGTCGATATAACTATGAATAATCCGGACAACCTTATCGGATACATTCGGCATGCTATAGTCGCCCACAAGCCTTATCATTCGCGAAGCTCCCCGTGGTTGGCGTTCAAGAATCACGAGCGCTTGCATTATGCGCGCCGGATTCAGGCCAACCATCATTGCTGCCGCTTCCTCCATCCCTTCAGGACGTTCGTGCGCTTCACGGATATTGAGCGCGGGGAAGTTGAGGATCGACGCTTCTTCATTGATTGTACCGCTATCAGACAAGACGGCACGTGCGGAAATCTGGAGCTTGTTGTAATCCAAGAATCCCAATGGCTTCATTAGCTGAACATGAGACGAAAACTTGGTCGCTGATTGGTCGATGCGATTCCGCGTCCGGGGATGTGTGGAAACAATTATGGGTAGCTTATAGGTGTCAGCAATCTGATTGATTGCTTTGACCAGTTTCCCAAAGCTCTTGTCTGGTTCAATATTTTCTTCACGATGGGCCGAGATCAGGAAAAATTGCTGATCTGCCAATCCGAGAGTAGAAAGCACGTCTGATTTATCGATTGCTGATCGGAAATGACTAAGAACTTCGAACATCGGGCTACCCGTCTTAATCACCAGATCTGATGGCAATCCTTCCTTCAAGAGATATTCTCGGGCTATCGAACTGTAGGTCAGGTTCACATCGGCGGTGTGATCGACGATTCGGCGGTTAATTTCCTCTGGGACCCGCTGATCGAAACATCGATTTCCTGCTTCCATATGGAATGTCGGAATCTTCCGACGTTTCGCCGGTATAATCGCCATGCAGCTATTGGTGTCACCAAGTACCAACAACGCATCGGGCTGTTCAGATTCCAGTACCGCATCGACCGCAATGATAACGTTCCCGATTGTAGTTGCACCGTTGACACCAGCGGCTTCCAGAAAATAGTCAGGTTTCCGAATGCCAAGTTCGTCAAAGAAAATTCCGTTCAACTCATAATCGTAATTCTGGCCGGTATGAACAAGAATATGGTCTGAAAACTGGTCGAGTTTATCCAACACTCTGGAGAGTCGGATTATCTCCGGCCGGGTCCCGACCACCGTCATAATTTTTAATTTTTTCATAGCTTCACTTTGCTGGCAATTGTGTCGGGTTGCTCCCGATCAAATATCTCATTCGCCCAAAGCATGACGACCATTTCGTCTTCACCTATGTTGGTAATATCATGGGCCCAGCCCGGAATAGTTTCAACGATTTGTGGTTCCTCGCCAGCGGTGATCAGCTCCACATATTCATCGGTCAGCATATGCCGAAATCCAAAACGGGCACGCCCCTTGATGACCAAGAATTTTTCCGTCTTGCTATGGTGGTAGTGCCCACCCCGCGTGATATTGGGATGCGCTGTAAAGAAGGAAAATTGTCCGCAGTCCGGCGTTTTCAGCATCTCCACAAAAACGCCGCGTTCGTCACCATAAGCAGGGATGGCATGGGAAAAAGATGACGTCGGCAGAAAGCTTACATAGGTCGCATACAAGGCCCGTGTCAGCCCGGTCCCGACTGGCGGTATGACAAGGCTGGTTCTGCTCTCCGCAAATGCGTTTATCTGATCAGCCAATTCCCCGACCGATATTGAATATTCGGGTTCGACCGTTCCAAAGCTTAGGCCTGAAAAACCGGTTCTCAACTGCGAGAGAATCTCCGTGATCACATCATCGATATAGACAAGATGTATCTGCGCCAGCGGATCATCGATACGCAGGGGTAGCGACCGGGCAACATTGTAGCAGAAAGTTGCCACGACCGAGTTATAATCTGCCTTGCTCCATTTCCCGAAAACGTTTGGCAGCCGGTAGATTTTGGCTGGCATACCCGTTTTTTTTGCCAGTTCTTCAATAGCTTGTTCCGCCGCCAATTTGCTGTTTCCGTAGAGGTTGTCTATCGCAGCTTGTATAGAGGAGGAGAAAATGACGGGGATGGGTCGGCCGGTTTTTTCTATCTCATCACATAATGTCTTCGTCAGATTGGCGTTGCCATCGACAAACGCTGCGGGGTCTTTCGGACGATTTTCACCGGCGAAATGAACGACGGCATCAACTGTTTCGAGTTTGGAGCGTAATTCTGAGATGCTGTCTTCCCGCGTAAAACAAACAGTTTCAAATTCGGACTCTTCGTTTAAGCGTAACGCCAGATTTTTACCCATAAAACCTGATGCGCCGGTTACCAGAATTCTCATTCTATGCCTCCAAATCACCAGACCGACCAGCCAATGCCGACTGTATGAACGGCAACTTGCACAATAGTTTTTTCATGCCTTCGACATCGAGCCGCGTTGTGTTGTGTGAATTGTAATCGGTAGCCTCAGAGATGCTAGTTTCGCCCTCTTCGACGAATTTCCCATAGTTCAAATCTCGAAGGTCAGGCGGGACCCGAAAATAATCATTCAAGTCGTTTGATGCCGCCATCTCTTCTCTGCTAAGCAAGGCTTCGTACAGTTTCTCGCCATGCCTGGTTCCAATAACATTTACCTGATGATCGGCTTTACCCATCAGTTCACAAATTGCGGTTGTCAGGGTTGATATCGTCGCTGCCGGGGCTTTCTGAACGAAAATATCGCCAGGTTGCCCGTTTTGGAAAGCATAAAGCACCAGTTCGACTGCGTCGTCCAAAGTCATCATAAAGCGTGTCATCTCTGGATCGGTGATCGTGAGAGCTCTGCCCGCTTGGATCTGGTCAACGAACAACGGGATTACCGATCCCCGCGATGCCATAACATTGCCATAGCGCGTGACACAAATAACGGTGTCTTTGCTGCTACGCGACTTGGCAACTGCCACTTTTTCCATCATTGCTTTTGATATACCCATCGCGTTGATCGGATAAACAGCCTTGTCAGTGCTGAGGCAGACCACACGTTTCACGCGAGAATTAATCGCGGCTTCCAGCACATTTTCGGTCCCCAGCACATTCGTCTTGACTGCTTCCAGCGGATGAAATTCACAAGAGGGAACTTGTTTCAACGCCGCCGCATGAAAGACGTAATCGACGCCTCTCATCGCATTTAGAACGGCGGTGTAGTCGCGCACATCGCCTATATGGAACTTAAGTTTGCTGCTGTCGAAATGCTTGCGCATATCATCCTGTTTTTTTTCATCTCGACTAAAAATACGGATTTCACGCACATCAGAATTCAGAAACCGCCGCAAGACGGCGTTACCGAAAGATCCGGTACCGCCGCTGATAAGAAGTGATTTTCCCGCAAACATATTTTGTTCCATTATTGATCGGTCAGTGGCTTAAATTCTGAATGACAGAGGAGGTTTTCCTTTTTCTCCGGGTCTGGATAATTAATGAGCACCGCCCGGTACTTCCCTTTGAAGACAAACAAGCTACCAGCCGCAGCGCCGCAAGGTCCCACCGTGTCTACCAATTGTACAATATTGTCGAGCGAGGAAGCGCCGCCCAAGAATGTGATCGGGATATTGACGCGCTCTCGCAGTTGCTTTGCCAGCGCCAAGTCATAGCCCTGCATCGTTCCATCTCTTTCAACAGAGTTGATAACGATCTCGCCGGCTCCCGCTTTTTGCATCGTTTCGGCAAAATCCAAAGCAGTTAGGCCCGTTTTTTCTTTGCCATTGCGAATATAAACATCATGAACGTTGCTAAATTTACGCTTTTTCACATCGATTACAACGACAACGCTTTGCCGCCCCACTGCATTTGAAATTACCGAGATGCAATCAGGAGACGCTACTGCTGCGGAACTTATAGCCACCTTCTCTACCCCAATGCTGATGATGTGCCTAGCTTGATCGGCATTGTTTACCCCACCACCGTAGCACAGCGGCATTCGGCATTCTACGGCCAGATCGGTGATCATTTTGTAGTCTGGTTCACTACCGTTTACCGTGGCATCAATATCGATCACCATCAGCTCATCAGCTTCTTTTTCGTTAAAAATGCGGACCGCATTGATTGGATCCCCAACATAAGTCGGATCGGAAAACTTGACTGTCTTGACCAAACCACCGTCGTGAACAAGTAGGCAAGGGATGATGCGTGGGCGGAGCACTATTTATAGCTCCGCAAAATTTTTTAGGAGGTTACTTCCAAAATGATGGCTTTTTTCCGGATGAAACTGCACACCCCAAACATTGTCCTTGTTCACGATGCACGTGAAATCACCACCGTAATTTGCGGTAGCACCACAATTCTCGGAGAGCCCATTATCAAAATAATAACTGTGTAAAAAATAGAATCTGGAATTTTGCATGCCTTTCAATAAAGGCAATGCTTGGGATGGGTTGACATCATTCCAGCCCATATGGGGAAGCGGTACATTGCCTGCATCTTGACGGCATTCAAGCGCCCTAATTTTTCCCCCGATCCATCCGAGGCCGGGTTGCTCTCCCTCGTCGCTTGATTGACCCAGAATTTGCATTCCCACACAAATTCCCAGCACAGGAACCTTCTTTTCTAGCACAAGCTCATCGAGCGTCGAACGCATGCCTGATTTGTTTAACAGGTTCATCGCATGATCAAACGAACCAACGCCGGGCAAGATAATATGGTCTGCCTCGCTCAGGGTCGCTGCATCTTTTGCCGAAACTGCAGGAATATTCAGTTCATTGAACCTGCTAAGGAAGGCACCGATATTCCCCAATCCGTAGTCAACGATATGTATCAACGAATGATCGCCCTTTGTAGGCCCAGCAGCTTCAGAAGTTTGGCGCCAAGATTCATTATCGGCATCATGTTGCGATAGTCCGCGAAAGTTTTATTTGGAGCTTTCAACATCGTCTCCAGTTCGGTTACGGATATTCCCAACTTGGTTGCGATAAATTCAAAGTCGAGGCGCACCTGCTCATCGGAATACGGGGCATGCGAGATTTTTTCCAGAGCCTCTTCCCGTTCCAGCTGTCCTGTCAGGATGAGGCTTGAAAAATGTGCCCGCCGCTTGTCGTAACCGAATTTTGTACGCAGCCAGTACCCCTCGTAAAAGCGGGTAAATCTGCTCTCATAGTGTTTGTGTGGATAACGTTGCCAGCCAAACCGATCGACGAGTTCTTGCATGGCAGCTTCCTTGTAATAAGGAATATAGTTTAGCGGCTTGACAACCTTAACCCCCTTGACGAAACGATAAAATATCTTGAATTTCAATATCCCGGCAAGAGGGAAGGATTTCAGCGGACGACTTCCGAATTTTTCATGGATATCACGAATTTGCAACAGGTCAGATGCATGATAATGCCATTCAAGCGGCTCTCTGACGCATTCGGTCGAGTAATTGGCCCCGGTCAAAATATACTTGACATCATTTTTTGCCGCAAAATTGTACAGTCCGGCAAAAAAGGCATGGTCTTGCGGAGTGTCGAGATGGGGGACGCCGGCCTTGAAAAACGCTAGCTGCAAGTCCCGCATCTCCGGCCAATTCACGACCTCTGTGAAGAGGTCAAGCCCCATTCCATCGACCAGTTTCTCAATATTGTTGGTTGCTTCCTGCGAATTCCAGCCACCATCCACATGGTACAATAGAGGCCGCAGGCCGAATTTTTCTTTTGCGATATAAACAAGGTAGCTACTATCTACGCCACCGCTCAATCCGATCAGGCAATCGAAGTCCTTCCCTTTCCCGTCCTGCTTGATCCGCTCGATCTGCGCCATTATTTCACGCTCGCCACGCGCGTCGGTGTGCCAATTCGGTAAAATGTTGTTGTAGTAGTTATTGCAATATTCGCACCAACCGCGATTATCAAAACTGATGCCGGAATCAGATGTATCCATAATGCAATTTTTGCAGATTTGGTAAGGACGATTGGCCAAGGGAAAGCTTTCGTTTTTTTGATGTTCCGGGTTCATAACGGGATCACATTTTGAAGCAAGCATGCAATTCTTTTCTTTGCGGCGCGCGGCCTAAGTCGAGGCCCTGAGCAAAAAACTATCGCGGCGAATAGTCTTGATCAGGAGTAGCCTGAGCGGCAGAGCAATTTTCTCCGCTTCCCCCCGCCGTCGGTCTACCACAGTGAAACCCAGTTCTGCAAATAGCCGCTCCCATTCTTCGTGTGACCGGAAACGGACGCCAACCCCGAAAGTATTGGCTTTGAACGCGGGTATGATCCGGGAAACGGCTCTGCCCACCTTGGAAAGAAGACGACTGGACGTAATGATATAGATCAACTTGCCACTGACATGGCCGAGGAAAGACTGATAGATATATTCATTTACAAATATTTCGCGGCTTTTCCCCTTCCAGGCTTCGAGCGCCTGGCACTGAAGCGCCCGGGTACTCGAATCGTCTCGCCCGACGAGATGATGCAAGATGAGATTGAAACAGACGATTTCCTCGTCCCCTTGAATTTCTGGTTCAAGAGCATCCCCCTGCACCGCCAACACGCCCTTCTCGCGACAGGCCGAGACGGATACCGGATCCATGTCGATAACCCGCAATTGCGTGTCGGCTTGCTTTGACAACGCCGAAGCAAAATGTCCCACTCCACCGCCAATATCAACAACTATTCCGGCCGGCGGGCGGGCGATAGTCAGGGCCTGAAAATCGCGAACCTGATCTTCGACGAACTGGTCATGATAAAATTCTTCAATTTGGCCTGGCTCTAGTTTTATTTGGGGCGTAGCTGCAGGCATGATATGTATCTCAATTTCCGGGTTGGGGTGTCTAAACGCGCCTTTTTTCATTGATATACATAGCCATGCCACGATGCAACCGCCCAATTCACAGGAAATTTCAGTTGGATAAAGTGAGGAATTCTTACTCCTGAAGAGAGCTGGGCACTGGCCTGCCCCCCGCAAAGTGGTCCATATTGAAAGTTAGGATTTCGGCTATTTATGGCTTGAAAGGCAAGGATCAGCTCTCTATCGGACATGGTAGAATGGGTATGTCATCCAGATAGTGAGATCGACAAGCAGAACGAAAATATTATCCAATGCGCCTGATTATCGATTGAAATATTGGTAGCATTCGATAGGGGATTTAAGATATCGCTGGATTATCACACGATATAGAAAATTTGTATGAGACCGTCAAACCAAACCAGACCACTGTTTTGCTTGATAAGTAGGACAAGACATCAATGGCGTTGACAATTATTGTGCCGGGGATGCTTTCCTTTTTGTTGACATTGGCCTTGATTTTTAAAGGTGGAAGCCTTGCCAAAAAGCTTCGCCTGATCGATGTGCCGGGTGGGCGCAAAAAGCATTTGCACGCCACCCCTTTAATGGGCGGTCTAACCATTGCTTTGATCATCGCACCGATGATGATCGGCTATGTCATGATCTTTCCTGATTATTACCAAAATGCGGTTGTGGCCATCACTTCCGTCGGGTTCTTGATCACCGCACTTGCTATCATTGATGATCGCATTCACATTCCGGCAATCATCCGGCTACTAATTTCCGCTTTGATTTTTGGCGTCGCAATGTGGATGATACCAGGCTTGCAGATAGGGATCATTTCATGGGCCGGTGGAACCGAGTATATATCGTTAGGTAGATTTACTATATTGCTGACAATTTTATCTCTCGTTGCACTAATCAACGCGATTAATATGGCTGATGGAAAAAATGGACTGGTCACGGGCCTCTGCTTCGGCTTTTCGTTTATTTTGTTGATTAGCGCACGAATTGATTTGGCTCCCGTTCTGTCTATTCTTGTTGGGGCCACATTTGCACTCTTTTTCTTCAATTTGAACGGTCGAATTTTTCTGGGTGATGGCGGGAGCTATGGACTTGCTGCGTTAATAGGTATGTTGGCGATATATATATATCAGCGGTCCGACATATTGATATCCGCGGACCAAATCGGCCTCATGTTTATGCTGCCCGTTGGGGATGTGGCCAGATTGATTGTAGTCCGCACTCGAGCTGGAAAATCACCGCTCGAACCAGATCGAAATCATCTGCATCACTTGCTGCAGGATCGGATCGGGTGGCGAAATGGGTTGCTCCTCTACTGGAGCATGGTTTTCTTTCCGATAACCGTGGCAATAATTTTGCCTCATTTGACTATATTAATGATTCTTCTTTCTATAGTTGCATATTTTATTGTTCTTTGGGCTACGCGAAAATCGATAGGCAAAGTGCGGACTACGCGCTTTCGGAATTGATATGGGAAAGGAGAGTTAACGGAGAACTCAGTCACAATAAAATTTCGATAGCGGAGGTTGGCACGCTATCAGTCTCAAACTAGGACCTGTTGACAAATTGGCGCATCCATAACCGGATTGCGACGAGGTTGATAAAGCCGAGATAGCTGTCGGCGGTCTTATCGTATCTGGTGGCGAGGCGACGGGCATTTTTGAGCTTGTTGAAGCATCTTTCGACCATGTTACGCAGGGCATAAATGGCAGGATCGACGGGCAGTTGCACCTTGCGGTTGCGCTTTGTCGGTATCATTGCCGTTCCGCCACCTCTTTCCATATCTTCACGAATAAAGTCAGCATCATAGCCCTTGTCGGCAAGCAGCACTCTGGGCGCGGGGCCATCGGCGTTCATGATTGGCAGATAGCCTTTGTAATCGGATGTTTCGCCGCCGGTTAGTGCAAATGCGATAGGGAGGCCCATTGCATTGATGCGGAGATGGATTTTGGTCGTGAAGCCACCTTTTGAGCGCCCAAGACCCTGACGCGGAGTCCCCCTTTAGGGCCGGCTGAACAATGGTGCGCCCGGATTATTGTGCTGTCGATCATCTGCAAACTGGGGTTTCCGCCACCGCTGTCGTTGAACGCTTCGAGAAGCAACTCCCATAAACCAGATAGTGTCCAGCGCCGGAACTGGCGATAAACACTCGACCATTTGCCGAAATGTTCGTGCAAATCGCGCCAGGCTACTCCCGTCCGCGCAATCCAGAAAATCCCATCCAGAACAAACCGATGATCCCTCGGGCGCCGTCCGCTTCGCGCACCGCGCTCTACCACAAATGGCTCCAGGCAGGCCCATTCTTCGTCGCTCATCAAACCTCGGACCAAAATAGCCTCCTGCAAAAGCTACCTTGAATCAGAAACTACGCGCTTTGGGAATCCCCTTTGTCAACACGTCCTAGTTTCAATCATTTCTCTCAGACCTATCGGGATTATTTCTTATCCTGACCACACCCCGACCATTATAGGAAGTGCATGCTCGCTCCTCTCCTGGGCAATCAGGTCTAATTGCCCCAACAGGACAACAGTCTTCATGAGAAGAGACCCAAATCGGGCAATGGAAAAATTTTCCAAGTCCATGGCACATTTTGCACTCTTCGAACAAAGTCAAAACCACCATAGTAAGACACCTGTTTTAGAGCAGATCGACCGAATAAGTCTTTTGGATCGGTGAGATGCATCATGAGCTAATTTTCATTATACAATACGAGTAGAGAATTATGACTGCTAAACTTCGATTTAACCGGTAATATCCGAATGCATTAATGGATACCTTTAGCGGGGGATGCTTGATTGCTCAACGAGCCTCTATTTACAAGCATCGCTGACGCCAGGGAGACAGTCGCTGCATGGATCGATGATTACAGTAACCGACCAGACTCATCGCTGGGATAAGCCACTAAAGCAGTGTTCGTTGGCGAATTTGGGAAGCAACGGGTTACTCCGCTTCGCGTAGTCGCAGGCTGCGCCACGCAGTCCATTGCTGCACCTGCGCAGTCGCGTGATCTCCATGCCGAGTGTCTAATCGCAAATGGATAAAGGCAGAAGCACGTCACAAGCGGTCGGGACAAAACCGTGAACGAAATCCAATAAAACACCGAGACAGCGATGTTTCGAATGCGGCTATCGTCTTTGCGCTCTTGGCCAAATCTGTCGAATATCTCCTGGCCGTGGGACCCGCTTCGTCCAACCTATCAGGCTTCGCTCCTGCACCGCGGAGGGCCGGACTGCAACTTACCCCGTGACAGCCTTCCCGAATCCCGATACATTTTGCATGAAGCAATCGGACAAATGTCGTCTGTCCAACCGATCGCGGGGGCAATATTGGCAGAAGCAGAGCAATCCGGGCCGCAAGCGGTGCGTTTTCGCGCCTTTGTCAGCTACAGCCATGCCGATGCCGCGATCGCGCAAAAGCTCCACCGGCAAATCGAGACCTACCGGCTGCCGGCCCATCTGCGGGTCGATTCCGGGACCGGGGCGAACGATGGCCGCCTCGGCCGCATCTTCCGCGATCGCGAGGACCTGCCCGCTGCCGGGAACCTGTCTGCAACGGTAAAGCGGGCCCTGGCGGAATCGCAGGTGCTGGTGGTTATCTGCTCTCCCGATGCCAGGGGATCGATCTGGGTGGCACGGGAGATCGAACTGTTCCGGGCGCTGCACCCCGACCGCCCGATACTGGCGGCGCTGGTGCGCGGCGAGCCGCAGGAGTCCTTCCCCGCGCTCCTGCTGGAGGACGGGGCGGAGCCGCTCGCGGCGGATTTGCGCAAGCAGGGCGATGGCTGGCGGCTGGGTTTTCTGAAGATGGTGGCCGGTATTGCCGATGTCCCCCTCGACGCGCTGGTTCAGCGCGATGCCGCTCGCCGCATCCGCCGCGTGATGGTGGTCACGGGCGGCGCCCTGGTCGCGCTGCTAGCGATGATCGGGATGACGATATTCGCCCTTCAGTCGCGCAACGAAGCGCAAAGGCAGCAGGCCGAAGCGGAAGGGCTGGTCGAATATATGCTGACCGATTTGCGCGCCGAGCTGAAGGGCGTCGGCCGGCTCGACGTGATGACCAAGGTCAACGAGCGGGCGATGGATTATTATGATGATCAGGCGGACCTGTCCGCTATGCCGGCGGAAAGCCTTGAGCGGCGGGCGCGGATCTTGCACGCGATGGGCGAGGATGACGAAAAGCGGGGCGACCTGGACAAGGCGCTGGCGATATTCACCGAGGCCCACTGGGTGACAGAGGCATTGCTGGCGCGGGATCCGGGCAATCCGGACCGGATTTTCGGGCATGCGCAAAGCGAATATTGGGTCGGCAGAATCCATGAATTGCGCGGCCAGTGGGCGGCGGCCTTGCCGCGATACCGGGCCTATGCGGAGGCAGCGGAAAGGCTGGTCGCCATGGAACCCGACAATCCCGATTTCCTGATGGAAAGAGGTTGGGGCCATTTGAATCTGGGCATTCTGGAATTCAAATCCCGCCCGGACGATGATCAGGGAAGCCATGGGCGGCGCAATTTTGAACAGGCGGTCGCCTGGATGGAGAAGGCGGCGGACAAGCGACCCGATGACCCCGCCATCCGCAAGGAGATTGGCAATACCTATGCCTGGCTTGCCGATGGATATTTCCTGAAGGATGACATGAACCGCTATTTGAACGCCCGGCAGAAAGAACTGGAAGCGAAACAATATTGGCTGAATATCGACGGCAAGAGCACGGCGGCGCAATATGCCGTCGGCAAGGCCAAATTTGCAATTGCCATAGGTCAGAGGAAACTGGGCCATGAAAAAGCGGCAAGACAGCTTCTCGATGAGGCGAACAGGATTCTGTCCAGGCTGGTCGTCATGGATCCGGCCAACCAGGACTGGGCTGACATGGCCCGCAAGGTTGAATATCACCAAACAAGGAAAAGGGAGATCGAGCTGTGACAAGTTTGCCGTTAAAAGCCATTTTTTCACCGGAAGAGGTTGAGGCCCACATATCGGGAGAATCCCTTCAGTCCGCGTTGCTCAACCCTTCCCGAGACATCATGGATGTAAAACGCGGCACGCCCGCCTTCCCGGAGCTGCCCGCTTATGTCTATCTATACCGGATCAAATTTGGCCCAGATGGCGAGCTGCGTGTCGATCATATGCTATATTATGAAGAAGCGCCGTCCGGAAAACCGGAAGATCGCCCCCGCATAGCGCATGGCGACGTTCCCGCGATTGTCACGGGACTGCTCGCCGGAACGCTGGCATCCCAAGACCCGTCAAACGACCTCGGGGCCAATTTCGAGCACAAGGGCAAACACTGGAACCGGCTCTGCTATCTTGCCTTTGTCATCGATCATCCAAAATGGTCATTTTGTGATCTGGAAGATGATCCGAAACTTCCGCCGGCTGTTTTTCACCGATGCATAGGGAGCCAGCCGACCGGCAAGAATATGAGCTTTTTTGATGGAGCCGTTGAAACCATTTCCGTTGGTGGTAAGGACCGGACACTATTTTACTGCATCAATCATTGGCGCAATAAACACGGAAAATGGCCCCCAAAACTGGATCGCCCGAATTTCAAGGAATCCTACAAATATGATCTCTACACCAAATTCGATTTCGGTGCGCAGGCACCGGTGATATTGATCTTCGACCCGGGCGGAGACAATAATGGACCACCCGTGCCCCCGCCTGATCTTCCGTAAGGATCATTGGCCTTGACCTCTCTCACCCAAATCCTCTCCCTCGCCCGTGCCGGCAATCCGGCGCGGGCATGGGCTCTGTTTCATTCTTCGGGTTGGGATGTGCGGGAGGATGATCCCAAGGCGCTGACTCTGAAGGGCCGCCTGCTCAAGGATCAGGCGAAGGCTTCCGAGGGCACGGAACGGGCGCGACTCTATGGGCTGGCGGCGGAGGCGTATGCCGCGGCGGTCGAACCGGGGCGGGACAGCTATCCCCTGATCAATGCCGCCGCGCTCGCCCTGCTCGGTGGCAAGCCCGAACGGTCTGGCGCGCTGGCGAAGGAGACTCTGGCGCTGATCGATGGCGACCCCGACCAAGGCGAAAATGCCTATTGGCGGGCCGCGACCCGGGCGGAGGCGCTTCTGCTGCTGGGCGAGGAAGCCGCGGCCCGCGCGGCGCTGGCCGACGGGATTGCGAAACTGCCCTATGCCTGGGAAGATCATGCCGCCACCCTTGGCCAGTTCGAACTGATCCTCGCCGAACAGGGCAGCGATGCGGCCTGGCTCGACCGCCACCGTCCGCCGCCTAGCCTCTATTTCAGCGGCATTATCGGGCTGGATGCGGCTGACCCGGCCATTCGGGAGGAGGTTGACGCGATCATCCGGCGGGAACGCCCAGGTTTCGGCTTCGGCGCGCTGGCCGCGGGGGCGGATATCCTGATCGCCGAAGCGCTGCATCGCGCGGGTGCGGAGCTTCATATCACCTTGCCCTATCCGGTGGATCGTTTTCGCGAACTGTCGGTCACGCCTTATGGCGAGCGATGGGGTCCCCGCTTTGATGCGCTGTTGGAAGCCGCAATTCGAGTGGAGGTGCTGACCGAATTGCCCGACGAAGCCGAGCGGTCGCTGGCGATCGCCGTCGAACTGGCCGATCTCGTCGCAATGGGCCAGTGCGTGCGCAATGCCGGGGTGCTCCGGAGCCGACCGAAGGCGCTGACGATTACGGGCCAGGGGGATCAACCGCGCCGCCAGCATCAGGTGTGGTCCGATACGGGGCACGATCAATATGCAATTCCCGTTTCCCGTGTGGCGGGCCATCATTCGATCGCCGAAGCTTCAGGAACCGAGATCCGGGAATTGGCTGCAATATTCTGGGTGGACAATCTCGACCCGGATGCACTGTCGCTGCTTCCGGACAATGCGCGCGATTTTCGGCCTGCTGGCGACGCCCACTACCGGATCATGACGGATCTGGCGGAGCTGCAATCGACCGGCCGGCGGCTGTTGCAGCATGATGGCAACAGCCGGCTGGGCTTCGTGATAGATATCATGGACACGCAGGCGCCGGCGGCTTCCCTACTCGAGCAAGCCGCCGATCTCTCACGTGCGGCAAGCGGCGAAGCCATTCTGACCGACTTCAAGTCCGCGATGGCGTTGACGATGCAATCCGTCGGTCAGACGATCGAGGAAATTGGCGAACTGCAGACCGCCTCCGGTCCGCTGCCGCTGTGGTCGATTGCCTAGACCGCGCGGATCAGATCACCAGTTCTTCAAGCAAGTTGCGAGAAAGGATTTCCAGCTGCTCATCGTCACGCCGGATGATTCCACGTCGCTCCAGGGCATTGATCGCGCGCGATCCGGTTTCGCGCGTCGTCTGCGCGGATAGCGCCAGCGCCGCTATCACCGGCGGGGGCGATATCGTGCCTTGTGCTCCCGCTTCATGCAGCAATTCCGCGTAGACGCGGCCATTGGCCGTCAGGGTGATGCGTGCCGCCATCCGGTCGAGCAGGGCATTATATTGCCGGCCCAATATTCTGGACAGCCCGTTGCCAATCCGGGCTTCCTCCTGCAGCAGGCGGGTCATGTTCGCGGTGGCTATTTCGAGGACCGAGAGCCGGTTGTGCACCACGACATCGGAAATCACGATCCGTTCGTTCGGAAACGCGCCGAATAGCTCTCCCGGTCCGTGCGAGGCGAGCAATTTGGTCTGGCCGTCCATGCCGATGATCTGCAATTGCGCCCGGCCGGCAAGCACGATCCACAGCTTGGCGCCGAGATCCCCCTGATGGGCGAGAATATCCTTGTGCCGATAGTGTACCAGCCGGGTCGCAGCGTCCACCTTTGCCGCTTCTTCCGGTGAACAGGAAAAAAACGAGGCAAGGGTGGCAATACGGTCACTGGCGGTCATCCTCTCCTCCATCTCAGTCGGTCATTATGCTCCTTGTTCCCTTGGCCGGCGGGGTTTCCGGTCCGCCGGCAAAACACTGCGCAATTTCCATCCATTGCCGAGCCGTATCGCCAACCGTTTCCAGCGTGGTGTCGTCGATATTGCGGGTCTGGGTTACCACTTGGGAAAATGCGACCGCGCTGCCGCGCACCAGATTATCCTCTTGTGGGTCATTCCATTCCCAGACGGCACCCGAGGGGGCGGTCAGCTGGACGAAGGGCTTGGGAGCGGGCGGTTCCTGCCGGCGGTTGCGGAAGGTCCAGCCATAGGTGGTCACACCGAGATGGGCGATATTGCGGATACGGTCGCCGTCGGCGCGCTCCTGGCCCAATATGTCGAATATCTCCTGGCCGTGCGACCAGGTTTCCATCTGGCGGGCGATGATCTTCGAGCGTGTGGTCATGTCCGGTCCGGCCCAGGCGACGCGCTGTTCGGGATCGGCCTCGCCATAGGCTGCGGCAAGCTGCGGATAATAAGCGCAATAGGCGTCGAACAGCGCCTTGCCGCGTGCACCGCCTGCATGTTCGTCCAGCCATTCATATTGCACATCAATATGGCTTTTCCCGGTTTGAAAACCCGCCATGATATCGCGGATGAACTGCTGGAAGGCCCCGGGATCCTGCAGGGTCATCAGCGCGGCGACGTTCCAGATATGCAGATGGCCGATGACATCCTCTATCGTCCAGTTCTTGAACTGGGTGACGGTGGCAAATAGCGTGTCATCCGCATCGGCGAGCACCGCCGCGAGTGTGTCGCTCTCATCCTTGAAATCGCGGGCTTCCTGCATCATCGAGACTGTCCTTCCTGATCATCCAACTTGTCCGCCAGTGTAGCCGGAATCGCAACCGGATGGGCGAGCAATATCTGTCCATAGCCCTTGCCCTGCGCGTCGTTGCGAATGCTGGCTACGCCGCCCCCGCCGAGAACCGCATCAATCAGGAAATTGATCGCATGCGAACCCGGCAGATAATATTTTTCGATCCTGGCGGCGTCGGCCCCGCCGTCGATGAAATGGCCGAAGCGCTCGGCTACGAAATCGGGAGTCAGGGCCGCCCAGATGAAGGGAAGGCAGGCGGGATCGCGGGCGATCACGCCGATATTGGCCTTGTTGCCCTTGTCGCCCGAGCGGGCCCAGGCCAGCCGGATCAAAGGCTCCGAAACGATTGTATCCGAGATGCCGGGCAGCTCCGGATCGGCAGGACGGATGAGGGATGACGGGTCAAACGCCTGCCCCGGACTGTCGGAAAATGCGATGGACTGGCCGTCCACATCAATCCGGATGGCGATATCTTCCTTCGGTGTGAGGTAGGAAAAGAGTCGCACGACCGGAGACGGCTTGGCGCGGGCGCCGGAAAATCCGCTCAGTCCCGGCGGAGTCGCCAGACCGAGGCCGGTGAGTTCGCGCAGCAAGATAGCGATTGCCGCCGCATCGCTATGCTTGGCGGCGATCTTGGCCACGACCTCGCGGGGTTCGTGGTCGCGGGCAAAATCCCCGAACTGGCTTTCCGTACCGAGAAGCTCGACGCTGGTTTCGCTATAGTCGCCGAGATTGTGGCCGCGCAGGATATGGCGGGCGCGGGCGAAGACATTGTCGCAGAATTTCTGCGCCTTGCGGGCGGCGTCGAAGCCGTAAAAACTGACATAGGTGCCGCCGCGGAAGCCTTCGCCGTAGGTCAGGCAGGTCTTGTAATGATCCGGTGCCGGGTAGCCGCGGGCCGGAGACACGCGGACTTCGTCCAGTCCGAGCCGGGTGATCTCGACATCGGAAAAGTCACAGACCACATCCGGCAGGACATAAGCTTGCGGGTCGCCGATTTCATAGAGCATCTGTTCCGAAACCGTGCCGACCGTCACGCAGCCGCCGGTCCCTTCGGGCTTGCTCATGGTGAACGACCCGTCGGGCGACACGGTGCCGATCGGATAGCCGATATTGGCGATATCTCCGGCCTCTTCCCAGTCGGTATAATTGCCGCCGGTTGCCTGCGGTCCGCATTCCAGCAGATGGCCTGCCAGACTGCCGCTGGCGAGCAGATCATGGTCGCTTGCCGACCAGCCGAATTCGTGGATGCAGGCGCCCAGCGTCACGGCGCTGTCGACGCAGCGGCCGGTGATCACGATATCCGCGCCTTCGGCCAGCGCCCGGGCAATCGGGAAGGCGCCGAGATAGGCGTTGATGCTGGCTATCCGGTCCTTGTCCGGAAAGGTCGCGCCGGTGAACATTTCGGTCGGCGCGGCTGCGGCAATCGCATCGACCTCTGCCAGCAAATTGTCGCCGGTGATGACCGCAACCTTGAGGTCCAGACCCTGTTCCCGGATCAGGGTCCGAGCCGCCTCGCCGCAGGCCGCCGGATTGACGCCGCCGGCATTGGCGATGACCTTCACCCCCTGCGCGGCGATCGCGCGGGCATGGGGCTTCAGCACGGCGCTGATGAAATCGCCGGCATAGCCTGCCACCGGGTCCCTGGCATGGGCCCGGGCCATGATCGACATGGTTATCTCGGCGAGATAGTCATAGACCAGATAGTCCACACCCGCATCGAGCAGTTGCGGCGTGGCCATGGCGCTTTCGCCCCAATAGCCACTCGCGCCGCCGATGCGGATGCTCCTGGACGGCATATGCCTTAACCTATCTGGTGCAGGGCGCAGAGCTTGTTGCCATCAGGGTCGCGCAAATAGGCGAGATAGAGGCTCATGCCCGGATTGTCCCGGACGCCGGGAGGATCTTCAATGGCCGTGCCGCCAGCTTCCACGCCTGCCTTGTGCCAGGCATCGGCCTGCGCCGGGCTTTCCATGGCAAAGCCGACGGTCATGCCGTTGCCGCAGGTTGCTTCCTTGCCGTCGATGGGCGGTGTGACCATGAAAATGCTGCCATTGTGGATATACATCAGCCGGCCTTTCGGATCGACCATGGCTTCCGGGCCACCAACGCTTTTGAATAGGGTATCATAGAATTTTTTCGAGCGGTCGATATCGTTCGATCCGACCATCATGTGACTGTACATCTTGTTCTCCTTTGTTCCGGGCTAGACTTTTAGGTGAGCTTCGGCCCGACGGCAATCTTGCTCTTGTTCTAGTCGGTTAGCATCTTTAAGCGAGTGATTAATTTATTCAAGCAGGACAAGATCAAAATGGAACTCAGAGACAAGATTGTCGTAATCACCGGTGGCGCCAGCGGGATCGGGGCGGCCATGGCGCGCCGTTTCGCTGCGGAAGGTGCAAAGAAGGTCGTCTGCGCGGACCGCGATCTGGTAGGGGCGCAGGCGGTTGCCGACGAGATTGGCGGCGTGGCGATTAAAACCGACGTGTCTCTGGCCGACGATATCCGCAATCTCATTGAAACGGTCGAAGCCGATATCGGACCGATCGATCTGTTCGTCTCCAATGCCGGCATTATCACCAGCGGCGGCGCCGAAGTCGACGATGCGGTCTGGCAGAATATCTGGGACATCAATGTGTTGGCCCATATCCGGGCGGCCCGGATTCTGGTCCCCAAAATGCTGGAACGCGGTGGCGGTTATCTGCTCAACACCGCCTCGGCGGCCGGGCTGCTGGCGCAAATCGGTTCCGCGCCCTACTCGGTCACCAAGCATGCAGCGGTGAGTTTCGCCGAATGGTTGGCGATAACCCATGGTGCAGACGGGTTGAAAGTCTCCGTACTGTGTCCGCAGGGCGTGGACACGCCGATGATCGCTGGGGTCGACACCTCCACGGTTGCGAAGGACGGGATCGTCGCGCCGGAGCATGTCGCAGACATGTGCGTCGAGGCGATCGGCGACGAGCGGTTCCTGATTCTGCCGCACCCCGTGGTAGGCGACTATATCAAGCAAAAGGGTGCTGATCCGGAGCGCTGGATCTCCGGCATGCAGCGCTGGCAGGCGATGCTGGCCGCCGGGGCATCCTGACCGGCCCTAACCCTAACAATAATGTCCTGACAAAATGGAGCATTGGGACCAAGCCTATTCACCTCTAGCGTCTGTGCAAACGCTAAAGGAGAGAGAATTATGGCATTGGTATCAGTCGTAGGCGCAACCGGTCGGCAAGGCCTCGCCCAAATTCGGCAGCTGGCGGCGGCGGGGCACAAGGTTCGTGCGCTGTCACGCAGCAAAAATCCTGATCTGGGCGGTACCAACGCAGCAGATGAAGTGCGCCAGATTGACCTGACCGATGAATCGACCTGGATTCCGGCGTTCGAGGGTTCGGACGCCGTCTTCTATACCCATCCGCTGCAGGCGCGTGAAGATCGCGCCACCATGGTCGGCAAGGTCGCGGCTGCGGCCAAGGAAGCAGGCACCGAGCGTTTTGTCTGGAATACATCGAGCTGGATCCCGGAACGTCCCGGCGACCCGTTCACCTATGGCAATAACACGATCGCGGTGAACGAGATTTTCCGGTCCGGCATGCCGGCGACGGTATTCGGTTCGGTCCTGTTCATGGACAATCTGCTGACCAACTGGGCGCGACCGTTCATCGTCGACGAAAAGCGCTATGTCTATCCGCACAATGCAGATCTGCAGGCGAACTGGATCAGCCTCGATGATGTCGGCAAATGCATGGTCGCGGCGATGGATCGCCCGGACTTTGAAGGGTCCTGGCTCAACATCGGCGGG
>TARA_R100001244_G_scaffold20931_8_pt1 | contig 24588 bp, 21 predicted proteins | sample TARA_R100001244 | Tara Oceans TARA_R100001244 (sample SAMEA2621564) | marine metagenome | biome: marine biome (ENVO:00000447); feature: mesopelagic zone (ENVO:00000213); material: "saline water (ENVO:00002010), including plankton (ENVO:xxxxxxxx)" | depth 790 m
CCTGCAACGCATCGACCAGCTCGCCATGCGCCTCGGCCGGCACGGCGATGCGCAGAATCCCGGCGAACTGCCCGGCCATTCGCGACATGCGACTCTCCAGCCAATTGCCACCGTGGTTGGCCACGCACTGGGCGATACGCTCGACCAGACCCGGCTGATCCTGGGCAATAATCGTAAGTACCAGATGTTCCATGCTCGACTCCTCGTGCAGTGGCAGCTCAAGCCAGGCTGAGCCAATAGGTATAGAACACTTCATCGCGCACATAACCGAGGCGCTCATACAGTGCCTGCCCCGCCAGATTGCTCTTCGCCGTCTCCAGCTGCAAACCGCAGGCCCCGGTGGCTTCGGCATGCGCCCGGGCGGCGTTCATCAACGCCTCGCCAACCCCCTGACGGCGTGCAGCCTGGCTCACATAGAGATCGCTCAACAACCAGGCCGGCTCTAGCGCCAGCGAGGAAAAAAACCCGTACAGCTGGACGAACCCCAGCGCCTGCCCGGCCTCATCGCGGGCGATAAACAGCGTCGAATCGCCGGCACTCAGGCGCGCGGCGAGGAACCCCTGAATCGCCGCTGGCGTTCGCGCCACTTCATAGAAGCTCAGGTAGTCGGCAAACAAGCGAACCAGGTCGTCGAGATCGGCAGGGCCGGCGGCATGGATTGGCATCGGTAGGCTCCAGATGGCTGTCGTCGCAGTATAGGCAGTGGCGTCGGCAGAGCCGGCAAGCGACCGCCGAGAACACTGCGCAATTAATCGTGTACCGTTTTCATATTTTTATGAAACAATTACGAACTTTTTTGAGAACACAACGTCCCCGCCGTGACTGCAAAGCGCTTCTTGGTCGCAGAGCGACGCGCACCCACTGATTTTCCCGAGTTCTTGATGTAGTATGCCGCGCCTCGGACTACAAGACGGGAACCCCCGGGTCCGAAGCGGCTATTGAGTAGAGCTGAAGAGCTGAGCAGAGTGAGGCAAGTGATGACTGAACGCGTTCAAGTCGGTGGCCTGCAGGTCGCCAAAGTGCTGTTCGACTTCGTGAATAACGAAGCCATCCCCGGTACCGGCATCGCTGCCGAGAAATTCTGGGCCGGCGCCGAAGCCGTGATCAACGAGCTGGCCCCGAAAAACCGCGCCCTGCTCGCCAAGCGCGACGACATCCAGGCGCAGATCGACAGCTGGCACCAAGCCCGCGCCGGTCAAGCGCATGACGCGGCGGCCTATAAAGCCTTCCTCCAGGAAATCGGCTACCTGCTGCCAGAACCGGCGGATTTCCAGGTCACCACGCAGAACGTCGACGACGAAATCGCCCGCCTGGCCGGCCCGCAGCTGGTGGTGCCGGTGATGAACGCGCGCTTCGCCCTGAACGCCTCCAACGCCCGCTGGGGCTCGCTGTACGATGCCCTGTATGGCACCGACGCGATCAGCGAAGCAGACGGCGCCGAAAAAGGCCGTGGCTATAACAAGGTGCGCGGCGACAAGGTCATCGCCTTCGCCCGCGCCTTCCTCGACGAAGCCGCGCCGCTGGCTGCTGGCTCCCACGTCGATTCCAGCGGTTACCGCATCGAAGCCGGCAAGCTGGTGGTCAGCCTCAAAGGCGGCAGCAACAGCGGCCTGCGCGACGACGCGCAACTGGTTGGCTTCCAGGGCGATGCCGGCGCACCGATTGCCGTGCTGCTGAAGAACAACGGCCTGCACTTCGAAATCCAGATCGACGCCAGCAGCCCGATCGGCAGCACCGACGCCGCCGGCGTCAAAGACCTGCTGATGGAAGCCGCGCTGACCACCATCATGGACTGCGAAGACTCGGTCGCTGCCGTCGACGCCGACGACAAGACCGTGATCTACCGCAATTGGCTCGGCCTGATGAAGGGCGACCTGGCGGAAGAAGTGGCCAAGGGCGGCCAGACCTTCACCCGCACCATGAACCCGGACCGCGTCTACACCACCGTCGACGGTGGCGAGCTGACCCTGCACGGCCGCAGCCTGCTGTTCGTGCGTAACGTCGGCCATCTGATGACCAACCCGGCGATCCTCGATGCCCAAGGCAACGAAATCCCCGAGGGCATTCAGGACGCGCTGTTCACCAGCCTGATCGCGGTGCACAACCTGAATGGCAACACCAGCCGCAAGAACACCCGCACCGGCTCGGTGTACATCGTTAAACCGAAGATGCATGGCCCGGAAGAAGTCGCCTTCACCAGCGAAATCTTCAGCCGCGTCGAAGACGTCCTCGGCCTGCCGCGCAACACCCTGAAAGTCGGCATCATGGACGAAGAGCGGCGCACCACCGTCAACCTGAAAGCCTGCATCCAGGCCGCCAGCGAGCGCGTGGTGTTCATCAATACCGGCTTCCTCGACCGCACCGGTGACGAAATCCACACCTCCATGGAAGCCGGCGCCGTGGTGCGCAAGGCCGCTATGAAGAGCGAGCAGTGGATTGCCGCCTACGAGAACAACAACGTCGACGTCGGCCTGGCCACCGGCCTGCAAGGCCGCGCGCAGATCGGCAAAGGCATGTGGGCCATGCCCGACCTGATGGCCGCCATGCTCGAGCAGAAGATCGCTCACCCACTGGCCGGTGCCAACACCGCCTGGGTTCCGTCGCCGACCGCCGCCGCGCTGCATGCGCTGCACTACCACAAGGTCGACGTGTTCGCCCGCCAGGCCGAACTGGCCACGCGTGCCCCAGCGTCGGTGGACGACATCCTGAGCATCCCGCTGGCCAAGGACACCAACTGGTCGGCCGAGGAGATCCAGAACGAACTGGACAACAACTCGCAGGGCATCCTCGGTTACGTGGTGCGCTGGATCGACCAGGGCGTTGGCTGCTCCAAGGTGCCGGACATCAACGACATCGGCCTGATGGAAGACCGCGCCACCCTGCGCATCTCCAGCCAGCTGCTGGCCAACTGGCTGCGTCATGGCATCGCCACTGAGGAGCAGATCGTTGCCAGCCTCAAGCGCATGGCCCCGGTGGTCGACCGGCAGAACGCAGCTGACCCGCTGTACCGTCCGCTGGCACCGAACTTCGACGACAACATCGCCTTCCAGGCTGCCCTGGAACTGGTGGTCGAAGGTGCCAAGCAGCCGAACGGCTACACCGAGCCGGTGCTGCACCGCCGTCGTCGCGAGTTCAAGGCCGCCAACGGTCTGTAATTCGCCGCTGCAATAAAAAAACCGCCCTCCGGGGCGGTTTTTTTATGCTCGGGTGCCTGTATTTTTATGGCTATGCCCCTGTTATGTGCTGGAACGGTTCATTCGTAGGGTGGGTTACGTGGCGCACCTACAGCGCAGTTGCTGTTTCCAGACCGGCGTGCGCCACTAACCCACCCTACAAGCGCCGTGCGCAACCCGTTACTGGGACATCGCCTGGTTATGGAGCGTGTTTACGCCCAGGCAGAAGCTCACAAGCAAACCCACTTCTACAATCGCGCGGTACGCCACGGCTCGCATGCAGCGCTGTTCTAGACTTACGTCCAATGGGCAGTCGCCCAGCAGCGGCCGACCATAGTGGTCAAACCACGCCCTCGAGAGCGCAATGAGCAAAGCGGACGCCTTCGCCCAGGCCGGCAAGACCGCGGTGCTGCAGAACATCCACGGCACCATGGAGTTTCTGCAGAAGTTCCCTCCGTTCAACCAGATGGACATGGCTCACCTGGCCTACCTGGTGGAGCACTGCCAACTGCGTTTTTTCGGCGAAGGCGAAACCATCATCAAACCCACCGACGGGCCGGTGGAGTTCTTCTATATCGTCAAGCAAGGGCGCGTGCACGGCGAACGTCCGCACTCGGCACGGCGCGGCACCGAGACCACCTTCGAGATCACCAGCGGCGAATGTTTCCCGCTGGCCGCGCTGATCGGCGAGCGCGCTACCCGCACCGAACACCTGGCAGCCGAAGACACCTTCTGCCTGCTGCTGAGCAAACCGGCCTTTATCAAGCTGTTCGCCCTGTCCAACCCGCTGCGCGATTTCGCCCTGCGCGGGGTCAGCAGCCTGCTCGACCAAGTCAACCAGCAAGTGCAATTGCGCGCGGTGGAAACCCTCGGCGCGCAGTATTCGCTGGACACCCGCCTGGGCGAATTGGCCATGCGCCAGCCCATCGGCTGCGCCCCCGACACCCCCGTGCGCGAAGCGGTCAAGCTGATGCACGAGCAGCACGTCGGCAGCATCGTGGTGGTCGACCCGGCGCTCAAACCGCTGGGCATTTTCACCCTGCGCGACCTGCGCCGAGTGGTCGCCGATGGCAGCTCGCTGGATCAGCCGATCGACAACCTGATGACCCACGCCCCGTTCCACCTGCCGCCGGATGCCAGCGCCTTCGACGCCGCCATCGCCATGACCGAGCGGCATATCGCCCACGTTTGCCTGGTCGAACATGAGCGCCTGTGCGGAGTGGTCTCCGAGCGCGACCTGTTCTCCCTGCAACGGGTCGACTTGGTGCACCTGGCGCGCACCATTCGCCATGCCGGCCGAGTGGAAACCCTGGCGGCGCTGCGCGACGACGTGCGCCAGCTGGTCGACCGCATGCTCGCCCACGGCGCCAGTTCGACGCAGATCACCCACATCATCACCCTGCTCAACGACCATACCGTGTGCCGAGTGATCGAACTGACCCTGGAAGACCTCGGCGATCCCGGCGTGCCGTTCACCTGGCTGTGTTTCGGCAGCGAAGGCCGCCGCGAGCAGACCCTGCACACCGACCAGGACAACGGCATTCTCTTCGAAGCCCAGGATGCCGTCGAAGCGGCCGACATCCGCCGGCGCTTGCTGCCGTTGGCGGCCGAGATCAACCAGCGTCTGGCGCTCTGCGGCTTTACCCTGTGCAAAGGCAACATCATGGCCGGCAATCCCGAGCTGTGCCTGTCGCGTCAGGAATGGACGCGGCGCTTCAACAACTTCGTCCGTGAAGCCACCCCGGAAAACCTGCTCGGTTCGAGTATCTACTTCGATCTACGGGTGGTCTGGGGCCCGCCCGAAGGCTGCGAACAGCTGCGTGAAGCGCTGCTGCGGGTGATCGACGGCAATAGCCTGTTCCAGCGCATGTTGGCCGAGAACGCCCTGCGCCAACGCCCGCCGGTGGGCCGCTTCCGCGACTTCGTGGTGGCCCGCAAAGGCGCCGAGAAAGACACCCTGGACCTCAAGGTGCAAGGCCTCACACCATTCGTCGACAGTGCCCGCCTGCTCGCCCTGGCCCACGGCATCGAAAGCTGCAACACCCTGGAGCGCTTGCGCGAACTGATCGCCAAGGGCGTGATTGAGCCACTCGACGGCGCCGCTTATGAAGAGGCCTATCACTTCATCCAGCAAACCCGCATGCAGCTCCACCAGCTGCAAGCGCGCCAGCAGCTGCCTTACTCCAACCGCATTGATCCGGACAGCCTTAACCACCTGGATCGGCGTATCCTGCGTGAATCCTTCCGCCAAGCCCAACGCCTGCAAAGCAGCCTGGCAGTGAGGTACCAACTATGAGCAGGTTTACCTGGTTTAGCGGGCGCGGCCCGGCGCTGACCCAACGGCAGTTGGAACGGCGGCACACACTGGCCGAAGCGTGCGCGCTCGACGAACGTCCGCTGCACCAGCAGCGCTTTGTCATCCTCGACCTGGAGACCAGCGGGCTGAACATGCGCCGCGACCAGGTGCTGTCGATCGGCGCGGTGGTGATCGAGGACGGCGCCATCGACCTCAGCCAGCAGTTCGAATGCACCCTGCTACGTGCAGGCCACCAGGCCAGCGCCAGCACCCTGATCCATGGCATCGCGCCCAACGCGATCGCCAATGGCGAGGACCCGGTCGAGGCTCTGCTGAGTTTTATGGAGTTCGTCGGCGGCAGCCCGCTGCTGGCCTTCCACGCCGAGTTCGACCAGCGCATGCTGGCCCGCGCCCTCAAGCAGAGCCTCGGCTACCGGCTGCAGCATGCCTTCTTCGATGTCGCCGAGATCGCCCCGCTGCTCTGCCCGCAGGCCAAACTGAGCCACCCCGGCCTGGACGGCTGGACGCAGCACTTCGGCCTGCAAGTGCAACAGCGCCACCACGCCAGCGCCGACGCCCTGGTGACCGCCGAGCTGGCGCTGATCCTGTTCAGTAAGGCGCGCCAGCAAGGCCTCGATAGCCTGCCGGCACTGCTGCAGCAACTCAACAGCCGTCGCCGCCAGCGGGCGCATTCGATGTAAGGGAATAGCGCCCCTGTAAGAGCCCGTTTGCGGGCGATGGGCCAGGGCTTTTCAGCAGGCTCTTGCCGGTGACGGCATCAGCAATGGCCTTGCGAGTGCGCGCCAACGCACAGCCGCTAGTGACCGGCATCTATGCCACGACGTGGCATAACCACCCATCGCGGTAGAGCAACAGCGGATTGCAGCGCAGGGGGCGGCCCTGTCATCATATGCGAATAATTATCGATTTATTTCTTATCTGCCGCTCAATGGCGAGGTCCGCGTGTCAGCTGGGGACTCCACGAATCAGCATCTGGTGGGCCTGCTCTATCGCGATCACCGCGATTGGCTGCTTGGCTGGCTGCGCAAAAGCCTTTACTGCGCCGACCGCGCCGAAGACCTCAGCCAGGACACCTTCGTGCGCCTGCTCGGCCGCAACGATCTGCATGAAACCCGCGAGCCACGGGCGCTGCTGACCACCATCGCCAAAGGCCTGCTGATCGACCACTTCCGCCGCAGCGCCCTGGAGCGCGCCTACCTCGACGAACTAACGGCGCTACCAGAGCCGCTGCAACCCAGCGCGGAAGAACAGGCCATCGCCCTGCAAGCCCTGCGCGAGATCGACCGCCTGCTCGGCCAGCTGTCGAGCAACGCGCGGGCCGCCTTCCTGTATAACCGCCTCGACGGCATGGCCCATGCGGAAATCGCCGAACGCCTCGGCGTGTCGGTGTCGCGCGTGCGCCAATACCTGGCCCAAGGCCTGCGCCAGTGCTACATCGCGCTGTATGGTGAAACGCTATGAGCGCCGTCGCCGCCAGCGTGCTGGACGCCGCCATCGACTGGCAACTGTGCCTGGGTTCCGGCGAAGCCAGCACCGAGCAACGCCATGAATTTGCCTTATGGATCGCCGCCCACCCGGAACATGCGCGGGTCTGGCAACAGCTCAACGGCCTCGATCAGCACTTTGCCGCGGCAGCGGCCGCGCCGGTCAGGCAAGCGCTGCTCCGCCGCCCGCGCCGCCGCCCCGGCGCCACTGCGCTCAGCCTGGTACTTGGCGGCGCCCTGCTGCTCGGTGTGCTGGCCCAGCAGCGGCCCTTGAGCGACTACCTGGCCGACGAGATGACCGCCCGCGGCGAACAGCGCGAGGTGCTCCTCGCCGACCGCAGCCAGGTACGCCTCAATAGCGCCAGCGCCCTGGATATCGACTTCAGCGACACCGAACGCGTGCTACACCTGCGCAGCGGCGAAATCCTCGTGCAGACCGCACCGGGCGACAGCCGCCCTTTCGTGGTGGTCACCGCGCAAGGCCGCCTGCGCGCCCTCGGTACGCGCTTCCTGGTGCGCCGCGAAGGCGAGAGCACGCGCCTCACCGTGCTCAAGTCCGCCGTCGCCGCGCGCCCGCTCGAAGGTACGCAAGAACACATCATCCCCGCCGGACAACAGGTGCTGATGCAGCGCCAGCGTCTGGCGGCCAACCAACCCGCCGCCGCGGCCGCCGACGCCTGGAGCCACGGCATGCTGGTGGTGGAGAACCAGCGCCTGGGCGACCTGCTCGCCACGCTGGGCGAGTACCGCAGCGGCTACCTGGGCGTCGACCCGGCCATCGCCGACCTGCGCATCAGTGGCAGCTTCCCGCTGCACAACCCTGACCAAGCCCTGGCCGCGCTGCCGCCGAGTGTGCCGGTGCGCATCGAACGCCTGGGCACCTGGTGGGCTCGGGTGCTGCCGGCGGAGAAATAGCTACGGCGGGTGATGGGCCTGATGCTTTGGTGGATAAGGCTGCGGCATGTCCAGCCTTGGGTTAGGTCGTGGGTTTGTGGTGCGGGCCTGCCACCGCGCGGTTTGTCCGCCGCTTGCCCTCGTCCTCGGCGCGCGCCACAGATTTTTTTCAGGCAGCCCCTGTCACTTCTGCGGTTTGCTTCGGCATCAGGGCATTGAGATGCATTACCGCTTAGGAGAACTTCGCAATGCCCCGCACTTTGCCACTGTTCCGCCCCCGCCTGCTGACCGCCGCCATCGCCTTCGCCAGCCTGTCTTCGGTGGCGCTGGCCGAGGTTTATCAGTTGCCTGCCGCGCCGCTGGCCAGCACGCTCAACCAGATCGCGGCCCAGGCCGGTATCGTCCTGAGCATCGATCCGCGTCTGACCGCCAACAAGCTGTCGGCGCCGGTGGAAGGCGACTTCGATGCCTTTACCGCGCTCAACCAGGCCTTGCGCGGCAGCGGCCTGCAACTGCTGCAGGGCAGCGCCGGCACGTATAACCTGGCCCCGCTCGCGGCAACCACGATGGCCCTGCCGGATGTCACGGTAACCGCTACGGCCCTCAACGCGGGCAGTGAAGCCGCCGGCTATCGCAGCGAGGCGGTGAAGAACGTGGGCGCATTGGGTGGTATGTCGTTGCAGGACGCGCCCTACTCGGTGAGCGTGCTGTCCAGCGAGTTGCTGCAAAACATCCAGGCCACGTCCACCGACGATGTCTTCAAGCTCAACCCCGCCACCCAGTTCACCTCGCCGACCTCTGCCGGCTATGCCAGCGCCGTGAGCATGCGCGGCTTCAGTGCGGCCGGGAACCTGAGCATCGCCAACGACGGCCTGCGCTTCAGCAACGGCTACGACGGCGGCAACTTCATCGAGGAAATGCAGCAGCTGGAAGTACTGACCGGCCTCAGCGGTTTTCTCTATGGCCCAGCCAGCCCCGGCGGCCTGGTCAACTACGTGCTCAAGCGCCCGACCTACGAGCGCTACAACAGCGTGACCCTGGGCAATGCCGGTGGTGAGAACTATTACCTGCATGGCGATTTCGCCGGCCCGATCGACGACGCCGGGGTATTCGCCTACCGCGTCAACGTGCTGACCCAGGATGGCGAAACCGCCATCGATTTGCAGAAGCGGCGCCGCGAAATGATCAGCGTCGCGCTGGACTGGAACATCAGCGAAGACCTGCTGGTGCAGTTCGATGCCTCGCACAAGAAAAGCCAAACCCGCGGCCTGACCAGCTACTGGTACTTCAATGACCAGGCCCTGCGCCCGGACGCCAAAGACCTCGACAACGACACGCTGTACAGCCAGAAGTGGGCGTTCGCCGACAGCGAGCATGATCGCCTGGGCAGCCGCTTCAGCTGGCGCCTCAACCAAGTCTTCAGCCTGCGCGGCGCGCTGGCCTACAGCCAGTTCACCGAGGAGTACACCTACACCGGGCCGACCGTCTACAGCGCCAATAGCTACACCCAGCCGCTGTATGCCTTCGCCCCGGTTGAGCACGAAGAAACCTCCGCCAACCTGTTCCTGGATGCCGACTTCAGCACCGCCGGGATTGGCCATAAGACCACCGTTGGCTACCAGGGCAACATTGCCCGGGTGCGCAACTATGAAGACCACATCCCCTACCCAGGCCCGCAATATGTGTCGGTGACGCCCGGCCTGTCGTTCGATGAAACGCTGCAAGTCGACAAACCCGGTTACTCCATCGGCAACGGCGACCAACGCCTGGCGTCGCGTACCCAGTCGGACAACATCCTGATCGGCGACGTGATCACCTTCAACGATCAGTGGTCGACCATCCTTGGCCTCACCCACACGCGGATCAAAACCTACAGCAACGACTTCGTCTGGGCTGAAGCCTTCGGCTACGCCGAGACCGCCAGCCAGTACGATGAAGCGAAAACCTCGCCGAACGCCTCGCTGGTGTTCAAGCCGCTGCCCTGGCTGACCACCTACGCCACCTACATCGAGGGTCTGGAAGAAGGCGGCATCGCACCCAGCACGGCACTCAACGCCGGCCAGGCGTTGGCCCCGGAAGTCAGCGAGCAGTATGAAGTCGGGATCAAAGCCACTGTCGGCGAGACCCTGCTGACCATGGCCCTGTTCAACATCGACAAACCCAATAGCTACACCAATGGCAGCGGGGTCTTTGTCCAGGACGGTCGCCAGGAAAACAACGGCCTGGAGTTCAGCGTCACCGGCAAGGTCCTGCCCGAGCTGAGCGTGATCGGCGGCCTGACCCTGCTCGACCCGACCGTGAAGGAATCCGGCAGCGCCGCCAACGACGGTCAAAAACCGACCAACGTGGCCACGCAACTGGCCAAGCTGTACGGCGAGTACGACATCGCCGCCGTCCCCGGCTTTGCCCTGACAGGCGGCGCCTACTACACCGGCAAGCAATACAGCGACGAGGCCAACCAGCACAGCCTGCCATCCTTCACCACCTTCGATGCCGGTGCCCGCTACCGCACGCAGCTCAGCGCGGACAATGCGCTGACCCTGCGCAGCAACGTCAGCAACCTGGCGAACAAGGAATACTGGCTGAGCAGCTACTACCTGGGCGCCCCCCGTACCCTGACGTTCTCCGCGCAACTTGAGTTCTAAAGCGCTGCTAGCCCCCTCTCTCACTAGACCGAGGGGGCGTTGCGCGACAGCGAACCGCACAGAAATTCCGGATACCCCATGCAAACCACCACCATCCGCCGCTGGTCCTCCGTCCACACCTGGACCAGCCTGATCTGCACCCTGTTTCTGCTGATGCTGGCCCTGACCGGCCTGCCGCTGATCTTCCACCATGAGCTGGAACACCTGCTCGGTGAAGCGCCCTCGCTGCGCGAGCTGCCGGCGAACGCGCCGCACCTGAGCTTGCAGCAACTGGTCGAGGCCGCCGAACGGCATCGCCAGGGCGAAGTGATTCAGTACCTGGGCTACGACGCAGATGAGCCCAATGGGGTGGTGGCGATTACCGCTGCCACCGCCGGCACCGAGCCGAACTCCTCGCACACTTTTATGCTGGATGCGCGCAGCGGCGAGGCGGTGGAGATGCCGGCGGCCAATGGCGGCATCCTGATGGTCATTCTGCGTCTGCATGTGGACATGTTCGCCGGCCTGCCGGGCAAGCTGCTGCTGGCCTTTATGGGCCTGCTGTTCGTGGTCGCAATTATCTCTGGCGTGGTGCTGTATTCGCCGTTTATGCGCCGCCTGAAATTCGCCGAAGTGCGCCGGGAGAAATCCGCACGCACGCGCTGGCTCGACCTGCACAACCTGATCGGCATCGTCACCCTGACCTGGGCCCTAGTGGTGGGCCTTACCGGAGTGATCAGCGCCTGCGCCGATCTGCTGATCAGTGCCTGGCGCAGCGAATCCCTGGCGGCGATGGTCGAACCGTACCGCGATGCCCCGCCGCTGACCCTGCGCGCACCGGCCAACCAGGTGCTGGCTATCGCCGCCAAGGCCACGCCGAATATGCAGCCGGACTTTATCGCCTTCCCCGGCACGCGCTTTTCCAGCGAACACCACTACAGCGTGTTTATGAAAGGCAACACGCACCTCACCGCGCACCTGTGGACCCCGGTGCTGATCGACGCGCGCAGCCTGGAAGTCACCGCCATCGGCCAACGCCCCTGGTACATGGATGCGCTGTCGATGTCGCAACCGCTGCATTTTGGCGACTACGGCGGCATGCCGATGAAAATCCTCTGGGCGGTGCTGGATGTGCTGACCATCATCGTGCTCGGCAGCGGCCTATACCTCTGGTGGCTACGCCGACGCACCCCGGCCATATCGCGTGAGCGCGCGGAGGCAACGGCATGAACTGGCGCCAAGCGACCTTCGCCCTGCCGCTGCTGCTCGGCCTGCTGAGCGCCATCGGCCTGATCAGTGCCCTGCTCGGTGATGGCGGCTGGGATGCTGTGGCCTGGCTTGGCCTCGGGCTGCCTGCGGTGATTGGCTGCTGGCCGTTGCTGCAACGCAGCCAAACCCGGCGCCCGTAAGCCCGGAAAGGGGCCAGGGCTAGCCGGTAGGCAACTTGAGTTTATTAGCGAGGGGAATTGACGATGCTGCGGCCTGCTACTGGCAGACTTGCCGGTAGAGCGCATCATCTTTAGCGACGACCTTCAACTGATCCAGCTGCGGCTTTTTCTGTTCATCCAGGGGCAGCAGCTCTGCGGTTGTGCAATTGAGCAGATGCGCCTGATGGCTAACGCGGTCGATGTGCTGCTTTTCAAAGCGGTACAGGTTAAAGGCGGCGACTGACGTGCCGTTCGCATCCTGGCGCTGCAGGCTTTTGCTGTCGAGCACGGTGAAGGCCGTGGTCATCGGCCAGAAAAACGTCCAGGGCCGCCAGAACACCTCGCCGGTTTCACTGGCCACCAGCACGGACTCAGTCGGCTGACGCTGTAGTTGGTGGTCGAACCAGGAATACTCGTAGTAAATCTGGTAGCTCAGCATGCCCAAACCGCCAAACGCGGGAATGATCCACTTCGGCAAGCGGTTGCGCGTCAGTTTGCGCAGCAGCATGGCAATACCAGCCGCCCCCAGCCCCGAAACCACGATGGCAAGTATTGTCCACAACATTGACTGACTCCCGAAAATAAAACGGGCCTCCTAAGGAGGCCCGCTGGTAAGACCCTGATCAAACCTGATCCGGGTGATTATGCTCAGTGGCTCAACGCGCCACCAGCACCTTTGGGAGTACGCACGCTCTCCACCAATTCCTGAATCTCCTTCGGCGGCGCAACGGTCGCAAGAGACACGGCGTAGGCGACCGCGAAGTTGATGACAGCACCGACGGTACCGATGGACAGCGGCGAGATGCCGAACATCCAGTTATCCGGGGTGTTGGCGAAGGTCGCAGTGCCCGGAATGAAGAACCAACCCAGGTACAGGAAGATGTAAACGACGGTGAACACCAGGCCTACCAGCATGCCGGCAATCGCGCCCTTGTCGTTTACCCGCTTGGAGAAGATCCCCATCATCAGCGCAGGGAACAGCGTGGCCGCGGCTATACCGAAGGCCAACGCCACCACCTGCGCCGCAAAGCCTGGTGGATTGAGCCCCAGCCAGGTGGCCAGCAAGATAGCCGCCGCCATGGAAATGCGCGCAGCGAGCATTTCGTTCTTCTCGCTGATCTTCGGGTTTATCAGTGTCTTGATCAGGTCATGACTGACTGCCGAAGAAATTGCCAACAATAGACCCGCAGCCGTGGACAACGCGGCCGCAATGGCACCCGCAGCGATCAGTCCAACAACCCAGCCCGGCAGGTTGGCGATTTCCGGGTTGGCCAATACCAGGATGTCGTTGTTAACGGTCAGCTCGTTGCCTTGCCAGCCGCGAGTTTCAGCCGTTGGGGTGAAGGCTGGAGCAGCATCGTTGTACAGCTGAATACGACCATCGCTGTTCTTGTCTTCCCAGGCGATCAGACCGGTTTTTTCCCAGTTCTTCACCCACTCCGGACGCTCTTCATACGCCAGCGCTGGAGCCTCGGCACCCTGCGGATAGATGGTGGTCATCAGGTTCAGACGCGCCATGGACGCCACAGCCGGAGCAGTGAGGTACAGCAGGGCGATGAAGATCAGGGTCCAGCCAGCCGACCAACGCGCATCAGCCACTTTCGGCACGGTGAAGAAGCGAATGATCACGTGCGGCAGACCGGCCGTACCAATCATCAGCGACATGGTGAAGAGCACCATGTTCAGCTTGTTGCTGACATCGGCGGTGTAGTCGGTAAAGCCCAGACCCGCTACGACTTCATTGAGCTTCTGCAGCAGTGGCACACCTGACTCAGTATGCTCACTGAACATACCGAACATTGGAATCGGATTGCCGGTCAGTTGCAGGGAGATGAACACCGCCGGAATGGTGTAGGCGATGATCAACACCACGTACTGGGCAACCTGGGTGTAGGTAATGCCCTTCATTCCGCCGAACACCGCGTAGCAGAACACCACGCCAGCAGCGATCCAGATACCGGTGGAGTTGCTCACTTCGAGGAAGCGCGAGAACGCCACGCCAGCACCAGCCATCTGACCGATCACGTAGGTCACACAGATGATGATCAGGCAGATCACGGCAGCCAGACGTGCACCGTTGCTGTAGAAGCGATCACCGATGAAATCCGGCACGGTGAACTTGCCGAATTTGCGCAGGTAAGGCGCCAGCAGCATGGCCAGCAGCACGTAGCCACCGGTCCAGCCCATCAGGAAGGTTGAGTTGGCATAACCACCGGCGGCAATCAGACCCGCCATGGAAATAAAAGAAGCCGCAGACATCCAGTCGGCTGCAGTTGCCATGCCGTTGGTGACCGGGTGAACACCGCCGCCGGCGACGTAGAATTCCTTGGTCGAGCCGGCACGTGCCCAGATGGCGATGCCGAAGTAGAGCGCGAAGGAGGCGCCCACAAACAGCATATTGATTACAAACTGGCTCATGGATTATTCCTCGACACCGAATTGTTTATCGAGTTTGTTCATTTTCCAGGCGTAAAAGAAAATGATCCCGATAAAGGTGATGATCGAACCTTGCTGGGCGAACCAGAAGCCAAGGTCGGTACCGCCGACAGAAATACCTGCCAGCATGGGTCGAAGAAGTATGGCGAAGCCGTAAGACACCAGGGCCCAGACAATCAGGCTCCAGGTAATCAGCCGAACATTCGCCTTCCAGTACGCTGCAGCGTTAGCTTGTTCAGAAGTCATAAACTCCTCCGGTTATTGTTATTCTCGTGCATCTTCAAGCTAGCAGCAGGCCACTACAAACCGACAGATAGACATTGGTATTAGCTGCCGAATGCCGCCCTGAAAGACAATATTTGTCTATAAATAACAACAACTTAATCAAACGCCAAAAAGTACCTGAATGCAGCGGCAGCACTTTGCTCGAACGACACGCAAGCTGCAGCCAGGCAAATGCCTGCAAGCAACGCTGCACGGCGACCTGCAAACCCGGCTTTAGCTGGACCGGGCAAGCCCATCGTCAGCCCCTGCCGGCTTGCCAGATGGACGCCTCGGCTGCCGGTACGCCGCGCAGGCAAACAACCGGGTAATCCGCCATGCCAGCAAGTGCCCGGCGCGCGATTCTTCGCGCAAACCGACATGCCCACTCATCGCACGTACCACCGGCGCAAGAAGCCTGCGGCCAACAGCAGGCCGATCTGCCCAAGGGCCGTACACAGACTGAGAAACGACGGCACATCACGGTTCTGCGTGGCGTTGGCCAGCCCCGTCAGGCGCTCCCAGAACGCTTCCGGCAAGAGCACCAGACTCAACTGCGCCAGCGGCTGACCGGTCAGCTGCAAGCCTTTGATCAGGTCGAACTGGCCGCAGAACATCAGGCCCAGCAGCACCAGCAGGGCCACCGCCAGACCCAGGGCGAAACAGGCGGCCCACCGTATAAATAGACGCATCATGTTCAACTCCCACACAGGTAAAAAGGGCCATGCCCCAGTTACGTGTTGCACGCAGCGTTTGTAGGGTGGGTTACGGCGCAACTGACTACGCAGCAGCCGATAGCCCGTGGTCATGCCTACGGATTGCCGCCCTACAGGGATCATCTAGCGAGCCCACAGATAACGGGTACATAGCCTAAAAAGCCGCGCAGGCCGGGCCTGCGCGGCTCTCCGTCAAAGGTCGCTGGTGGCGCTGGCCAGCGGCAGTCGGCCGACGCCGTACCAGTCGAGTTTGCGGGTCAGCACCATCACTCCGGCAAGCACGCCGAACACCAGCACCGAGCCCATCAGCAGGGCATAGTCCTCGGCGCCGAGCAGGCCGAAGAGCATGCCGTAGAGCAGCGCCAACAAGCCGGCAAAAACCCCGCCACGCACGGCGCTGCGCAGCACATAACTGACGTAGAAGCCGATCAGCAGCACACAGGCCGACGCCGAAATACCGTAGGCCAGCGCGAAGCTCAGGTGCTCGGACAGCGACAACAGCAGCAGGTAAAACAGCGCCAGCGACAGACCCACCAGGGCGTATTGCACCGGGTGCACGGCCAGACGCTTGAGCACTTCGAAAAGAAAGAACACGGCGAAGGTCAGGCCGATAAACAGCAGCGCGTATTTGATCGCCCGCTCGGTCTTCAGGTACTGGTCCACCGGATCGACAAAGTTCACCCCGAAGTTGCGCCCCGTCAGCCCCTCGCAACTGTCCTTGGCCGCACAGTCATGCAGCGCTTCTTCCAGGTTGGTGGCGAAGAAGCTGGTCTGCCACTGTGCCTTGAAACCCTTGCTCGACACCTCACGGCTGCTCGGCAGGTACTCGCCGACAAAGCTCGGATGCGGCCAATCGGAACGCAACTCGACCCGACTGTCGCGGCCCACCGGAGTGATGCTCAGCTGCTCGGTGCCTTGCAGCTTGAGATCGAAGGCGAACTCCAGCAACTGCCCGCCCTGGCTATCCAGCGGCGGCAATGGCGCATGCACCCCAGCGCCGAAACGCTCATCCGCGCTACCCGGAGCAAAACTCAAGGTCGTACCGTTAAAGCGCAATTGCAGGTCATTGCTGATGCCGCGGATATCGCTGATGCCCACCGAGAGGAACGGCCTCTCGAAGCGGTACAAGCCCAGCTCATCGCCCAGCCCCAGGCGCGCCGGCAGCTTGAATGCACCACTGATCTGGTTATCGCTGCGGTACAGCAACGCTTTGTAGATACCCCGCGCCCGCACCTCGGTGGCGACCGAGCCATTAAGCACAAAGCGCTCCGGCAGAAAGTACAAGCGGCCACGCGCCTGCTGCTCTTGCAGGTAGCGCTCGCCGGTCTTGGCGTGGGTTTTCCACTCCTGCCAGACCTTGGTGTAAGGCAGCACCAGAATCGGCCCGATAAGCTGCTGGCGGTAGCTGGAACTGCGCGCGATGTCCTGCAACACCTCGGCGCGCTGATACTGCCGCTCGCCCACCAGACCGCCGATCATCGCCAATGGGATCAGCAATAACAAAATCAGCAAGGCGATAGCGCCCAGTTTGAAAGCCAGGGTTCGACTCATGGTGCAACTCTCCGACACGGTTAAGGTGCAGAGATTCTGGGCAGGCCAAGTGGAGGCTTTATGGGGGGACTATGGAGAATGCGTGGAGATATGCGGCAATCTGCCAACCGGTAAATCGACAGCGAGAGACTGGCTGTGTAGGTTGCCGTGAGTGGGTAAGTGAATCTGCACTGCCCCCCTCACCGGAGCCTGCAATGACGCTCGACATCCGTCCAGAAACCACTGCTGACTCAGCCGTTATCAACGCCGTTACCACTGCTGCATTTCTGCATGCAGCACATAGCAGTCATACCGAACAGTACATCGTCAGTGCCCTGCGCCGCGCCGGGCAGCTGACGGTGTCGCGGGTGGCCGAACTGGACGGCGAAGTCATTGGCCATGTAGCCATCTCCCCAGTCGACCTTTCCGACGGCACGCCTGACTGGTATGGCCTAGGGCCGATTTCGGTGCTGCCTGCCTACCAGGGCCAGGGTATCGGCACGCAGTTGATGCATGCATCGCTACACGCATTGCGCATGCACGGCGCCGCGGGGTGCGTGGTACTGGGTGATCCCGCCTATTACAAGCGTTTCGGCTTCAAGGCCGAGCCTGCGCTGGTGCTCGCCGATGTACCGCCGGAGTACTTTATGGCGCTGGCATTCGACGCAGCACTGCCGCAGGCCGTGGTGAACTATCACCCAGCATTTGCGGCACAGAGCTAATGCCGAGCGCCGATTGAGAACACCTAAAGTGCTTGGAAAAACGCGCTTCAAGCCGCGGCTAACCACCATCAGCGTATCGCTGATGGTGCTCGCCATCGCCGTCGCGACCCAGCTTGGCCTTGGCCTGTACAAGCTTTATATCGGCTGCCCGCGAGCGTTTACCGACTGCTATGTACGCGATATCGATACGATCTTCTGGCCGCAGGTTCTGAGCATCCTCGCGCTCTATCTCATGCTGCCGGTTCTGCTGGTTAGCATCAGCAAGCGTGCGACATGCTGGATCCTCCAGCGGATCAGGCGCGGGTCGGCCAGCTAAACCGCTCCCTGACCTGTTCGGCGTCTCCATCGGGTCTGTCCGTGGTTGCGCCGTGCCTCGGCGCACCCTGGCTGCGCACCGACTACTCGCCGCGAATGTACTGTTCCAGCTGCTGGATCAGGCTGGCCTGCTCGGCGATGGTGTGCTTGACCAGGTCGCCAATCGACAACAGGCCAATCAGTTCGCCTTCGGCCAGCACCGGCAAGTGGCGCAGATGGCGGTCGGTCATCAGTTGCATGCAGTGTTGCGAGGTGTCGCGTGGGCCAACGGTGATGACATCGGCGGTCATGATTTCGCTGATCTTGGCGCTGAAGGCCGAGCGCTCCAGCAGCGCCACCTTGCGGGCATAGTCACGCTCACTGACGATCCCCGCCAGGCGTCCGTTGTCCAATACCACCAGCGCACCAATGCCTTTCTCGGCCATCAGTTTGACCGCGTCGAGCACCGTGGTTGTCGGGCCGACGCTGTAGACGGCGGCATGTGGCTTGGCTCTGAGAATCTCGGCGACTGTTTTCATGCAGTGGCTCCCTGTCTTGGTCTTCTGGCAATGGAGGATGGCGCGAGGACAGCTGCGTTGAAGAGCGTAGCCAACCTGACGACAGAATCAGAGCATCTGGGCGACTTCGACGCAACAACCGGCGGCACCTACTGCAATCCTAAGCCTAGCAGCAGGCGCCCAGGCCACGGCCTACCTAGACCAGTTCTGGCTCAACACCTCGGCTTGCTTGAGCACCAGCTCGATGGCCTCATCAGCCTTATCCGGCGGGTACTTGTAGCGGCGCAGGGTGATGCGCACCAGATTGCGCAGCTTGGCGCGCACGCTGTCGCGCACCTGCCAGTCCACAGTAGTGCTGCTGCGCAGCTTGCCAGTGAGTTCATGGGCGATCTGCTTCAGTACCTCGTCACCCAACTCCCGCACAGCGCTCTCGTTATTGGCCAGGGCATCGTAGAACGCCAACTCATCTTCATTCAGCCCAAGTTCTTCATGACGCCTGAGCGCCTCTTGGAACTCCTTAGCCATGGCGATCAGTTCTTCGATGACCTGGGCGGTTTCGATGGCGCGGTTGCGGTATTTGCGCAGGCTTTCCAGCAGCCGGTCGCTGTATTTCTTCTCCTGCACCACGTTGTTGCGGGTGTGGGAACGGATTTCATCGCGCAGCAATTTTTCCAGCAGCTCCACCGCCAGGTTCTTGCTCTTCATATTGCGCACATCGGCCATAAAGTCATCGTCGAGCAGACCGATATTGGGTTTATCCAAGCCGGCCAGTTCGAAGATGTCCGCCACGCCCTCGGCAATTACGGCGTTATCGAGAATCTGCTTGAGTGCGGAGTTCTTTTCTTCCTCGGTGAGTTTTTTATCGACCGTGGTGTACTTGGTAATCACCGCCTTCACCGCCGCGTAAAAGGCGATTTCCTTTCGGTACTCTTCGGCTTCGTCCAGGGTGCCGCACAAGGCGAAAGCCTTGCTGATCGCCAACACCAGGTCGAGGAAGCGCTTCTTGCCGTCATTCAGCCCCAGTACATGGTTGGCCGCCGGCACCAGCAGCAAGGTGGCCTTGGTCGCGTAGGCGCCAATATCGAGCTTCTCGCCGTCCACCTCGGTGGCGAACATGCCGCGCAGCACATCGACTTTCTCCACCAGCAGGGCGAAGGCTTCCTGCGCCAGGTTGGCCGGCTGGCCCTTGCCGTTGGCGTCGGTGTAGGTCTTCAGCGCGCTTTTCAGCTCGTTGGCGATGCCGATGTAATCCACCACCAGCCCGCCTGGCTTGTTCTTGAACACTCGATTGACCCGGGCGATGGCCTGCATCAGGTTGTGGCCCTTCATCGGCTTGTCCACATACATGGTATGCACGCAGGGCGCATCGAAGCCGGTCAGCCACATGTCGCGCACTATCACCAGGCGCAGCGGGTCGTTGGCGTCCTTGAAGCGTTTCTCCAGGGTCTTTTTCTGCTGCTTGTTGTAGATGTGCGGCTGCAGCAGCTCGCGGTCGGAGGCCGAGCCGGTCATCACCACCTTGATCGCACCGCGGTCGAGGTCCGCGCTATGCCATTCGGGCCGTAAGGCGATTATGGCGTTGTACAGGTGCACGCAGATTTCCCGGCTCATGCCGACGATCATGCCCTTGCCATCCAGGGCCGCGCTGCGCGCCTCGAAATGCTGCACCAGGTCGGCAGCCACCTGCTGAATGCGTGGCTCGGCACCCACCAGTTTTTCCAGGGCCGCCCATTGGCTCTTGGTTTTCTCGCGGTAGGAGATGTCTTCCTCGTCCTCGATGATCTCCTCGACATCCTCGTTGAGCCGCTCGATCTCGGCCTGGTTGATGTCCAGCTTGGCCAACCGGCTTTCGTAGTAGATCGGCACGGTGGCACCGTCGTCCACGGCGTCCTGAATGTCGTAGATGCTGATGTAACCGCCGAACACCGCTTGGGTGTCTCTGTCTTCGTTGGCAATCGGCGTGCCGGTGAAGCCGATAAAGGTGGCATTGGGGATGGCATCGTGCAGGTGCTTGGCGTAGCCACTCACATATTTGTGGCCGGTTACTTCGCCACTGGCCTTGTCCTTTACTTCCACCAAACGGGTTTTCAGGCCGTACTGACTGCGGTGCGCCTCGTCGGAAATCACCACCACATTGCTGCGCGAGGTCAGCGGCGGATGCTGCTCTTCATCTTCCAGCAGCGAGAACTTCTGCACTGTGGTGAAGATGATGCCGCCGGACTGCCGCGACGCCAGCATCTCGCGCAGCTCCTCACGGCTGTTGGCCTGCTCCGGCTCCTGCTTGAGCAACATCTTGGCGCTCTTGAAGTTGTCGAACAGCTGGCCGTCGAGGTCGTTGCGGTCGGTCACCACCACCAGCGTCGGGTTCTGCATCTGCGGTTGCTGCAACAGCTTGCCGGCATAGCAGACCATGGAGATGCTCTTGCCCGAGCCCTGGGTATGCCACACCACTCCAGCCTTGCGGCAACCGGGCTGTACGCCCTTACCGTAGCTGGCGCGCTCCTGCTGCGTCTGGCCCTCGGGCACCGAGGCAATAAGGGTGACACGCACCGCCTCGCGCACGGCATGGAACTGGTGGTAACCGGCGATCTTCTTGATCAAGCGGTCGCCGTCCTGTTCGAACAGCACGAAGTGGCGGATATAGTCGAGAAACAACTCGCGCTGGAAAAAGCCGCGCACCACCGCTTCCAGCTCGTAAGACAGCAGCGGCTTGTCGTGCTCATCGTGAATGGTGCGCCAGGGCAGGAAGCGCTCCTTGTTGGCGGTCAGCGAACCGACCCGTGCGGTGATGCCATCGGAAATCACCAGCGCCTGGTTAAACAGGAACAGCTCGGGGATTTCCTCTTTGTAGGTCTGCAACTGATTGCAGGCATCCCAGATATCGGCGTTCTCATCGCCGGGGTTTTTCAGCTCGATCACCGCCATCGGCAGGCCGTTGATAAACACCAGCAAATCCGGGCGACGGTTGCCCTTGCTGCCCAACAGGGTGAACTGGTTGACCAGCAAAAACTGGTTGTTGTGCGGCAGCTGGAAGTCCACCAACTGCGCGTGGTCATGCTGCATCTCGTCAGCATCGCGGTACTGCACCGGCACACCCTCCAGCAGCCAGCGCTGGAACTGCCGGTTGTTGTGAATCAGCACCGGGCTTTGCGCCTTGCCAAGCAGTTCCACCACCTGCTCCTGCAGCACGGCAGGCGGGATATGCGGGTTGATACGCACCAGCGCGGCCAACAGGCGACCACTAAGAATCACCTGGCGATAATCCAGACGCTCGGCCGCCTCGCCGTCCGGGGATAGATCCGGCCCATAGGCGATCTCATAACCGCCCTCGCGGAACCACTCCAGGCACAGCTGCTCCAGCAGGTCTTCCGTAATAACCTTCACTGCATAACCTCCCAATGGCCACCCTTGGCCGGGCCAATACGCCGCAAGCGCCCTTGCTCGCGCAGCTTGGCAATCTGTTTTTCCACCGCCCGTGGGCTGATGCCCAGGCGCTCGGCCAGCACACGGGCCGGTAGACGCGGTTCGCTGCGCAGCAGCGCAAGAATCTTCTCCGAACTTTCTTCCGAACCTTTCTCCGAACCTGTCGCCAGGGTTTCGCCCAGGGCATCGAGCAAGGCTTGCAGCATAAATTCGATAAAGGGCGTGGCCTCGGCGCGCTGGTCCGCCTCGCTCAAGGCCTGGTAATACGTCGCCTGGCGCGCATGCACCAGGGTTTCCACCGGCAGGTAAGCCAATAGCGGCTGCCACTGACTCAAAATCAACGTCTGCCACAAGCGCCCCATACGGCCATTGCCGTCGTCGAAGGGGTGGATAAATTCAAACTCGTAATGGAACACGCAACTGGCAATCAGCGGGTGGGCGTCGCTGGAGCCCAGCCAGTGCAACAGGCCGCCCATCAACTCAGGCACCCGGTTGGCCGGCGGCGCCATATGCACCAGCGCCTCACCGCGATAAATGCCCACCCCGCCCTGGCGATACTGGCCTGGCCCATCCACCAAGCCCAGCATCAGGGTTTTATGCGCCGCCAGCAGGTCAGCGGCACGCTCGGGCTGCCACTGGGGCAGTTGCTCATAGGCGACAAAGGCATTGCGCACCTCCTGAATCTCCCGTGGTTGGCCGAGCACGCGCTTGCCATCCAGTACGGCAGTCATCTGCTGCAGCGACAGGGTGTTGTGCTCAATGGCCAGGGAAGCATGGATGGTGCGGATACGGTTATCGCGGCGCAGATGGGGCGACAGCGAGGCAACGCCCGTGACCGACCAACGCCCGAGCAGCTCGCAGATGCTGGCGACCTGCTGGAGGATGCGGGCGGTGAGTTGGTAGGGCGGCTGATAATCAGGCATAGGGCAGAAGGCTAGCCCCCTGAAGCCAATGGCTGTAGTGCATCCAATGACAGCAACGTGTAGCGCGGCCGCCCTTGCCCGACCTGGATGACGTTCAGTTTGATCCGCGCGGGCTTGTGTAACCAGTCGCGGTTGAGCACATCAGGATCCTCGATGGCGGTATCGACCTTACCCTTGAGAATCACCGCCTGATCGCCCAGCTTGAACTCGAAGGTGCGGCTGGCAGGCAATACGCCCTGGAACTCGCCCCGGTACTCCTCTTCGGTTTCGTGGATATTGTCCTCCTGCAAGCGCGCGGCAGACCGCTTGAGCTGGGCCATATCCTGAAAGCGAAAATACTGGTTCTTGAACTCAAGCCCGCACCAAGCATCCTGCTGCTGCAGGTAACCGAGAAATTCGGCGACCTTGCGCACCGCACGCGGGTGAATGTCCTCGACCAGTTCGGCCACTTCATCATCGCTGCCCTGCGCGGCTTGGCGCATAAGCGCCTGAATTTTCGCCAGCGCATCCTCCGCCTTGCTCGGTTCGGGAAACAGGTCGTGGTCTTGTGGTTTGGGCAGCTCGAACTCGAAACCGAACGAGCCGATAGCCGTGCCGGTAATCAACAACTGATTTTTGCTTTTATCCGGGATAGGCCCCATATAGCGCAGGCTCTCGCCAATGCCAGCCGCCACCGCCGCCACCGCATCGGAAAAGACGCCCGCCGCCTTACCGGCAAAATCTGCGGCGATACCATGGCTACCCAGCACGGGTCGCCCACGGAAGGTGAGTTTGGCCTTGTGGCTCAATTGCTCGGGTGCGCGCCCTGCGATCAGTTGCTGTGCCGACGCCAAGCGTGCTTCCAGCCCCATGCGTTCAAGCACACTGTCCTGCGGAATCTGCGCCAACAGGGCTTGTAGCTGATCGATCTCGCCCGCGATGGCCAAGTATTCGTCGTAACTCATGGCGTCACCCCTCCACCCTGTACCAACTCAAGCATACGCCTTGCCACCTGATCATCCTCTGGTGCCAGGTCTACCTGCACAAAACCCTTCCATACGCCGTTACGCCGGTGCGACCACATGCTGTACCAATAGGCAATCTGCTGCACATGGCGCGGCTCGGTGGGCTGGCCAAGGATGCACGGGTAGGCATCCAGTAAATAATTGGCTTTGGTCTGTGCGGGGATAAATAGATGCGCGGCCTTGGCTGCCAGGCTGGCCTGGGTTTCATTGGCCGGCAGATGGAAGAAGGTCACCACATCCATATCCTGCGGCGGGCGGGACTCCAGCACTTCCACGTGCTCCATAAAGCTGCCATCCAACCATTGAAACCCACGAACAATGCCCAAGGCATGCAAGGCGGCCCGATAGTCCAGCAGGCCCTGGAGAATGCCCACGCGCTGCGCGGAACCGGAAAAGCCCTCGACCACCTCGGCCAACGCCACCCGATAGGGTGAGCGGCTCACGCTATGTCCGGCCTCGCCGGGATGGATCGGCGGCAATACACCGGCCAGGTTCCATGCAGGGATCATGTATTCATCCTTGAGTGCTCGGGGTTCAGACGGGCAAGCATAGTTAGGCCACGGCCTGCTCGGCCAGCTTTTCGGCGGGAAGGCGCAGTTGCCCGGAGATTAGGCGGGGTAAGAGGGTGTCGCGTAGCTGGGTGAGGGTTTGAGCTTGCGCTTGGTTCTCGTGAATAGCAGCCCAAAGCGGTGCCGCAACATCAACGAATGCCGACTTTAAAGGCTCGGGCGGATTGAGCACCGGGTAGCCTGGAAAAGCCTTGAGAGCAATACGATTGACCGTTGCACCGTGGATCGTATGTGCGGATTCCACGCTGACTCGGACACCCATTCCACGCACAT
>TARA_R100001244_G_scaffold44182_4_pt1 | contig 24469 bp, 22 predicted proteins | sample TARA_R100001244 | Tara Oceans TARA_R100001244 (sample SAMEA2621564) | marine metagenome | biome: marine biome (ENVO:00000447); feature: mesopelagic zone (ENVO:00000213); material: "saline water (ENVO:00002010), including plankton (ENVO:xxxxxxxx)" | depth 790 m
TTCGTTTTGACCCAATCGAAACGGAAGAGATTGTCAAAGTATTGGGTCGTGAATGCAACCGGATTGGACGTCCATGCACCTTCCAGCCCGCTGGACACGGTGTCTTCGGCATTACCCTTCCCGCATTTGTTTTTCCAACCAAATCCCTGTTCTTCCACGCCCGCCCCAGTTGGGTCAGGACCAACACATTCATCTGGTTTGCGCGCGCCATGCGCTTTGCCAAAAGTATGTCCGCCAGCGATAAGAGCAATCGTCTCCTCGTCGTTCATCGCCATATTACCAAAAGCAATGCGAATGGCCTTTGCGGCTGCCAGAGGATCAGGATTGCCGCCCGGTCCTTCCGGATTGACGTAGATAAGTCCCATCTGGGTTGCTGCCAGCGGGCCGATGAGGTTGCCCTCCCTGTCGAAGCGATCAGCCGCGAGGAATTTCGTTTCTGGTCCCCAGAAAACCATATCCGGTTCCCAGGTATCGACACGGCCACCAGCAAAACCAATGGTCTTGAATCCCATGTTCTCCAACGCGACGTTGCCAGAAAGAACCATAAGGTCTCCCCAGGAAAGCTTGCGTCCGTATTTCTGTTTGATCGGCCATACGAGGCGGCGCGCTTTGTCGAGACTGACATTGTCAGGCCAAGAGTTCAGCGGCTCAAAACGCTGTTCGCCGCCGCCAGCCCCGCCGCGGCCATCACCGACCCGGTATGTTCCGGCGCTGTGCCAAGCCATGCGGATGAAGAACGGGCCGTAATTGCCATAGTCGGCCGGCCACCAAGGTTGCGATGTCGTGAGAACTTTCTCGATGTCGGCTTTGACAGCATCGAGATCGAGCGTGGCAAATTCCGCCGCGTAATCGAAATCATCACCATAGGGATTGGCACCTGCATCTTGCTGACGCAGTGCTGTCAGGTCGAGCTTGTCTGGCCACCAGTCCTGATTGGACATTGGTTTTGCCTGTGGTTTCGCGTCACTCTCTGACTGAGCCGCAGCAGGCGCGGAAAGGAGCATCGGCGACATTACAGTTGCCATAAGGGCCAAAATTGATGTTGTGTTCTTGTTCATAAGATTCCTCCTGATTTAAGTCCGTTGCTTGATTGAAAAATTTGTTATTCGGGGTGTGGTAAAGTGTCGGCCGGGCGATGGGGGTTAAACCCGGCCGACAACACGCCGAAAGCCTACTCAACAATTTGGCATTCAGACGTATTTCCAAAAGTGCAGTTCCGTTCCTTATATCTCCTAACCCAGGGTGCATTTTCTAAAGATTCCATCGATTTAGAAATTGCCGTATCGTTGTGCCGACCGGGCGCGGGCGTGATCCCGACCGGCACCGCTGACGATCATTATTTTGTTTTTAATCTCGCCAGCGCAGCCTTATATGCGTCATAATGCACACCTTCATCGACGGCGATCTGGCGGAACATTGCGGCCACTTTCATATCGCCGTCGGCTTCTGCCTGAGTTGCAAATTCTACGTACATCTTGGTATTTTCGTAATGCTCGCCAGCCATTGCATCTTCCAGATTGACGTCGCTTGAGCTGCCAAGTTGCAGTGCCTCAGCTTCACGGTCAAAATGTTCGTTCGCTTCGATATTCGCGGAATCGCGGAAAAGTTGAGCGAGTTCTGACTGCCCCTTCTCATCGGCCTGGTCAGCATAACGCTGATATTTAAGATTAGCGAAGGCCTCACCATGCATCGCGGTTTCAAGATTGGCCTTAGTTTGCGGCGAGAGTTCCTTGGCACTATCACCTTGGCCAGCAAACGCAGCCGTACCTGCAAAGGACAACGCTAGGATAGCGGCGCTCATTTTTACAAAAGTCTTCATGGTGTGTCTCCGAAAATTCTTCGCATCGTTGCGACCATTCTCTGATCGACCAGATTCCTGACTGCGTCCTGACGAGGCAGTAATTAATTCTCGGAATTTCGTAACTATTTGCACAGCGCGTCAGCACTTCGTCAGCTTTGCGGAGCATCTAACAAGTGTCGGCCCAATTTCTTGGCCAAATAAATGGAGTGACAATTATGAAGACCAAGCTTTTGATTTCAGCAGCGGCAACTATCGCAGCGATGACCTTTTCCTCAGCCGCTCTTGCCAGTCCGGTTTGCACAGCGCAACCGCAAAGCAAATGGATCGCGCCGGCAAAGATGAAGGCCAAGATTGCCAAAATGGGCTTTAAGTCAATTAAAGTCTTTCAAGTTTCGGGCAGCTGTTATGAAATTTATGCCATCAACAAAGATGGGCGCCGCGCCGAGGTTTATTTCAATCCCGTAACGGGCGCTGTCGTCCAGAATAATGTAGACTGACCGTGAAAGATGATAATCCTCTAGTCGATCAAGTTCCGACGGGTCAGGTTGGAAAAACCTTTGTAAGAAGCCAGCGGATCAAAGTTTGGGATCCGCTGGTACGCATCTTTCATTGGACGGTTGCGCTTGGCACTATCGCTAACCTGACCGTGCTTCGGCATGTCGAAGACCCGCATATATATCTAGGCTATGCTATGGTCGCAGCGCTGCTTGTCCGCTTGATCTGGGGCTTCGTCGGAAAAGGACATGCTCGCTTTTCAGCTTTTGTGCCTGGTCCAAAGAAATTGCTTGGATACGGAGCTGCCTTGATGGCTCGCCGAGAACCGAGATATATTGGCCATAATCCCGCTGGCGCAATAATGATGCTCGTTTTGATGGCGCTCGTCGCTGGCTTGGGAATTACCGGCTGGATGATGGGCAGTGACCAATTCTGGGGAGAGCCCTGGGTGGAAGAGCTGCATGAAACTCTGGCCAATATAATCATTGGCGCAGCTGTGCTCCATGTCGGTGCGGCGATTGTAGAAAGTGTCCGTCAACGGGAAAATATGCCATGGTCGATGATTACCGGCTATAAGCGTGCAGCTTCTGGATCGGATATTGATGATGCGCCTGCTTCTCGTTGAAGACAATCCCCGTTTGGCAACGCTCATTCGTGATGGATTGGATCGTCAGGGGTTTGCCATTGACTGGTATGAGACAATTGAAGGGGCACAGCATGCCATGCAGATTGGTGATTATGATCTGGTGTTGTTAGATCTCGGATTGCCTGATGGAGATGGTCTCGATCTTGTGACAGCTATGCGCGCTCAGATGGACCAAACCCCTATCTTGATTATGACGGCGCGCGGCGGGCTTGACGACCGGGTGGCCGGATTAGATGCAGGCGCAGATGACTATTTGGTCAAGCCATTCCAGATACCAGAATTGGCAGCGCGCTGCCGCGCTCTTTTGCGGCGACCAGGCCACGCGTTGGAGGCCGTGCTTCATGTTGGGAATGTATCGCTAAACCCTGCCGAACGGACAGTTCATGTTGGTGATATTGCTGTCGATACTGCGCCGCGCGAAGTTGATCTGCTTGAAGTGCTGCTTCGCAGAAGCGGCCATGTTGTAGCCAAGCAATCGATTGAGAGCGCGCTATATTCGATGGATGCCGAGATAACACCGAATGCTATGGAAGCCTCGATTTCAAGACTTCGCAAACGTCTCTCGGCAGCATCTGCCGATGTCCAGATTAAAACAATTCACGGGGTCGGCTATGCGCTATATGCTCCATCGAATGTTACCGAATAAGTTTATGACGCAAAATGAACAATCTAAAGGGCCTACATTATTCCGTCAGATTGCTACCCGGTTAGCAATCTTTACCTTATTGTTTGCGGTCCTTGATATCGGGATCGTAATTTTCACTTATGGCCAGCAACCACAGTCGCTGGCGGAAGAACTGCTGACACTTGAAGCGGATAAAATGGATGGCAGCAAGTTCACCGACCTAGACCAGTTTGCGGGGCCGCCCGAATCAACCCATTGGTTCGCAAGCTATGTCGACAGCAATCTGGGCAATTCCGGAAGTTTGTCCGCCGCATATCCATCACCTAATCGCGGGACGCTCATGGATTGGACGCGCCGGGAGAAACTATCGCAAGGCTTCCGCATTTCAGGCGTGCGATCAGTAGTTATCGCAGGGGAGCAGCGTTGGCTCTACATGCAATTCGAAGGCAGAGGCATCAGCCCATATGTTCCCGTAATTATTAATGAGCTTATTCAGCATGTCGCTCTCCCGCTGATACCGCTTTCGCTACTTATGCTTCTGTTCAATATTTTTGCTGTGCGCCGCGTGTTGAATCCCTTGCGGCGCGCCGAGGCAGAGGTTGATCGGCTTGATCCTGAAGACATGGCGCTTCGCATAACCGAACCCAGAGAACCCAGAGAAGTTACAACATTGGTTCGGGCAGTTAACCGGGCACTGGAGCGACTCGATAGCTCAATGGCAATTTTGCGATCCTTTACCGCCAATGCAGCGCATGAACTGCGTACACCGCTATCGATCATGCAATTGTCAATCGACCAGTTGCCCAAAGGCGAACAGCGTGATGCGCTTTTGACCGATAACCAGCAAATGACACGGCTTGTGAACCAGATGCTCGACCTTGCCCAGGCGGACGCCAAAGCGTTTGAAACCGGGGCACCGGTTGACCTGGTCGAAGTTGGCCGCAAGGCTGTAACACAGCTTGCCCCTGCCGCTTTTGCAGCCGGGCGCGACCTTGTTTTTGAGGATTATGGCACAGCAACAACCAAGGGTCATGAGGAAGCGATTTTCCGCATTTATCGCAACCTTATCGACAATGCGCTCGCGCATGCGCCGGGCAATACACCTATTGAAATAGAAGTTGGTCCAGGCCCCCGGTTCAGTGTGCGGGATTATGGTCCAGGAATTTCAGAAACGGATGGTCCCAAACTTTTCGAGAGATTCTGGCGGAAAAATCGCAGTACCGGCCGGGGAGCGGGCCTTGGGCTGGGAATAGTCCAAAGATTGGCCGAAGCGCATGGCGGATCGATAGCCTTTGAAAATCCGGAAGGCGGCGGCGCAAAATTCATTGTCACCTTCCCTTCCGATACCGCCGCATAAATTTTGGGTCATACAGTTTCCGATATTAACTAGCTGAAAGCGAAATATCATGAGCAGATTACACATTCATCCAGAGGCCCACCTGGTTTCGCGTATAGGGTGGCTTCGTGCGGCCGTTTTGGGAGCCAATGACGGAATTGTCTCGACTGCCAGTCTGATAATCGGCGTTGCAGCGGCGTCGGCGGGGACGAGCGAAATCATGGTCGCGGGATCAGCTGGGCTGGTTGCCGGGGCCATGTCGATGGCGGCCGGCGAATATGTATCGGTGAGTTCACAAGCTGATACCGAGCAAGCCGATCTTGCGCGCGAAGCTGCCGAGCTCGCGACCAATCCGGTTGGTGAACATGCAGAGCTTGCAGGCATTTATGTTGCCAGGGGATTGAACCAAGAAACAGCAAATGCCGTTGCCGAACAACTGATGGCGAAAGATGCACTTGCGGCCCATGCACATGACGAACTCGCCATAACAGAACATACTGCTGCCCAGCCAATTCTTGCTGCGCTGACTTCGGCCGGCACATTTACGGTAGGCGCTGCGCTCCCTTTGATTTTGGTCGTATTCTCTCCTGCTCTATCATTGGTGCCAATTGTGGCGATTGCATCTTTGCTTTTCTTAGCACTTTTAGGCGGACTGGGCGCGAAAGCTGGCGGCGCACCGGTCGTCAAAGCAACCCTAAGGGTAACATTCTGGGGAGCGCTTGCGATGGCAATAACGGCGGGAATCGGGACGCTCGTAGGCACTGTAATATAACGTCATTCGGCATGACGGAGTTTTGCATCAATATTTGCATGGCGTGCGTCAGATGATTCGACCCGAACCAAACCGCTGCCCGCGCTACTTAACTCCCATTGGTCAAGACCAATTGAACGACGTAGTGCAATAAAATTCAATTACAAAACTATCAGGCTATTCCACTTGCCCTCAATCATCATCTAAATCTAAAAACGAGGAAGATGCCTTGTTGCGATAACACAAGTCATTTCTAAAGTAATCGATGAGCAAGTGCCTCCAAAGCGATTGGTAAACAGCATTTAATTCAAAATTCAGCCTCACGTCAGTTTTATACGCCAGTGAGAGCTAGCGCAGAAAAACTGAGAGGAATAACTAATGATGTCCGAAACAAAATTGCACCGCCGATTGTCGGCTGCCAAGCGTTCGTTCGTTACCCGTAGGGTCGACCTACAATGCGTCGAAGCATTGATTGAAAAGCCCCCAAAAGCCGGCGATATTTGTTTAGCAAGAATAGACCGTTTGGGACATCATAGTAGACTTGAACTACCAAGTGGGCGGCGGGCGTTCTTATATCCCGGCGATGAAGTTCTGCTTGCTTTTGGCGCGCGCTACGCAACCGATCAGTTTTGTTCTGAAGTGCCTGCGAACCTTGAACCATGCCAAATGGTGGCAGCAGGCGGGATCGCTTCGGCAATGTTATCACGCCATGCTAAAACGCGCCAACCTACGCAGATCACTCCCATCAGCTTACTCGCTGATGCAAAAGGAAACACAGTCAACTTAAATGGCTTCGCGGTAAATCCTGACCGGGCGTTTCATCCTCAAAGACCGCATATCGTCGCTGTCGTGGGGTCGAGCATGAATGCAGGGAAAACAACGACCGCAGCGGAGGTCGGGCGCGCGGCATTACGCGGCGGATTGCGCACCGGCGCGATAAAACTGACCGGTACCGGGTCGGGCGGTGATCTTTGGAAATATCAAGATAGCGGCATCGATCCTGTTTTTGATTTCACCGATGGCGGTTATGCCACAACTGTTGATGTATCAATTGCATCTCTCGAAATCCTATTCAATCGATTGGTGAATGCAGCTGCTGCGAGCTGCGATATCATCATCGTTGAACTTGCAGATGGCCTCTACCAGAAAGAGACAGACGGATTACTCCATTCACCGAGCTTTCGTGCCAGCATCGACAGTATTCTCTTCGCTGCATCTGATCCAATGGCCGGTATGGCGGGAGTTCAGGCACTACGTGAAATTGGCTTGGAGCCAAGCGCATTATCAGGAGCTGTTACTGCCTCGCCATTGGCCGCACAGGAACTCGAATCTTTATCTGGTGTCGAAGTATTCGGACTTCAAAGATTCGCTGCTGACGACAATGCGTTGAGCATATGCATGCGCAGCGCGCATGTTTTCGAAGAGCAGCGCCTTGCAAAATCTGCCTAAGCTCCTGACCCGAAAACGGAGCTGGCATCTGGCAGCTCTGATTTTGAATGGATTCGTGCAAGCCGGGGCCATGATTGGAATCGCAATGGTCATGAAAACGATGATTGATGGCTTGACCGTGACGGGGGCGAAACAGTCAATTTGGCCGAATGCTTTGATAATGGTGTCTGCTTCATTTTTGATCGGTTGGTTGAAGCGGCGTGAGCGGGTTGATGCGGAAACAATGGGACAGGACTATGTCGCCGACATCCGGCTCACTGTTTTTCAACATGTCAGTAAATTGTCCGCAAGGGCGCTTGGAGAAACACGCAAGGGGTTCGTCCTGTTACGCTTCGTCAATGATCTCACTGCCCTTCGCCAGTGGGTGACGATGGGTATTGCCAGATTAGCGGTATCCGGCGTCGTATTGACCGGTGCCATGTCTGCTTTGACTATCATGAATCCCATTCTGGGCGGGCTGTTATTCGCGCTCGTAGGCCTTGGCTCAATAAGCGCACTTTTTCTCGGACGCTCAATCGACCTGACAATGCGAGAGTCTCGTAAGAGACGGGCTAATATCGCCGCCAATCTAACAGAAAAGCTTGAGCATATGATTATTGTGCAAGCGTTTGCCCAGCGCAATAATGAGCGAAGAAAAGTTAAACGACAAACCCAAAGCCTGAAGCGGGCAATGATCGCGAGGGCGGGCGCGATAGGTACGTTTCGCGCTATGGTTTATGTCGTTGTCGGTTTGGCACTCACTGTCTCGGTGATGGTAGGAAGTGTGCTTGTCACAAACGATATGGCAACAACAGGCCAAATCATGGCGGCTTTGGGCGTTTTGTCGATGATAACGCCCAACCTTTTCGATTTTGGCCGGGTTTATGAATATCGTAAAAGTTACGATATTTCTCTGGAGAAAACCGAAAACCTATTGCGTAAAGGTCCAGTCATTGAAACGGCGATCGAGCCAAAGTCATTGAAACGCGTTCAAGGTCATTTGAAATTCGACAAGGTGACTGTTTCCGGGGCATTGAACGAATTTTCAGCTGAAGCATTGCCTGGAACCTGTGTTTTGATCACCGGCCCTAACGGCTCTGGAAAATCCACTCTAATGCTACTTGCCTTAAGACTGATCGAGCCAGAGAGCGGGCGTATCTTGCTGGATGGTCGCGACATTCATAAAGTCAAAACAGGGCAGTTACGCCGTTCAATTTCAATTGCATCTCCAACCCTTCCGCTCCTGCGAGGCTCGATTGGATCAAACATCGCATATGGTTCAAAAACCGCAAATGAGGATGATATTCAACAAGCAGCCGCGCGCTGCGGCATGGACGGATTAAATTCCGATTCTCCTTATTGGCTTGATTCTCCTGTTGAAGAAGGCGGCGGAAACCTAAGCGCTGGTCAGCGCATGCGCATCATTCTAGCGCGGGCCCTGCTCGGTAACCCATCGGTGCTCTTGTTAGACGAACCGGATAGCCATCTGGATGAAGATGGCATTGAGATTCTGAACAATATTATTCGTGAGTTTGAGGGCACGCTGCTCCTCGCGACACATAACCCCGCATTCTTAAAGCATTCGAAAATTCGCTGGCATCTCGACGATAGCAGCATCGAAATTGCTGAGGCTGTGGCATGAAGGAGCAACATCGATTGATTGACGTTTCAGCTGTTTCGCTACCCCTAGCGGATACCATTGATGCAAAGCGGTGGAAAGGTCGGGTGTTGTCTATTCATGACGCTGGCCCCGAACAGCTTCCATATTTCATCTTTCAGCCAACTTCACCGAAAGCTGGCTTAGCCCCCGTCGTCTCTATCCATGGCTGGACGCGTAATGCCGCGGAACACGCCTTCCGGCTTGCCAGCCTTGCCGAGACGAAAGGCGTTACTGTCATCGCCCCATTATACTCGCGAAAAGAACACAAACATTATCAAAGACTGGAAATTCGCAAAGGGGAGCGATGTCCTGCTGAAGCATTGGAAAATCTTCTGCGCGATGCCCAGCAGCGATTCAATATCGATACCCGAACCATCAATTTATTCGGGTTTTCCGGCGGTGCGCAATTTGCTCATCGCTTTGGAATGATGCGCCCTCATCTAGTGAACAGAATGGCCTTGATGGCAGCGGGATGGTTCACAATGCCCGATATCGATGTCCCCTACCCTCTTGGAATAGCTCCGTCAGAAATTTTGGCCGACCGAACATTTGATCTGGCAAGTTTTTTCGGATGCCCAACCCGAGTATTCGTGGGTGAGCGCGATTTGAGGCGGGACGATTCACTGAAAACCGGCAAACAAATCGATCGGATGCAGGGACGCAACCGGGTTGAACGCGCACAACGATGGGTCACCGCAATGCAAAAATATGCCGGTGATCATAAAGTGAAAGCCGATATTGAACTTCAAATAATAAACAGGGCTAAACACAATTTTGGCGCCAGCATCCGCAAACACCAATTGGACGAGTTAGTTTTCAATTGGCTCATACCAGATCAAAAAGGAGAAAAATCATGAAAAAATTGCTATTTATGGGAAGCGCGATTTCAGCCCTAATTGCTTCACCGGCATATTCACAAGATGTGACAGCCGACGAAAAAGGTTTAACGATCGAAGGAGATGATTTCGAGCTGGTCTTCGGCGGTCGGCTGCATCTGGATACAGTTAGCGTAAACGATGATATCACTATCATTCCCAGCAGGACTGACATCCGTCGTCTCCGTATCGACGCAACGCTAACAATTGCTGACGACTTTCGTATCAAGGTAGACCGCGACATTGGCGGCCTGAGCACCGGTTGGAAAAACCTTTGGGCGGAGTATCGCGGCATCGATAATCTGTCACTAAAAGCAGGTCAGATGACCGTGCCTTTCAATGGCGAGGATATGAAGAGTTCGAACGATCTGAAGCTGATGGAACGAGGGCTGCCTTCAGCTCTGGCACCAAATTTTGCTGTTGGTGGTTCAGCACGCTATCGAGGCAAAAATTGGTCAGTCACCGGGGGGTATTTTGGTAATCCCCTAGGCCAAGACCCCATTCGAGCTACCGATCAGGGAAGGAGCATTGTGGGGCGCGCAGTTTTTGCTCCGATCGATGAGAGGGAGCAAGCTATCCACCTTGCCGGCGCCATTGAATATCGTAAGCTGAAGGACTTGGAGCCGTCTAAGGTGAGTGCGCAACCAGAATTCGGCTTATCAGGCATCACTCTTATCCGCACCGGATCACAACCGGATGTCCAGTCATATATGAATTACAATATCGAGGCAGGCTATATGAACGGGCCGTTCCTGATCCAGGGGCAATATATCATGCGTAAGAATGATGCTCCGTTAATAGGCGACCCAACCTACAAGGGCGCTTCGGTCGAAGCAGCTTTTGTCCTGACCGGGGAACGCCAGCGTTATAGCAGCTCCAGCGGGACATTTGGCGGTATCCGCCCACAAGGAAAATTCGGCGCCGTTGAAATTGCAGCACGTTATAGTACTCTGGATTTAACTGATGGCCCCATCACTGGCGGAAAACAATCCAATTATTCGGTCGGCCTAAACTGGTACATAACCCAGAACCTTCGCGTTATGGCTAACTATGTCAACGCCAAAACAAGGCCGAACAGAAACGGAATCAATGAAAATGTGAATGCCTTTATGGGCCGGTTCCAGATTGCATTTTGACGGGTTGATAAGGAACGTAAATTACCCGGAATCAATCTTAGATGATCTTTTTGGGAAGATATCACTCCAGATTAGTTCCGGGGAAATATTTTGTAATTTCTGCCGGTTCAAAGCGGCAATAGGTCGAATATGAAATGGATGCGCGCAGTATCGCTGCAATTTTCTGCTTCATGTTCGGCCTTATTGTCGAACCACCAGAGTTCGCCGGGTTTCATCCAGATTTTTTCCTCTCCGGCCCTCAGGTAATTGCCGGGATCACTTCGCAAAACGAGGTGATATCGATTGCGGATCCGGTAATAGTCCCCTCTATCAATATGCGGATAAACGCGGTGTCCAGGTTCGAGCTTCACGACTTTTGCTCTGGAAAGCTCGCCATTTAACTTTGCCGCCCAATGTTCAAGTTGCCCCCGAACTACGGGAAAATTTTGAGAAATGGTTGTAAATCGTGATTCATGGACATCCCATTTTTTGCGTCCGGCAATTTTGGACTTCCTGAGGCCACGAATAGGGATAGCCTTGGCTTCTCGTTGAACCTTGATCGTGGACTGTCGGCCTTGGTTGAGGTCCCAAGCGCCTTCAACAGAATCAATTTCGGTCAGTAAAGGCGAAATCTGAACAGATTCTTCAATCAACCGGAAATTTTGCATAAGTTTATCAGCAGGTTGCTGTCGCATGAGCTATTTCTCCTTGCCTTGATAGTCTGATGGGCTGTCCTATAATGACCCCGAAAGCTGACTACCCGCTGACAAATTACAAACCTTCGTTTCCTTCATTATAACATCCCGATTTGATTTCATTGATACAGGTATAAAATGTATGCTGGTGCAATGCTCGAGAACAGGTGGGAAATATAGAATTTTCAGAGCGGGAAGCAAAATCCAACGACAAGTCCATTGGAGTGAATGGATCGCTCCACCCTCAATCGACTATCCACGTTCTATGATGATTAAGCTCTTAACGGCATGGTAATTCTCACAAGCAAACCCGCGACCGTTGCTTCATTGGTGACTATGAGAATCTCGCCCCCAACATCGCGAGCGATATCATTTGCAATGGCTAGCCCTAACCCAAAGCCCGGTTTGCACTTGTCAAAGCGTGACCCAATCTCAAAAGCCTCTGCCGCCTCATCAGCCGTCATTCCCGGACCGTCATCCTTAACATCCAAGATAATCTGCTTCTTGGACGTATAAAGCACACAAGTGACTTCGATTTTCGCCCATTTTCCTGCATTATCAAGGACACATCCTGCCATTTCACGAAATCCTATTTCGCCGAGTCCAGCTCGAATTTGTTCCGAGGCGTTACAGTTGAATGAAAAATGCTTGTTTGGGTGGAGACGGCGCATTGCATTTATCAATGGCACAATGACCTCGTTTGGCCTGCAACTTCCGCCCGGTCGCATTTGAGCAGTACCGGACCGGGAACGGGCGAGTTGGTATTCGGTTTGTTGGGTCATCAACTGGCATTGCTGCAGGAAAGTATCTGCGGCGGACGAGCTTGGGTCATTTTGTTTAATTCGCTCAGCTTCATCGGTCATAACTGCCAGCGGCGTGCGCAGGGCATGGGCCAAATTTGCCGCCTGAGTTCGCGCGCTTATTATTAGCGCGTCATTGCTACCAATATAGGCGTTTAGATTATTGACCAAAGGCTCGATTTCACTTGGATAGCGTCCTTCAATATATTTAGATTCACCCTTTCCCAGCCCCGCAACAAGTTGCCCTAGTTGCTCAAGTGGTCGCAAGCCAAACCAAATAATGATACCGCCGCTGACGATCAACAGACAGGCCAATATGGCAAGCCAGATTGTCAATTCCTTTTCAAACTGCCGGGTAATTTCGTCGAGCAGCCGCTGATCAGTTGCAATCACGAAATGAACGTCATTTCCGCTATCCGACTTGCGAACCAAGCCATAAGTTATAGCTTCTCCGGTGGGGCCGGGCTCCAAACGATGCGTAACTGAGGGCAACCGCGCTATACTGTCGTCAAGTTCCCCTTGCTTAAGGGAAGGCGAGCGAACCGGAGCATAGCCGTCACGTGTAATTTGCCAGTAGAACCCGGCCATCGGGACAGAAAATCTTGGATCTGAAAGTGGCCGCGATAAATAGGGCTGGCCAGAAGTATCTAGCTTTGTCAGTGCATCAAGTTCCTTCACATGAACGGAAAGTTCACTGTGATATTGTTCCGCAACGTGGACTGTGAAAAGCCGGGTTGAAGAATACCAGATTGCTACTGTACCAATTACCGTCCACAATAATATAGCGACAACAAATCGCGCACGCAGGCTGTTCATTTGCCATTTCATTTTTCGAACCTGTATCCCATTCCTCTAATTGTTGTGATTTTTTCCTTGCCAATTTTGCGGCGCAAACGGCTGACATGAACTTCAATGGTGTTCTGTTCGCGTTCTTCATCAAGCGCATAAAGATTCTCGAGTATGTCGGATTGCGGCAGGATATGGCCCGCACGCCTAACGAAAAGATGAAGTAACCTAAATTCTTGGCGGCTCAAGGTGATTTGCTTGTTTCCCTGCTTGACCGACTTTGCAGCAATATCGATTGTAACATCACCTGCGTTGAGAAGGTCATCTGCCTGTCCTGAAAAGCGGCGGATCAAAGCATGGAGGCGCGCTAAAAGCTCTTCAAACCGTACAGGTTTAACAACAAAGTCATCAGCACCGCGGTTTAGCCCTTCAACTTTATCTTCCCAGCCTCCGCGCGCCGTGAGGATAATTACCGGGACCTTTACACCCAAGTCCCGCCAGCGTTTGATAACTTGCATCCCATCGCCGTCCGGAAGCCCAAGGTCTAAAATGATTGCTGCGAATTGATCAAGGTCCGGCCATTCGATGGCATCAGCAGCGTTGGTGACCAGATCGACAGCAAAGCCGGACTGGCGCAAGCGATCTGACAGCCGCCGGGACAACTCCAGATCATCTTCTACCAGTAAAAGCCGCATTTCTGTGATTACTCCTGAGTTCGATTCTAACAATAGTGCATGTTTCTGAAGTGAAGCTGACAAAATAGCAAGTTGTTGTCAGGTTCGCTGTGCATGGGCTCATTTATGACACGCAACCATAAAATCATCCTATCAATCGCAGCTGCAATCGCGGTGATAGCGATTGCCTATTATTCCTTCTTTTCAGAGACTAATGGATCGGCTGAGTCCAAAACAGAAGCCCCGGCTGAGACCACGCCCGGCACTGTTACAGCCCAGCAATTAAAAGCTCTCGGCATTGAAACGGCTGTTGCCGTTAATGCAGGCGCGGTTCCGCTTGGAACTGTCCCCGCGATTGTTAGCCTCCCTCCCGAAGCGCGCGTTGCTGTTACCGCGCCATTCGAAGGTGCGATCATCCGCATGTATGTAGTTGAAGGTCAGGCGGTTGCACGCGGGACGCCCCTGGCCTTGATCAAGGTGCGCGAAACTTTGCAGGTCGGTGCAGACTTGGCGCGCGCCAGAGCCCACCTTGGCCTCGCGCGCGCCAATGCTAACCGCCTCAACCAGCTAGCGCGTGAGGGAATTATTGCCGAAGCGCGCGCGGACGAGGCCAATGCAGCACTTCGCTCCGCGCAGGTCACAGTATCAGAAAACCAGAAAATATTATCACAGGCCGGCGCGGGTAGCGGCGGGCAAATGACCCTGCGCGCGCCGATCGACGGCCGCGTGTCTGCGGTCAATGTGCAAACCGGCGGCCCGGTTGACACCATGACCGCGCCTTTTGTGATTGATAACACGTCATCCTATACACTCGACATTCAACTGCCGGAAAGATTGGCCAAATCTGTTTCGCCAGGAATGCCTGTTGAAGTGAATATAGCGCAGGCCGGAGGCACGGAAACTCCGATCCCGAATGGCGGTACTATTATCTCGGTGTCACCAACTCTCGACCCCATGACCCGCTCGGTGATGGCCAAGGCGAGTATTGGCGCGGCACCAGGAATGGTGGCAGGCAAAAGTGTGATGGTCACCATCACCGGAAATGGGCAGCAAACCGGCGTATCTGTCCCGGCAAAAGCTATCGCCCATATAGGTGACAATGACTATGTTTTCGTTCTGACAGGGAACCGTTTTGCAAAACGGCAAGTGGCATTGGCAGCTCAAGCGGGCGAATCTGCGGTCATAAACTCCGGCCTGAAGGTCGGTGAAAAAGTCGCTACCAGCGGCATAGCGGAACTTAAAGTCATGCTGGGCGGGGACTGACCAAATGCTTAGAAATTTGGTTGAAAAAGCACTTGCCTTTCGTATGGCTATTGTAGCTACGGCACTGGGATTAGCTGGTTTTGGGGTCTATGCTTTTATGACCCTGCCGGTCGATGCATTTCCCGATATCAGTTCAACGCAGGTCAAAATCATCCTGAAAGCACCCGGCATGACGCCGGAGGAAGTCGAAAGCCGGGTCATCACGCCAATCGAGATGGAAATGCTTGGTATTCCTGATCAGGCAGTGCTGCGTTCGGTTGCCAAATATGCGATTGCTGACATTACTATCGATTTTAAGGACGGCACAGATATTTACTGGGCGCGCAGTCAGGTTGGCGAGCGGCTGAACGGCGTGATGGGCGATTTGCCCGTGACCGTCTCAGGCGGCATGGCACCGATATCAACACCGCTTTCCGACATGTATATGTTCACTTTCGAAGGCCCGCAATCGCTAGCCGAGAAACGCCGCGTGCTGGATTGGATTGTTCGACCTGCGCTGCGTACGGTGCCAGGTGTTGCTGATGTTAACGCACTGGGCGGTTTCGTTGAAACTTATGAAGTGAACCCCAACAACGCATCGCTTGCAGCGGCTAATCTCACGATTTCCGATTTGCAGACGGCTATTGAAAGCAGCAACCGCAATGATGGCGCAGGCCGACTGACAGTGGGCGAGGAATCCCTTATTGTCAGGTCAGTAGGTGCCATCAAGAGCGTCGAAGATATGGCGGCGATCATCGTCAAGTCAGAAAATGGCGCTATTGTTCGCGTCGGTGATGTGGCGCAAGTCGGCACCGGAAGTCTGACCCGCTACGGCGCTGTTACAAAAAATGGCGAAGGGGAAGCGGTCCAGGGCCTCGTTGTGGGCTTACGCGGCGCAGACGCCAGCAAGGTCGTTGAGGGCGTGAAAGAACGTCTGCAAGAGATTGAGCCAAGCCTGCCAGCCTCAATGAAGATCGTCCCGTTTTACGATCGCTCGGATTTGATCGAACGCGCTGTGGGCACTGTAGAAAAAGCGCTGCTTGAAGCGACAATCCTCGTTGTGATCCTGTTGTTGCTATTCCTCGGGGATGTCCGAGCATCAATTATCGTTGCGCTAGCCCTTCCTATGTCGGTTTTACTAACCTTTATTTGCATGCGGTCGATTGGTCTCACGGCGAACCTGATGAGTTTGGGCGGCATAGCGATTGCTATCGGCATGCTGGTTGATGGCGCGGTTGTTGTGGTTGAAAATGTCGTCGAGCGCTTAGCTGAGGAAAAACATAAGAAGGTAAGCAAGTTGCACAATATCTTTGTTGCTTCAGCCGAAGTCGCAAAACCGGTAGCCTCGGGCTTAGCTATTATTGCACTTGTGTTCCTGCCACTGCTTACGTTGGAAGGATTGGAAGGAAAGCTGTTTTCACCCGTGGCGTTGACGATTGTCCTCGCTCTGCTTTCCTCGCTTATCCTTTCGCTCACATTGATACCTGTCTTGTGTTTTTTCATGCTGAAAATGCCAGATGGTCATCACGAACCGTGGCTTATGCGCAAACTCTCTCCCTTCTACACGCGTGTGCTTGGCGGCGCATTCAATCGTCGTCCGCTTGTAATCGGGATAGCAGCATTTTCTCTCGTAACTGCCGGCTTTGCTTATAGCGTGACGGGCAAGACGTTTTTACCGACGATGGACGAAGGCTCGCTGATCGTTCAGCTTACCAAATTGCCCAGCATTTCGCTCGATCACTCAGTAGATGGCGACATCAAGGTCCAAAAAGCGATACTTGCCAACGTGCCAGAAGTGACGGACGTCATCGCGCGAGTAGGCAGTGACGAACTGGGCCTGGACCCGATGAGCCCAAATGAAACCGACAGTTTCCTGAAACTCAAACCGCGCGATGAGTGGCAAGTATCAAACAAAGATGAGCTGACAGAGAAAATCCGCGATGTCTTTGATGATTTGCCCGGGATTGAGCCAAGTTTCACGCAGCCCATTGAAATGCGGATATCCGAAATGCTCACAGGAGCGCGCGGCGATCTGGCGATTAAGCTGTTTGGCCCTGATCTACAGGAGCTTTCGCGCCTTGCCGGTGAAATACAAGGTCGTTTGCAAAAGATTGACGGAACAACGGAAGCGATGACCATCGCCAATGATACGGTAGATTATTTGCAGCTTGATATGGACCGAATGGCCGCCGGGCGTTCGGGGATGCCGATCGACATGCTGCAGGACATGATGCGTGCACAGGTTGAGGGTGTGCGCTCAGGCGTCGTAGCCGATGGCAATCGCCGCGTTCCAATCCAAATCAAGGGCGAAGGCAGCGGAGGAATGAACCCGCAAAACTTCGCCGATCAACTTTACCGCTCACCCACGGGTCAGCTTGTGCGCGCCAGTGATGTTGCAACCGTCAATCAAGTCGTAGGGCCGGTGAAGCTGGAACATGAAAACGGCTCCCGCTTCGCGCTGATCCAGTCCTTTGTGTCTGGCCGCGATCTTGTTGGATATGTCGAAGAGGCAAAAGCTGATATTGGAAGCAATGTGAAGCTGCCACCGGGCTACCGGATCGTTTGGGGTGGGCAGTTTGAAAACCAGCAGCGTGCTTCAGCAAGATTGATGGTCGTGCTGCCCATCTCGCTAATCCTTATTTTTGTAGTTCTTTACGCAACGCTCAATTCGGTTCGCGCATCGCTATTAATTTTGATCAACATTCCCTTCGCGATGGTCGGCGGGATGGTTGCCCTAGCAGCATCAGGCGAATATCTCTCAGTGCCCGCTTCGGTAGGTTTCATTGCTCTACTAGGGATCGCGGTTCTCAACGGCCTCGTGATGGTCAGCTATTTCCGGCAATTGCGAGAGGAAGGCATGCCAATGCATGAAGCGGTGCGCATTGGCGCTGCGCGGCGGCTTCGGCCCGTCTTGATGACGGCAAGCATTGCCGCATTCGGGCTGGTTCCTTTGTTATTTGCAACTGGCCCCGGTTCGGAAATCCAGAAACCACTGGCCATTGTAGTAATCGGCGGCCTGGTTAGCGCGACCATGCTCACGCTCATCTTGCTGCCGATGCTGTACGAACGATTTGGCGAGAACAAGGCTGAACGAGACGCTGGCCAAAAATCATTTGATGAGGGGGCTAAGGCATGAAACATCTTCGATATTTTGTTGCACTTACTCTGACAGTCACAGCTGCAGCGCCATTATCTGCTCAGGTCGAATCTGGCCTGCCTGATGAAGCATCGGTTCAGACGGCGCTCGACGATCATCCCAGCGTCGCAGCGGCGCGCGCTCGTGTGGAAGCGGCAAAGGCTGAAGCCAGAGCGTTAGGAGTTGGTTCACACGAAGTGACCGTTTCCGGTTCCTATACTCGCCGCAATGTGGACCTTGAGGGTAATTTCAACGAATTTGATGCGACCGTGATGCGCCCTTTCCGCTTGCCGGGGAAAAAGAAACTCGATCGGGAGGCTGGCCAATATGGAGTCACAGCTGCTGAAAACCGCGCTGAGGATGTTAAGCACCAGGCAGCAACATTATTGGGAAGCCTTTGGTGGCAATGGTTGGGTGCGGGCGCTGAAGCAGTTATCGATGCGCAAGCCGTCAAAAATTATGAGGCAACGCTAACCGCAATACAGCGGCGGGTCCAATTGCGCGACGCTGCGCAACTCGAAGCCGATCAAACCGAAGCAGCGTTAGGATCGGCGCGCTTGATGGCCGAGCAATCCAAGGGGCGGGCAGAATATGCACGTGCACGGCTCGCGGCCCAATTCCCTAGTTTAGCTCTGCCTGTTGAAGCACCGGAAATGCCTCTACCTTCTATACCTGAAGGCGGGTTTGCTATGTTGCGCGATCTGGTGATTGAGCGCAGCCATGAGATTGCTGCGGCCGATGCGGAAGCAAATCGTGTCTCTACAATGGCAGAGCGCACACGCCGCGACCGCATTGCTGATCCATCACTTGGTTTTCGGGTGTTCAGCGAGCGTGACGGCATGGAAAAAGGAGCGGGCATTATTGCCTCTATACCGCTGGGTGGTCGCCACCGAAGTGCTCTGGCTGACCGCGCCGCGAGCGAAGCGTTGGCCGTTCAGGCCGAAGCGGCTGCCATTCGCTTTGATGTACAAGAAGTGGCCGATACCGATCTGGCGGCAGCCGAAGCAACATGGCGCTCTTGGCAGCGTAGTCGGGAGGGTATGAAAGCCCAAGTGGATGGTCTCATGAAAATGCGCCGCGGATACGACCTTGGTGCCTTCGACCTGTCTGATCTATTGTTAGCGGAGCGGCTAGCGCATGATGCTTTTCGATCAGAAGCCAGTGCCCGAAAAGATGCTCTGGATGCCATCACGAGGCTGAGGATCGACAGCCATAGCCTGTGGATTGGCGAAGATGATCACGGGCATGAATGACATGATGCATCAAGGCCGACAGCGATGTGGTGAACATCGTCCTAGTACGATGTTTGTCATCCAACGCGTTTTGCATTGATCCTGCAACTTACCGCTCGCCGACGCGTAAGCTATGGTGTTAATACTACATACTCATGTTTTCACCGGGACAGTATTGGCAAATTTTAAATCCGAGTTTGGAACAATTTTTTGAAACATCCCCAAGCATTGACTGAAAACACCAAATTGTTTCCTCTGTTGCGGATACACCTTACTTATTTGGCGCGCCATGGCCGCTTACCCAATCTGACCGCGCCCACGACATTTACCGAACTAGTACAGCTGCGCAAACTGCATGACAGAAATCCCAAGCTTCCCATTCTGGCGGACAAGGTTGCAGTCAAGGATATCGCGGCGAAGCGGTTGGGACCGGAATGGATCACACCCACTTTATGGAGCGGGACGCAATTGCCTGAAACTAGCGAGTGGCGGGAGCGGTTCGTCCTCAAATCGCGACATGGTTGCAACCAAATTGCGTTTGTTGACCCTAACGATACCAATTGGGCTGCGGTAAGGCGTAGGGCGCATGGCTGGGTCAAGAAGACCTATGGCTTTTGGCTCGACGAATGGCTCTACCGGCATATTCCGCATGGCCTTTTGATCGAACCATTTATCGGGCAAGATGGCGGCGTGCCGGTCGACTATAAATTTTATGTTTTTGGCGGCGAAGTTGCCTTTATTCAGGTGCATCTGGGCCGGGGAAACCGACACCGCTGGATTCTATTTGACCAAGACTGGTGTAGGGTTTCTGCGCTCACTGCAGATGCCGACCCCAAACCTCCACGATCACTAGATTCAATGGTAGAAGCCGCCGAGTTGCTCGGCAGCGATATCGATTTTGCCCGCGTAGACTTGTACGAACCTGCAGGGTCGCCGGTGTTTGGAGAGATGACATTTTATCCCGGTTCAGGCCTTGATCCATTTAATCCGGTGGGTTTGGACGCGGTGATCGGCGCTCATTGGTTGCGTGCGTTAGACATAGTGAAGAAAGAGGAGGTGCCACGAACCGCAGAAATTCGGCCCGCTGCGTCTTTGCTAACGCTGAACAGCGATGCCCCCGCATGACCAACCACGAAACCGCCACCCCTAAAGAGGCCCTCACCTGCTTCATTGATGCTCAGAAGTTTCCGTGTGTTGGCGCGAAGGCATCATTGGCAAAAGGCAACATGGAAATCCTGACAGCAAGCAGCCTGTTTTACACTGGCGATGATAAAGACATCTATTCACGGCTGAGCGGCCAAGCATATCGTTACCGAACTGACCCGCACATGTTTCAAAGCTTCGCTGTGATTTTTGCTGACGACAACACACTGTCAGAACGTGAATTTGAACAGGCTTTGTGGATTCGGCTGCAAGCCCTGTCCGACATTGATGTCGCAGCCGGGTGCAGCCATGATCAAGAGGTTAGTGCAGATCCTGATGCCGGTAATTTCTCCGTTAGCTTTGCAGGGGCGGCGTTCTTTATCGTGGGTCTGCATCCGGGTTCAAGCCGACCGGCACGGCGCTTTTCCAAACCAACCATCATTTTTAACATCCACGATCAATTTGAACAAATGCGAAAGACCGGACTCTATAATCAGCTACAGGCAAGTATTTCGGAGCGTGATACGGCACTGGCCGGAAGCCGGAACCCTATGCTCGCACCGCACGGCATGATATCGGCAGCGCGGCAATATAGCGGACGGCAGGTTGAGGCCGATTGGGCCTGTCCTTTTCACAGGAAAGAGAAAAAAGCCCCATGATTCAGGAATTGAAGCCACGCACCGGAACGGCTTTTGAGTTAAAGACCGGGCAGACGCTGACCGTGATTGATCCTATGGGTGAGCAGGTAGCCGATTTGTTGGCTTATAACCTTCACGACATCGGCGAGGTCATTTCTTCCGGGCGAACACTGGATTATGCAAGCCGCATTTACCTAACAACTGGCGATCCGCTTTATTCCAATCGCAGTAACGTAATGCTTCAGATCGAACAGGATGACGTCGGGCGACATGATTTTCTGCTGACACCCTGCTCGAAAGATACTTTTCGCATTATTTATGGTGACAAGGACCCGCATCGGGGATGCTTTGGCAATCTCGCCAGCGCTCTCGCACCGTGGGGTGTGAGCGAGGATCAAATTCCGACAGCCTTCAACTGCTTTATGAATGTTCCAGTCAATGCCGTTACAGGCGAAATCACGGTAGAATCGCCGATGAGCAAGGCGGGCGAGTGCATCCGCTTCCGCGCTCAGATGGACTTGATTATTGGGCTGACGGCCTGTTCGGCTCTGCAGTCCAATAACGGATCATTCAAGCCCATCCATTATGCAACTGGCGATTAGACCAGAGGCTGAGCAGGCAACCTCCAAATCTGGAATTTAATGACCGCTTTTCGAGCGCTAGGCATACGGGTTTATTGGCTTCGCCCGCGATCACGCGGCGATAGGTCACGTGCCTGCTTTTTAGGATGACCATCCTTGAATCCGAGCTTTTTAGCATAGTGCGCGGCAAAGACTTCGGGGGTCGCGTTCATGTGTTGATGCTTTTCGAGGAAGCCGTGAACGTCGTTGGCAAGCTCTCGATCTTGATTTGATCCGGTGGCGTTCAGCGCAAAGATAGCTTCGCGATATGCCTTGCGGATCGCCTGCCATTTTTCTGCGCCAAGTGCGATAAATGTCGGCAGTGCCTCTTGCCCCTGCGCGACGGCGATAGCCTGTTCATTGGTACGCCGATCTGCCTTCATCATCTGACGGCTTGATCCGGTGCGCAGCCGTGCGCGCAATTTGACCAACGCCATGCTTGACCCAGCAACCCCTCGCCCGCGCGCGCGTCTTGGCGTTGCTTCGGCAGCCACGCCGCGCGCGCGCAGCTCGCGTGCAAACCGTTCACGCAAACCATTCAGTTGGACCGGGCGAGGATTGAAGCGGGTTCGATCAAGCCCCTCTGCCTGCACTGTCAAATGAACATGCGGGCGCGGCGTATCGGTATGAAGCGCCAAGACATAATCATGATTGTCGCTGAATTCGGCATGGGCCAGCGCGCGAACCGCTCCCAGCACCTTGTCTGGGTCAGTGCCTCCGGGCATCGAAAAAACCAACGACACCGACGACACAGTTGGCCGTGACCGCCATTGCAGCGTGTCACTCCACTCAGCCGCGCGTTCTGCAATATCGTCTTTGCTCGTGAGAATTTCTCCGTCGCGGCTTTCGATCTCGACGTCACCCTTGCGTCCGATATAATCTAGGTGGGCTTTGACATGGCGACCACCCTTCTGGCGTCCCGTCACTTTGACCAAAACTTCGGGCGCGCGGCGCACAATCCTCGCCAACTTTGCCCGTGCTGTCTTGCCGCTGGCAGACCCGTAGCTAGCATAGAGCGGTGTCAGCGGCTGGCCATTCGGGTCATGAATATAGCGCACCCGGAATGCTGGCCGGGTTGCTTCCCAAAGGGCAGATTCCAACCCCATCAATCCGCTACCTCCCAATAGCCCGCATCGCCGTGCATGGCATCACCGACGGCTGCTATCTGTTCGGAAATTTCCATACGCATGTCGGCGATACGGCGCAGGTCGTTTCCAATCTGCTTGTCGCCATCTTCCATCATACGCAAATTGGCAGCCTTCATTGCCTGATTGAGATTGCGGCCAATGCGGAGCAACTGCATTCGTATCGGTGCGAGCTCAGCGAGCAAACCATCATCGACGCGCGATTTCAAAGACAGGTGTCGGCGCACCAATGCTTTGATCCAGCCTGACCGATTGGTCGAGCGCTGTGATGCACGGTATTCGATTACCGAAATCTCGGCATCGGTGAAGCGTAGCGAGACACGATTATGCGCTATTCCTTCGCGGCGTTCTAACAGAGGACGGCCACTGTTCTCCTCCAACACCTGTTCAATCATTTGCCGCAAGATCGCGCTTCGACCGCCCCGCCCCACTGCGAAGCTGTCGAGCGCAGATAGCGCTCCAGCATCTAGCCTAATGCTCAGCATCGCAGGTTTCGGATCGGTATTTGTCGCCATGAAATTGCCTCGTGAAACACGGGCATTGTAATACAACACGCGCCGCTAGGCATATCCTGCAATTAAGACAAATACCCTAAAACCCCCTAAGAAAAGCGTATCCAAAGTGGCCACATTCATTGAATATGAAGGCACCCTTGGATGCGCTTGGGGGTTAGGCTTTTAAGTGCGTCTGTGAAGCAAGGCTTCCCAAACGGACCGAAGATCGCCGTACGATTTCTTGCTGGCGGCTGGCGGTCGCGCTCCCCCATTCGGCGATCTCGGCAATGGTGCGACCGCAGCCGGTGCAGACGCTGGCCCTGGCGTCCAGCGCGCAAATATCTTTGCAGGGAGATAATGGCCGGTCGGTCATAAAGCCCAACATGCACTTTTATTCGGACGAGTGAAACTGTGACTGCGATGGCCACTCATCGGGACAAACGATCAATTATCCGGAGCTTCGGATATCTTTGCAGCCACTGCTTTTGTTCAAGCCGTTCCAAGAAGATCGACCGCTTCTCATTTGCAAATCGGCCCGCTGCCGTGAGCCGAAGTTCAAACAAATCATCCAGACCGAACGGTGCAGCGATTTCGCACTGGTCTTGGCCGCTCCGTCGAATCGCAACTGCGGTTGCGGTCTCCGGCCAGAAACGCATGGCGTCAGTCGCAGACCTGTAATCAGCGTCGCCATTCCTCTCGTTCATTCGCGCTTGATTTTTGACTGACCAATTCAGGTCCGGTCGGATTTTGTGCAACTCTGCTTCGAGCGCTCGATCTTTGGCGGCATTGGAATCGTCCGAACCAAACCAAATCACATCAATGTCTGCCGTCAATTCATTGGGCACGCGTCCGTGCAAATTATCCCAAACGGCATCTCGAACAAATCCTGCACCTACCCAACAGTCTGCCAAATCAAGCGAGCGCACAATGTCCAGCACGGGCCATCGGCTCGGGTCAGCCATCATCAACTTTTTAAGTGCCAAAGCATATTGCATAAGAGAACGACTACATGTTTGGGTTTCCAAACGATATATGATCCGACCTTCCGACTGTCTGGTTTGGTCCAATGTCAGTAAATCATGCGCTCAAACGAACACAGCGAAGCCCCGACCGGCAGAGCCGGTCGGGGCGC